>ERZ827440.1758-NODE-1758-length-21968-cov-4.542007_pt1 | contig 21968 bp, 19 predicted proteins | sample MGYA00519774_ERZ827440 | MGnify/ENA primary metagenome ERZ827440 (study PRJEB31778, sample SAMEA3449302) | human gut metagenome | biome: human gut; feature: human-associated habitat; material: faeces | place: United Kingdom | collected 2010/2012 ... | reverse complement strand
CGAGTACGGAAGAAGGGCTGCTGCATTTCACAGTAGCCCTTCGGAAAGGATGGTAGACAATGGCGATTTATCATTTGGAGGCCAAGATAGTCAGCCGTGGAGCTGGGCGCTCCGCCGTAGCTGCTGCGGCCTATCTGAGCTGTTCCCGGATGCTCAATGAGTACGACGGGGTGCAGCATGACTACACACGCAAACAGAGCCTTGGGTGGCGGCAGGTTTTTCTGCCAGCCACCGCCCCCGTAGAGTGGCAGGATCGGGAAACCCTGTGGAACGCTGTGGAGGAAACCGAAACCGCAAAGGACAGTCGCCTTGCCCGTGAATTTGTGGCGGCTCTGCCCATAGAACTGAGCCGGGAGGAACAAATTCAGCTCCTGCAAGATTTCATCAAGGAGCAGTTTGTGGCAGACGGAATGTGCGCCGATGCTGCCATCCACGACCCATATCCTCCCGGACACAATCCCCATGCTCATATCCTGCTGACAGTGCGCCCGCTGGATGAAAAGGGAAAATGGCAGTACAAGACCGAGAAAGAATATCTCTGTGTCAAAGATGGCGAGGAACGGGGCTTTACCGCCGCCGAGTTCAAACAGGCGCAGGCCGACGGCTGGGAGAAACAGTACCAGTACAAAGTGGGCAAAAAGAAGGTGTATATGACCCCGTCCGCAGCGCAGGCGCAGTGCTATGAACGGGTGTCCAAATATCCTAAAAGCACCAAATATGGCAGGCAAAATCCCATCACAGAACGCTGGAACAGCGACGAGCAGCTTGTTTTGTGGCGGGCTGCATGGGCGGATGTGGCAAACCGCCATCTGGAGCGCACTGGGCACGAAGAACGCATCGACCACCGCAGCCATGCCGAGCGTGGCCTGCTGGAGCGGCCTACGGTCCATGAAGGTGTGGTTGCCAGAGCCATGGAGAAAAAGGGCATTATCTCTGACCGGTGCGAACTGAACCGGCAGATCAAGGCCGACAATGCCCTGCTCCGGGAGCTGAGGGGACAGGTCAAAAAGCTGGCGCAGACAGTCAAAAATACTCTCCCGGCACTTGCCGAGGCCATGGAGAATCTGCGTAAAAATCTGCTGCTGTTCTGTTATCAGCTGGGATATCTCCGCAAGGGCAAGGAGCGTCTGAACACTTCGCTGAATACGCTGCGCCCTGCCCTCACACAGTACAACCAGCTGGCAAAGGGCATTCGGGATAAGACGAAGGAGCGCCGCAGCCTGCTTTCCGAGAAAAAGGCACTCTCTGCTGTTCATGTATTCCGGCACCGGGAACTGGCGGCAAAGATTGCGGCTCTGACAGAGGATTTGGAGGAACTGCGTTCGGAGAAAAATATGCTTCTGGCATCGCTGGCATATACCGAGGAAGATGCTGCCGATAAGTTCCCTAAAGACATTGCTGCCATGGAGCAGAGCCTGAAACGGCTGGAAGAACAGGAACAGAAATATTCCGCCGAGTTGGACGCTGCCTTGACCGAGTATGCTGGGCTTCGGGAGCAGGCGCAAGGCTTCGATCCGGTGCAGCTCTACGAAACAAAACAGACAATCCGCCCCGGCAAAGAACAGGAAGCGGAGAACCGGGCGCAGGAGGTTTACGGCGAGAAATATAGCCCGCTTCTGATGTTTGACAGCAAAAAGGCGGTTTCCCGTATGCTGCATGAGGATATTGAGAGGCAGGCAGTACAGAGAATGGTGCGCCAGGCTCAGAAAGAAGAGAAAATCTCTTGCAAGAAAAAGTGCAAAGAGCAGGAACGATAATTGAAAGAGTGCCGCAGACCATCTCCAATGAATGGTTCTGCGGCACTCTTTCATTAACTGTTTTGCGCCTTGTAGTTCTCGCCCCAATTCCACATGGCGTCCAGAATCGGCTTCAAACTGTACCCCAAATCCGTCAGCGTATATTCCACCCTGGGAGGAACCTCCGCATAGACGGTACGGGTAAGAAGGCCGTTCTCCTCCATCTCTCGCAGCTGAGCGGTCAACACTTTTTGAGATACATGGCCGATAGATTTTTTCAATTCACCGAAGCGTTTCGTGCCGGGGAGCAAGTCCCGTAAGATCAAAACTTTCCATTTGTCGCTAATCAATGTCAGCGTGGTTTCAACCGGGCACGCTGGCAATTCTTTTGTGGCAGTTCCCATACTGATGCCTCCTGTTCCATTGGTTTCTGTTTTACTCTTATGTCTATATACTACTCTTAGTTTCTAAAGCGCGTCAAGAAATTTTTATAAAATTTTTAGTGAATTGGAAAGGCTAAAAACCCTAAATTTATCAAAAAGTCACCTTTTGGTAACCGCCTAATTGTTACCGCAAGGTGACCATACCACAATATTGTGCGTACTTTTCAACCTGCTTCTCCTGCGCTATGATGAATTTGCAAGGACGGGGAACCCCCCGATCCCAAGAAGAATCAGGAGGTATTCCCCATGAGCATTTTTGAAAAGCTGTTCCACACGAACAAGGAAAACTCAAGCGATAAGGAGGACAAGAACATGAAAATCGCTGTTATCTGTGCCAATGGCAAAGCCGGTAAACTGATCGTGAAGGAGGCCCTGGACCGCAAGCTGGATGTGACTGCTGTGGTTCGCGGTGAGAACAAGACGGAGGCCAGCCAGGTCATCACCAAAGACCTGTTTGATCTGACCGCCGCCGACCTGAAGGGCTTTGATGTGGTCATCGACGCCTTCGGTGCCTGGACCGAGGACACGCTGCCTCTGCACAGTACTTCCCTCAAGCACCTGTGTGACATCCTCAGCGGTACGGACACCCGCCTGCTGGTGGTGGGCGGCGCTGGAAGCCTGTATGTCAATGCCGAGCATACCGCTCAGGTCATGGATGGCCCGGATTTCCCGGATGTGTTCAAGCCCCTGGCTTCCAACATGGGTAAGGCGCTGGCTGAGCTGCGGCAGCGCAAGGATGTCCGGTGGACCTATATCAGCCCTGCCGGGGATTTCCAGGCAGAGGGTGAGCGGACCGGAAACTACCTGCTGGGCGGTGAGGAACTCACTTTGAACAGCCGTGGCGAGAGCATCATCAGCTACGCCGACTACGCTATCGCTATGGTGGACGAGGCTGTGAAGGGCAACCACGATCAGCAGCGCATCTCCGTGGTTCGGGCCTGAACCGCGGCACTTCGCAAAACACAATCTATACCCCCAAAGGAGATTATCGCAATGAAAAAGTTTATTTCCAGCGCCCTTGCGCTGACCCTGATTGCTTCCGTCCTGGCCGGATGCTCCAGCAACACCGCTTCCACCTCTGATCCCGGTTCTGCTCCCGAAAGCAGCACGCCCAGCAGCCAGGTGGAAAGCAACACCCAGGCGGAACAGACCAACACCGAAAAGGCTCTGGCTCTGATCGGCACCTTCGCTTCCGGCGATACGGAGACTGCCCGTGAGCTGCTGGACGAGAACTACATCCAGCACAATCTGGCCTATGGCACCGGCGAGGACGCCTTTATTAGCTCCGTGGAATACCTGGCGTCTGCCGATGTAAAGACCACTGTGGAAAACATCCGTTCCTTTGAGGACGGGGACTATGTGTTCCTCCAGACCGTCTACAACTTTGCCGGTGCTGGCGAGCAGGTGGCCTTTGACATCTTCCGCTTTGATGAAGATGGCGAAATTGCCGAGCATTGGGACAACCTGGCTGCCCTTGCTGCGGAGCCGAACCCCTCCGGCCACACCCAGATCGACGGCACGATGGAAGTGACCGATCTGGACAAGACCGAGGAAAACCGGGATCTGGTAAAGAACTTCCTCTACGATGTGATGCAGGGCAACAATCCCGACAAGACCGCCGATTACTTTGACGGTGACACCTACATCCAGCACAACACCGCGATTGCGGATGGCGTTTCCGGCCTGAATGCCGCACTTACTGCTCTGGCTGAGCAGGGCATCCAGATGATCTATGATGAAACCCATCTGATTCTGGCGCAGGGCAACTTTGTCCTGGCGGTCAGCGAGGGAACCTACGGCGGCGCTCCCACCAGCTACTACGACCTGTGGCGTGTGGAGGACGGCAAGATTGCCGAGCATTGGGATGTCATGGAGACGATTGCCGATCAGTCCACCTGGCAGAACGACAACGGTAAGTTCTGATTGAGCATTGTTACCAGCGGGTAACTATACCACAATATTGTGCGTACTTCACGCAGCTAAAGAACACTGCTACAATTATATCAGAAACGGAAAGCAAACACTTTCTCAATAACAACAGCAACAGTTTGGAGGTTATCTATTATGAATGAAGTCGTGAAATTCCTGAACGAAAACCCTGTGCAGTACCTCGCCACTGTGGGCCGGGACGGGAAGGCCAAGTGCCGCCCCTTCATGTTTGCTGGTGAGAAGGACGGCAAGCTGTGGTTCTGCACCAACAACCAGAAGGATGTCTATCAGGATATGCAGGCCAACCCCTATGTGGAGGTTTCCGTGTCCAGCCCTGCGTATGCCTGGATTCGTCTGAACGGCAAGGCGGTCTTTGAGAACAATATGCCGGTCAAGGAGATGTGCATCCAGAACCCCATCGTCAAGGGCCAGTACCAGACCGCCGACAACCCGATCTTTGAGGTGTTCTATCTGGCCGACGCCCATGCCGTGATTGCCGACTTCTCCGGTAATCCTCCCCAGGTGTACGACCTGTAATCCTGAAAAATCCATACCGATCTTCGGGGCGGGGTGAAAGTCCCCACCGGCGGTGGAGCAACCCTGCGAAGGCACAGGGCTGCTCCACTTTCCATCTTATAGGAGGCGATTGCTTGACAACACAAAAGATTTTGAACATTCTCCAGTCAGACATCCATTCCGTGGTGTTTGCCACTTTGGACGAACACGGCCTGCCCCAGACCTGTGTGATCGACCTGATGTTGGCAGATGATGACGGCCTTTATTTCCTGACCGCAAAGGGAAAATCTTTTTACCATCGCCTGATGAAAAAGCCCTTTGTCGCTCTTTCGGGGATGAAAGGCGGTGATACCCTGTCAACCACGGCAATCTCCGTGAGAGGGGCGGTACGGAATATCGGAGAAAAGCGGCTGGCAGAAATCTTTGAAAAGAACCCCTATATGGCAAAAATCTATCCCACCGAAAAAAGCCGGGAGGCTCTGGAAGTGTTTCAGCTCTACAAAGGCCAGGGAGAATATTTCGACCTTGCCCAGCTTCCGCCCTATCGACAGAGCTTTTCTTTTGGTGGTGAGCGTATTCAGGAAAACGGCTATCGCATGATTCCTGAAAAGTGTATCGGCTGCCAGGGTTGCCGAAGTGTCTGCCCGGTGAATTGCATCAGCAATACGATCCCACGAAGTATTGACCCCGCCCACTGTCTGCATTGCGGGAACTGCCTCTCTATCTGTCCGGCAGGCGCTGTGGAACTGATCGGAGCAGCGAGTCAAGCAATCAGATAACATCGTTTTTGAGGGAGGACCCTTTATGAACCGTATCCAACAAATTCAATATTTAATTCAGGTGCTTCTCCAAGAGATGCCTGCCTACCAGGAACAAGCGAGGGCCTTCCCCCAGGATGAACTGTCCCAGTGGAGATTGCTCCGCAGTCTGATGAATGTGCGCCCTCCGATGCCTCTGGACCCGTCGTTCCTTGCGGTGCAGGACGCTTTGCTCTCAGCGGAACGGGAGGAAAAGGGCGTGGTGGAGGCCGACGCGCTCCCGGAGCGTCCCGGTCATCCCGGTATCGCCCTTTGGCAGGGGGACATCACCAGGCTGAAAGCCGACGCCATCGTGGACGCAGACAATGACCGGCTGCTGGGCTGTTTCGTTCCCTGCCACAGCTGCATCGACAACGCCATCCACTCGGCGGCAGGGCTTCAGCTCCGGGACGAGTGCAGCCGTCTCATGGAGCAGCAGGGCCGCCCGGAACCCACCGGGCAGGCAAAGCTGACCGGGGGCTATAATCTGCCCGCCCGGTATGTGCTGCACACGGTAGGCCCCATCATCCACGGGCGCGTTACCCCGCAGGACCGGGAGCTGCTGGCCTCCTGCTACCGCTCCTGTTTGAAACTTGCCTCGGAACATGAGCTGCGAAGTGTGGCATTTTGCTGTATCTCTACCGGCGAGTTTCACTTTCCCAATCAAGAAGCCGCCCAGATCGCTGTTCAGACGGTCAAAGAGTTTCTGCAAGCACCGATGACGGTGAGAAAGGTGATTTTCAATGTTTTCAAGGATATTGACGCAAACATCTATGATGACCTACTCTGAGCAGATCGAGCAGGTAAGGCAGGCGCTGCACGAGGCGGATGCCGTTGTGATCGGGGCAGGCTCCGGCCTGTCAACCTCTGCGGGACTGACCTATTCCGGTCCCCGGTTCCAAGAACATTTCGGAGACTTCATTCAGAAATACAAAATCCAGGATATGTATTCCGGGGGTTTTTACCCGTTTGATACTCTGGAAGAACATTGGGCATGGTGGAGCCGCCATATTCTGATAAACCGATACGAGAAAGCCCCCAAGCCCGTTTATGATGAACTGCTGAAGCTAATCCATGATAAGGATTACTTTGTTCTTACCACCAATGTGGACCATCAATTCCAGCTGGCCGGCTTTGATAAGGAGCGGCTGTTCTATACCCAGGGAGACTACGGTCTATGGCAATGCTCGGAGCCATGCTGTCAAAAGACCTGGGACAACGAGGAAACCGTCCGGCGCATGGTGGCAGAGCAGCGGGATATGCGTGTCCCCACAGAACTTGTCCCGCATTGCCCGGTCTGCGGCAGGCCCATGACCATGAACCTGCGGTGCGACAACACCTTCGTCCAGGACGAGGGCTGGTATGCCGCTTATTCCCGCTACGAGGATTTCCTTCGACGGCATGGAAACGCAAAGGTGGTCTATCTGGAATTGGGCGTGGGCGGCAACACGCCGGTCATCATCAAGTACCCGTTCTGGAAGATGACCTATCAAAACGCCAAAGCGTTCTATGTCTGCGTCAACCTATCTGAATCCTGCTGTCCCAAGGAAATTCAAAAACGGTCAATTTGCCTAAACAGAGATATTGGCACCGCTTTGCATGAGCTGTATCTGCAAATGTAAAAGCGCAAATCCAGTCCAGATAGTTGAGTCGTTAGAAATGCCCTCCAAATAAATCGAAAGCAATATTTCCCTCGTGTGTGAAAACTGAAGGGAAATATTGCTTTTTTATCGTAATAAAGAATGACATAAGAGTACGGAGTATCTATTTCGTTTGTATATGGAGAAATCCCCCTTGACAAATCTCTTTCCATTGCTTGTTGAGGTTGGATCAGCCTTTGACTGCAACATCAAGGAAATTAAATCGCTTGAACCCAAATAAATTACACTATTATTTGCCATTCCCTTAAAAATTTGATTATTTTCTGGAATAGAGGAAAGCGATGCCGGAATATAGACACCCTCCATTAAAGATGCATCCTTAAATGCCATGCTACCAATAGTGTTAAGGTTGTTTGAAAGAACCACTCTTTTCAAATTAGTACATCCTTGAAAAGCACTCTCGGCAATTTCGGTAACAGAGCTTGAAATGAGGACTTCTTCCAGCTTAGTACACCCCTTAAAAGTCTCCTTGCTTATTTTTGTAAACTGTGGATTTTCTGGAAAAACGCAACTTTCAAGCTGTATACAGTTACTAAAGGCACCAGGAGCAATCGTCGTTACCGTATCTGGCAGAGTAATGCTTGTCAGAGAACTGCACCCCATAAAGGCATTAACTCCAATTTCAGTGACGGCTCCATTAAACTCAATGCTACTAATGCCCGTCGCTGCAAATGTATAGGATGGGATGGAAACTACGCCAACCGGAACAGAAATCGTTCCATTCAAAGAAGAACATTTATAAAATGCTTGTGGCTCAATAGTAGTCAGATTTGCTGGTAATGTGATGGAGGTAATTCCAGAACCATAAAACGAATCTTACCCAATTTTAGTTATAGAGGCCGGAAGAACTACCGTCTTCAAATTTGTATAATTCTTAAACGATTTCGCGCCAACAGAAGTTACTCCGTCTTGAATTACTACTCGAGTAATCTTCTCGCGTGAGTAGTGCCATTCTGGCTCGCCACTACTCACATTGTCTTCCGTGATATAAGCATTTCCCATAGGACCATTACCGGAAATTGTGAGAGTATAACCATCCTCATCGTTCGCTGTAAGTGCCCATTTAACAGTATCGGTATATTCCTTGTTTATATAATCATATAGGCCGCAGTTACCGGACATCACATTGTCAGCGGGGGCGGGATCATCCTCCGTGGTCTCCGGTTCATCGGGCAGGACGCACTCACACTCATGCCCGGCCTGCAGGGTACAGCCCTCGGTCACGGCGCAGGCAACCGGCGTCTCGCTGCCCTTGTCTCTCTCGACTACAAGGGCAGAAACAGGGAAAAGAGACAGTAACAGTACCATCGCTATCATGCTTGCTAGTAGTCGTTTTCTCATTTGATCTATTCTCCTTTATACAAAAGTAGTACCTTTCTAAACTGTCCGCTTTGTAAAAGTGTACCTTTCTAAAGCGCAATTTTACTGTTTGTATTTGCTGAAAAAGTATTGAAAATCCTGGAAGACTTGTGTATCATACAAACAGGGATCGTTCTATCTGAAAGTTTGTAAAGGTACACCTTTTCAAACAATGCAGCGCCTCTGGAGAAATCCAGAGGCGCTGCTGTCTTCCTGTCGCGGACAAAATTGTTTGCTCTTATCAACTTCGTGATGGAAAATGCTCCCTTAACTGTTGCAAATTCGTGAATTATATGGTATCATTTTACATGAAAAGACATTGGAAGTAAAGGGTGTTGCACGATGAATGCAAAACTATCCAAGGTCAATCAGTCCATTGAAAAAACCATTCAGATTGTGGAGGTTATGGCCCGCGGTAAGGGCCCTATGCGGCTGCAGGACGTTGCTAAGAAGTGTGGAATGCCGGCCAGCACGGTGATGCGGATGCTTAATACACTGCAGGTGTACGGCTATGTCAATCAGGATCCCTGTACGCAGCACTACTCTCTGTCGCTGCGGTTTGCGCGCCTGGGTTGCCTGGTCAGTGAACAGACCAATATGCGGGATGTGGCGCGGCCATTCCTGGCAGAGTTGGCGCAGCGCTGTCAGGAGACTGTGTGCCTGTGGTGTGATGCAGAAATGGAAGTGGAGTGCACCGATGTGGTGGACGGCCCGGACGGAATCCTGATGGTGAGCCAGCGGGTAGGCGCACGCGCCCCGCTCCACGCCACCGGCGCGGGAAAGCTCCTGCTGCTCAATTACAGTAACCAGAAGCTGAACGAGTACATAGCAGTTAAGGGCCTGGGGGCCCTGACGCCCCATACACTGGTCACGCGGGAGGCGCTGGTGAACAGCTTGGAGACGATACGCAGCCGGGGCTATGCCCTGGAGGACGAGGAGCGGGAGCTGGGTGCCCGCTGTGTGGCGGCGCCGGTGCGTGATTACTCGGGGCGGATTGTAGGCGGGATCAGTGTCTCAGGTCCCACCACCCGTATGTCCAGGGCGCGGCTGGAGGCGCTGGCGCCCCTGGTAATGGATATGGCAGCGGAACTCTCCCGCCGGCTGGCCTATGAGGAGTGGCCTGAGGAAGGGGATTGACTTTCCCGGTCGGGCGGTATATGATGGAAGCACAGTTGAATATCGAACTCCGGCTTTTGTGGCATTTACGCGACCCCGCCTGTCCGGGCGGGACACGTATTCTTGTTCGGCTGAACAAGGGAATCAGGTGAAATTCCTGAACACGGCCCAGTTCCGCTCGGTGCGGATGGGTGCGTAGCTGTAAGCACGGAGCGTATCCTCTTTCCGTGAAAGCGGGTCACTGGCTTGTGCTGGGAAGGCGGGGGATATGCGCTGGCGGCATAGCCGTCTGGACGTGTGAGTCAGAAGACCTACAAGGAGCAGTTTCTCCCCGAGTGGAGGGGAGAGGCATGGTGCGTACAAAAGCGGTAACCTGAGGTTACCGCTTTTTTCGACCTGCTCCCAAGGTGGGAAAAAGCGGATACAGAGGTATCCGCTTTTTCATTTCGGGATCGATGGTCCCGCTTAACAGGTGAATTCCAGGACCGGCCAGGCGGCCGCCCGGACATTGGGGAGAATGGAACGGGGCCGCAGACTCCCGACGGAACGCGCAGGGCCTGCGAATGGGTTGGGGCGGGGAGAACAGCTCCCCGGACAGGCGCCCTGCCAGCTAAGCTGGCAGGGCGCCTGATTCATATTGAATAAAAAACTCCGCAACCGAAAGGTTGCGGAGTTTTGGCGGAGAGAGAGGGATTCGAACCCTCGAGACGCTATTAACGCCTACACGATTTCCAATCGTGCGCCTTCGACCAACTCAGCCATCTCTCCATGGTGAGTGCCCTATCCTTGCTTGCCCGTCAGCCGAGCAACAGAGATTATTATATCAGCTTTTTCGAATACGTCAAGAGGAAAATTGAAAAAAATCAAAAAAAGAGGGAAGTCAGGAAAACATTGTGCCTTGCCAAGGGGAGGGGAGAGCGGTTACAATCTGGTTACAAAACAAAGAAAGGTTGTGGAACCATGAAAAAGCTGGTACTGGCCGTGGCATTGAGTGCGGCTCTGGTGACCAACGGACAGGCGGCGTCCGCCGGCCCGCTGCGGGTCAACGGCGCACCGGTGGACGCCAGCGGCAGCTATGTCCATCAAAACACTACCTATGTCCCCCTGCGGACGATAACGGAGGCGCTACGCCCCGATGCAGAGGTGGATTGGGTGAAAGACCGGGCTGTGGTCCGGGCGGAGGGGCTGAAGCTGACGGCCCGGCCAGGTGATGCCTACATAGAAGCAAATGGCCGTACGCTGTATGCCAAAGACGGCGTCCATTTGAAGGCGGGGCGTACGCTTGTGCCGGTGCGGGTGTTGGCAGAGGCGCTGGGCGCCACCGTGGACTGGAATCCGGCCACCGGCGTGGTGTCGGTCAACGGGGGAGGCAGCGCAACGACGCAGCCCGACTACAACCGGGAGGACAAGCTCTACTGGCTGTCCCGCATCATCTCGGCGGAGAGCCGGGGAGAGCCTCTGGAGGGGCAGATCGCAGTGGGCAACGTGGTACTTAACCGGGTGGATTCCCCGGACTTCCCGGACACCATCTACGGTGTGATCTTTGACGACCGGTGGGGTGGGCAGTTTACCCCTGTGCGCAATGGCACAATCTATCAGGAGCCCACGGAACAGAGCATTCAGGCGGCCAAGCTCTGCTTGGAGGGGGTCAACGTGGCCAAGGACAGCCTGTACTTCCTGGCGCCGGCGCTGACCAACAACCATTGGATTATGGAAAACAGAACTCACGTCATGACGATCGGCGCCCACTGGTTTTACCGCTGAACGCGGTGGAGACACGTCCGGACAGCTTTCCGGACGTGTTTCTTTTTGTTATCATTTGTAGCCGAAGGAGAGCTGGAAACATCGAAAAATGTTCTGACGCGCAAAGAGAAGGGTGAATTAAAACCATTGCAGCACAATGGATTGAACGGTATCGACAAAACTTCCTCTTGACTTTTTAGGGGAGAATCGGTTACAATACGGTTACAAAACAGTGAACAACAAGTAACAGATTGTAACAGGAGGAATCCTAAGCATGAAGAAACGAGCCCTTTGTGCGCTCGTCAGCCTGGCCCTTTGCGTTACCCTGGCCGGGCAGGCGGCGGCGGCTGAGAGCAGCGTCAGCTTTGTAGTCAATGGGATCACCCTTGCGGCAGATGTGCCCAACCGTGTGGAGGCGCGCACTACCTATGTGTCCTACTGGCCCATCGTGAGCGCCTTGTATCCGAACGCGACGGCGGAGTGGGTCAATGGTCAGGCAGAGGTCAAGGCCGACGGCCTGACCCTCCACATCAAGCCCGGCGCCCAGTATATCGAGGCCAACGGCCGCTACCTGTACGTGCCGGACGGAGTCAAGTGCGAGGGCTACAGCATCATGGTTCCCATCCGAACCCTGTGCCAGGCGCTGGGCGCCGGCGTGGAGTGGGACGGAACCCAGTCCACCATCCAGATCACCTCCGGCAGCGGGCCCATCCTCTCCGGTGAGCAGGCCTACCAGGCGGACGTGGTGTACTGGCTCTCCCGTATCATCTATGCTGAGAGCGGCAATCAGCCCTTGGACGGAAAGATTGCAGTGGGTAATGTGGTGCTCAACCGGGTGGCCAGCCCCCGGTTCCCCAACAGCGTCTACGAAGTGATCTTTCAGCGCAACCAGTTCACCCCCGCCGCTAACGGAAGCATCAACCGTACCCCCAGCGCTGAGAGCGTGGTTGCCGCCAAGCTGTGCCTGGACGGTGCCAACACTGCGGGCAGCGCCCTGTACTTTGTGAATCCCACCGTGGCCCCCGGAAGCTGGGCCTCCCGGAACCGCCCCTATGTGGCGACCATCGGGGCCCACGCTTTCTACGGGTAAGGCGCGGCAAAAAGCCGAGACCATTGGTCTCGGCTTTTTATTGTGCAAAAGCACAGCAAAATGGCCATGTATCGCCATATTTGCCTGTTGTCGTGATATGTGCATCGTGTATGAAATGTCCCGACCGGGAACTGCGGGAGAAAAGGATGGAAATATCCACGCGCGTATGTTAATATAAATACGTATGTCCAAATGATTCAGCATGGAGGGAACTGACTTTGACTTATTTTATGTCCATCTTAATGGGGATTATCCAGGGCGTGGCGGAATTCCTGCCCATCTCCAGCTCCGGCCATCTGGCCCTGTTTCAGACGTTTTTCGGGATGGAGAACATGGAGGAGAAATACATGTTCTTTACCGTCCTGCTCCACTTCGGTACACTGATTTCTGTCTGTATGGTCTACTGGCGGGACATTGTGGATATGATCCGCGAGTTCTTCCTGGGCATTGCCGCCCTGGCCGGGCGGAAGGATACCGGCGTTGCCCCGCCGCCGGCCCGACGGATGGTGATGCTCATCATCATCGCGACCGTGCCCCTGTTTGTGATGGTGTTTTTGCAGGATGCGGTGAACCAACTGTTCTCCAACTCCATCATGGTTTCCTGCGCCCTGCTGGCCACCGGGTTTATCCTGTTTTTCTCCGACCGCATGGCCCGGGGCCACAAGACCGCCAAAAACGCGACGGTGGCGGACGCCTTGATCGTGGGCTGCGGCCAGGCGCTGGCGGTTATCCCCGGCCTCTCCCGCTCCGGCACCACCATCTCGGTTGGCATGATGCGGGGCTTTGACCGGGCCTTCGCCGTGCGCTTCTCCTTCCTTATGTCCCTGCCTGCCGTACTGGGCGCCAACGTCCTGGAAATTAAGGATGCGCTGGCCTCGAACTTCCCCATTGAGGAGCTGCCCATGTACTTAGTGGGCGTAGCGGTGTCCGCTGTGGTGGGGTACTTTGCCATCCGGCTTGTTAAGAGCCTGTCCGATAAGGGGAAATTCGGCAAGTTTGCTTACTACTGCTGGGCGGTTGGCCTGGGCAGCTTGGTAGCGGGCGTCGTGAAGATGATGCTGCTCAAGTGACAGAAACCCGATACAAAAGAATGACCCTGGAAAGGATTTGATTTTCAATGGCCACAGCACAGAAGAAGAACGCGGGCGGAAAGCGGACGGCCTCGGGTACGGGAAGGACCGCATCCGGCTCCCGCGCTGCCGGCAGCCGGAAGAAGGCCCCGGCGCCCAGGCCCATCCGTCGGGAGGTGGGGGCGGTGGCCTGTCTGCTGCTGGCCATTTTCTCCGCCTTTGGCTACTTCCATATTCAGGCCATCTTTATCGACTTTTTCTGCGGCTTGGTCAAGGGCCTGATCGGCTACGGCTACTGGCTGCTGCCCCCCATGCTGCTGGTGGCCAGCGGGATCTTGGTCTTCCACCGGGGCCGCCCGGTACGGCTGCGGGTGTGGTGCGCCCTGCTCACCCCAGTGCTGGTGGGCTGCCTGCTCCACCTGATTCTGACCAGGGGCTCCTATGAGTGGAGCCTGGAGCTGGTCAAGACCCTGTGGAGCCAGGGAGAGGCTCTCAAGAGCGGCGGTGTGGTCAGTGGCTTGATCGCCCTGGGGCTGACTGCGGTGTTCAGCAAGTACGGAGCCGGTGTAATCTTCGTCCTGATCGCGGCCATCATGCTGATGGTGGTGTTCCACGTCTCCCCGGTGGATATCGTGGACCGGATCCGTGAGCGGCCCCGGGTGGAGTACGAGGAGGAGGAACTGCCCGAGCCCAAGCCCCGTGAGCGCCGCCGTGCCCCCGAGCCGGAGAGCGCCGCCCGCCGCCAGCAGGTGCCTCAGATCGATATCCCCGTGGACGATGGTCCGCTGGTGGGCAAACGGCCCGAGCCCAAGCCCATTGAGAAGAAGGAGCGCTTTTTCAACCGGAAGCCCTCGGTGCCCACGCCGGACCAGGTATTGGCCGGTGCGGCGGCTGGGGATGTGCCTGAGGCAGAACCCATCGCCGTGTCCCCGCCGCCTGAGACGCCTCAGGAGGCAGTTCAGGCGGCGAAACCGGTGCCGGAACCCATCCCGGAGCCCGCCCCTGCCCCGCCGGTGCCGGAGATTGAGCGGGAGCCCGCTGTGGCCAAGGTGAAGAGGGAGGAGGCTGCCCAGGCGGCGGCCGAGGTGGCCCAGGACATCGCCCGCAAACTGGAGGAGGGGACTCCGGCGGCCTACCAGTATCCGCCGGTTTCGCTGCTGAAGGAGGGGGCAGGCGTGTCGGGCGCCGACGTGGCCAGCGAGCTCCAGGCCAATCAGGCCCGCCTGTCCGACACCATCCGGTCCTTCGGAATCGATGCTACCATCGCCAATGTGACCCGCGGCCCATCGGTGACCCGGTACGAGGTGGAGCTGGACCAGGGGGTGCGGCTTAACAAGCTGACCAACCTGGCTGACGATATCGCCCTGGCCTTGGGGGCTACCGGCGTTCGCATCGCCCCCATCCCGGACAAGATCTCCATGGTGGGCATCGAGGTGCCCAACAAGCTCGTCTCCCCGGTCTATATCCACGATGTCATCGACTCCAGTGAGTTCCGGGACAACCCCTCCAAGGTTTCCTTTGCCGTGGGCCGGGACATCAGCAACCGCAATGTAGTGGGCAATATTGCCAAGCTGCCCCACCTGCTCATCGCCGGCACCACCGGCTCGGGCAAGTCGGTATGTACCAACTCTCTGATTATCTCCCTGCTCTACAAGGCCACCCCTGAGGAGGTGCGCCTCATCATGGTGGACCCCAAGATGGTGGAGCTGGGCATCTACAACGGCATCCCCCATCTGCTCATTCCCGTGGTCACCGACCCCAAGAAGGCGGCGGGCGCCCTCCAGTGGGCGGTGGTGGAGATGATGAAGCGCTACCGGGCCTTCTCGGAGATCGGGGTGCGGGATCTGGCCAGTTACAACGCCCACGCCGCCAAGACCGAGGGCATGGAGAAGATGCCCCAGATTGTGGTGGTCATCGACGAGCTGGCCGATCTGATGCTGGTGGCCGCCAAGGAGGTGGAGGAGTCCATCTGCCGGGTGGCCCAGATGGGCCGCGCCGCCGGCATGCACCTGATCATCGCCACCCAGCGGCCCTCCGCCGACGTGATCACCGGTCTGATGAAGGCCAATATCCCCAGCCGCATCGCCTTTGCGGTGGCCTCTTCCCTGGAGTCCCGCATCATTCTGGACACTACGGGCGCGGAGAAGCTGGTGGGCCGGGGCGACATGCTCTACTTCCCCCTGGGCACCGGCAAGCCCCAGCGGGTGCAGGGCTGCCTCATCTCCGACGAGGAGGTGGCCGCCGTAGTGGGCTTTATCAAGCAGAACAGCGGCTCGGCCGAGTACTCGGAGGAGATCATCCATGAGATCGAGCAGCACGCCGCCGAGAAGGAGAAGGGGAGCAAGGGCGTGGGCGGCTCCGCGCCGGACGAGGTGGGGGACGACTACGACGAGCTGCTCCCCGCCGCCATTGAAGTGGTGGTGGAGACCGGAATGGCCTCCGTGTCCATGCTCCAACGGCGGCTCAAGCTAGGCTACTCCCGGGCGGCCCGACTGGTGGACCAGATGGAGGAGAAGGGAGTCGTGGGGCCCTTTGAAGGCTCCAAGCCCCGCCAAGTGCTCATTACCAAGGATCAGTGGCAGGAGATGCAGTTTAAGCAGGGGATGGTGGATGCTGCCCCAGAGCCCGTCCCCGACGAGCTGGAATTTGAGGGCGACGCCATCCCCCAGAGCCGGGATTTGCCCCCGTTTGATATGGAGGATTGAGAGCGATGGAGCACTATGTCATCAAGCCCGCCGGGGAGGCGGGGGAAGCGGCGGTTCACGCCGGCCTGCGGGCCTATAACCGCACCTTTGTCTCCGATACGGCGGATCTCTCCCTGGTGGTGGAGGACGAGGCCGGACAGATCATCGGCGGCTGCGATGCCTTCCGTATGGGGGAGCTGGCCCTGCTGGACGTGCTGTGGGTGGCGGAGTCCCGCCGGGGCACCGGCCTGGGGGCCTGCCTCCTGGCCCAGTTGGAGCAGGACGCCGCCCGCCAGGGTGCGAAGCGCCTGGAGCTGAACACCTTTGGATTTCAGGCCCCCGGCTTCTATGAAAAGCTGGGCTACCGCCGTTTCGGCGCAGTGGAGCCCGCCGTGGGGGAGTACGGCCACTACTTTTACGTGAAAGAGCTCTAACAGGACGCAGATAAGCCGGATGGGCGCGGTCAAACGACCGCGCCCATCCGGCTTATGATGTAGAAATGGAGGAAGGAAGTAGAAATCAGAATCAGAAGTCGACCTCAGTGCCGTAGTAGATGCAGGTAAACAGCTTGGCCATGGTGGCGGGATCAATGGGGCGGGGGTTGGAGCCGGTGCAGGCGTCGCCCACCGCGTTGGCGGCGATGGCATCCAGCTTCTCCTTGAACTCGTCTTCAATAATGCCGAAGTCCTTCAGGGTGTTGGGGATGCCCATGGCGTCGTTCATGGAGCGGATCTTGGCGCGCAGGCCCTCCACCAGCTCGGCGGTGGTGTCCCCGACGACGCCCATGGTGCGGGCAATGTCGGCGTACCGCTCGGCCACGCCGTCGGCCTTGGCGTTGTAGGCGATGACGTAGGGCAGGTACATGGCGTTGGCCAGGCCGTGGGTGATGTGGCCGGTGGAGAAGGCCGCGCCGGTCTTGTGGGCCATGGAGTGGACGATGCCCAGCAGGGCGTTGGAGAAGGCCATGCCGGCCAGGCACTGGCCGTAGTGCATCTCCTCCCGGCAGCCCATGTCGCCGTTAAAGGAGCGGAGCAGATCCTTCTCCACGATGTGGATGGCCTTGAGGGCCAGGGGATCGGTGAACACGGTGTGGAGGGTGGACACATAGGCCTCGATGGCGTGGGTCAGGGCGTCCATGCCGGTGTGGGCCACCAGCTTGGGGGGCATGGTCTCGGCCAGGGCCGGGTCGATGATGGCCACGTCGGGGGTGATATTGAAGTCGGCCAGGGGGTACTTGATGCCCTTCTGGTAGTCGGTGATGACGGAGAAAGCGGTGACCTCGGTGGCGGTGCCAGAGGTGGAGGGGATGGCGCAGAACCTGGCCTTCTGGCGCAGCTCCGGGAAGCTGAAGGGGGTGATCAGATCCTCAAAGGTGGTCTCCGGGTACTCGTAGAAGGCCCACATGGCCTTGGCCGCGTCGATGGGAGAGCCACCGCCCATGGAGATGATCCAATCGGGTTCAAACTCCCGCATGACTGCCGCGCCGCTCATCACGGTTTCCACAGAGGGATCGGGCTCTACGTTCTCGATCAGGCGGGTCTCAATGCCGGCCTCCTTCAGATAGCCCAGGGCCTTGTCCACAAAGCCGAACTTCTTCATGGAGCCGCCGCCCAGCACCAGCACCGCACGGGAGCCCTTCAGATTCTTCAGATTTTCCAGCGCATTGGCGCCATAATAGATGTCTCTGGGAAGCGTAAAACGGGACATAACAGGTACCTCCGTGTATACGTGAATTTTAAATCGTTAAAAGTTTAACGATTTACCGGAACCTATTATGGCACATTGTTAATTCCCTGTCAATCGGTTTTGCAGAAACTGTACGTTCCAAACTTCGCGTTTCAGATTACCAGCGTCCCATTCTCGTCCTCCTGGAGCAGGAGAATGCGCTCCTGGCGGCCATCGGCGGCATCCACGTAGACCAGCACGTGGCCGCCGGAGGCGTTCTGGCACTTGAATTCGTGGCACAGCACCTCGTACTCGCCGCCGGTGGGGATCAGGGCGAGCTGGTGGGCCAGAACGGTGAGGGAGCGGTCCACCTGGGCGGCCGCCTCCGCCTCGGAGACGGCGGGGGCGGGGAGGGTACGGTCCCCGTGGTTCATGAGGTAGCCCTCCGACTCAAAGCTCACCACATCCCCGGTGTCCAGCGCCACACCCACCTTGACCAGATCGGGGTAGCAGTACACGCCGTCCTGGCGGGAGGCAAAGTGGACAGTGAGTATGCCGCCCTGCCGGATGGAGTAGCTGGGGTCCATATCCTGGTAGCCCCGCTCGGACAGAAACTCCGCAGCCTTCTGCCGTCCCTCCTGGGCGGAGAGGGACGCCTCGCCCACCGGTCGGGAGGAGAGTACCTGGAGCACCTGGCCGCCCTGCCGGGTGACCTCTACATAGAGCTCGCCGCCATTCACCAGGGCGGAGAAGCCCCAAGTGGGGAGCTGTCCCTCGCCCTGGGCGCTGAGGGTGAAGATGTCCTCCCGCAGCCCCAGAAAGGCCGCCGCGGCCCTGCGGGCCTCCGCCTCGGAGACCTGGGGCAGCCCCTCCAGCATCTTGGGCGTGCGGCCCGACAGGTGGTCGGAAAAGGGGCCGTCGTAGATCAGGGCGGGCACCTCGGGGAAGTCGGCCTCCACCGTCTGGAAGGCCGAGCCGGCGGGGAGTTCACCCGACTCCGTGGCGTTGGACAGCCGTGCCTGAACGGTCTCCACGTCCTCCGGCCGGATGGTGCCCGCGTCCAGCTCCGCCAGCAGGCTCTGGAGGGCGCCGGACAGGGTGGAGGCGGCCCCCGCCAGGCCGCGCAGGGTCTCCCGGTGCGCCTCAGTGCACGCCGTCTCGCCGTAGGCGTCCCGGGCCAGGGCCATGGCGTAGTCACCGGTTTTGGCCAGGAAGGCGGCGGTCTGCTCCAGCTCTACGTTGCCGTAGGGCAGCTCGCCCAGAGCCGACTGAGCGGCCAGCGCCTTGCTGTAGGCCTGGGCGCACAGTGCGGAGAACAGCTCGGGACTGGTGGCGTAGGTCACCTTTCGGAGGGCGACATCCAGCTCGCCCGCCGCCGTGGCCAGCTCGGTGAAGGCGTGCTGATAGGTGTTGTCCAGCATGCGCCGGTACTGTGCCGCCCGGGCGTGGCCCTGTACTGCAAACCCGGCGGTCACCGCGAAGGCCCCCGCCAGAAAGCTGGCGGCCAGCACCTGTTTTCTCCGTTTCTCCATGACAAAACGCCCCCTTTTACGGCTAGGTTGCGTAAAAGGGGGCGTTTTATGTGCGGTAAATATAAGCTAAAGAAGGGGGCGAAGCCGCGCAAAAAGGTTGAGCAGATCATCGGAGGCCTTCACGCCCAGAAGAGGAATTTCCAAGCCGGCCGCCTGAATCCGATCTTCCAGCGCGCCGAGGAAAAGGCCACGGCCGGGCATCTCTTGATTGCGGTCGGACGTGGTTTCCACTCCGCAGTTGGGGGAGCGGTTTGCGCCCAGAAACGCAACGATGCGAAACCCGTATCTGTGGTACTCCAGCACCTGATGCATGACAGATTCAACTAGGTCCTCCAGTATCCGGCTGGGGGCGGGCGCCTGCATGGCGGCACGAATACGGGTGTTTTCTTCTGTGACCGGGGACTGCGCGCCCAGCCTGTTTCCACGGTCCAGCCCAAGGCAGCAGAGCTCCGGGCAGGGAAGCTGAACGATTCCCACCTGATGTTCCAGAAAGAACTGCACCAGCTCCCGGAAAGCGGCCGGATATACGGCGGTTCCGTCGGAGATGGCGTTTTGGTTCAGCAGGCAGTGGGCCAGAAACACCACTTTTCTACTGCGGCCGTCGGCAAACATCTGCATTTTCTCACCATTCACGGCTGGGCTCAGCCGCCCAGCTTGTCCAGCCCAAGACGGAGGCGGCGCAGGCACTCGTCCTTCCCCAGAATGTGGCAGATCTCCACCGCGCCGCCGGGGGTAACCGCCTTGCCCGCCGCGGCAATGCGCACCGGCCACATGAGGGTGGCGTTTTTGACCTCCAGAGACTCGGCCAGGCCGATCAGAACGTCATGAATCCCGTCCACGGTCCAGTCGGCCAGCCCCTCCAGGGCGGGAAGGGCGGCCTCCAGCATCCGCCGGGACACCTCCGGATTGGTCTTGGACTTCTTGTTGGTGAACAGCCCCGCGTCGTAGTCGGGCAGGGCGTCAAAGAAGTCCAGCTTCTCTGGGATGTCGGTAAGACGCTCGCACCGGGCCTGGAGCAGCCCGGCGATCTCCTCCGTGGAGAGGGCGGGATTCTGCACCGCCTGACGGATGTAGGGCAGGGCGGCCGCATGGAAGGCCTCGGGGCTCATCTCCCGAAGGTAGTGGGCGTTGAAGTAGGTCAGCTTTTCGATGTCGAAGATGGCGGGGGACTTGGAGATGCCGCCGATGTCGAAAATCTCCGCCAGCTCGGCCAAGGTAAAGAACTCCCGCTCGGCATACTCGCCTCTGGGAGACCAGCCCAGCAGGGTGACATAGTTGACCACCGCCTCGGACAGATAGCCCATAGCGATGAGATCCTCGTAGGAGGGGTCGCCCTTGCGCTTGCTCATCTTGTTGTGGGCGTCCCGCATGACGGGGGAGCAGTGGATATAGGTGGGTACGTCCCAGCCGAAGCCCTGGTACAGCAGATTGTACTTGGGGGCGGAGGACAGGTACTCGGAACCCCGCACCACGTGGGTGATGCCCATCAGGTGATCGTCGATGACGTTGGCAAAGTTGTAGGTGGGCAGGCCGTCCCGCTTGATGAGCACCTGGTCGTCCAGGGTGGAGTTCTCTACGGTAATGTCCCCGAATACGGCGTCGGAGAAGACGGTGGAGCCCTCCGCGGGGATCTTCTGGCGGATGACGTAGGGGGCGTCGGCGGCCACCTTGGCCCTGGCCTCCTCCAGGCTCATGTCCCGGCAGGGGTCGGCCGCCCGGTCAAAGTTGCCGGAGTCCTCCTCAGACTCGGTCTTTTCGCAGAAGCAGTAATAAGCGTGGCCCTTCTCCACCAGCAGCTCGGCGTACTTGCCGTACAGCGCCCGGCGCTCGGTCTGGATGTAGGGTCCCACCGGGCCGCCGATGTCGGGGCCCTCGTCCCAGGTCAGGCCGCACTTGCGCAGGGTGGCGTAGATGACCTCGGTGGCGCCCTCCACCAGGCGGCCCTGGTCGGTATCCTCAATGCGGAGGATGAACTTGCCGCCGCTGTGGCGGGCGATGAGCCAGGTGTAGAGGGCGGTGCGGAGGTTGCCCACGTGCATGTAGCCCGTGGGGGAGGGGGCGAAGCGGGTGCGGACGCCGTCCTTGGGGATGCGGGCTTCCATCTCCTCAAACCAGTTCAGATCCATTGAAAAGACTCCTTTTTTAAACTTCATCACATTATTCTATATTTTTCGCCTAAGGATTGTCAAGGCCATTTGGATATGATATGATAAACCAATATGGGGCATTGTACCCAATGAGCCAAAAATCACTCGTAAGAGGTGTGTTTTAGAATGGAAAACCAGAAAAAAGTCATGCTCTCCGGCATCCAGCCCAGCGGCGAGCTCCACCTGGGCAACTACCTGGGAGCCATCAAGAACTGGGGCGCCCGGGCGGACGAGTTCGACTGCTTCTACTTTATGGCCGATATGCATACCATCACCGTGCGCCAGACCCCGGCGGAGCTCCGCCGCCGCACTCTGGAGCAGGTGGCCCAGTACATCGCCTGCGGTCTGGACCCGGAGCGCAACACAATTTTTGTCCAGTCCCACGTGCACCAGCACGCGGAGCTGGCCTGGGTGCTGGAGTGCTACACCATGTTCGGCGAGCTGTCCCGCATGACCCAGTTCAAGGACAAATCCGCCAAG
>ERZ827440.1754-NODE-1754-length-22042-cov-5.243644_pt1 | contig 22042 bp, 20 predicted proteins | sample MGYA00519774_ERZ827440 | MGnify/ENA primary metagenome ERZ827440 (study PRJEB31778, sample SAMEA3449302) | human gut metagenome | biome: human gut; feature: human-associated habitat; material: faeces | place: United Kingdom | collected 2010/2012 ... | reverse complement strand
TTTACCATTTTGATTTTTGGAATTTGCAGGTTTAGGGACTTTATAGGGCAAGTAATACGAAAATTAGGATTCAAAGGCAGTAAGAAGCGCTTTGGCTAAGGCAAGAATACGAACGAAATATCCATCGGGATACGCTGCTTTCACTTTATCAAGAAGCTTATCTATCCAAGAAGCAGGATGGTCTTGTGCCAACGCCTGCGCTTTTTCGAAGATGCCCCACTCTATTATGTCTTCGTTATTCGCTTGAGCATCGACTGATTTCCTAGAGACTGTTTCACCTTCAATAGATGTTTCACAAGGTTCGCTCGAAGCAACTCCGCTGCTCTTTACCGCACTTGAGCACAACTCGGAAAGCAACAACAATTCAATGCCAATGTGATCTTCATACTGATTATTCTCGTTGAAAAGCTCGAGCCCCGCTTCCTTGAGGGCTTCTCGCATTTCAAGCGTAGGTCTTCCAAAACCTGAAGTAACTTCCTCTCCTCGATAATACGTCTCCCATGGAGGAGCGGTAGGCTTTGGTGGGCCAACAAAGAGCTGAGTAAATTCCACTGACACTTTAGTAACGCTGTCTTGAGGTGCACACTCCGCCCAGGTCTTCAACGCCTCGAGTGCTTCTCTTACTTGAAAAGATTCAAAATCAGGAAAATGTTCCCAAAATGCCGAGTGTAACCCCGCCTGAGAGGTATGACTAATGGGAACGAGAAGCGAATTGCCCACAAAGGCAAACGCCTCGGCAAAAGCCTGCAAACGATAAGCCTGCGCAAGACTATTATCCTGCACAGGCTTAAAGGCTTCGCTTCCCTTCAAAAATTGTTCGTTTTCTTCAGGGTTCATTAAGATGTCCTACTATTTAATACCTACTACAACTTTCAGCTAGTGCAACCTCAGCGCCCATCAGCTTGTTTAAACGCCAATTGGATGTTTAATCGCTAACCGACTTGCTCAACGAGCTGCACCACTTAGTTCCTTAGTTCTTTTCATGAAGGTTTTGCTTAACACTATAAGTGCAAGCGCTACCAATGCCGTCATACCTACCAATATAATCAGCTCAACCGGAGAGGCACTATACCAACCCTGAATTGCCCACATACCTACTCCATCAGCAGCATGAGAACCACCAAGGGTGATACCGGGAGCCCCTTCTACATTAGGTGTGATGAAGCTGGTGAGTAAAAGCCACATACGTTTGCAGAACACACCAACAATGACCAAAACTGCAGAGACAAGCACCAACGTAGTGTTTTCGCGATTTTTAGCAAACACTAAAATCAGGAAAGGTATCAAAAGGCCCGCAATAATTTCAAACCAGAAATAAGGAGCCGTTGCGCCACTTACCATATGAGCAAGCGCTACCGATTCGTGTCCGCCAGGATAAGCCATGGTAAGAATCTCGCATCCAATAAGGAAAGCATCGATTGCGATAAAGGTTGCAAGCAAACCTGCGATTTTTGTAAAAGTCTCTTTCGCGATGCTGAAAATACCCGCCTTTTCCAAGGCAATAAGGACAAGCAAAATAAGAGAAAGACCCGAATCGCATGCCGAAGCAATAAAGATAGGTGCCATAATGGCCGAATACCACGCACGAGCTTCCTGTAAGCCAAAGATCCATGCATCGACGCAAAGTACCAACACCGCCACGGGCAGAGCAACACGGGCAACCTTTGTCATGCCATCTGCATTACCCTTAACTGCGCATACTAAAAAGACCACATTCACAATAAGGAATAAGGTAATGCCGCACATGTCCCACAGAAGCGGACTTGCAAAATTAGGACCGGTAAGCATGCGCCATACGCGCGGCAATCCCCCAAGGTCAATCAGGATAGAAAGGCCTCCTGCGCAAATGCAAACCAAAGCACAAATAAGAGCAGGAAGGGTAATTTTTTTGAGCCATTCAACATTAAACACATGAGCGGCAGAAGCTACGATCATAGCGCCAGCTGAAAGACCCACAAAGAACATAAACATGGCAATATACATACCCCACGAGGTGATATTGCTCATGCCCGTTACCCCAAGACCGCAAACAAGCTGGTATATCCAAGCGGCAATACCCGCAACGCTTAAAAGCGCTAGCAGTGCCATAAGAAGTTTTGTTTTAGAAGAAGACTCTACAAGGGAGTCTTTAACGTCAGTAAAAAATTGCATGATAAAGACCTCCTACTGCAGATAAAACACTTGAGGATCAGTTCCTTGATCTTCAAGAAGGATGCGAACATTGCCCTGCTTGCGCAATTGCGCAATCTCAGAATTCGGATCATCCAAGTCGCCGTAGACACGAGCACGAGCAGGACAGCATTCAACGCACATAGGCTGCGCTTCGCCACGGTCCATACGCTCTTTACAAAGCGTGCATTTTTCCATCACGCCAGCAGGCCTTGAAGGTACATCTCGATCGCCGTATTCAAAACCGGTTGATCTTTCTGGTTCTGTCCAGTTAAATACACGAGCGTTGTAAGGACAGGCAGCCATACACATACGGCACCCAATGCATTTGTCGTAGTCAATCTCGACGCGACCCTTTTCATCCTTATAGGTTGCTCCCGTAGGACACACCTTCATACAAGCAGGGTTTTCGCAATGCTGGCAAGAAAGCGGTAAATACGTACGTGTCAAATTGGGATAGGTGCCCTGAGCACCATCCATCACATCGCAATCTTCCGTAAGAATACGATTCCACAACATGCCATCAGGTACGTTATTGCTCATTTTGCAGGCATTTGCGCACGTATGGCATCCAACACAACGATCGAGTTTAATCGCTAAAGCTAACTTAGTCATGGTTCACCCCTTAAGCCTTTTCAATCTGAACAAGAGTGTCAGAAAACGGCGTGACCGGACCGCACATCAATTCGTAGCCACGTTCGATCATCGTGTCGTTTGTAACCGATTGCATATTTCCTTCAATCGTGAAATCGCCCATTGCATTTTCATAAATACGAGCGCACCCCGGGCGAATAGACTCGTTACCACTGACATACACCTTGAACTCGCCGCGATCATTAAAGACGCGCACCGCATCTCCTGTTTGTAGCCCGCGAGATTCAAGCTCTTGAGGGTTAACTTCGATGGTGGGACGATAGTACTGCTTGATCCACTCAGCATTTTGGAACTGATTGTGAATCTGGAAGCGCGTACGCACATTCGACAATTGCAAAGGATACGTAGAACGCAGCGAATTATCAGGAGCAATTTCTACGGGAGCCTCCCACTGAGGAAGTGCCTGGTTAAAATCAACCAACGAATCGTAGTAGACCTCCATACGCCCCGAATCAGTTGCAAAAGCGTAGTCTTCAAGAACACGTCTGCATTCTTCAGCGCCCTCAATAGGCCAAACGCCTTGGTTTTCCGCAATCTGATCAACGCTAAGCGAATTGATTGCGGGATCTTCTGAGGTGGACAAAATCGCATCAACACGCTCGCGTGAAGTGGTAGGAAGAGCATCCTCAAAGCCAAGACGCGCTGCCAACTCACGCTGAATCCACAATTCAGTCTTTGCTTCAAAGAGAGGATCAATAATTTTTTCCTGGAGAAGAATCTGGTTGTATCCGTTTTTGAGGTTGCCGTATTCCTCATCACACTCAAAGCGGGTCGTGCAAGGCAAAACGTAGTCTGCCCATTTACATCCTTCAGTAAAGTAAGGATCAATCGAAACGATAAGATCAAGCTTCTTTGCCCACTCGGTCGAAACATTCATGTTGCCATAGTGCTGGCACAGATCATCACCCGCAGCGATAAGCACATGAGCATTGCTTTCCTTGGTGCGCATATCATAGCTTGCCATTTCGTTTGCCGCAGCAACCATATCTTCTGGCAAGGCCCATTCACCTAATGCTGCAGTATGACAGTTGTATGTGCCACCGACATAAACACCAACACCGGCACCAGGCTTGCCAACGTTACCCGTCAGCGCAACCAAAACCGCAGCAGCGTGGCCAGCAATATCAGCATTGGCAATTTTGTCATTACCACCCCAACCGAGCGCTAACGAAGAAGGTCCTTCAGCATAAAGCTCTGCCAACTCGATTATTTTTTCAGCAGGGATTCCAGTAATTTCGGATGCCCATTGAGGTGAATAGTCTTTCATTGAATCTATCAAAAGGTCATAAACCGTACGTACCTGCGCACCACGGAATTCTGCACTGCCAGAAAGAGCAGGATTTTCAGTTTCTTGATAAGGAACAACATTTCCCGATGAAGCATCAATGACATAGAAGGGACAAGCTGTGCCGTCTTCAGGTGCTTCGGTGCCATCTTCGGCAGCAACCATCTTTGGTTCATGCTCGCGAATAATCTTGCCCGTAGAAGCGTCAACCAAGAAAGGATATGACGTGTGCTGCTTTATGAAGGCTTCATCAACAAGCCCTTTTTCAAGAATATGGGAAATCATGCCAAAATACAGCGCAGCGTCCGTACCAGGCTCAATAGGAATCCACTCATCAGACTTGCTCGCTGTTGTTGAATAGTGAGGATCAACCGTCACCATTTTTGCGCCCGCGTCCTTCGCCTCGAAGAAAAGACGAACTTGAGGAAGCGTTGATTCACAGAAATTAGACCCTACTGTAAGGACCAATTTCGAATTGACCCAGTCACGTGCCTCGGGCGTGCTCATAGCATATCCGCCGCCAAGACCCATCGAGGGATCTAAGCCATTGCCGTAGCCAACATCGATACCGGTATTACCACGTCCCTGTGCGCCGAGCATCGCCTGAAGAAAAGCGCAATCGGTCTCACTTGAGGTTGTTACAACTACCGAGTCTTTGCCGTAGGCATCCTGGGATTCTTTAATTTTGCTTGCTATATCATCGAGTGCTTCTTCCCAGGAAACTTGCTCAAACTGATTGGTTCCTCTATCCCCTACCCGTCTGAGCGGAGTCTGAATACGTCCTTCACCATAAATATGCTGGACTTCAGAAATGCCCTTCAAACAAATAGTTTTTAGCCTGTCCATCGCACATGCATCGTTGGGCTGGACCATTACCAGGCGTCCATCGCGAACCGTGCACTTCAGTGGGCACATACCACCGCAATGAGCCTGATGATAGGTGTAGGCCACATGCTCTTCGGCTTGCTCTGTCGCTGAAGCCTTACGAAGCCAGGTGTCTGTTGACGTCATGCCGCCCAAGCCAAGGCCAAGTACCCCAAGAGCACCAGCGCCTTTAATAAACCCACGACGAGAAATACCGCCGCTGGCAGCGTCTGTGTGAGACATTGCTCCTCCTCTGATATTGCATCTCTATGAACTATTGAAATCGTTGATTGTTTGGCAGCGCTCGAAAGCTTTATAGGGATGGTTTGACACAAAAACTTTCGAGTTTGTTATCTAGCGCCTATTTCCCCTCCTGCTGCCAGAATTATGTTGATAAAACCCTATCCTTGCTTATTGTGCATGTGCCTTATTCAGACTTCAATTTACTTTATTATTCTTGTTTGGGAATAATAAGAAGGCATCAAGATGACCTGCGAATTCAATTCGTGATTTACAAAAATTTTTCTTCGTGCGTTTTTCCGCTCGTTACCATATGCCAAAATGTTTCGGAGTAAAAACAATCTTTGCGGCCAAAGAATGACTCTCTGGTATCTCTAAACGCTATTTTTAAAGAAGGCAATACGCATAAAGGATAAGCATGGTTACCTTACACGAAGCAGAACAATTACTTGAGAAACTCTCGAAGAGCTCTCTTAAAGTAGTGCCAACACACTGTGTCTGCGTTCGCAATCGAAATGCTTCATGCAACGCATGCACTACCGCCTGCCCAAACCATGCACTGACCATTGAGAACAATCAGCTCTTACTTGACCCAGATGCTTGCACTAACTGTGGAAGCTGCGCCAATGCTTGCCCGACCCAAGCCCTTTCAAGCGCTGCATTACCACACGATGCCTGGCTTGATCTTGCCCAATCGCTTACAAATAGGCGCTCTCAAGTATGGGTTTGCTGCCAAGAGCATCCTCTTGCCCAAGAAAACCTTGAACACTTACTGGTGATCCCCTGTTTAGCGCACCTTGATGAAGTTCATTACCTGATTATGGCGCGCTACAAAATCAGCCTTCATCTTTTGCATGGGAGCTGTTTATCATGCAAGAAAGGTTGCGTCTCTTCCCTTATTGAAAAAACATTTGCTTTAGCACAGTTCCTTGCAAAAACTTACGCCTTACCACTTGAGTGCACCATACAAGAAGAGCACGACAAAGAAACGAGCAGCTATCCTTTCGCCCAGGACAAAGGCGGCTTTTCACGACGAGGCTTTTTTAATTCCATGACGAAATCGCTCAAACATCTTGGCTATATCGCTGCTGAATCTGCCTTAGAACCAGCTCTTATGTCTCAAAAACCCCAGCCAACGCTTGCAGAAAAGCTCACTCAAGCACCGGGAGAGCTAAAAGTATTCATGCCTCAAAGAAATACCCTTTTGCTTAATATCCTCTTCGAAGCACAGCAAAATCATCCAACCCCCAAAACGCTTTGCTTAGAGACTCGATTTTGGGGAAACGTCACCATAGAAAGTACCTGTACCAATTGCGGTATGTGCGCTCAATTCTGCCCAACACATGCGCTTGTTCATCGAGTCGAAGAAAAAGCGCAAACGAAGCCCTTTCCTCTGTTTAATAGCAATCAATCTCTTCACCCTCAAAAACCGCAACACAAGAAGGCTTATCATGAGTTTCGCTGTTCAGATTGCATTCAATGCAAGCTTTGCGAAGATGTTTGTCTAACCAAATCGCTACACGTTCAGAGAACCATTTTGAACTCAGACCTATTTAATCTTGAGCCCCGCACGCTTACCCCTCATGATGATAAAGGTTAAAACTTACCCTTATTGCACCTATCCCAAGGAGCGCTTATGAGCGATTCGGCCTCTCAAAATACCATCAGCACCTCACAGCTACCCGAGCCCAATCTTGCCGAATGGCTTGAAGAAGCGAAAAAGGATACCAAAGCGCCTTATGTTGGCATGTATCTAACTCACAATGGCGTAGTACGTGCAACGCCTAAAAAAGTGGTACGGGCGCATGAATACCAAACGCAAGAAGAAGCCACTTCTCAATCGAAGCCACACAAGGCAGTCCAGCAAGATTCATGCAATGACATTAAGACAGAGACACAAGAAGTTATTGCTGTTGATTTTTCCTATGACGAAGAAGGCCTCAGAAAAGCACTTGAAGAAGCTAGAACGTGGGAAGGTATCTATTACGTACGTGCCTGGCTCAATTCGGGACGCATTCCGGTAGGAGGATCGCTTATGTATGTCTTGATTGGAGCCGACATACGCCCTCATGCCATCGACGCGCTCAATAAACTGGTTGGCCATATAAAAGCTGACCTCGTTGTCGAAACAGAGGTGTACGCTTCGTGAACTTTTCCTCTCTTCCCAGTCCTGCCGTTAGCTTTATTGGTCGCAAGAACTCAGGAAAAACTACCCTTTTAGAAAAAATAATCGCCAATCTTTCTCAAAAGGGCTTACGTGTTGCCACTATCAAACACCATGGTCACCCTGACTTTGATATCGACATTCCCGGACGAGATTCATTTCGGCATCGAGCAGCTGGAGCCCAATCGAGTACCATCCTCTCCGATGTTCGCTACGCTCAAATCACCGAGCTTTCAGCACCCCTTGCCTGTGAGGAAGTAGCTTCGCAACTTTCTTTTTATGACGTAGTTCTCGTCGAAGGGTTCAAGCAAGCGCACATTCCTTCGATAGAACTATTTCGCGCAGACAATCCACGCGATATTGAAGCAGCAAAAACGCTTGCAGCAACATGGGAACAGGCCGTACAAGAGCCACCGCGAGCAGAACAAACAGAGCAGGAAGAACAGATAGAGCAATCGGCGCGACCAGCACAGACAACTCACACGACACCGATGCGCTTACCCGCAGCGGTTGTAACTGACATTGCCTCTGTTAGGGCACTTGCCCTGCAGTATCACCTTCCCTGTTTTACCTATGATGATATCGAGACGCTTGCTTGTTTTATTCAAGAAACGTTTGCTCGCCCTCAACTTAGTGTCGTAATTCAAGCAGGAGGGGAATCAAAACGTATGGGCACCCCTAAGGAAGTTGTTTCTTTTTTGGGAAAGCCTTTGATTTTTCATGCTCTTGAGCGCGTTGCACCGTTGGCTGACGAGCTAATCATAACCACCAACAATCCCGACCGCCTTAGCTTTGTAAAAAGCTCCTATCCGCAGGTTCAATTGGTATCCGACAAGCTCGAACAACGAGGAGCAATTCCAGGATTGTATACCGCTCTCTCATCAGCCCAGCAAAACACTGTTGCCGTCGTAGCCTGCGATATGGTCGATATACCAACAGCTCTTCTAGCAAGCGAGTCGCTTTTACTCCGACCCTGCGAAAACCTGCAATTCGATGCCCTTATTCCCAAAACCAAAACTGGTTTTGAACCTTTTGCGGGAGTGTATCGAAGAGAAACCTGTTTGCCGAAACTGGAACGATTTATCGCACAAGGCCACGCTGAAGCGTCTGTTCGTACGTTTCTCGATTTGGTGTCATGCGGATTCGTTGACTGCACCAGTCCTTTAAAATGCGCACGCTTTGGAGGAAGCTTCTTAAATATCAATACCCCTGAAGATGTTGCAGAAGCTACCCGTCAGCTTTGCTGTAATGCAGATTGCGTGCTGTAACGCAGCGTGTTGTTGCGCAGATAAGGTGCCTCAATAAGCCCAGAAAATCGCCCTGATCAAGTGAGGCATCTCATACGTTTTTTAATCGACAGAAGCAATCGCCGAATCAAGCACCTCTTGCCCTGTTTCTTTTAACGCTTTTTCGGTTTGGCGAAAAGCCCTAAGTAGATTTTTTGCTTCTTGGGTAAGAGAAGAACCGTGAGCACCTTGACGCTCAAGAAGAGCAAACCCTAAAGACTCTTCAGTGTTGCGCATTATGGTCCAGGCCTTACTGTAAGCCATACCCATTTCCTTACACGCCTTATTAAGAGAACCCGTCTTTTCCACACCTTCACAAAGCTTTGCTATACCGCGTCCAAACGCAGCAGCGTGAGCTTCGGTTTCTTTATTGCGAATAATAAGATGTATTTCTACTTCAAGATTTTCTAAAGCCATACAAGGTTCCCTTAGAGCGTATTGCGACAAATAACCTTACTGATTTCCTTTTAAGCCATCGGTCGTATTATAGCCATTTTGCCTTCACATTATTCTTTGTTTAGATTATTCTCAGTCAAGGATAATTCTCATGTAAGGCCACTCTGCAGACAATTCAACACTAGGAGGAACCCATGACCACTCACTCCCCCCGCAAAGCGACACTTAATCCAAGCCGTACCTCTTCTTATGAGTGCATTTGCCGTCTGTCTCATTCTTGTTTTTATGCTTACCGGCTGCAATTCTTCCTCTTCCGAACAACAAACAGAGAATTCAAGTGATACGACAACGATCGAGATTTATGCGGCTAATTCTCTTGAAAAGGCGCTCGACGAAGCACAGGCGCTCTATACTTCGCAAAATCCCAACGTCGTGTTTGCTGACACCCAGTACGAAGCATCAGGCACGCTCGTAGAAAAAATGAAGGCGGGCGGCGAACCTGATATCTTCATTTCCGCCTCCCAAAAAAATATGGACGATGCCATTGAAAACGGAAGCGTGGCCGAAGGCTCAGCGTTTGATATGTTCAAAAACGATCTTGTTATCGTCACAGCGCAGGACAGCGACATTGAAAATCTTTCTCTTGAAGAGGCAGTTTCAGGCAAGTACACCATTGCTCTTGGCGATGCGAACGTACCGGCAGGAAATTATGCGCGCCAAGCGCTAGCTTCTGCTGGATGCTACAGCAATGAAAGCGGCTCCGATGGCGAACTAGCAGCTTCCCTTAAGGACAAGGTGCAAGAAGCCGACAAGGTGGGATCTGTTTGCAAGCTTGCAGAATCAGGAGAAGTTGACCTTGCCTTTGTGTACAGCTCTGATGTGGAGCGTTACGGTGGAGTAAAGGTGGTATGCACTGTTCCTTCCGATACCCACAAGGACATTATTTATCCCGCCGCTCTTACCACCACGGACGGCTCCAATGGCGCAGCAGCCGCTTTTCTTGATTGGTGCACCACCGACCCAGATGCACAAGAAATCTGGGGAAAATGGGGCTTCGAGCTAATCTAGCTACCCTATGATCACACTCCGAGCACATATTTATTCGACTTGCAACTCTGACATCCGCGGCAAAAAAGCTTGCCGCGGAATTTTTGCGTTTCTTTGCTCTTTAGCCCTTATCAGCCTTCTTGGCTTTAGCGCACTCAGTACCCCGTGTCCTGCCTTTGCTAGCAGCGACTCAAACCAAACCACGACAACGCCTTACTCAGTCACGGTTTCCGCCGAAGGAGCGCAAGCAATTGTCGATAACACCTCTTATGCTGCTCGTGATTTTTCTCGCGCAAACAAGGGCACCAACAGGGCACTTGATGGCATCTATCGAGGCTATACCTACATCCAGCCTCATCAAGACATGACTATTCTGGTTGATATGGGCTCGTTCGTTATGGTCTATATTCCGCAAGAACAGCTCAACACTCTTGGCTTGTCGCTCAACAATGAAGCTGATCGCTCCTTGATTCAAACACTCTTACAAACACTTGACGATTACGCTGCAGGCGGAAACACCCGAATCGATCCTGATGCTCCTTGGTATTTCACCAGCGAAGAAATTCATGCTCAAAACAAGGTCGCTTTTTCGTTTAATCAATCCCTTAATAACCGCTCCTACACGTTTGTTATCGGCTCGGATGGAAGTGATCTTTCCCAAAACGACTCAACCGATGAAATCTCTTTGCGCCACGCATCTTTTGCGATCCTCACGCCAAGCGACGAGGCAACAATCACCCCCGCAGCAACAGGTCTTGGTGCCGTGGCTGAGTTTTTCCAACACCTTGATTTTTCGCCTTTATGGGTAACCCTTAAAACAACACTGAGCGCTCTTATTATCATTTTTGTATTGGGAATTTTAGCTGCCTGGTGGTCGCTGCGTCTTCCCAATCGCTGGCAAACAATCGTAGATGCTCTTTTCACCATCCCCATGGTACTTCCCCCTACTGTTTGCGGCTTTCTTCTTCTCTTGGCGCTTGGCAGCAACAGCCCGATTGGACAATGGTTCAATACGATAGGATTTCCCCTTATTTTCAGCTGGCCTGCAACCGTTATTGCCGCAACCGTTGTAGCCTTTCCGCTTATGTATCGCAGTGCCCGTGGCGCTTTTGAGGGTCTTAATCCTGATATGCTCGATGCAGCTCGTACTCTTGGATGGAGCGAAGCACGCGTGTTCTTTAAGCTTATGCTGCCTTTGGCTTGGTCTTCTATTGCCGCAGGTACCATGCTTGCCTTTGCACGCGCTCTGGGCGAATTTGGTGCCACCCTTTTCTTGGCAGGCAATTATGTCGGCATTACGCGCACTATCCCTCTTGCAATCTATTTCGAATGGATGGGAGGCAATACCGATGTAGCCCTGTTCTGGACTGCGGTTGTTATCCTTATCAGCTTTCTTGTGATATGTGCTCTTAATCTGTGGAGCAGGCACACTACTCGTTACCGTCTTAAAGAGGTGGCTCATGAGCCTAAGCGTTGATATTGCCAAAGACTTTACCGATTTCAAGCTTGATATCGCCTTTGAAGCACAAAATGAAACCCTTGGTTTTCTGGGCGCTTCTGGCTGCGGAAAGTCCCTTACTCTTCGCTGTATTGCTGGCATAGAAACACCTGATGCGGGCAAAATAGTGGTAAATGATACGGTATTTTTCGACAAAGCGCCCAACAAGAAAGCGCATATCAATCTCACGCCACAAGAACGCAAGACTGCTCTTTTATTCCAAAACTATCAGCTCTTCCCCAATTTGACGGTCGAACAAAACGTAGGTGCAGGACTTGATCCAAAGCTGGACAAGGCATCACGCGGCTGTCTTATTGCTGATCAGCTCGAGCGTTTTGGTTTAGAAAAGCTTCGTAAACGCTATCCCGCGCAACTTTCAGGCGGACAGCAGCAACGCGTTGCACTGGCTCGAATGCTTGCCGCAAACCCTGGCATTCTCATGCTTGATGAACCGTTTTCTGCCTTAGATGCCCATTTGAAAAGCGCCCTGGAACAAGATCTGCAGCAGTTATTCGAGAACTTCGAGGGACCTATTCTCTATGTTTCACATGATATCGATGAGGCCTATCGTTTCTGCAAACGCATCGCAGTCGTAAACGAAGGACATCTTGAAGAAATCGATACGAAAGAGCGCATTATTTACCACCCTCAAACACTGGCAACACTGCGTCTTTCGGGTTGCAAAAACACCACTTCAGCACAATATCTTGACGACCATCATGCCTACCTCCCCGAATGGGGAATTACGGTAACCTCCCCTCATGTTCTTGATCATGCCCTTGCCTTCTGCGGGGTGCGTGCAAAATTTATTACCTATGCACACGAAAACGATACCAATGCATTTCGTGTTCGCGTAAACCACATAAGTGACTCTCGCTTCGAACGAACTGCTCTGGTGTCGTTTCTTGAGACAGACACTGATCGTAAAAACATTCGCCCTCCCGAAACGCCCGTACGTATTCAGTGGCATTTGAGCAAGCTGACAACACAGCAGCCATTGCCCGAAGTTGGTGATGTCTGCCTTATTCGCTTTACTGGAGATGGCTTATACTTTGTGAACCGATAACGTAAAGGAGCATTTGTGCTTCACGATACTTTTGGACGCACGATTGATTATCTGCGCATTTCATTAACTGACCGCTGCAACCTCCGTTGCTTATACTGCATGCCTGAAGAAGGCGTTCCTTCTCTTTGTCAGGAAAAAATACTCAGACTTGAAGAGATCGAGCGTATCGTAAGCGTTGCTGCAAAATGCGGAATTAAACACCTTCGCCTTACGGGTGGAGAACCGCTTGTACGCAAAGGAATAACTGATCTTATCTATGCTCTCAAACGTATTCCCGGTATTGAGAGCATCGCGCTGACCACTAATGGAATTCTTCTTCCTCCCATGGCAGCCGCCCTGAAAGAAGCTGGACTTGATAGAGTCAACATTTCCCTTGATTCACTTGATGCCGCTCAATATCATGCCATCACCCGTCGGGGGAATCTTAAAGATGCCCTTGCTGGCATCGAGGCTGCTTTTTCTTATGGATTCGATCCTGTCAAAATAAATGTAGTGGTCGTCCGGCATTTACAGCAAGATTTTGCTGCTTTTGCTCGGCTTACCCTAGATAAGCCCCTCCATGTACGATTTATCGAATTCATGCCCATCGGACACACCACCTGCCCACCAGATAATTCCACCTGCATGCCAGCACAGACAGCCCAAGCATCATCAGATATTGCCTGCACGTCAGCGCATGCTGCCCGCATGCCTGCAACCTTTTCCCAAGAAGACCAGAATCAAAAGGCGCTTATCCCTTGGAGTAGTGATGACGTGGTATTTGCAAGCGAAATTCGCACTCTTTTACAAGAAGCACTTGACCGAGAGCATATGGGTTCACTGGTTCCTCTCTCTAAGGCGCCGACCGGATGGGGTCCTGCTAGCTATCTGAAAATAGCGGGTGCCCAAGGTAGCATTGGATTTATTTCTGCGCTCTCAAACCATTTTTGTGCAAGCTGCAATCGTTTACGCTTAACAGCAGATGGCAAGTTGCGCCCGTGCTTGTTTAGCGATGAAGAGTTTGATATCCGAGAAGCGGTTCGATCGGGAAGCGAAAAGGATATTCAGCAGATATTCGATAAGGCTCTGCGTAAAAAGCCTGAAAGCCATCATTACCGCCAAGGCACTAAGCGAAGTATGAGTCAGGTGGGTGGCTAGCCAAAACGCTTTTCACGTACCAGCGAACCTTATACCACACCCGCAGTACCCGCAAACCTCACGCCGCACCCGCAAGCCTTGCACAGATCAATTACCTTAGTCCCTCTTATTACAAAAGGATTGTTATGAGCGAACAAAAACTGACCCACTTAAACGAACACGGCGAAGCACATATGGTCGATGTGTCCTCTAAAGCTGAGACAAAACGCATCGCTCGCGCCGAAGGCTATATTTCCATGAAAGCAGAAACTCTTGATTTAATCGTGTCGGGAAAAGCAAAGAAAGGCGACGTTTTAGCTACGGCACGCATTGCAGGTATCATGGCTGCAAAAAAGACCAGCGAGCTCATTCCGCTTTGTCATCCCTTGATGCTTACCAAAATAGAGGTGAACTGCACTCCTTTTAAGGTAGACCGTTCTCAAGAGCCTATCGATTCTCAGGAACTCTCTAGCTCTCAAGGAATCTTCAACTTCCAAGGAGCTAATAACTCTCAAGAAATTCTTGCCCCCCAAGAGGTCCCACAAGAACTCCCCGATGGAGCATGCGGCATACGCGTTGAGACAATCTGCAGTTTAGTGGGAAAAACAGGAGTAGAAATGGAAGCGCTCAGCGCAGCAAGCGTTGCCTGTCTTACCATTTATGACATGTGTAAAGCGGTAGACCGCGGCATGGAAATAGGTCCCATTCGCCTCCTTCACAAAGAAGGTGGCAAGAGCGGGACTTGGGATCGCTAAATCAGGATTACACACGCTTTCGGATTACGCATACTTTTGGCCCATACGCGCTTTCGGTTCACACCTGCATTCGACTTACGCGTGCCTTCGGATTACGTGCGTAAGCTTTCGGTTTACGCGTGCCCGCAGCCAGCCATCATAGAAACTGCATGAGGAAGCACCTCTGCCACCCCATCCCAGTTTTCGCAGGCCGCCTTTTTGCTTCCTGGCAAATTGATAACGAGCGTACTGCCTCGTTGCATACATACCGCACGTGACAACATAGCCCGAGGGGTTATGTTTAAGCTATAGGCGCGCATACCCTCTGCAATGCCAGGCACCTCACGATCGCACACATCCCGTGTTGCCTCAGGCGTTACATCGCGGGGAGAAAGACCGGTTCCGCCACAGGTAAGCACCACATCAACCTTCGGGTTATCTGCTGCCTGCGCAATGGCCTTTGCTATTTCTTCGCGGTCGTCTTTCACCATACAATAAGAAAGGCATTCCCAGCCCTTTTGTGCGATACGCTCCTTCAGAGCAGCACCTGCTGTATCTTGAGTTTCATCTCTTGTATCAGAACAAGTGATAAGTGCAAACGTTATTCCAGGTTCGCTTGCATCAGAACGTGGGCAGAAATCTATCTGGGTATCTTTATGTGCAGAACTTTCATTTCCCTGTAAATCTTTAGACTCAATACTAGTCAAGGCAACTTTACCCATAGTGCTTCATCCTTACCGTACAATCAGTGGTTTTTATTGTGCCGATCTCAACAAGCCTGCGAGTTTCCACGCAGTACCTGTTAAATCACGACTCCCTCATCCACCTCAAGCAATAAACACTCCACTAAAGTGCCGGCTTTGATCTTTTTACCCTCAGGAATACCTTCGGGTAAGACAGCCAGGCAATTTCCTCTCTGAAAAGGACTAAACAACCCAGAGCTTTGGCTTTTCGCAGGACAAACCTCCACGCTTCCGTCCTCTTTACGCTCCAATGTTGAACGTAGATAAATGCGTCGTGGGTCTTTTTTCTTGGCATCACGAGTCAACCAAGCCCAAATACGTGGCCGCTCAAAGGTTGAATACCCCTGCATTTTTCTCAAAGCAGGACGAATAAGCAACTCGAAGCCACAATAAGCTGCTGCAGGATTTCCCGACAGTCCAAAAACCGGAGTTCCATTCACGAATCCAAATGTTTGCGCTTTACCAGGACGCATATTGACAAAATCCATAAGCAATTCGCCATTTTGGCGAACAACCTCTTCGATAAAATCATAGTCTCCCGTAGAAGCGCCTCCACTAGACACCACAAAGTCATATCCAGCAGAAGCGCTTAGCACAGCACGCGATAGGGCTTCCTTGTCATCGGCAACAATAGGGAGGAGCACAGGAATTCCGCCGGCGCGAAGCACCGAAGCACCGAGAGCATACGAATTGCCATCACGTATTTGGCCTTTTTCAGGAACCGTATCAGGGCCCACCAATTCACTTCCTATAGGAATTACCGCAACACGAGGACGACGATATACTTCCACGGCCGAAAGCCCACAGCTCGCCAAAAGACCTGCTCCTGCTGGGCTGATAGGCTCGCCTGCTTTAAGCGCAACTTCCCCCGCATGAATTTCTTCACCTTTAGTGCGAATGTTTGCTCCCTTTTCGGAAGGAGCACTGAAGGCAACCCGTCCTGGAGCGTGGCCTCCATTTTCTCTGTTTGTTACTATTTCAAACTTTACAACCGTATCGGCTCCTGCCGGAATAGGAGCCCCTGTCATAATGCGTACGCACGTTCCTGGCTGCACAACCCCTTCGTAATAATCGCCTGCTGGTATTTCTGCCACAACGGGCAACTCAACAGGATTATCAGTCGATGCCTGGGCTATATCAGATGAAACCAGGGCAAAACCATCCATTGCCGAATGGTCAAAGGGAGAAATATCGATATCGCTTGTTTGATCTAAAGCGCACACTCGTCCAAGAGCATCAAGAAGAGATACTTTCTCTGTATCAAGCACCTCTACCGCATCCAACACAATTTTACGTGCTTGCTCAACAGGAATTAGCGTTTGTTGTCTTGCCATAGAACACTCCGCTCTTTTCTTCTCTTAAAAAGGATGCTGATAAACCCTTTTTGAGTGATTTCTCTACCTTATTTCAGCATTATTCTAACGCGAGAATAATCAGAGAACCTTATGAAGCGAGTGATAAAACTTGAAATGCCGAATGAGTATTTTAAGCGGTAAAGCAAATGCCTTACGTAAACACGTCTTGATGTTTTGAAAAAGAGTGCGAGCCCCTTATGAATACGTACACTCTTAGGGTAGGCGCATTCTTAAGGGCATACGCCCCCCATCCATCTTTGATGCACTAGAGAAGATCGTAATAGGAACCCTGCGCGCAGTTTCGGCAAAGCGTCTCTCCTGCATCGGTATGGACCTCGCGTCCATCCGTTACCTGCTCTCCGCATCGATCGCATACCGCAACCTGACGAGGACGTCCCGGAAGATCGTTGTCTGTAATATGCACACGCACCTGTTCTACCTTGAACAAATCTTCATCGCTTCGCTTAGCAAACCACTCCTTCAGATCGCAGTCCTTAGGAGCTTTTTCGCTTATATTGGTCAATCTGATTGCTTTGCCTGATTGAATGTCATAAAACGTTGCCGCCTGTTTGCCAAAATCAAGGCACTTCATGCGACGCTTTCCTGGATGACAGTTTGTCACCACCATAAGGGCGTCGGTCAAGCAGCGATCACATTCAACATACACAATGAGATCACGATAAGTGTCAGGGTCTTCAATCCCAAAATAAGAAAGCGCATAACGCGCCATTCTCACGCCCGTTAATTGACCGCCGCAAAGGTGCCCATGAAAAGAAATAGCACGTTCAAGATCTTCGTCAAAAGTACGTTTCATCGTTTATCATCCTTGCTCGTTTGCTCACCATGAAAGTGATGGGCTTTTATAGTGGGCTTTTGAAGTCAATCTCTCCAAAGATTACCTACAGCTCGCGGCGCGCTTCGATAGCACGTCCTAAGGTTACTTCATCAGCAAATTCCAAATCGCCGCCAACAGGCAATCCGCTTGCTAAACGAGAGACTTTCACTCCCAGCGGTTTAATAAGACGCGCCAAATAGCTTGCTGTTGTTTCGCCTTCAATGTTGGGATTCGTAGCAAGAATAACCTCAGTGATATTCGGATCATTTAAACGGGCGAGCAATTCTGCAATATGCAAGTCATCCGGACCGATGCCTTCAAGCGGAGAAAGCGCTCCCCCCAAAACGTGATAAACGCCTGAAAATGTGCCTGTACGCTCAATGGGAGGAATATCGCGCGGTTCAGAGACCACGCAGATGGTGTTTTGGTCGCGCTTGGATGATGCACAAATATCGCAGAGTTCTCCTTGGGCGTAGTTAAAGCAACGCGCACAAAAATGCACGGTGTCTTTAACTTCGATAATTGCCTGCGCTAGGCGGGTTGCGTCAATACGATCCTCGTTCAAAATCCAATAAGCGATACGCTGCGCCGATTTTGGCCCAATACCAGGCAGGCGCTCTAATTCATCCAAAAGTTTCTGGATTGCAGAAGTCGCATTCACGTATCAAACACCCCAAAGAATACCGACAAAATACCTCAATACACAAAAGGGGTGCAGGAAATTTCCCGCACCCGACAAATACTTAGTAAACTCGTTACCTCAGACCAGGGATTCCCGGCATGCCTCCGCCCATACCAGGCAAGCCCATACCACCCGTTACAGCGCTAAGACGCGCATTGCTTTGCTCGTTGATATTGCGAATTGCTTCGTTTACTGCAGCGCATACCATATCTTGCAGCATTTCAACGTCTTCAGGATCTACTGCCTCAGGGTCGATCGTGATAGATTCAACAGTCATATCACCACGAACAGTAGCCGAAACCATACCGCCACCCGCAGTGCCTTCTGCTGTCATAGTGGCTACTTCTTCTTGCGCTTTGGCAAGTTCTTTCTGCATCTTCTGTGCCTGACGCATCATTTGCTGCATATTCATGGATGTGTCTCCTTTTAGTCACTCTATTCTTTGTGAAGCGCAAGCGCTCAACATGCTCTTTGCATTGTACCGAATTACCGCACCTAAACGACAGATCGCTTTATTTATTCAGAAAGGCTGTTTGAACCCTATTCGGAAAGCTCTTCAAATTTTATGCCGTCACCAAAGCTTCCCGTCAGGATAGCTTTTATTTGCGATGCTTCATCTTCTTGCGCGCTCAGCTGTCCTGCTGGGTGCGCTGCTGTCTCCATTACTGGTTGGCCAGCTTGTTCTGGAACCTCGTCTTCGGAAAACGTATCTCCGTATGCTTCAAGAGGAACTCTTTCTTCCTCATAAGAAGGATCCTCCATGGGAGTCTGCATCGACGAAGATGCTTGTTGACCTGCAGAAAAGCCAAATGATGTGGGTTGTTCTGCTTCAGCTATCGGTGCTACAGGAGCAGCCTGCGCAGGTGATTGAGGCTGTGGCTGTGCGGAAGCAGCTTGCACCGACGGCTGAGGTTGAGGTTGTGACTGCACGGGAGCAGCTTGCGCAGGCGATTGAGGCTGCGGCTGCGGCTGCACGGGAGCAGCCTGCACAGATGGCTGAGTTTGAGTCTGTGCGGCTTTATTGGCGGCTTGAGCAGCTTTGATTGCTGCACGTACGCGCTCTGATTGAGATGCCGCTTGACTTGCCAGGCCTGCCGGAGCCGGTTGGCCCGCCTGCATTGTCTGGCTCGCCTGACCCACTGAAGCCGGTTGGTCCGACTGGGCAGCCTGAGCAGCCTGGACCATCGGATTTGCTTGAGCAGCATTTCCCTGTCCTTGAGATACACCCATTGACGGAGCCATTGCAGAAGCCGCCTGAGCCCCTGTTCCCTGATTCATCACCGAGGCAACCTGTCCACCTACGCGCCCATCACCTTCAAGAACCAAGCGATACGGTATGTGGCTTCCCGCAACCGAATCGATGGTCTGAGAAAGAAGCTGCTGCACTTCGGGCTTAAGCGCCGCGGTATAGGCAAATCCGTTGTCTTTTGCAAAAGAAATAAGTAAGCCACTACCGTTAGCTTCGCCAGAAATCTTAGCGTTCATAAACAATACCCCGCGAGCAGGATTCGCTTTTCGCAGAGAAGAGGTAACGGTATGCCAAAAACGCTGTACTGCTGCAGGATTTGTCACGTCGATTGCCAAAGTTCCCGCCACAGCAGAAACTTGTCCTGATTGCATTGTCGCAGGCGGAGCCACATTAGGCTGCGGCTGCTGAGCCTGCACAGGTGACTGAGATTGCTGAGCCTGCATAGGTGACTGAGGCTGCCGAGCCTGCATAGGCGACTGAGAAACAGAAGGCTGCAGCGCATCTTGGGAAGAAGCTCCTTGTTGCACAGGAACTTGCGGCGTAGCCTGTATAGGTGGCTGAGCCGCAGCGTTTTGCAAGGGAGACTGAGCTACTACAGGTTGCGCAGCCATCATTCCAACTTGCCCCGAAGCAATTTTTCGCTCTAATTCCTCTACCCGCTCCGCTAATGACTCAATCGTAAGGTCTGATTCTGGTCGCACCATACGCGTAAGGGCAATTTCAAAACTTAAGCGTGGATTGCTTGAGGTATGAAGCTCCTTTGAAAGGTCTCCCAGTACCACCAAAAGACGACTTAAACGTTCCTGACCAAAGTATTTAAGCTGATCGACCATCGCCTTACGAGTGGCATCGCTTATCGATATCTCTACCTCAATGCCAGCCATAGAAAGTAAGTACAGATCACGTACGTATTCCGAAAGGTCGCTTACAAACTGAGCAAGATCAGCGCCTGTTTCCACATAGCGCGCAACCCAATTAAAACATGCAGCCGCATCGCGCTTTCCGATAGCAAGAATAATCTCAGATAAATCGGTCTCGTCTAAAGATCCTAATAAATTTTGAGCACCCTCAAGCGTTACATGACCATCGCCAAATGCAATTAACTGCTCAAGCGAAGTGAGGGCGTTTCGCATGCCGCCATCAGCGCGATAAGCAATAAGATCAAGAGCTTCCCCCTCGAAATCAACTCCCTCTTCAACACAAATAGCGCCGAGGCGTGAAACGATTGCCTCGTTTGAGATGCGATGAAAATCAAATCGCTGACAACGGGACTGAATAGTATCGGGAACCTTTTGAGGATCGGTTGTACAGAGAATAAATAAAATATGCTCGGGCGGTTCTTCCAGCGTTTTCAACAACGCATTGAATGCCGCATTGGTGAGCATGTGGACCTCGTCGATGATATACACCTTCCAGGCTCCACGCGTAGGAGCGTAATTTACGCGCGCGATGATCTCTTCGCGAACGTTATCTACGCCCGTTCGGCTCGCTGCGTCAAGCTCATACACATCAGGATGAGTGCCTTGCGCAATAGCCTCACATTCAGGGCAGGTTCCATCAGGCTCTGTCGTAGGCCCCTTTTCGCAAAGAAGCGCCTTAGCAAGGATACGCGCCATGGTGGTTTTACCTGTACCACGAGGGCCGCAGAACAAATATGCATGCGAGACTTTACCTTGCTCAATAGCGTTTTTAAGGGTTCGCTCAATATGTTCCTGTCCCACCACATCCTTAAAAGTAGTGGGGCGATATTTACGATACAGGGCCTCCATAATTTACTTATCCTTTTCGCTTTTAGCGTGTTTTGCACGAGCGAGACGTTCAGCCTCAGTTGCTGTTTCTACCTGAAAGTCACGAGCGCCACTCTTGCGTGCCGAGAGAGCTGCCTTCACCGCTCCGATAACAGCAGGCGCCACCGAGACTGCCACAATGCCCAAGACAATCACTTCGAAGTGCTCTTGCACGAAGGGAACCCCGCCAAAGAAATATCCCACCAGCACAAAAAGAGACACCCACGAAATACCGCCAAGGCAATTAAAGAAAGTGAACTTTGCGAAATTCATATGTCCCGTACCCGCAATAAAGGGAGCGAAGGTGCGGAAAAATGGCATAAAGCGCGTAATTACAATGGTCAATCCACCATACTTTTCGAAAAAGTGATCGAGCTTTGCCATGCGCTCTGGCGTCAATGCCTTAACTTTGCCGGAGTCAATGATGCGCGAGCCAAACAATCGCGCTATCCAGTAGTTAGAGGTATTACCCAAAATTGCCGCCGCATAGAAAACGATCAGGGTTGCAGGCAAGGTAAGCCCGCCGCCATCAGCGGAAAAAACGCCAGCGGCAAACAAAAGAGAATCGCCTGGTAAAAAGGGGAAAAATACCAAGCCCGTCTCAATGAAAACGATGATAAACAAAGGGGTATACACCCAGATAGGACCCAGGGCAATAATCCACCCCGCTATAGCTCCACGAGGATCATGAAGAAGACCCAAAATAAAGTTGATGAATTCCATTAGACTCCTGTAAGCGTTGCTGTATTTTTGCTCAAAACAAATTTCGCCGATCAGAAGGTGACCGGCGAAACAGATAAGTATCCCGAAAAGGCCTGGGCGCTCGTCAGCGGTCCCTTATGGCTGCTTCCTCCCGGACCTGACCAGGTTCG
>ERZ827440.1752-NODE-1752-length-22075-cov-3.954723_pt1 | contig 22075 bp, 10 predicted proteins | sample MGYA00519774_ERZ827440 | MGnify/ENA primary metagenome ERZ827440 (study PRJEB31778, sample SAMEA3449302) | human gut metagenome | biome: human gut; feature: human-associated habitat; material: faeces | place: United Kingdom | collected 2010/2012 ... | reverse complement strand
TATTCGTAAATCCTGCCGGTAAATAATTTCCATAGCTTTTAACCACTCCTTAACCACAGAAAGTTTACACTAAAATCAAGGTGTACTCTTTTTTGAGACAGGTTATAACCATATAACCGAAAGTGAATAAACAATGCTTTATCTTGCATAAATAAAACTTCTGTCCTAAACTTAAAAAAGAGAAACCTGACAGTGTTTGCCGCTTGGGCCGAAACTGGCCGCAGCGCTTGGAAAGCAGGGTTTATAAAATGAGAGAGATGATCTTAAAAGCCGTCGCCAACCCTCCCAAAATTTTGTGGGGGCCGTTTTTGCCGACGCTGCTTAACATCGGCATTCAGTTTCCGATTATGTTCATGTTTATCGGTCTCGGCGACGTCAACCCGCTGCTCTTTGTATTCAGTATTGTCCTTGTTCACGGGGCCGTCGTTTTGGCCGGAACCAAGGAACCCCATTTGTCGACCATGATTCAGGCTTTTGGCCAGACCCGGAAAGTAACCACCAATTTATATGTAGAGAAAGGCGCTAAATTTGAACCCTGATTTTGATTTTTTCAGCACCTTTGTACAGGGGCTGAGCAGCATGGAAGTCATCGTCGCCGTCATCGGTTTTGTTTCGGCGGCGTCGTTTGCCGGTTTCTGGGCGACCAGATTCGGGCATTTGGTTCTGCCTCAGCCGCGTGAATCCCGCGTGTCGGACTTTTTGCCCTTCAACAAGTTGATGGCCGACGGTATTACCATTCGCTGTTACAACGGTTCTTTTGCGCGCGTGTTCAAAGTTGAGGGCGTCGATTTGTCTTTTGTGACCGACGAGAAAAACCTCTCCATGATGGAAGCCCGCAAATCCTGGATTGACGGCATGTCTGACCTGCAGATTGTTTGTCGCGTCATTACGCTGCGCGAACGAATTGCCATGGAAGAAGACGTCGGCAATTTCAACAACCCGCTGCTGGAACAGATTTCTAATACCTGGCGCAACACGCTGGACCGCGTTTATGCCAACCGTCATTACATCGTCCTTTCTGTGGCTGACCGACCCGAAGCTCTGAAAGATTTGAACTACGCGTCGCAGGCGCTGCTGGCGACTTTGAACGATTACGGCGTTAAGCCGATGTACGAAACCGAAGACAGCCCGGCGGCCGACAGTCCGCTGGCGGTTTTTGCCAAGATATGCAGCCCGATTACCCAGCCGGCGCCGAAAGTTCGCAACGCCGAAGGCGCTCAGCTTAACGAGATGCTGACGTCGGATCATATTCACTTTACCGGCGAAAAGGGTATTATCAAATTTTTCTCGGGCGAGAAGGAAAAATATGAAATTGCCATGGGCATCCGCACTTCCGGCGATTATATGGACGAGGGCATGATTGCGTCGCTGCTTTCCATTGACTGCGAACTGACCCTGCTGCACAATGTCAAGCCTTTTTTCAAACCGCATGCCCGCGCTTTGCTAATGCAGCAGCAGCGTATGGCGGCGGTAACCAGTTTTTCGCCGGATGTTATCAACCAATACAGCGAAGCCCTGTCTTCAATTGAAGACAGCGATGCCGATTATCAGGCGCTGACCGAATATGCGATGACGGTTATTCTGAAAGGCGACAGCATGGAAGAAATAGACTTCGGCGAAAGCGAAGTTCAGCGCATCTGCCGTCTGTTCAGCGTTACACCGGTTCGCGAGGGCTGGGTTACGCAGGCGACTTTCTTTAATCAGTTTCCGACGTATGAAACCTATCCGCGAACCTACCGTTATCTGTCCAGAGTTGTGGCTATGGCCATTTCCTTCGACAAGCCGTCCGAAGGTTTTGCCAAATCGGACTGGGGACCGGGCGCAATTACCGTTTTCCGTACCGCTTCCGGATCCGCCTATCGTTTTCAGTTCCACGTTTCGTCTGAAGATTCGGCTGTTGCTCACTGTTGTATTATCGGCCCGACCGGACAAGGTAAAACGACTTTGCTGACCTTTTTGGCCGGACAGGCTATGCGCCACAGCGACCTGAAAGTTTTCTTCTTTGACCGTCATCGCGGTGCCGAAATCTTTACCCGTTCCATCGGCGGTGCCTATGTCGGTTTTGACGGCGACGAAAAGAACGTTTCCCTTAATCCGTTTGATACGGCCAATACGCCGAACAACCGGGCTTTCCTGCGTCGTTGGCTGAAGTCTATTACCATGGTCGACGATGCCCTTTCCGAAAAGGAAATCGGCCGCGCGGTTACCACGGCATTTGATTACCTGCGTCCTGAAGAGCGCATTATGAAAAACCTCTACAAAAGCTGTTTTTCGCCGACCGGCAATATGCGCCGGGAGCTTTTCCGCTGGATTAATCCGGACCAGTACGGTAATATTTTCAATGCCGAAAACGACAGTCTGGATTTGAGTGCCAAGCGTTTTATGGCTTTTGACTTTACGCATATTTTCGAGGACGAAACACTTGCGCCGGCCGTCATCAGTTACATCATGCACCGTATTATGTCCGAAACCGGCGATACCGGCGTTCCCTCGCTGATTATGATTGACGAAACCGCGCCGATGTTGAAGCACCCGATGTTCCGCGACTACTTTATCATCGGTTTGCAGGAAGGGCGTAAAAAACGCCAGGCTTATCTCTGTGCTTTCCAACAGCCGAACATCATCGACAAGCTCGGCGTCGGCGAAGTTATTCGCGGCCAGTGTCAGACGATTATCTTTTTCCGTAACCCGCAGGCAATGCCGGAAGATTACGCCAACTGGAACCTTACTCAGCGGGAAATCGAGTTCATTTTCGGCAAGAGCTACCGCGACTTTCCTTATGCCATTCTGCTTTCCCGTCCGGCTACCGGCGAATCTGTCATTTTGGACGTCGACCTGAGCGGCCTCGGCCCATACCTGAAACTTTACAACTCCGGCCGCAAAAACGTGCTTTTGGTTGAAGAGCTGATTAAGGAATACGGTGAGGAAAACTTTGTTACAAAATATTTAAATATTGCGTGATTCGGAGATTAGTCGTTTATCAATTGCGCAATTTTTGATATTATTAATATAGGGACACCTGGACTTTATTGGAGGTTGAACATGAGAAATTGTAATCTTTTGCGGCTGCTTACTCTGAGCGGATTCCTTTCGCTTGCGGTTCTGCCTCGTCATGCGGCGGCGCAATGGCCGACCCTGGATATTTCCTCCGTAAAGGAAGGCATAAGCACCAATATCGAACTGGTCAAACAGTCCAAGGTTGTGACCGATGCCATGGCCACTGCCGGCAAAATCAATGCCGGTATTGGCGAAGCCAAGGCCAGCGTTTCTAAATTCGCCGGCGACAATCTGGCCAAAGCCCAGGAAAAAATGAAAAAGCTTCAGGAAGAAAAAGAGCGTATAGAAAAGAAAAAAGAAGAATACGAAAAAATTAAGAAAGAAATTGAAGAGAAAAAAGAGGCAATGGAAGATTACAAGCGTCAGGCCGAAGCTCTGAAGGCCGATGCCGAGGGGTATATTGCCGATGCCAAAGAAATGAAAGATGCCGCCAGTGACGTTATTTCTACGGTCAAAGACGATGTTTCATCAGCTTCTTCCTCTGCCGGAGTTTCTTCCGGAAATGCTGATTTGAACACGACATCGGCGGTTGCCGAAGCCGAGCCGCAAACGGCCGTGTCCGGCCGGACGGCTTTCGGCTCTGTTCAGTCCGAATCAGAATATCAGGTTGCTGCGCCGACTTCCGACGCCAAAAATTACGGCGAAGCCGTTTCTGAAACTTCTGCCGTTGCCGGAATTTCGGAGATTGCCGAAGATGACACAGCCGAAGCGGATGTTCAGGCGCTTGCCGAAGAACAGTTGAGACTGAAAGAAGAACAGGAAGCTTTGGACAAGGAAAAGGCCGAGTTGGAAGTTGACGCCATGTTTGCCAAAACGCCGGAAGAAAAAGCCGCTGTTGAGGAAAAGATGAAAGCTCTTGACGCCAAGTATGAAGACTTGAACGGCAGAATGTCTGAAAATGCCGCGCAACTGGCTGCGGCTCAGGAACAGACGGCGGCCGAAGCAGCTGTTGAAACACCTGCGGAAAACAAAGCCGTTCCGGCCGGCCGCCGTCCGTTCGGAATGCCGGAAAAAGCCGCGGCAGTTACGGACGAAAATAATGATGACAAGCAGCCTGTCGATGAAAGGGAAAAAGACGAAGATAAAGAGCCGCAGCCTTTCCATCGTGCCAAGATTTTGGACGGAGAAACGTCAACCAAAATGGAAATTCCGGAATCTCACCGCGCCAAAATTCTTGATACTTATGAAGCGCCGGTCGATCACACGCCGAAAATTCTTGAGCAAAGTCGGCAGCAATCGGGAAATTCTTCAGGGGGCTTCCGCAAAAGAGCCGTACAAAGAAGTTCGGCTCTGCAAAATGGCCGCCACTATGCTTCCCGCAGTTTTTCCGAGACCATGGTCTTTGCCGATTTGGCGGGAGGCTCCGTACCTGACGGCACGGTTAACGGCGTCTTTATTCTCTCAGACCGTCTGGCTCAGGAATGCGAGATTAACGTTGCCGATTTGGAAGACGAGAAGGTTATGGACGAATGCATCAAAAAGCTGGTAAAGGCCAAGTCGGATAACGATGCGTCCATTGCACAGGAGGCAACGGCCGTTTACAAGACCATTATGCAGGAAACCGTAAATGGGCTTATTGCCGAAAGCATGGCGCAGAAAAACGAAGCGGCCAATTATGAAACCAAGGTTTTGGAGGAAATGGAGAAAAAAATCGCCCAAACCAAAAACAGTCGCGACGATACCGGCGGGCTGTCCCTGACCAACATGGAAACCCAGTATCTTTTGAACCGTATCCTGACAATTTATGCCGGACAGTTGACTCTGGATACGCTTAATGAAGTCAGTGGTTTTGACAAGTCTTATTATCAGGACGGCGATGACGAAGAAACCGGAGAAGAAAAATGATGAAAAAACGTCTGACATTGTCCGTTTTCTGTCTGACGCTGATTTGCGCCGCGTTGCCGGCGCGCGCCGATAAGGAGTTTTTTCAAAAGGTCGAAGAATATCTGGGCGTGGTCGAAAATAACAAAAACTGGGTGGAAAATCAGCTTTCGCTGGCCGAAGAAATGAAACGTTCGGCTTCGGAGGGTGTCGGTAATGCGATGCAGAAAATCAACGAAGTAAAAGCCAATCCGCTGAGTGCTGATGAGGAACTTCTAAATGTCATTCCGTCGGATATTCCGGATGTTAACAATATCGGTAAGGCAACCGAACAGGTAGAGAAGTCCTATAATGCTCAAATGGGGCAGGGAAACGATATCGAAGTATCTTCCGAACAGTATGACAAAATGATGGATATTCAGCGGGAAAATGTCGCCAATCTTTATACCGTCGCCTTTACGACCCGGACGCTGCTGGCCAAGGAACGCAAGCAGGATGAACCTTCCAATGATATGAAAAGCACACGCGAAATCATCAAACTGACCAACAAAAAAGCCGCGGAAATGCTTCGCCGCCTGCGAAATGTCATGAAGCTTGAAGCCGCAACCGCAGAATTCAAATTCTCGCAGGAAGCGATAGCTTATTCGGTTGAAAGCCGCGAAGACGAAGAGGGGGGTAACGAAAAATGATGAAAACTCTCCATTATATATTTGCCGCGACACTCGCTCTGGGCTGTTTTATACGGCCGGCTGAAGCGACTTTGAAGTTTGATGTGTCCAAAGGTGTCGGTAAAGTAACGACGACGGTTTCCGGCTGGATGGAGGTTGCCAAAAAGCAGATGGAACAGTCGGCAACGCTTCAGACGATGATTGCCTATGGCAAGGGGGCTGTTGAAACGGCAAAAAAAATGAAAGAACTTCAGGGCGCGGTCGGCGATATGGCTGCGGAGGCTCAGTCTGTCGTTGACGAAAGCAGCGGCTTGGTCAGCGGCGCCATTTCCGATGCTCAGAATGCGGTTGGCGGAGCTGTCGGCGATGCCATGTCGAAGACCGGTGACGCTCAGGAGCTTTTGGAACTGAAAGCACAGAAAATGTCCTTGGAAAGCGAGCGGGATGACGCGATTGCCGCCGCGCAGGAAGAAATAAACGGCAAGATAAGTCTTGCGCAGGAAAACATCGGCAAGCTGCAAGCCATGGCGGCCCAGGAACCGGACAGAAAAACCGAATATGAGGCGCAGATTGCGACTTATCAGAATCAAATAAGTCAATATAATGAGGAATTGCAGACAACTTCCGATACCGTTACCGGCCAGTATCAGTCTCGGATTGCCGCGGTTGACGAACAGATTACGGCTCTGCGTGACGAGGCGATTGCCAAGGCTGGCGAAGCGACGGCCGACAAGTTGAAATCCGTTTTCGGCGGCGGCGACGAAGAAGATGCGGCGGCAATGAACGAGATGATTAAAAACAATTTTTTGGAAAAAGACGATGAGTTGACCATTGAAAACATAACGCCGCGCCAAGTTTTCCGCAAATTGACGGCTCTTAAAGATACGGTTGCCGCTTTCAACAATGCCTGGAAAGTTAAGAAATCCCGTTATGAAAATGATGAAAAGACCGAAGAAATACAGGCGGAAGTCGAGCAGATGGACGGCGCTTCCTCCTCGCTGGGCATGGATATCCAGCTTAAGGTTGAAAACATCAAGTCCTTGTTGGAATATACCCGGATGATGGTTAATGACTTGAAAATGGTTACAGCCCATGAACTGAATGATTTAAATAGTTGGAAGCTGAATCGTTATGACAAGGATGTGACGGAATTTAATTTGGACGATTATATTTACGAGAAGGAATCGGTTAAGGACAAAGCTCTGGATATTATAAAAAGTGTCAAGGAAAACGGTGTAAAAGGCACGGCGGAAAACATGCTGAACGATGCCGTCGACAACAAGCAGGACAGCGCTTCGTCGCCGGCGACGATCTCTGATCCGCTGGAAGCGGTTCGCAGCGAGCTGCGGCAGGTCAGATCCAAAAGCGGGCATTATGAGGGCGTAGATACCGCCGGTCCGACCGACAGCGCGCCCGTCAACGTGACGGAAGAGCTGCGGCGTGCTCGCGGCGGCTCTGCGGAATAAGGAGAACGGATATGCGGAAAATCAGTAATAAATTGTCTTTTCTCTTTCTGGCCGTCAGTATGTTGACAGGCGTCTGTGCAAAAAGTGCCGGAGCTTTTTTACTGCCGCCGGGGCCGGGAACGCCGACCGTTGATCCTTTGGCCGATGTTAACATGACAATTGACTATGGCGTACAGGTTGTCAACAACACCACTTCCGGCATTACCAAGTTGAAGCAGGAGCAGACCAAACTGGTCAAGGCGGCAAAGGAAAAGCTCGCCGGCGAAGTTGAAGGCTTAATGCCGAGCAAGAAAGACAAAAACAAAAAAGAAAAAGCCGTTCCGGGCAGCAAAAAAATCGCCGAGTGCAAAATTGCCGATATTGAAAAGCCTAGCTCGGTCAAAAAAGCCTTTTATAAGCTTTTTCTGGCGTATCCTTCCGATAAAAGTGATGAAATGACGGCCTATCGCGATAAAGCTTCCGAATTTTATCAGGATACGATTGTCGAAACCTATGTGGCCTCGCGTGAATTAGAAAAGGAACTTGATGAGCTGGAAAAGAATTTCGCCAAGCTGACGCCGATGCTGGTTACCGGTGAAGGCGGCAACGGTGCGGAAAGCGGCGATGACAACAACGGTACCTGGAAAAACGCCTACACCGCGTATGATACGATGAACCAGCTTCTGAAGATAACCGAGGAACTGGCGGCTATGCGTGCCCAGCTTGAAGCGGCCAAAGCGGTTAAACATCATATTGTTCCGGCCGCATATAAGAAGAAAAGCAAGAAATCTTCTTTGCTGGAAAAACGCGGAAATCTTCAACTCGCTTCCCGGTCGGTGCGGTATGGCAGTGAAAAACTGGTTTTTGCTCAGGTTGATTTTAACAATTTTCAGAAAGCTTCCGTCAGTTCGACGCCGACAGTCAGCAGTAACGGCGGCGCCTCGATAACGTCGTTTGCGCAGCAGCGAAAAGCGGCGGCGGTACAGGCTTCTCGTCAGGAAGCCATCGGAATCATCAGCGGCCAAAGCGCGGCTTATTCTCTGTCAAAGTCAACGGCGGATGATACGGCGGTTGAAGATGAAGATTATGAATATGACCCGGCTACGGATTCTTCGGTTAAATATATGAGGGCACCGGAACCGGACATTGCCTCGCCGTTTAAAGGCAATGAAGAGAAAATGGATGAACTGGACAAGCTTGACCCGCTCTATGAGAAGGCAACCGAAGCGCTGGAACTGCACAATCTGCTCCAGTCTTTGCCGACGCATAAGGAAAATGCCGAAAAATATAATCGCCACAAGCAGCTTCACGACAAATCTGTCGAAATGCTGCGAACCGCGGATAAATGCGCTTTGCAGTTCTTGGGCCGGTATTACGACGATCCGGAAAAAGTCTGGACCGGCGGTCCGATAAGCGATGAAAATACGGCCAATTATGACTTGCGGTCCGGAATTTCCGGCTGGGCGATTAAGGCTTTTGAAATTGCCAAGGCCGAAACAACGGCGCCCGTAGATTCCGATGACGGTGTCGTGGCCGAAATTGACCTAATCGATACCGGAGATATGACCAAACGCAGTGAAAACGAAGCGGCTTATAAGGAAAAGGCTCAGGGGCTGTCCAGTCCGGACGAGGAAGAAAAGGTTGAGGCCATCAACCGCGAAACGGAACTGATTGCCTGGAAAATCGGCGCCGAAGCGGCCAAAAAGCTTGCGGAAGACCAATATTCTTCCAATCCGCAGTGGGGAACGGCACAAACGCGCTTTCCGGTTTGGAACGACCAGAAGAACTTCTATAACCAGTATATTGACGGCAAATACAACAATATTAAAGAATATCTTGCCGCTTTGCAGTTCAATCAGGTGTCGCTGAACATTGCGCAGGAACTGAACAATATTTTAACCGAAGATCCTGAAGTTAAGGCCTATAATGCCCGCGAATTGGGACGTTTGGCCGGTGTCGTCGGCGATGATGACGAAACGGAAGAAGAGGAGGCTGCAAACGACGAAATTACGTCATTGGTTGCACAGAAACAGGCTGATTTGGAAAAAGCAGCTGACAAGCGCCGCAGCGCATTAAAACCGTTGGAAGAACAGAAAAAAAATATTAATAAAAGCATTGAAGAAGCTTCTGCGGCACTGAGCAGTTTCAATGAACGCATCAACCAGCTTAAAAAGGAAAAACTGACGGCTCAGTCTTCGGTGGAAGATATGCAGGTTCAGCTGGAAATTGCCGATGACGTGGCTGAATACGCCCGTGAAAACGGCGAGGAAAACGAAGAGGATTCCGTTTCTCAGGCGTTTGCCAAAGAAAGCATAAAGGAAAATCAGGCCAAGGAAGCTTCGGTTGAGCCGGAGATAGAGCGCTATCAGGGTTTGGCCAAGGTTCAGGAAGAAAAGATAGAACAGCTCAAAAACCGGTTGGAGCAGGTTGAAAAACAGATTGCCGCGGTTGAGGAATCTTACACAAGACAGGTTCAGGGACTGGAAGAAAAATATACTGCTGCATTTGAAGCGGCCCGCAAAAAAATTCAGGACGACAAAACGGCCAAGGCGGCAAAAACGCTTCTTAGCCTGTATCGGGAAAATGTTGAACGGACGGTTGTCGGCGATTTAATCGGCACGGCTTCCGTCAGAGGTATCATCAGTCAGGCCGAAGGCCTGGTCGGCGATACCAAGAGTTATGCGGTTCAGGCGGTGGAAACGGCTCGCTCCGACATTTACAAACTCGGCGATGAACTTTATCTGCCCGGCAGTTCTGCGATGGTCGTCAAACGTCATGCCGAACTGATGAAGGAACTGCAGAATATTCCGGTCGACAAACTGGTCGCCTCGTCGTCTTCTTTGGGCAAGTTTGGTTCCAATACGGTCATTACTTCGGCGCTGACAACGCTGTTCCAGAAAGTTGTCACGCAAAGGGCCTGTGCCGACGGCCGCTGCGAAAATGCCGATGAGGAGTATTTTATCGGGCTTGAACCCAAAGACAAGGACTTTTCGGCGCCAAAGGCCGCGCCGGAAATGAATATGGCGCCGGTGCGTGAAATAGTCCGCTTCGATACGGTAAGTTATGATAATGTTCCCAAAACGGCCGACGGTACCGTTTCTCGGCAGGGTTTCCTTAATTACGGCGAAGAAATTCCGACAATTTGGCAGAAAATGCTTCAGGAAAATATTTTCGTTGAACGCGAAGTCGATTTGGCGGCCATACTGGAAGCCGGCAGCGGCCGCGAAGGAGCTTTTATGCGCGGCGGACGGTATCCCTGCAAACTGGGCGAAAAGATTATCGACGTTGATCCCTATGACGGACAGTATATGGTCGTCAGCGAACTTGCCGGCGCCGACGGTGCCGTTTCGCGCAGCTCGGGCGGCAGCAATAACAGCGCTGCCAATATGGCAACCCGTGAGTTCTTGAAAAAAATCGGTGTCTATATTGAAGATAAAATCAGCAAAACCGGCAATCCGGGCGTTTCGATTGACGAAAACAAGCTTCCGCAGTGTCAGGAAATTGAAATTATCGGCAACTCCGGGCTTGCGGCCAAGTTTTACTATACGGTGCGCGATATTGAAGCCGATACCGAAGGTCCGGCCGCTATTCAGCCGAAAGAAACCATCGGCAGCCCGAGTGAGCTCGGGACGCTGCTGAAGGCGCAGGATGCCGGCGGTATCCGCTTCGCCGACAAACCGCTTGAAGTGTTTGAACGTCTGAAGAAAATTGCCGAAGAGCAGGATAATCCGAACAGCGAGTATCAAACCAATCTTAAAGACGAAATTTTTAACAATGCGCCTTATAACATAAACCAGATTGGCGACTTTCTTGACTATGTTGAAGTCGAAACAACCTACCGTCAGACATTGGAAGAACTGAAAGCCAGCCTTGACGAAGTCAACGATATGCTGAAAGAACAGCTGGTTGAAGCCGGTTTTACGCCGACGGCGGACTTTGATATTTCGAAGGATGAAGATTACGAACTGGCGCGCAGCAGCCTTGACCGCCTTAAAAATAAGCTGGTGGAAGAGGGCTTTTCAGGAATTTCCGGCGTCAATGTCAGTGACAACGAAGTGGTTGAAGAACGCCTGAACAAAATTAAACGTATTTTTACCGCTTTGCGCAAAGATAAGGATGAACTGCTGCCCCTTAACGAGAATTCGCCCTCCGACAGCGAACTTGACGAGCAGATTAAAACCGAAGAAGTCAACAAGAGCGTCGTCGGCGAATATGACAAGAAGGTTGAGGAAGAGTTCCAAAAGCAGTTGAATAATTTCAAACCGCCGTTCTGCGCGGCTTACTGATAGAAGAGAAATGAGCGAAAACGACAACATTTTAGAGGGAACCAGAGTACTTTCGATTACGGATGCAAACGGCCGGCACAAGGAGTTTATCAGCGAAGTCGAAAAAGAAGTTTCCGGTTTCAAACTCAAATATTATATGTGGCTTTCCCGGCTGTTTATCCTTTTTGCCGTGGTTTCGCTGATGATTTTCATGAGCTCTTCGCTGGCGCTGTTCAAACTGGCGCCGCAGGTTTCCGTCGAGCCTTTTCTGATAATCAGGCAGGATACTTCCGACGGTATTGTGCGCTATGAGCCGATTTCATACAAAATGGCTTCCAAAAACCAGTTGATGGAAACCTTTGTTCGCCAGTACGTCCTGTTGCGTAATACGATTATTGCCGACGAGAAGGAAATGCAGACCCGCTGGTTTCCGGGCGGTATGATGAATTTTTTGTCTTCTGACTATGTCTTCGGCCAGTTTTCCGCTTATCGCGACAGTGTCTGGAGCAAAATCATCGACGCCGAAATGGTTCGTGAGGTCGAAATTATTTCCATCGGCAAGCTCGGCGGCGAAAAAAGTCCGGTTTGGAAGGTGGACTTCAAAACCTACGACCTCTCGACCACCATGCGCAATCAGAATACCCGGGCTTTGATTCTGAGCACGCGCTATTGGACGGCTTCCGTCACGGCCTATTTCCTCCGCGGCCGCGAGTTTGTCGGCCTTCGTCTTATCAATCCGATTGGCTTTACCGTAACCCGCTATTCGCAGACCGAAGTCGAAATTTTCTGAAAACTTCTTTGCCTGTTGATAAGTTGGGGATTTTGGCCTTATGGGATTAGACTTTTAAAATAAAAAAGTTTAAGTTCATAATATCTATACTAGTATACTGTTATAAGGATATATCGCAATGTGCAAAAAATTTATTATGTTATTCGTGCTGCTTATGCTTACGGCCTGCGGTATTTTCGGCTCATATTATGAGGCCGAACCGGTCGGCGTCGGCAAAGGCGTGGACGAACTCAAGCTTTCTCCCTGCGCCTGTCTTCAGGTCGAACTTCCTCAAAACCTGCCGGATTGGTTTGTTGAAACAATTTAACCGGGACTGATGTAAAAAATGGCAAATCAGTTAGAAGGAAATAACACTCAGCAGAAGCTTATCGGCGGCGCCGCGCGGCAGCCGCAGCGGCAGGCGCGCAACGAAGACGTTTTCGTCGCCAATGTCGGCGAAAAACGCTATCTTTGGACGGCGCGCGCTTTCGCAATTATTACCGCAATCAGCCTCTGCTGCAACATTGTGCTGATTCTTGCCATTATGCAGGTTTTGCCGCTTTATCGCGTCGAACCTTTTTTGCTTACGTTTCAAAACAAGGAAGAGCAGGTTTACAATATTCAGCCGATTAAGGGGCGCATGGAGGATCAAAAGGCCATTACCGAGGTCTTTGTCCGCCAATATGTGCTGCTGCGCAGTTCTTTTGACCGCGATGTGCAGGAGATGGAGGCGCGCTGGATGCCCGGCGGTCCCGTGCAGGAGATGTCTTCTTCCGCTGTCTATACCGAATTTTTGGAAAAAACGGCCAAAAAAGCGCTGGATTTGATTCGCGTTCGGTCCTTGCAGCGCAATGTCCGTATTCTGACGGTTAACGAACTTGGCCGCGGTCTTTGGCAGGTCGAGTACGAAACGCAGGACATGTATCCGGATTCTCCCGCGCCGGAGGTCAACTACTGGACGGCTTCGCTGCGCATCGCTTACAACCGCAAGAGCGTCAAGTACGGCGAGCGTCTTAAAAATCCGGTCGGTTTTACGGTGGTCAGATATTCTCTGACATATAACAAGGTTAAGTAGGTTTATAAGGTATTCAGATAATGATTTTACGGTCGGCTAAGTTATTCCTTCTTTTAATGCTGGTAGTTCTCGGTGGCAATGCCGTTGCGCAGACGACCATGAACAGTCTTGACCAGAATGCGGATCAGAGCCAGGGACAATATATGCCGATGAATATGGGCTATGCCGGTTTCAACTCTCTGGGTATGATTCAAAGTGCCTGGCTGGATCCGATGCAGAACCTCGGCGAAGGGCAAAGCAAACCTGCTTACTCGAAATATTACTGGTCGCCGGATTTGGTGCTGCCCATCCGTCTCCGCGAAGGCATGATGACGCTTATTAATTTTCCGAACTGGGAATTAATTGAAGATATTTACATCGGTGATAACGCGACTTTCGACGGCCAGATTTCCGGTCCGAACACCTTGCTGCTGTATCCCCGCAAGGGCGCCAATGTCGGCGTTGACACCAACGTCATCGTTTTTGGCCGTTCCGGCAACAAATATGTTTTTTATGTTAAAAGCGAAGGTGTTAATACCGAACGCCTGACCAACTCGATTATCGACATAGACGTCATTGACGGACCGTCCGGTTCCGGCGGAGCCGGCGCCTCCAGCGCGCGGATGTCGTCGATGGGCGGCGGGTTGGGTGTCAATGCCAGCCATTACAATCGCGGCGGCAGCTCCGGAATGTCGGTTGATTCGACTTTTACCAAACGTTTCCAGATGGCAGACTGGATTAAGAATATTCCGCTTGATCCAAGCAAATTCCGTTTTGACATTGAGGTTTATGTTCCCAACCCCGATGACGTTGTCATTGCACCGGAACGCGTTTGGCGCGACGATATTTTCACTTACATTGATCTGGGCGAGAAGGCTTTGAATATGACGCAGCGCCCGATTGTGACCCTGATTGTCGAACGCATTGAAGTTCCGGTCGGTTTTCGCACCAAAGGACCGAACAACCGTCTGATAATCGTTGAGGGTATCGGCGATATGGTCATGCGCAACGGCAAACGGATTGTCTGCCTGAAAATGCGGCGTTCAGACGATGCTGGTCTGGAAGATGCCACTTATGCAACCGATTTTGAAGACAACCGCTGGGATGTTCCTCCCGCGCTGCCCGGCAACGGTAGCGCCGGCGCGAATGGCGGAGCTGCGGGCGGCAGCGAATTTAACGGCGGCAACGGCGGCGTTCCCGGACAATATGATATTCAGGTCGGCCAGAGCCAGCTGATTGTTCCGGCCAACGGCCAGGGGCAGAATGTCAGCGTCGGCTATCAGGGCGGCGACGGTATTGACTATTCCAAAATGCAGCGCATCAGCAACAACAACCAATACGATGCCGGCGCGCGCAATATGGCGCAGCGCTATGGTTACGGCAGCGGTTTCAGCGGCGAAGGCTCCAATATTTCCATTGAGCTGGGCACTGATGCCGACGTTACCAACCTCGAGCGGCTTTGGGACAGCCTGGTCAACAAATATCCCGACGTTCTCGGCGTTTACCAGCCGTTCTTCTCGGTGGATACGCCGGCGGACGGCCAGGGCAAAGAGCTGTTTCATCTGCGCGTTGGCCCGGTCAAGTCGCTTGATGCCGGTGATTCCGCCTGTAGCCGCCTGGGACGCAACGGCGTATTTTGTAGTGTAGTCAGGACCCAATGAGCAAAGAAGTACTTACACATTCCGAAAGTTACGTCAAAAAAACCAACCGCATAATTCTTGCGGTTGGTATTACTTCTTTTATTATCTTTATTTTCGGCGTTGTGCTTCTGATTAAAAGCAATAAGGTTGTTGATGACTATGAAGAACCGGTTTTTACCGACAATGACGATGCGCTTAACATCGGCAATACCAGCCCTTTGACCGACAATCTTGAGTTCGGCATCGTTGATGACGGCGAAGTTCCGATTACCATGACGCCGGATCCCGTTTCCATGGGACAGGTTGTGCTTGGTACTGAAGCCAAGAATGTTCTGACCATCGGCACCAACGGCAAAACAGCGATTAAAATTGATGACGTCGAACTGGCCGAGCCGCCGTTTGACGGTTTTACTTACGAGGATAACTGTACAGATGAGGAATTGCGCGGCGAACAGACCTGTAATATTACCATGAACTGGATTCCGGTCATTCACGGCAACGTGCAGAACAATTTTATCATTTCGTGGCACGAAGCCAATCTGACCCGCAGCAATGCCAAATCGGCCAAAGTTCCTGTCGAAGGCAGCGCCATTCGTAAGGAAGACTGCAATTTTTGCGAAACCGCGCTGCCGCAGGGAGCTGCATCAGCAACCGAACAGGCCAAAGCCGAGATTGCCGCCAAGCAGGTGCGCAACGCTGTCGGTCCCAACGGCGAGGTTATCGGTACCATTGATGAAGACGGTTATGTTCGCGACGCCGACGGCAACATTATCGGTCGGATGAATGCCAACGGTCTGGTTGTTGACGATAACGGCAATGTTATCGGCGTTGGCGACAACCGCAAACTTGTTTATGATGAATTCGGCAACGTTATCGGTCATGTCAATCCGGACGGTACCGTTGTTGACAAGGACGGCAATGTTATCGGCCGTACGCTGCCGGACGGCACCGTGGTTAACAATGACGGCGCGCCGATTGGCAAAGCCGTTGACGCCGGTTATGTGTATGATGAAAACGGTAACATTATCGGCCGCGTGCTGCCGGACGGTACCGTGGTCGATATGGACGGCAACGTTATCGGTCGTCTGAACGAAAAAGGCGAGGTTGTTGACGCCAACGGCAACGTCATCGGCTACGTGACTAAACCCGGACGTACCGCGATTGACGAAAACGGCAATGTTCTCGGCGTTGTTATGCCGAATGGCGCCGTCGTCGACGCTAACGGCAATGTTGTCGGTTATGTTGACGAGAACGGCAACGTCGTTACCGACGAAATTATCGGCAAGACCGGTCCCAAACGTCGTTTGGCCTATGACAAGGACGGCAACGTTATCGGGTATATTGACGAAAACGGCAATGTGGTTGATTTTAACGGCAACGTTATCGGCAAAATGCTTGAAGACGGAACCCTGGTTGACCTGAACGGTAATGTCATCGGCCGGGCCGGCGAATATGTTGACTTGGCGCTGGACAAAGACGGAAAGGTTATCGGTTACGTCGGCGCTGACGGCAAGGTTTATGATAAAAACGGCAATGTCATAGGCTATGTTGATGCCGACGGCAATATCGTCAGCAACGTCAAAAAGAAAATCGGTTCGCTGGTGCGTGTCGAACTGATTCCCGTTACGCCGCAGGGAACGGTGCTTGGCGTTATCAGCAATAACGGTACGGTTGAAAATGACAAGCGTCAGGTTATCGGCCGTATTCTTGCCAACGGTTTGGTTAAGGATCCGTCAGGAAATCAGGTCATCGCCAAACTGGTGCGCGGCGGGCTGGTGGTCGGTTATGGCTGCAAAAACGTCGGCTATCTTGATAAAAACGGCAAAATAACCAAAGGCAACAAAGAGCTTCCCTATAAGATTATGCCTGACGGCATTGTTATTGACAACGCCGGCTCTTATATCGGCGAAGTCGTTCAGCCCGGCAGTGCGTTTGACAATACCTGCACGCTTATCGGCGAGGTCGGGACCGACGGTATTGTCCGTGATTCCGCCAACAATTACGTCGGCTGCGTCAATCCTGACGGTACGGTGCTGAACGAAACCGGCGAAATCGTTGGCGGCGTTTCCCGTTCCGGCATTGCCGTCACTTATGACGGCGAATATCTCGGCAAAGTCGGTGCTAACGGCATTGTCCAGTCGGCGGCGTTGCTGCCGGTCGGCTGCGTCGGAACTTACGGCGATGTTTTCAACAAGGACGGCGGTTACATGGGCAAGGTTTTGGAAAACCGCTATGCTTATGACCTTTCCGGCAATTTTCTTAACGTTGTCGGCGAAAACGGCAAAGTTTCGATACCCGGCGGCGGTGAAGCCAAACTTTATGCCAACAATCTGGTTGCCGATGATGCCAACCGGATTGTCGGTGTGGCGCTGGACGAAAAGTCGATCGTCGTCGATCCTTCCGGAAAGTTTATGGGCCGCGTTTTCCCCGACGGCAACGTTTATAATGACAAAGGCGTTGCGTTGGGCAAAATACATGGCCGGGGCACAGGCTTTTTCAACCGTATGCTCGGCAAACTTCTGCCGCGCGGCGAAGTTGTCGATTTCTATGGCAAAAAAGTCGGTAAGGTCAATTACGACGGCCGTGTTCTCAACCGTTTCGGCGAGCTTCAGGGACGGGTTGACGCCAAAGGCCTGTTTATTGACAACAACAACGAATATCGCGGCGCGGTTCTGCTGCATGGCGCTGCCATCGGTTATGACGGTTCGTATCTCGGCTATGCGACTTCCGACGGTACGGTAATCAACCTTGACGGCAAACACGAAGGTATAACCAGTTCTGACGGCAAAGTTTTAAACAAAGACGGCGAAGTTGTCGGCGAAGTCATTCCCGAAGACATCGTTATTGACATCTGGGGCAACTACAAAGGCCGGGTCAATTCGCTCGGCGACGTTCTGGACAATAAGAACGAAAACATTACCGCCGTTTTGCCGGGCGGTTCGACGGACAAAAACCTGAGCCTGGTCAAGCATGGTTCGGTTATTGATTTCGGCGGCAATGTCATCGGCGCGGTAATGCCGGACGGTACGGTCATTGATGTCAACAACGTTGTTTTCGGCCGTACGCTTTCCGATGGCAGCGTCATCAATCAGGCCGGCAGTCTGGTCGGCGAAATTGCCGAAGGCGACATCGTTATTGACAACGCCGACAAAGTGGCCGGTTATGTCGATTTGGCAGGCAACGTCGTCAGCCGTGACCGTACGGTCATCGGCCGCAGCTTGTCCGGCGGTCTGGCAATTGATGCCAATGACAATATTCTGGGCAGAATTTACAAAATCGGCGCGACAATTCTTGGAAATGATGGTAAATATATGGGTAGGCTGGCGCCGGACGGCAGCGTAATCAGCAAAGACGGCAAAAATATCGGTTATATCAAAAATAACGGTTCGTTTATAGATTTGGATAAAAAAGTTTCCGGCTATGCTTTGCAGGAAGTAGCCAAAAACCGGAGGAATTAGGGTGACTTTGAAGGGCGGACGATTAGAACTTTTGAATAAAATCAGGTCGGGTGTGCGGACACTTGCCTTTTTCTCCGTGCTGTTTTTTGCTGCTCCGGCCGCGGCAATTGAAATTACGGCCATCGACTTCAACGGCGATCTTATAGGCAAGGTTATTCCCGACGGTAAGGTTGTCAGTCTCGACAATCAGCTTATCGGCAATGTTACCGCCGACAGCTTGATTGTTAATTTTGACGGCGAGCTTATCGGCGGCGTTATTCCGCAGGGCATTGCCATCGGCAACGACAACAAGCTTCTGGGCAAGGTTTCCAACGACGGTTCGGTGCGGCTGGCTTCCGGAAAGATTGTCGGCAAGGTTCTGCCGAATGGTCTGGTTGTCGACGATTATTTCAATGTTCTCGGTGCAGTTCTGTTTCCGGGGCTGATTTATTCCGACGATGGCAAAACCGTCGGCCGTCTGACCGGTGACGGTCTTTATACCAATCTTCAGGGACAGCAGATTGGTTTCGTTTCGCCGGACGGTTATGCCTACCGCAAGGTTGGCAACGATTATCTGCTGGACGGCCGCCTGATATCTTCCAAAATGGTCATTTCTTTGGACGGCGCTTTTATCGGAAGCGTTTCGCCGGGCGGCAACGTTACCGATTTTGAGGCGCAGACAATTGGTTTTGTTAAGGCCAACGGCTATGTTTATAATGAAAATAATCAGATTATCGGTCAAATAGTCAGGTCTGGTTTTGCCTTTGACAACAACGGTAAATACATCGGTTTTGTTACTTATAACGGCGAGGTTGTCAATAAGGACGATTTGGTCGGGCGAATGCGCGCGGACGGCCGTATTGCCGACGCCAAAGGCGAAATTATCGGTTTTGCCGTTGATTTGGCTGCAACGGCGACAGATTTGGAAGGCCGCTATCTCGGCCGGATCATGCCCGGCGGCAGTCTGGCTCAGGCGCGTGAAGTCATCGGACAGGTCGGTCCGCGCGGCACGGTTATAAATAAGGACGGAAAGATTATCGGACGCTTGGTCAATGCCGGACCTGTGTTCAACTTCCGCGGTGCCCTGCGCGCCCATGCGCTGAAAAGCGGCGCGGTTATTTCGCTTGAAGGTACGCCGCTCGGCAATGTCCGCGCCAATCTGGCTTATGACAACAACGGTCTTGTTTTCGGCGCGACGCTTAATAACGAACTGGTCATTGCTCCCGGCGGCAAATCTCTGGGTATGAGCGGTATTAACGCCTCGGTCATGGATGGCAGCGAACGTAAATTCGTTTCGCCTTTCGGCTTTTTGTTTTCTTCCGACGGCGTCCTGAGCGGCTCGACCATGACGTTGGCGCCGGTGTATAACCTGACCGGCGCTGTTATTGCCTATATGATGCCGAACGGTTCAATGTACAACAAGGGGGTTGTTGCGCTGGGCAGGCTGACTGAAGCCGGCATCAACATTGACGAGCGCAACCGTATTCTGGGGCGGAATATTGCGGCCGACTATGCTTTTTCGGCGGCGGGAGAACTCTTGGGTATTTTATCCGAAACCAATATGGTCCTGGATAAGGGACTTAAACCGAAAGCCAAAATTCTGCCGGACAATTCGGTTGTCAAAGCCGGAAAGAATACCGAGGTCAACTTTAATCCTCAGGTTGGAACGGCGTCCGATCAGCATCTGGTCCTCGGCGTAACCGGCAGTTTGTTTGGCTATGCGGACATTGACGGTGCTGTCCGCAATCCGGCCGGGCGTGTCGCCGGAAAAGTAGTTGACGGCGGTTTGGTAATTGACAATTCTGGCCTGCCGGTTGGCGAAACCAGCGGTTATAAAGCCGTGGTCGACGGCGATTGTGCGCTTCTCGGTGTTGTTACGCCGCAGGGGGACATCCGCAATTATCGCGAAACGTTTATCGGCCGCATGCTCTGGAACGGGCAGGCGGTTTCGGAAACCGGCGCCGTCATCGGTTATCAGGTAATTCCCGGCAGTGTAATAGACTTCAACGGCAATATTCAGGGAACCATATCGCCTTCCGGACAGGTAATGGCTTATGGCGGCGAACTGCTCGGCTGCATTGACAAGCGGGGAAAACTGCGCAATGCCGACGGCGAAATCATCGGCGGACAGACAGAGTTTTATCCGGTTATGAATGTTAACGGCGTCTTTATCGGCCGCACGGTTCTTGACGGTACGGTCGTCAACGAAGCCAACGAGTTTATCGGCTATATGCAGCCTAATGACAATGTCAATTCCAAAACCGGCGTACCTGTCGGCCAGTTGTTCAAGTACCGCTTTGCTTTCGATAATGACAATAATTTTTTGGGGCGGGTCGGCTCCGACGCGCGCGTCTTTAATGCCAAAAACGAAGAGGTGGGAAAAGTCGAGTTTGGCGGTGCGGTCTTGAAAGACGGCAAAAATATCGGTTATGCCCTGTATGACATGTATGTTTACGACAATGACGCCAATGTCATCGGCTATATCACCCGTGACGGCAACGTCCTTACCGTCAACGGCCGAAAACTCGGCCGCATTGACAAGGGCTTTCTGATTAACGGCGAAAACAAGGTTGCCGGCCGCGGTAACCGCGATTTTTACATTCGCAACCAAAACAACGTCGTCCTCGGCGAACTTGAACTGAACGGCAGTCTGGTCGATTCTGCCAATCATGTCATCGGTTCGCTGAAAGACAATGGACGTATTCTGGACAGCAACGGCAACGTTCTGGCCATAGCCAAACCGTTGCAGTATTACAGCCTGCTTAAGGAATTGACCGAGGCCGAAGCGGCTCGTTTGGCCGCCGAAAAGGCCGAAGCCGAAAGATTGGCCGCCGAACAGGCTGCGGCTGCCGGCAATTATGTTATCGGCGATGACGGCTACCTTCGTGACGCCAATGGCAACATTATCGGCCGTATTCTTCCCGACGGTACCGTTGTCGATTTAAACGGTAATGTTATCGGACATATCAACGAAAACGGCGAGTTCGTCGGTTTGGACGGTAAAGTAAAGGGCAAAACCTCAAAAGACGGTTATGTCGTTGGGGATGACGGGTATTTGCGCGATGCGAACGGTAATATCATCGGTCGGGTGCTGCCGGACGGCACGGTTGTCGACCTGAACGGAAACGTTATTGGCCATATTAATGAAAATGGCGAATTTGTAGGCCTTGACGGTAAGGTTATGGGCAAGGTCAACGGTGGCGGAGCCGATTGGTACAGTAAACCGGTACAAATTGGTGCCATTCCCGAAATCGGCGTCGTCGGGGAAGAAGAAATGAAAAAATACCGCAAGTCGCTCGGTATTGCCCTGACGCCGGACGGCGAATATCTCGGCGATATCATGGACGACGGCAGCGTTGTTGATAAAAAGGGCAATGTTGTCGGTAAAAAAATGCCCGACGGCCTGATTATTGACGATGACGGCACGCTTATCGGCATTGAAGAAGTCAAAAAGCCTGATTCTTCGGGAATGTTTGTTCCTGCCGGCACTTTCGGCCCCGGCGGCGCTTACGGAACCGGTATGGGCGCCGGCGGCAATCTTGGCCCCGGCGGCGGATTTGGTCCCGGCGAGCGTTATGACCCGCAGCGTGCGGCGGCCTTGGCTGCGGCGCAGAATCAGCGCCGGCAGGCTATGTCCGTCGGTAAAATCAGCTCGGGCATCAGACCGGAATCTTTTGACGGTTATCAGAAAAACTGGGATGAACAGGGTATTGCCAAGGCCGTTTCTTCATGGCGCGTCAACCTGAGCGAAATGATTTTTGCCGACAAACCGATTCCGGCAGTTATCGCCCGCTCCATCGACAGCAACAACCCGACCCCGGTAACCGCTTTTGTTGAACGCAACGTTTATGCCGAAGAAGGACGCAATGTGGTAATCCCGGCCGGCAGCCGTCTGATGGGTACGCTGGGCGGCCTGACT
>ERZ827440.1744-NODE-1744-length-22205-cov-7.006275_pt1 | contig 22205 bp, 24 predicted proteins | sample MGYA00519774_ERZ827440 | MGnify/ENA primary metagenome ERZ827440 (study PRJEB31778, sample SAMEA3449302) | human gut metagenome | biome: human gut; feature: human-associated habitat; material: faeces | place: United Kingdom | collected 2010/2012 ... | reverse complement strand
CACGTAGCTAGCTTGGAAGGCTAGGGTTCTACCATTGAACTACACCTGCAACTTCTCCTTAATGCTTTACTATTATATCATTTTTTTGAGATTTGTCAAGGATTTTTTTAAAATTTCATAAAAAATCCATAAACGGCTATTTTAAGCCTTTCAGTGCATTATAGCCGTTTATTTTTCCGAAAAATCCTCATAAATTTTTGTAATCTCTATTTTAGATTTACCCTGCTTAATTTTCTCATCTGCCTTTACTATCAAATCCACATCATAAACTTCTCTTAAATTATTAATATTATCTTTTCTTTGTCCAATAACATTATTTACATCAACTGGATTAACAGTAACAACAACCTCTTTAACCTTAGTATTTAGCTGTTTTATCTTTTCAACAATAACATCATACCACATTCCGGATTCAACCAATTGCCTAAAAGCTGGATGGAATGGACCTGCCACAACTTCGCTTTTTTCCTCTTCTGGATTTGTTATCGTATCTGTTGGTTGAAGCCCAATTCTAATCACTTCTATATGTTTTTTTACAAAAAGTTTTACCAATTCTTTGCAAATTTCAACAGCCTGTGTTACTGTTAAAGGCTTGTATTTGCCTTCTTGATAATCTTTTTCCAATTTTGTATTTTTTATAACTAAAACTGGATATATCCTTACCATTTTAGGCTTTAACTTTATTAATTGTTTTGCCGTATTTATTTCATCAACTGTTGTGCTTTCTGGAAGTCCTACCATCATTTGATGTCCTAACTCAAAGCCATACCATTTAATTAATTTTGATGCTTTCACAACATCTTCAAAAGTATGTCCTCTTCCTGCCTTTTTTAGAATATAATCATTTGCAGATTGTACCCCAAGTTCAATTGTTTTTACTTTATATTTTTTTAGTCTTTTTAGGATTTTTTTATCTATATAATCAGGCCTTGTTGATATTCTTATACTATCAATCTTTTTTTGCTTAACATATTCATATGCTACACTTAATAGCTCTTCTTGTTTTTCTTCTTCTATTCCTGTAAAACTTCCTCCAAAAAAAGCTACTTCTACTTTAGAATCTTTTTTTATATATTTTAGGTGTTCTTCTATTATATTTTTTACATCTTCCTTTGTTACTTGCTTTGCTTGCCCACTTATTGATTTTTGGTTGCAAAATACACAATCATTTGGACATCCTAAGTGTGGTACAAATATTGGAATTATATACTGTTTTTTCATAGTTTCACCCCTTTTTTATTAATTCTATAGCATGTTTTGCAGCTTCCATTTCTGCATGTTTTTTGCTTTTTCCTTCTCCTGATGCTAAAATTTTTCCGTTGTAGATTACTTCTGATACAAATATTTTATCATGGTCTGGCCCTGCTTCTTTTATTATTTTGTATTCTATATGTACATCTCCATGTTGCTGAAGTATTTCTTGTAGTACTGTTTTATAGTCCTTTTGTCCGACATTTTGACTTGCTAATTTTATTTCTTCTTTTAGGTTTCCAACTATAAATTTATTTGCTGGCTCTAGCCCTCCATCTAGGTACATAGCTGCAATTACTGCTTCTACGCTGTCTGCCATTATTGCTGGTTTTACTTGTTTGTGTGCTACTCTTTCTGATTTTCCTAGGCGTAAGAAATCACTAAAATTATGTGATTTTGCAACTTTGTATAAACTTGCTTCACATACTACTTGTGCTCTAACTTTAGTCATTTCTCCTTCTTTTAGTTTTGGATAGTTTTGGTATATATAGATGCTTGATAGAAATTCTAGTATGCTGTCTCCTAGAAATTCTAGTTTTTCGTTACTTATTGTTTTTCTTTCATAAGCATACGATGTGTGTGTTAATGCTGTTTGTAGTAGATTTTTGTCTTGGAATGTGTAGCCTATTTCTTGTTCTAGTTTTGTGTAGTCCATTTTTTTCACCTCTTTTCAGTATGTATCTATTATATACTTTTTTGGTATTTTTTCAAGTGTTTTGTGGAAATATTGAGATTTATGATGATTTTTTTGTAGAAAAAAAAGCATAGCTTTATTTTGCTATGCTACTCTGGTGGGGGCCTCAAAGTCTTGAAAAATTTAAAATGTAACTTTTCGGCCACCTACCTATTATTTTACCATTTACAGCTGCTCTATTTAATATTCCATTTTGTCCTGTTAGCATACTTATGCTTATTCCGTGCTAATATTAAAAGCACTATTATGTATAGGAAATTACTGATGGTTAGCCAGCAAAAAAGTTTACTGCATATCTCTAATTTATTCTGGCTAACCAGCTGTAATTATAATAGTAGTAAACTGCGGAAACTTTCTTATACTTGCTATGGGGATTTAATTATTTCTCTTCCTAGACTAGAAGCTATTTTTTTGAAATTTTTATACTATTTTTGAATTTTTTTATTGTACTTTCTCTAATTTCATAGTAAAATGGGTACAAGATCCCCCTCCCCAATTAAGAGGCAATTTTTGAGCTTATGAAATTGCTACCGTTTTAGCTGGAGTTGGGATTTACTAAGTGTCCTTTTCGACAGACAGGACACAAATTAAAGTCAACGCCTAGCGTTTTCTTTAGTATTTCTAGAGTGCTTATCTCTAGTTTCTCGAGGTTAGCTGTATTTGTAAGTTTCTTGCATATAGCTAACTTTGTTTTTTTATTTCTGTTTCCTAATAATCCATAATGTCTTATTTTCATAAATCTTGGTGGTAATATATGTAATAAAAATCTTCTTATAAATTCTTCTGCTTTTAACGTCATTTCTTTTTGTTTTTTATTATCTTTATAATCCCTATATTTAAATGTTACTTCTCCATTTTCTTCTTTTATTATTCTATTATTTGATATTGCTACTCTATGTGTATATCTTCCTAAATATCTTATTACACAACTTGCATCTTTAAATGGTGGCTTGCAATAACTTATCCATTCTTTGTTATACATTTTTGCCATTAGCTCATCAAAGTTTTCTTTTATTTTTAAATATTCTTGTTCTCCATAAAAATCTAGCTTTTCTTGTTTTAAATAATATAAAAACTTTCCTCTAAATTTTCTTGATAATACTTTTACTGGTATAAAAAATTTCTTTTTGCTATTTCTCCATTTTCCTATTTTATCTATTCCTCCTGCTGGTACTATTGTATGTATGTGTGGATGATATACTAATGTTTGTCCCCATGTATGTAATACTTCCATAAATCCTATTTGTGCTCCTAAATATTTTTTATCTTCTGCTAGTTCTTCTAATGTTTCTGCAGTTGCTTTGAATAATATTTTATATACTTTTTCTTGGTTTTGATATGCTATTCCATATAATTCTGATGGTATTGTCATTACTACATGAAAATATTTAACATTTAATAAATCATATTCTCTGTTATATATCCATTTTTCTCTTGCAATACTTTGACACTTCGGACAATGTCTATCTCTACACGAATTATAGCTTATTTTTTCGTATCCACATTCATCACATACATCTATATGTGCTCCTAATTCTCCTGTTCTACATTTTTCTATTGCTCCCATTGTCTTGGCTATATGTGGTAATAATTTATGTTTTTCTTTATATTCTTTTCCATATTTTTTTATTATTTCTTGCACTTCTGGCATTTTATTTTTCTCCTTCTTTTTCTAAATATATATCTAACGGACTTTTTACTTTTTGCATGTTATTTGCTACATGCACATATGTCATCGTACTTCTAATGCAACTATGACCTAATAATTCCTTTACTTGAACTAATGGTACTCCTTCTTCTACTAATTTTGTAGCAAATGAGTGCCTCAATGAATGCACTATAAAATCTTCACTTATTTTCGCTTTTCTTCTATATTCTCTAAAATATACTCTTAATCTTGCTGGTTTTAATGGTTTTCTCCATTCATTATAAAATAAATATCCGTCTGGATGATTCGGTTTATACATTCTGTAGTATTTTCTTAACATTTCCAAACTTGCTTGGGGTAATACCGTATATCTTTCTCTGTTTCCTTTTCCATCTCTTACAAATATTCTCATATTTTTACTATCTATATCTTCTATTCTTATATTTGTTGCTTCTGATATTCTTAATCCTGAACCATATATCATCATAAATATTGTTTTATACATATAATTTTCACAAGCATCAAAAAAGACATTAAGTTCTTCATCACTTAATATCTTAGGTAATCTTCTTTTTCTCTTATACATTGGTAATTGTCTCTTATTTATTGGATAATCTAGTACTACATCATATATAAACCTTATTACGTTGTTATAATAATTTGCACTTACTTCACACATTCCTCGCTTTTTTACTAAATAATCCATTAAAAACTCTCTTAATTCTTTTGTTGTTACTTGTCTCATCGGTTTTCCAAAATACTCTGTAATTTCTTTCGCTTTTCTATAATAACTATCTTTTGTCCAGTGCGAGAAACCTCTTAATTCCATATCCTCCTTTAGTTTCTCTAATAATTGTTTGTTTGTCATAAACCAAAACCTCCCTTAAAATATATTTTGTGATTACTCACACTATATATTTTAAGGGAATTTCTCTATGTTTTCAAGTTTTTTCTCTTTTTATTTTTATATTATACATTCTTTCTTACGACCACAGCGCAAGCTGTTTAGTACTATTGTAATTACTAATGCTATTAGTGTTATTCCATGTACATTTTTCTTCATTTAAATTCCTCCATTTTTCTTTAGTTTTTCCAGTATTTATAATTTTATTCTGTATTACTTCTTATGTTTTCTCATACAAAATTATGTACAATAAAAATATATCCTAAACCTTCATCATTGTCAATGATGATTTATCATTTTCGGTCTATTGTTTTTTATCAATTAAAATTAGAAAATAATTTATGTTATAGGTTAATATAAAACTAAACTATAATGAAAGGAAGTATACTTATGGAAAATATACAATCAACTGATTTATTCAAAGTAATTGGTAAAAATATTAAATATTATAGAAGTTTATATAATCTTGAAAAAGGTAAAATGACTCAGGAGAAACTTGCAGAATTAGCTGATGTTTCAACAGCTTTAATTGCTAATGTTGAGAGTGATAAAATTAATCAAGGAATTAGTGTTTTTACTTTATGGAAAATTAGTAAAGCTTTAGAAATTCCTGTTGAAAATTTATTTAATGGTATAGATAAAGATAATCATTCTTTACGAGCTTAAATAAAAAAAGAAGGTAATTCCTTCTTTTTTTATTAGCTATTTTTCAATTTCATTGATAATAGTTTTGATATTCCGTTTTCTTCCATTGTAACTCCATATACTGTATCAGCCGCTTCCATTGTTCCTTTTCTATGTGTAATTACTAAGAATTGTGTATTTTGTGAAAATTTCTTTAGATAATCTGCAAATCTGTACACATTTACATCATCAAGTGCCGCCTCAATTTCGTCTAATACGCAGAATGGTGCTGGATTAATTTTTAAAATTGCAAATAGCAATGCAATTGCTGTGAATGCTTTTTCTCCTCCAGATAATAACATCATATTTTGTAATTTTTTTCCTGGTGGTTGTACATTAATATCAATTCCACATTCTAGTATATTGTTTTCGTCTTCTAATTTTAATGATGCATTTCCTCCACCAAATAATTCTTTAAACACTTCTGCAAAGTTTTTATTTATTAACGCAAATTGTGTTTTAAATTGTTCTTTCATGGTTTGAGTCATATCTGTTATTATTTTTCTAAGTTTTGCCATAGTATCTTCTAAGTCAACTCTTTGTTCACACATAAAGTCATATCTTTCTTTTAAGTTTTTATATTCTTCGATTGAATCTACATTAACACTTCCAAGTTCTCGTAATTCTTTTCGTAATTCATTTACTTTTTTCTGTGTTAATTGTACATTATCTGGCTTTTTGTATTCTGGCACATTGTTTGGGGTTAGCTCATATTCTTCCCACATTTTGTTTATAATAGAATTTATGTCTTCTTCTGTTTTAGTTTTTCGTACATCTATTTTTACAATCTGTGCTTTTAGGTCTTCTATTATTTTAAATTTTTCGTTTATTTCGTCTTCTTGTTTTGCCAATTTTTCATTTTTAGCAATTCTTTCTTGTTTTAATTCTTCTATTTTTGAGCCACTATTTTTTACATCTTCTTTTATTGATTCTATTTTTTGTTTTATTTCTTCTATTGATTTTTCTAAATTAAAGTTGTCTTGTTTTATTTCTTCTATTTGACTTTGCTTATTTTTTATACTTTGCTTAGAATTTTCAATATCTTGTAATATTCTTTCTTGTAGCTCTTGTAATGAGGTTTCACTCTCGTCAAATGAAGATACAGATATTTTTAAATTTGTTATATCAAAATTCAAGTCATCTACATATTTTTGATTGTCTTTATTTATATTTGCAAATTCTTGAATTATTGATGTTAATTTTTCTGTTTCTTCTGTTAATTTTTCTATCTCTTTTTGTGTTTCTTCTTTTATTTTAATAGAAGTTTCTTTTTCTTGCTTGATCGTTTCTTGTTCTTCTTTTAGCTTATTTATACGTTTTTCAACTTTTTCTATGTTTTCGTCTATTGATAATACTTTTTGTTTTTCTGTTGCATATGTAATATCTATTTCTTGTAGCTCTTTTTCTAATAGTGTTACTTCTTCAAAAATATTTTCTATTGAATTTTGATATTCTTCTTTTTCATTTTCTTGTTTTTCTATTTTAGTTTTTAGATTTTGAATATCTTTTTGAAGTTTTTCTATTTCTCTTCCTCTACCTAAAATATTTACAGTTTTCTTAGCTACAGAACCTCCTGTTATTGCCCCAGATGGGTTTATTACATCTCCTTCTATTGTAATAATTCTAAATGTATATCCATTTTGCTTAGCTACTTTTATTGCATTTTCCATATTATCAACAATGACTGTTCTACCTAATAAGCTTGTTATAATTTGTTCATATCTTTTATTGTATTTTATTAAATCTGATGCAATTCCAATAACCCCTTGGTTATTTCCTTTTATCTTATCTAATTTTTTACCATGAACTGAAGATATTGGTAAAAATGATGCTCTACCCAAATTATTTTTTCTTAAGTGTTCAACTAATCTTTTTGCATCTTCTTCTGTATCTGTTACTATGTTTTGTAAGCTCATACCTAAACACATTTCTATTGCTGTTTGGTATTGCTCTGGTACTTCAATTATATTTGCAAGTACACCATTCATTCCTTTTCCTAATTCTTTTACTTTTTCACAATCTAATAAAAGATTTTTTACACTTTTAACATATCCTTCTTTTTCTTTTTCTGTTTCAATCAAGAATTTTAAACGTGATTCTTTTATTCTCATTTCACTTTGATATGCTTGTATATTACTATCATATAATTTTATTTTTTTATCAGCTTCTTCTTTTTTAGAATTTATTTCTTCTAAGTTTTTTACTATTTTGTTTCTTTTGCTTTCTATTTCATAAAATTCTTTTGATATTTCTTCTTTATTAAATCGTATATTATCTAGTTCGGAAATATTTGTCATTATTTCATTTTGTATTTGTTTTTCTCTTTTTTCGTAGTTATCATAGTTAACATTTTGTGTGTTTATTTGTGATTGTAATTCATATTTTTTGTCTGTGTTTTCTTCCACTTTTTGTTTGTGTTCTTCAATTTCTAGTTCTTTGCTAGATAATTTTTCTGTTATTTTTTGTAGTTCTTCTTCTTTTTCTTTTAGCTCTTTTTCGTATTTTTCTTTATTTTGTTTTAAGCTATCTTTTTTCTGTTGTTTTTGTTCAATTTCTTCTTGTAGTTCTTTTAGTTTTTCTGTTGTTTCTTCTATTTCTTTTGTGTATCTTTGTGTGTTTTCATTATTATTTGTTATTCTTGTTTTTGCTACATTAATATCTGAATTTAACATTTCTATTTCTTTTTGACTTTCAAACCCTAAGTTTGACATTTCTTCTATTTGTGTTGTTATGTTATTTATATTGTTCTTTAATTCTTCTTTTAGTACTTTTATTCTGTCTAAATTTTTTTGCTCTTCTTCACATTGGTTATTGTATATTTCTTCATCTTTTACTATTTCTTCTAAACTTTGTTTGTATTTTTCTATATTGTATATAAATAAACCAATTTCAATATTTTTTAATTCTTCTCTTAAATTCAAATATTTTTTAGCTTTTTCTGAACTTATTTTTAATGGTTCTATATTTGTTTCTATTTCTGATAATATGTCATTTATTCTAAGTAAGTTTAGTTTTGTTCTTTCTAATTTTTTCTCTGCTTCTTGTTTTCTTGTTCTATATTTTACAATACCTGCAGCTTCTTCAAATATATTTCTTCTATCTTCTGATTTATTGCTTAAAATTTCATCTATTTTACCTTGTCCTATTATTGAATATCCGTCTTTTCCAATTCCTGTATCCATAAATAGTTCTAATACATCTTTTAATCTACAAGGTACTTTATTTATGTAATATCCAGTTTCACCTGTTCTATATATTTTTCTTGTTACTGTTACTTCTGTATATTCTATTGGTAATGCTCCATCAGTGTTGTCAAATACTAATGAACCTTCTGCAAAACCTAATGATTTTCTATTTTGTGTACCTGCAAATATAATATCAAGTGATTTGTTACCTCTAAGAGATTTCATGCTTTGTTCTCCAAGTATCCACCTAATACTATCTGAAATATTACTTTTTCCTGAACCGTTTGGTCCTATAACACTTGTTATTCCTGATCTAAATTCCAGTACTGTTTTATCTGCAAAGGATTTGAACCCTTGTAATTCTAGTCTTTTTAAATACATTTTTTCTCACCTGCAAGTAGTTTATACTATTTTTCGACTTTTGTAAAGAATTTTAGCTATACGAATTTTACTCCTGAAACAATTTTTGCTATATTATATATTAGTTTTAGCTTGTCCTTAGAACATTTAGAAAATAGCTCTTTAAATTCTTTGTCTAAATATATATCTTCTTCTTTTGTTACTCCTGTAATAAATTCTTCTATTGGAACTTGTAATATATTTGATATTTGTGCTAATCTTTTTAGTGTTATTTGTGCAGTTCCCCTTTCTACCCTACTAAGATATGCTACTGATACATCCATTGTTTCTGCTAGTTTTTCTTGCGATATTCCCTTTTCATTTCTTTTGTTTTTTATCCTTTCACCCATTAGCTGGTAGTCAATTCTTACTTTAACAAACATAATTTGCACCTCCGTTTTAGTAAATTTATCATCATCATATTTTATCGTCAAAGTCCATTTTTTCTTTTGACGTAAAGTTTTATCTATAAATGCTCTCTTTAACTCATTATTTTACAGTTTTTCTAACTTTTACACTTTTTTACATTTTTTCTAACTCTAATTGTTAGTTTGCTTTTTTGTTGATATTATTTGTTTTACATCGTATTTTGTTGGTATAAATCAAACAAAAAGTAAGAATTTTATGTTTTTGCAAATTCTTACTTTTATATTAGTTTTCAAATTTATATTTTTATCAATTTTCGGCTTTTTCACTATATTTATTATTAACTATTTTCTCATATGGTGCTTTTTCTTTTAGTTCTCCAGCTTGTGTCATAACTTCTTGTAATCTTTCGAATCCTTCTTGTTTTAATACTGGTGTTTCATTCCATGCATCTATGTTTTTATAACTTTGTATTGCTGATGTTAAGATTTCAATATCTGTACTTGGGAAAAAGCTTTGTATTGCTTCTGCTATTTCCTTACTACTATGTTCTTTTACCCATTTTTCTCCTTTTGCTATTGCATTTGTAAAGCCTTGTATTGTTCCTTCGTTTTTTTCTATATAACTTTTTTTAGCAAAATATGCTGTATATGGAATTTCTCCTGCTGCTTCGCCAACTGATGCTACTATATATCCTTTTCCTTGTAATTGTGTTTGTGATGCTGTTGGTTCAAATAATGTTACATACTCTGCATTTCCACTTGCAAAGGCTCCTGCCATTAAGTCAAATTTTATACTATCATCTAATGTTACATCTTTTCCTGGTTCTATTCCATTTTCTTTTAATACATATTCTAATGTCATATATGGTACTCCGCCTTTTCTTCCTGGAATTATAGTTTTTCCTTTTACTTCTTTCCATTCAAAATTTGGACTTTCTTTTCTTGATACTAAAAATGATCCATCTTTTTTCGTCATTTGTGCAAATACTTGGCAATAATCTTCTTTTCCTTCATTGTAAACATATATTGATGCCTCTGGACCTGCAAACCCAATATCACATTGATTACTTAATACTGATGTCATTACTGCATCTGCCCCTTGACCTGTTGTTAATTCAATTTCCATACCTTCTTCTTTAAAATAACCATTATTTATTGCTACATATTGTGGTGCATAAAATACTGATCGTGTTACTTCATTTACTTTTATTGTTTTAGTTTCTGTATTGTCTTTTTTGTTTTTTATAATATAAATTTGTACTCCTAACAACACTACTAGCACAATAATAATAATGCTTATAAATATTTTTTTATTCATTTTACACCTCCTATTTTCTTTTGTATATTTTATGTTTATTTTATTTTTTGGTGAATAAATAAAAATGAGTACGATTAAATTAAATCATACCCATTCTTTTTTATAATTCTTCTTGCTCTACAGCCCATATTATTTTTATAGCAGTAAATCCGATCACTCCTGATTTCACCCCATATTTACTTTGGAATTTTTTGAATTTTTCATTATCCTTTATAGGAAATTCATCATCGTTTCTTTTGACTTCTACTTTCCCTGTTTTATCCACTACTAATTTATCATAAAAAGTATCTCTTAGACTGTTTAATATTTTTTGAGAAATAAAATAATTTTCAAATTTCTTTTCATAACCATGTTTTTCATATTCTCTTTCTAAATCGGTTCTTTTTAGGTAGCAATCTTTTTTCAATAACATATACATTAAATAAAATATATCTTCATAATATTGAAGGTTTTCTTCTATTTTATAAAATGCTTCTCTGTTTCTTATTAAAAAATGTCTTGCCTTTTTTCTGAATTTTATTTCTTCATTTTCTTTTTCATTGTACTCACATATCCATAATTTTGCTACAATTTTTTTATATTGTTTTTTGGATATCTTCATACTTTGAGCAAGTTTTATGCTTTCTGTGGTTAATTTTTCTAATTGTTCTATTTCCCACCGGCTTATATCTTCTTCCTCCTTTTGTTTTATGATATTATTTGTTGTTTGTTCATCCATAATGTTTTCCTCCATATCATTTATTCTACAATTAATACTTAATTATTATATCATGATTTATGTAAATCTTCAATATTTACTAAACCATTTTTCTTAATTTTACTATACATTTTTCTAATATTAGTACTCCCAAATACATTATTCCTGCGACAATTCCTAATATTATTACACTTGTCATTACTAGATCTAATTGAAATACTTGACCTCCATATACAATTAGATATCCCAATCCTGCTTTCGATACTAAAAATTCTCCTGAAATAACGCCAACTAAAGAAAGTCCAATATTTACTTTTAGTGAATTTATAAATGTAGATAAATTTGCTGGTATTACTATTTTAGTTAGTATTTGTAATTTACTACTTTTAAATGTTTTTGCCATTTTTATTATATCTTTATCTGTTTTTAAAAATCCATTTAAGTTTTCTAGTACTGATACAACTAATGATATTGCAATTGCCATTACAATTATTGCTGATGTTCCAGCACCTACCCAAATTATTATTACTGGTCCGCAATGCTACTTTTGGTAGACTGTTTAATACTACTAAATATGGTTCCATTACTTTAGATAAAAAGTTTGACCACCATAATGCAATTGCTATTGTTATACCTAAAATTGTTCCTAACAAAAATCCTATAACTGTTTCATATACTGTTACTCCAACATGCATTAATAACTTATTATCTGTTAGATGTAAAAATGTTGATACTATTCTACTTGGTTGACTCATTAAAAAACTATCTATAATTCCTTTTCTTGCTAATATTTCCCATACTCCTAAAAATACTACTAATATTGCTATTTGAGTTAATCGTATTAAGTTTTTTCTTTTCCTTTTTTCTTTTATATATTTTTTTCTCTCATTTGATATTATCATTTGTTTCATCCTTCTCTCAACTCCTTCCATAATATGTTAAAATACGTACTAAATTTAGGATTTTCTCTTGTTCCTAATGGTGTTTTATTTTCAGTTCCAAAGTCTATTTTATGAACATCTTTTATTGTTCCTGGTCTATTGCTTAATACAAGTATTCTATCTGACATGCTAATTGCTTCTGGTTGATATAAAAATAGACAGTTTTAATTTTTATTTTTGGCTAATCTAATATTTAATATTAAATTAGCCTTATATTTTTTCTTTTAAATCATTTAATTGTTTAAAATTAAAATATAAATCAACTTTTTTATCTTGATGTATCTCTACTCTATTAATAATTACTTTCATAATTTCTGCCGTTGGTCTATTTAGACTTAGAAAATCCTGTACAACACTTTTTATTTTTTCTGTATCATCTTGTTTTGCTTCTTCTTTTTGTTGTTTAATTTTTATGTATTTGTTTTCTTTTTCTCCTATATCATTCCTAAATTTTCTCAATAATCTTTCATACATTTCTTCACTTATTTTATTGTTTAATTTGTCTATATACATTTGGTCAATATTGTTATTTATCAATTTTATCTCGTTTTTTAGTTTTTGAAGTATTTTTCCATAATCATATTTTGTCATTCCCCTTTTTACTTCTAATTCTACTTTTTCACTATCTATTTTTTGAAATAAATTTTTCATATAATTAATTATAGTGTTTTCTAAATTATAATAGCTAAAACCATGTGATGTACAAAGTTTTAATTTTGAATTTCTGCGATAATTATTACATACCATATAATAATTACCATTCTTTTTTCCTCTTACCCCTATTTTATGTTTACATTCGTAACAAAAAAGTAAACCATCTAATAAAAACATATTTTTCTTTTCATTTCTATTGTAGTTTTGAACTATTACCATTTTTTGCACTGCATCAAATACTTTTTTATCTATTATTGGTTCATGTGTATTTTCTACAGTTACCCATTTTTCTTCTGGGTTTTGTATAATTTTTCTATTTTTATAACTTATTCTACTCCTTTTATTTTGCACTGTTGTACCTATATAAACTTTATTTTTCAATATGTTCTTTACTGTTTTATTTTCCCAAAACGTTTCTTTATTATACCTTGATTTATTGACTGTTGGAATATTGCTACTATTTAAATAATCTCTTATAGTTCCAACTTGACTTCCATTAGATGCCATATTAAAAATAGTCCTTACAATTTGAGCCTCTGGTTCATAAATTATTAACTTATTTTTATCATTTGAATCTTTTATGTATCCAAGTGGTGTTTTTCCCCCCACCCATTTTCCCTGTTTTTGCATTGTGTGCATTGCTGTCCTAATTTTTTTTGATAAGTCTTTTGAATACATATCATTTAATATTGATTTAAATGGAGCAATGTCATTGTTACCATTTGATGTTTCAAAAGTATCTATTCCATCTGTTACCGAAACATATCTTACATTATTTTCTGGAAACCACTTTTCTATATATTCTCCTGTTTCTATATAATCACGACCTAAACGAGATAAATCTTTTGTTACAACCATATTAATTTTTCCGTTTTCTATATCTCTTACCATTCTTTGAAAATCTGGTCTATTAAAATTTGTTCCAGTAAAGCCTTGATCTATATATGTATTTACTAATTGGTACTTCCATCCTAATTTTTGCACATATTCTGTTAGTAATGTTCTTTGATTTTTTATACTTTCACTTTCATCATATCCTCTATCTACATCTTCTTTTGATAGCCTTATATAAATTGCTACCTTGTATATTGTTTTTTCTATTTGTTCAAGCATTTTTCCTCCTTTCTATGCTTGATAAAAACAATTTGAATTTAAATTTTATTATATCTTATTTAAGACAAAATTTTAACGCTCAAAAATATCTTTCTTTAAGATATTAATTATTAAGTGTTTTATTAATTCTTCTAATTCTTCACCTTTTTCGTCGAAGTATATATTGATTTTGAAAGTTTCACTCATATTAATTCACTCTCCTTATACTATATATACATCTGTTTTCTTATAAAAATTCTCTCTTATTTTAAATTTTATTTTTTAATATGTCCACATTTGCTTATAAATAGTTTAAGGGTAGCTATGCGATAGTTTTCACTATCACACACCTACCCTAATTAGTAAAATATGTCATCTATTTTGTTCAAAAGTATTGGTATTGCTGATTTTCCTGATTATAAAAAATGTCCAATTTAGGAGTTTATTTTACTCAAAAATTTGGACATTTTTAGTTTATACGTAATTTCATAAAAAGTAATGAAATATTTTGTTTTTGTGTAATATTCTTACAAAAATTTTTTATTTTAAAATTTAGTTTTAGCAACAATAATTGTAAGTTGTTACTCAAATTCTTTTAAAACAATTTTTCCTTTTTCTTCTTTTATTTTTTCTGGATCATTAATTCCTTTATAAATCGTAATAATTTTACAATGAGTATATGAATATTGACCAATAGGAAAATATGAATTTTCCTCAACTATTATTTTATCATTATAAACATATATATCTTCATCAGTACCATCCAAATAGGACATATGTTTTTCTATTTTTTTTATATAATTATCTGGAATAATATATTTGCTATTCTTATGAATCAATATAATTAATACACCCATTATTAAAAGTATGATTATCATAATTATTATGCTCTTTTTTCTCATTTTTTACCTCCCATATAACTTACTATTTTTCTTCTCCATATTTTTTATTAATTGATGTACTTTATCTTTAAACATTTCATTTTTGTCAACCCAATTAAAATGTCATTATTTTACAGTATCTTAAAAAAAGCATTATATTCCTTATTTCCTTTAAAATTATTTCTCATCTTTAATATTTTTACTCTTTAATAATAATTCATCAAAATCAGAAACATATATTTTATCTTGTACTATTCTATATTTTTCAAATTCTGTTTCTGCATGTATTTTTGCCATTTCAGCAGATATTTTACCATTATCCTTTAATACATCATGATCCCATAATGTTAAAAATCCATTTAATCTTTCTTCCCAATCTTCCATTGTCATAGGAATATGTCTCATTGCTTGCATTTCAGCCAAATCCAAATATGCAGATACCATTCTCTCTAATTGTCCAATTTCTTTTTCTGATAAATAATTTTTTGCAATTACTACATCATATTTATGAATTTTACTATCAGGGGCTCCTTTCCACGTTGTTAGTCCCATATTTTCTTTTTGGCTATCTGCTCTATTATATATAATTTCTGCAGCAGTGTTTCCAGAAACAGCATAATGTAATTTGTTTTGGACAGATGAAAAAAATCTAATTGTCGCTTTTGCTGTTTTATCATAGTCAATAGACGTTGCATAAATATCTGTAATTTTTTGATAAAATTTTCTTTCAGACATTCTAATTTCTCGTATTCTTTCTAATTGCTCTTCAAAATACTTCTTAGTTAAAATTGAACCATCATTTTTTAATCTTTCATCATCCATTACCCATCCTTTAATAGTAAAATCCTTTACTATTTGGTTTGCCCATTTTCTAAATTGTATAGCTCTTTCATTATCTACTTTAAATCCTACCGCTATAATCATTTGAAGATTATAATGTATTACATTTCTTGAAATTTTTCTATTTCCCTCATCTTGAACTATTAAGAAATTCTTAATAGTTGATTTTTCTTCTAATTCCTTATCTTCATATATCTTTTTTATATGTTGATTAATTGCAGATATTGATACACCATATAATGCTGATAACATTTTTTGAGTTAACCAAATATTTTCATCTTCATATCTAAGTTCTACTCCATTTTCTCCAGTAGCTGCTACATATGTTAAATACTCAGCAGCACTTGAACGAATTAATTTATCTGCTTTTTTTCTATTATCATATTTCATTTATTATTCTTCCTCCAGAACTTAATATTATATTTATCGATTTTATCTCGTTTTTTAGCTTTTGAATATCTGTATTATAATCATCATCCAATAAATCTTTATTATCTACTTTGCCAATAATAATATAAGATATTCTTGTCAGCATCATAAACACCTATTTCCCAACCTGTTGCTTCTTCTTTTGTAAAATTATGTTTTTTGTTTTCATCACTTGTTCTACATAATAATTCACAATGGTAATATCCATTTTTTATTTCAAGCACTTCTTTATTATATATAAAGTTATTTAATATTTTATCATCTAATCTGTCACTACTCCATTCTGAATTATTATCTAAGTTCTTTATTATATCTTGTCCACATTCTTTTGAAAATTCATATACATAGTAATCAAGGCCATCATTTTGTGGTCCGCCTCTTACACTGTATATTTCTCTTGTATTATATTTTTTTGTTTCTATACCTAAAATATTACTATACTCTTTATGGGTATTCCAAATACTATTTTCAAAACAATATAATTTTACATTCTTCAAATCAAAAATAGCATATACTCCATCTTTATAATAATAATATAGATTTTCTCTGTCAATTTTAATCTTTTCATCATCTTTAATTTCACAAAACTTTGACATTATATACTCATAAAATTTATTTTTACTCCAATCATCATTATCCTCTAATTGCTTTTTAAACTTTTCCATATTATTATTATAATTTTTTATTTTGTACACTTTATATTTATACAACATATCATAGTCATAAATTGTACTATATTCTATATTTGATTCTTTTATTTCTAGTCCTAATTTTTTATAGTCATTATCCTTCTTTGCAAATTCTTTTATTATAAAAATATACATAATTAAACCTAATATAATAACAGTACACATTATCAAAGCAGTTGTTTTAGTTATTTCTGTTTTTTCCAATATGAACACCTTCTTATAAAACTTAATATTTTCCTTCTTTTGTTCTAAATCTTATTTCCAAGTCATATATTTTTATAACTCCATATTCACTTGATACTACAGCTAAATTATTTAATGTTGTTGACAAAATATCTTCTAATATTCCATCTTTATTATCTGCATATTCTTTCAAATTTTTAAAGTCAGTAAAGTCATATGTATCTTTTATTTGTACCTCCATTTCCCATATATCATCTTCATTCTTTTGTGCTTTAACAAATACTGTAGCATTATGTAGTGCAAAGAGTAAATCCTTACTATCAAATGTTATAGAAATATCTTCAGCAGGTGCACTATCATCTACAATAAATTCATTTTTTCCTTCTCCATATTTTTGTATCAATTGTTTCATTTTATCTTTAAACATTTCATTTTCTGTTATCAACTCAATTATATCATTATCTTCTATAAATAAATTATTGGGTTCTTTTTCAAATAAAGATAAAGCATTACTTAATAATTTAGCAGACAGTTTCATTTTACACAATATGCCACCTACAACAACAACTTGCCAAAATATATATTGCATTGAATAAAAGACTGCATATGATATTGGATTTGATTTTTTGGTTATATCAAATATAAAACTTATACTTTTTATAAGTTTCTTTGCTGTTTCTTTATCTACCTTTTCCCAATCTATATTTTGAAAATCTTTTATAATTTTTTCAAATTTTTGATAATAGTTATATAATTTATATATATCATTTAATGTAAATGACATTAATTCTGTCCTACTTTTAGAAAATGTAGTTATGTTATTTATATCATTTGTTAACCTCGTCTTTTCATTATTTAAGGCTTCCAAATTCATTTTTTCTAAATAATTAAATGCTATATATTTTTGTGCTAAGTCATATTTTTCTTTTTTATTAAGAAATATTTATGATTTCTCCAAGCAATTTTAGTGCATAAATATACTTCTTTGTTCCATATAAATTTGGGTGGTTTATGAAAATCTAATACTCCATATATGTTATCAAGGCATCCTCTTCCAAACATTTTATATTTATAATCGTATGGTTTATTGCATAATAAACATCTTTTTTCTTCCATAGAATTATCAATCCCCTTTTTATTATTATAAGTTACATTAATTATTCTATTTATATCATAATATTTAAAACTTTTCCATAAACCTACAAAATTTATATTTTTCTCAATTTTATATCAAACATTTGTTTTTGTCAATGGTTAAAAATAAATTTCAAAATTTTTTCAAATTCTGAAATTTAGGTATTTCTATTAAATTCAAATTGTTTTATCACGCATACTGTCTACTTTGAAATCTACCTTCAGATATATCATGTGTTACTATTAATGCTGTTATTTTTTCCTTTTTTAAGATTTTATAAATATCATTTGTTACCATTATTCTGGTTTGATAATCTAATGCAGAAAATGCTTCATCTAATAACAATATTTTAGGTTTTGTTGCTAATGTTCTTATTAATGCCACCCTTTGCCTCATACCTCCTGAGAGTTCTGATGGATATTTGTTTCTAAATTCATATAAATCATATTTTTTCAATAAATTTTCTACATATTTTTGATTTTCTTTATTTTTTATTCCTTTTATTTCTAGCCCAAACATTGTATTACTTAATATATTTCTCCATTCTAACAAACAGTCTTTTTGTAACATATATCCTATTTCTGGTGGTATTCCTGTTATTTCTTTGTTTTCTAAAAAAATTTTTCCTGTTGTTTTTTCTTCTAATCCTGCGATTATTGAAAGTAATGTTGATTTTCCACATCCACTTGGTCCTATTATGCTTACAAATTCTCCTTGTTTTATTCGAAAATTTACGTTTTTTAATGCTAATACTTCCCCCTCTTTATTTTGGTATTTTTTACTAAGGTTGCTTACTTTTAATATTTCTTCCATAATTTTTGCATCCTTTCTTAAGGTTTATTTTCTAAAAATCATTTTACTCTTTATCTATTTTTAGACTTTACACCTTATTGTTTATTAGTATATTTTATGTTTAGTTTTTATTAGTAGTTCAAACTTTGAGCATCATAATAATTAAAAAACTACTATTTTCAAGGTAAAATCTCATTATTAAACTTTTTGCTTAATAATTTGAATTACTTTTAATAATAGTAGTTTTATTTTATTATTTATTTTTTTGTTTTGCCTTTTTATTTTCTTCTTCAAAGACTTCTTTTTTTATTTCTTCTAGTTGTTTTTTTGTTATTTTTTTACTTTGTAACATTAATTCATCTGGTACTTTATTTAGTATTAATGGTCTGAAAATTGCTTTGTATCCTTCTTTAAATTCATTTCTTATTTCTTGTCTAAATTCTTGTACTAACCTTTCTTGTAAACAACTCATATTTTCATCAACTCCTTCTTTTAATTTTAAATCTATTTTTTCAATAATTTCTTCTTTAAAACTGTCTTCCATTGAGTTTTTTAATAAATATATAAATATTTCTTTAAGTTTTGCTAACATTTTTGAATCTATTTTACTATTTAATATTAGTTCTACATTTTTTGTTAGTTCTTCATAATTTTTAGATTTTTCTAATATCATTCCATATCCAAATAAACTATTTTCGTTTAGTAATTTATTGATTGATATTTTATGTATTTCTATAAGATTATAGTTCATACTTATTTTATAATTATTATATGTGTTATCTTCTGTTTGTTTTTGTTCAAAGTTTCGTGGTATATTCCACTTTTCTTTTCCTGTATATATTACTATTGGAACAACAATTGGATATTCAACTTTTCCTTTGAAATTACTTGCTGTTCTACTCCATTCATATATAATGTCAATACAATAATTTATTAGTCTAGTTAACATTGTACCATCTACGGTTGACTGATGTTCTATTAAAAAGAAAACATTTTTATTCTTAATTTTATATACTAAGTCTGCTTCTTTATATCTGTATTTTCTATTTATAAAACTATTTGTATATTTTATTAAATCATTGCATTCTAGTTTTTCTTTTGGCTTTATAAAATTATTTATAAATTTTATTACTTCATCTTTATCTTTTATTACTATTTTTGCTAATTTATCATGTGTATTTCTTGTTTTTACATAATTATTTTTTTCTTCTGCTAATTCCATAACTGCATTTAGACGTAATTGATGTATGCTTCTTATGTAGTCCTTGTATGTAAATACTTTCACTAACTTCCTCCTTATTATATAGTCTATTTATTTCAAAGTCAAAGTTTATTTAATCGTAAATAATATCATATAATGATAAATTTAACTGTTTTGCTCTTTTTTTCTTTATTTTTTATATTGGATTGTATTTTTAAGATTTTAAAAAATCTAGACTTAAATTTTATGAAATAACCTGTATCTCAAGTATTCCATAAAAATAAGGAAAAGCCAAGCTTTTCCTTATTTTTCTTTTTATAATATCTGCTATATTCGACAAAAATGTTATTTATTATTGTATAGATTTATATATATACTACTATTACTTGTTATATCTTTTAGTCAAAGTAACTGCTTATACCTTCTAATGTTTCAAAATTGTGTTGTCTTAAGATTTCATAAGTTATTATTGCAACTGAATTTGATAAATTTAATGATCTAAGTGTTGGAAGCATTGGAATTCTTATGGTTTTTGTATTTAGATATTTTTCTAATAAATCTTCTGGTAATCCTTTTGTTTCTTTTCCATATAATACAAATATTTCATCCATGTTTGAATAGTTTATATCTGTGTATTTTGTTTTTCCTTTAGTTGTAGAAAAAAACATATTGTGTTCTTCTGGTTTATATTTTTCTAAAAATGCTTTTAAGGATTTGTGTTCTTCTATTTCTAATTTGTCCCAATAATCTAGCCCAGCTCTTTTAACTGTTTTATCATCTATTTTAAAACCTAATGGATGTACTAAATGTAATTTAGCTCCTGTTATTGCACATGTTCTAGCTATGTTTCCTGTATTTTGTGGTATTTCTGGTTCTACCATTACTATGTTTAGTTTCAAGTTTTTTCCTTCTTTCTATATTTCTATGTTTTTATTACTTGTTATAATTATAGTTTATTAAATCTTTGCCTTCTACTTTGCTATTTTTTGCCTTACATATTCATATAATATGATTCCTGTTGCAACTGATGCATTTAGACTTTCTGTTTTTCCTAACATTGGTATTTTTATTTTTTCATCTGCCATTTCTTGTATTTCTTTTTTTACACCATTTGCTTCATTTCCAATTACTATTAATTTTTTCTTGTAGTCTATATCATATACGCTATTATTAGTTTGTAATGATGATACTACAACTTTATATTTATGTTTTCTTGCTTCTTTTAATTTTTCTGTAAGATTGCCACATTCAATTACTTTGACTCTGAATATTGCTCCCATTGTAGAGCGTACAACTTTTGGATTAAAACTGTCTGCTGTTTCTTTTGATACTAATATTTGATTTAATCCTATGCTATCAACTGTTCTTAATATTGTTCCTAAATTTCCTGGATCTTGAATGTCATCTAATGCAACTATAATGTCTTGTGTATAGTCTATTTCTTGATCTTTTGGTGTTTTTCCTATTACTGCTAAAATTCCTTGTGGTGTTTTTACTTCTGTTAAATATTTAAAGACTTTGCTTGTTACATAACTACATTCGTATTTTGCTATTTCATACATTAGTTCTTTTGATATTTCTTCTGTTTTTTCACAGTCATCACATATTATTATTTGTTTAATGTCTGCTTTTTCTGCAATTGCTTCTTTTAATAGTTTTATTCCTTCTATTATATATGCGTTTTCTATGTCTCTATATTTTTTGTCTTTTAATTTTTTTATGGATTTTATGATTTCATTATCTTTACTTGAAATTACTTGCATTGTTCTCTCCTTGTATTTAATTACTTACTTTTAAAATAACCTCTCTACAACGTCTTTGTCATCGGCTTTAGCTTTCAGTTCTACATATATAAAAGTGACCTGAAAGAGATGCTGTCATCGCTACGGCTCGCATTGTCGCGGCTGCGACCGCTCGTGCACGTGTTGCTGTAGGAGTATCCGCCTCCCCTGAAAGTACAAGGAACGTTGGAATTGCTATAGGTCTCTGTTGTCCATTCATAACAGTTACTTGCCATATCCCATACATTACATATTACATCTTGCTTACTTACATCACTTAAATTATTTGTTCCTTGACTTGCTAATCCATCACTTTTAGTATTCAAACTATTTTGTTGAGAATATGGTTTTAAACTAGCTTTATTGGTTCTATTATCAAATTTTTGTAAAAATACTATTGCTGTATCCCATGCATAACTATTCATTAAATCACTTTCAA
>ERZ827440.1740-NODE-1740-length-22214-cov-3.680446_pt1 | contig 22214 bp, 22 predicted proteins | sample MGYA00519774_ERZ827440 | MGnify/ENA primary metagenome ERZ827440 (study PRJEB31778, sample SAMEA3449302) | human gut metagenome | biome: human gut; feature: human-associated habitat; material: faeces | place: United Kingdom | collected 2010/2012 ... | reverse complement strand
CCATCCGGATCACACTGCATTGTCCTGTAAGTCTCATCGATATTGTCATAATTGGTGATCACATCCTTGTCCAGAGGCTCAAGCAGATCATTTGCCTTCATAGATTCTATGTAGAAGTTTGAAGGTACTGCAATGTCATATTCTGATCCGCCTCCCGCCATGAGCTTTGCCAGCATCTCGTCATTCGACTCAAATGTAGTCTCCACTACCTTTATGCCATATTCCTCCTCAAATTTATTGAGAACATCTTCACTCATATACTCTGACCAGTTGTACAGATATATCTCCTTTGCGTATCCGTCTGCAGTTTTCTCTTCTGAATCGCTGCCACATGCTGTCATCGTAAATACCATTGTCGCTGCAAGTGCTGCAGCCATCATTTTTTTGATTTTTCCTCTTATCATAGTCATTTCCTCCTTTTATTGAACACCAGTCTGGTTGTTTATTCTTACGCCCAGACTTTCTCACCACATATATAAGTGGCTGTAACCTGTGTCTTGTAGATGTCTTCCTTCGGGATAGTAAGGACATCCGAATCCAGCAATACGAAGTCGGCATCCTTGCCTGCTTCAAGGGATCCCTTTGTCTTCTCAAGCCTGTTCTGGTATGCTCCGCCATATGTGAGGACCTGAAGACCATCCTCAACACTTATCGTCTCGCCGGCACCCATCTCTTCCATCTCCGGATGTCCGGGCTGTTTTCTGTTCACCATGAGATGAAGTGCATCCATAGTTCTCGGTGGAACCGTTACAGGGAAGTCGCTGGCACAGCTTGTGACGATTCCAGCATCTGTGATGGATCTCATATAGTATTCCTTGGAGGCTCTTTCTTCTCCGAGAAATGGCTTCTCCAAAGTGTCATAATACACGCTGTTCCTGAAGTGCCAGTATGGATTGGTGACCGCTACCACACCAAGGCTCTTCATCCTGTCCACATGCTCCGGCACCATGACCTGAAGATGTGTTATGGCATTTCTGTAATCCCTGTCTGTTTCTGTCTGTCCGTACTCATATGCATTCAGCACCTCGTCTATCGCAGCATCGCCGATTGCGTGTGCATGTACATCGTATCCCGCATCAAGAGCACGTTTCACCGCCGCATTTGTCCTCTCCTGGCTGAGCATCGGCTCACCCTTATCTCTTGGGGCATCCGCGTAATCATCTCTGAGAAAAGCTGTATGACCTTCCACTACTCCATCTGCAAATATCTTTAACGTGTTCACCTGTATCTTAGGAACATACCGGAACTTCTCATGATACTTTGCAAGTTCAGCAAACACATAGTCCTCATCATCAACAGGCTCTAGTGTGTAACCTACCCTGAATGTCACCTTCAGTTTTCCCTCGCTGTTAAGCTTTGCATATCCGGCAAATCTTCTGTCATAGTTCTGTTTCTTGTCAAACATTGGCTCAAATGCTATTGTGATGCCATTTGACAAGGCTATATCCTGATAACATTCTATGGCATGTGCAAAGTTGTCAGCAGTCATCTCAGGCAGCACCGCACTGAACAGATTGCCCGCCATCTCCTTGAACCATCCCGTTGGTCTGCTTGTTCCCGGATACCTCACTATCACACCATTTGGAACCTCTGCGGTAGTTTCATCAATCCCGACAAGTTCCATGGCTTTGCTGTTCACCCAATATGAGTGGTGATCCTCGCTTATCATGACCATCGGCACATCCGTCGATATGTCATCCAGTATGTCAGCTGTCGGTCCCAAGGATCCAAATACTCCATTTTCAAAACCGGAACCGCTCACAACCTTCTCGTCAGGGTGGCTCGCCATATAATCTTTTATCGCCGTCACATAATCGTCTGTGCTCTCCTTATTTGCAAGGCTGACACCGTACACTATCTCAGTGGTGCTTGATATGTGTGCATGTCCCTCTGTCATTCCCGGTATCACAAGTCCTTTGTCATGTTCTATAACCTGAGTATTTTCGCCTGCATAGCGTTCTGAACCGGCTCTGTCACCCACGTATATGATCTTTCCATCGGCGACCGCCATAGCCTGCGCCAGACTGCGTTTGCTGTCTGCCGTATAGATTTTTCCATACACTATAAGGTCTGCTGTCATCTTTGTCGTTTCATCCATTTGTTACGCCTCCTTGCCATATATGTCTTCGGAACATATTCTGTATTCCCGAATTACTGTGCATCTATCTTGCGGATGTCTCTTATCTCCCTGCGCTTTGATATAAACTTTCCAAGTGCCCCCGCAAGGAGGTAGATCACAACTATTCCGACTATCATCAAAGTTGATATGACATATACATTTGTAGTGATCTTGCCTCTGACCATTCCGTATACCTTGATAGGGAACGTGATATCCCCGGCTCCGGATACGAAGTAGCTGATTATTACATCATCTATCGAGAGAGTTATGGATAGCAGCGCTCCGGATATGATTCCAGGTGTCAGCATCGGGATGGTGACACGCTTTAACGTATGCCACTGATTTGCCCCGAGATCCATGGCAGCCTCCTCTATAGAGCCGTCAAAATTCGCAATTCGTGATCTCAGTGTGATGATGACAAATGGCAGACAGAATGTAACGTGTGCGAACACCATGGTCGCAAATCCCATGGTCATGCCCATCTTGGAAAACGATGCCAGTGAGGCAAGGCCTATAACCAGCTCCGGGATGACTATCGGCACGTACAGAAGTCCGTTGATAAACTTCTTGAGCTTGAACTCGTACCTATAAAGTCCTATGGTTGCCAGAGTTCCTAGAACCACCGATATGACCATGGACACTAACGCCAGCTCTATGGACAGCCAGAAGTTCTTCAGAAGTGAGTCCCCCTGGAACACCTCCAGATACCACTTGAGTGTGAATCCGTCAAACACCATATTTGTATTGTTCTTGTTGAACGAGAACAGGATGATGACAAATACCGGCATGTACAGGAACAGATATACAAGTGCCATGAATATGATCGATCCCGCGCCCATCTTCTTCTTTTCTTTTCGCTTCATATCCATCCCTCCTTATGCCAGATCATCCAGATCTCCAACCTTGCTGTACGCCTTCAGCACAACCAGAGTGAAGATGATCAGAAGTACCGAGAACGCTGCGCCCAGTGGCCAGTTACGTGCCACAAGGAACTGGTTCTGTATCAGATTGCCAAGATATGCCGCGCTGCCGCCGCCCATGACATCCGATATGAAGAATGCTCCAAGGCTCGGTATGAATACCTGTATCGTTCCTGCAAATATTCCCGGGAGCGTCATCGGGAGTATGACTCTGATAAATGTTTTTATCTTTCTTGCCCCCAGATCGTATGACGCCTCAACCAGCGAATGATCGAGCTTTGATATGCTGCTTGTAAGCGGCAGTACCATAAATGGGAAGAAGGTATACACCATTCCGAAGAGGACTGCCCCCTCCGAGTACATCATCTGTATCGGCTGGTCTATGATTCCTATCTTCATCAACAATGTATTTACAAAGCCGCTGTCTCTCAGTATATTTGACCATCCATTCAGTCTGATGAGACCATTTACCCAGAATGGCAGCATGATGAGAAGTGTGAGCATTCCGCGTATCTTGTCCGGCACCTTGCACAGCATATAAGCAAATGGATAAGATATGATGAGGCATATCACGCTTGTCTCAAATGCCATGACAACCGACTTCCACATGACCGTCAGATACAGCGGATCAAATATCTTCTTATAACTGTCAATTGAGAACTTGCCGACAACTCCGCCATATGCACCCTTCGTCATAAAACTTATGACCACAACATATATAAGTGGGATGAGAAGGAAAAACAACAGCCACAGGGATGTTGGACCAACCATACATAATATCGGCAGAGTGTTCTTTTTCTCCTTTTTCTTTTCCCTCTGTAATAAGGATTGTGTCATCTTTCTTTAAGAATAATTCTGCAATTCCAGTAGCCTCATCTACGATTCCCCCACCATTGCTTCTTAAGTCTATAATTATTCCTTTTGCACCTTGTTCCTTTAATTTCTTTAATTGCTCTTCTGATACCTTTGCAACACCATCATCAAATGAATCTATCTGAATATAGCCGATATTGTTATCTAATATTTTTGATGCTACATGGTCTACAGTTATTTTCTTTCTTGTTACATTTAGCTCTATTTCTTTTTCGTCTCTTAATACTGTAACTTTTACTGTTGTTCCTTCTGAACCCTTTAGGACTTTTGTTGCATCACTTAATTGTTCTCCAGTATATTCAACTCCATCTACTTTTTCTATTATATCGCCTGCTTGCATTCCAGCTTCTAATGCAGGTGAGCCTTTCATAACACCAACGACTAGAATTGTATTGTCTACCTTATAATTTGTTACATATACACCAATTCCAACATATTCTCCACTGGTTTCTTCTTTGAATTCTTGCATTTCATCTTTTGTAAGATATTGTGTGTAAGGATCTCCTAATGCCTCAACATATCCTTTTATTGCACCTTCTATAAGTTGCTCTTCGTCTATTTCTCCAATGTATTTTTGTTCAAGCATTGCCTTGAAAGTTTCAAGGGTTTTTACAAGAGAGACATCTTTTTTGCTTCCTGAAGTTGCAGTTGTGCTTTCTCCAATACTTGTTCCTGTGTCATACGCATCAGCAAATTTTTTGTACATTAATAATGTTGTAGTCATAAAAGTAATTAATACTGCTAATACAACCAGCATTATGACTTTGTAGACATTTTGTCTTTTTGTTTTCTTATCATCCATGGTAAATATAAACTTCCTTTCAATTTATTATACTTATTTTAATTTATTTTATTACATTCCTGTATTATTAGTAGTATTTTCATTGTCTGTCGTTGTATTGTCTTCGCCTTTCAAGAAAGGTATTGGGCTTGTTGCAACTCCATCTTTTCTAACTTCAAAATGCAAATGTGGTCCTGTTGAATTTCCTGTAGAGCCAACTGCCATTATTACATCTCCCTGTTTAACAGTTTGACCAAGTGTAGCATAAATCGTTTGACCGTGGCCATAAAGTGTAACTATTCCACTACCATGATTTATCATAACACAATTTCCGTACCCACTCATTACTCCTGCATAAGTTACTATTCCATCTGCAGCAGCAAGAACTGGAGCACCATATCCTGCATTTCCTATATCTATTCCAGAGTGGTATTTGTATACACCTTGTATTGGGTGAAGTCTGTTTCCAAAAGGAGAGGTTATATATGTTCCATTTACTCCAACTGGCCATATCATTACTCCACCTTTATACTGAATTGCTAAATCTCCACTCCAATTTATTGCAGCTTGAATTTGTCTCTCTATTTCCTCTTGTTCTTGTTTGTATTGTAATATTTGCTCATTTAAAGTTGCCTCTTCTGTAGTTAATTTAGCAGAATAGTTTTCTTGAAGCATTTTGTTGTTTTCCATTAGAATTTGCATTTGACCTGCTTTTGCCTTTGCAACTTTCAAATCGGCTTTTTTCTTTTCTTGTTCTTGTTTCTTGTTTTCTATTGAATTTTTTTCAACCTCTAGTTCTTTCATTAAATCTGTATCATAATCAATTATTTTTTCCAACATATAATATTTCGATAAAAAGTCAACAATGCTTGATGAAGAAAGTAAAACATCTAAATAAGTTGCATCTCCAGCTTTGTAAAGTGCAACCATTCTCTTTTTTAATAGATTTTCTTTTCTATCATATTCTGCTTGTACTTTGTTTATGTCCGCATCGATTACCGCAATATTTGCTTCCATTTCTGCAACTTGATTTTTTAAATCATTATATTGATTTTCGTACTCGGTAATCTTGTCTCCTAACTCTTGAATCTGTTGCAATGATGTGCTTAATTCACTTTGCACATACTCTAATCTTGTGCTCGATTCTTCAAGCTTTTGTCTAACTTCATTGCTTTGTTCTAGAAGTGTTTTATTAGATACTTCATTGTTTTCCGTATTTTGTGTTTCTGTGTTTGTTGCTTCTGTATTAGAAAAAACATTTATGGAGAAGCAAAATAACACAACTATCATAATAATAAATGTTAAAATCCTTCTTCTCATAAATGTTTTCTCCCTTCTCTTAAGATTCTGTTGTTGCACCAGCAGCAAGTGTATATCCTCCTGGTAGATAATCTAATGGATTTAATGGACTCTTACTAAAGAATTGTGAAATTGATGTTGCCTGTCTTAGCTCAAAATGTAAGTGAGGTCCTGTACTTCCACCTGAATTTCCTGATGTTGCTATAACTTGTCCTTGTGAAACATATTGTCCATTAGATACATGGCTTGATGATAAGTGACCATATAAACTTACATATCCACTTCCATGGAATACCATTATGTATGTGCCATAACCATTTCTATCATAAGCATTGTATGCATATCCAGATGCAGAAGCATATACGCTTTCATAACGAGCTCCTATATCAATTCCCTTATGCATTCTTCCCCATCTATTTTTTACAGTTGATGTTACTATTTTGTTATTGCAAGGCCATATAAAACTTCCGTCAAATTTTAGTCCACTTGACCCGTTTGATGAGCCTCCGTTATTCTTTTTTATCTCTTCTTGGGCTTTCTCCCATGCTCTTTGTAACTCTTCGTTTACTTTTACCATGGCAGCATTGTAAGAATCTATGTCTTCCTGTTTTTTCTTTTCTTCATCAGATAAGCTGTCTACTTCTTTTTGTTTTTTATTTTTTAGTTCTGTAAGTTCAATGCTCTTCTTTTCTTGTTCAGCCTTTACGGTTTCAACTTCTTGCTTATCAGCCTCAAGCTCAGCCTTATCATTTTCTAAAGCTTCTTTCTTCTTTTCAAGCTCATTTATTGCATTTGTATCATATTTTGCAATGCTTTGTATCATAGAATATCTGGACAAAAAGTCAAATAAGTTTTCAGAAGCTAAAAGCACATCTAAGTAAGAGGTATCCCCTAGTTTATACATGGCAACCATTCTTTTTCTTAGAAGCTCTTCCTTCTCTTTTATTTCCTCTTCGCCCTTTGTAATTTCGTCTTGTTTTTCTTGAATTGAATCGTTCAATTCGTTTACCCTTGCTTTTAATGAAGCAAGTTCGTTTTCTGCTTCTTGAACTTGAATTGTTAAACTCTCAAGTTCAGATTGAGCATCAGATTTGCTGTCTTGTATATCACTTAGCTCATCTTTTGCCTGATTAATTTTGTCTTGTAAGTTCTTTTTATCACTCTCTGTTACAGCAAGTGAATTAAATGTAAGTGACATACAAAATACAAGAGTTACTGCAATACTAAGTATTGCAAACATTTTTCTTTTCATGAGTTTCTCTCCTTTTCTCATTTTTTATGTTTATATTAAACTTGCAAGTATTTTCTCATTGAAATTGTACTTCCTAATGCACCAATTCCAATTCCTAATCCTAAGTAAACAACAATTAATAATGTAATCATATCCGAGAAAGACAATAAGCTCATTCCCATTCTGTTTAATACTGTATTTCCTGCTAGTAAATGTACAATTAAGTTATATGCAAGTCCAAGTACTACTATTGAAATAATTGCAGCTATTACGCCTATTATAATACCTTCGACTACGAATGGCCATCTTATAAAACTATCTGTAGCTCCAACATATTTCATTATTGATATTTCTTTTCTTCTTGCATGTACTGTTAGCTTTATTGTATTTGAAATAATGAATATTGATATTAATATTAGCAATGTTAGAATTACAGAAGAAACAATTTTTACTCCATTAGCAATAGTTACTAATCCATCTATTGTTTCATTGCTGTTTGTGATGTCATCAACAAAATCTAATTTATTTATTTCTTCTTGAACTTGTTTATTCAATTTCAAATCCGTTAATGTAACTATATATGAATTGGGTAAAGGGTTATCCTCATCATAAGTTGCAAAAAGTGCTTGTTGTGATTTTAATTTTTCTTTCCAATCATTCAGAGCCTCTGTTTTAGATACAAATCTAACAGTATTTACTCCATCAATTTGTTTAATTTGTTCTCCTAATTTTGTCATTTGAGCATCTGTTGTATCTTCCTTTATGAATACCTGCATTCCTTGTTGCGATTCAATAGTTGCAACCGCATTGTTCAGATTCTCTATTATCATAAAGAAAAGTCCAAATATAAGCATTGTGGCACACATTATTGCAAGTGATGCACCCGATGACTTTTTATTATGAAATACGTTTCTGAATCCTTCTCCTAATAAATAACCAAATATACTATGCTTCACTATCATACCCACCTTTTTTATCACTTATAATATTTCCGTTTTCTATACGAATAACTCTTTTGTTCATTTTGTCTACTATGTCTTTGGCATGTGTTGCTACAACCAAAGTTGTGCCTCTTAAATTGATTTCATTTAAAAGTCTCATAATATCCCAAGCTGTATCTGGATCTAGGTTTCCTGTAGGCTCGTCTGCAATTAGCATTGATGGATTGTTTACTAATGCTCTTGCTAGTGCAACTCTTTGTTGCTCTCCCCCAGAAAGCTCGTTAGGATATACATTTGCCTTATCTGAAAGTCCTACCATTGCAAGAACCATTGGAACTTGTCTTCTTATATGTTTTGGTGTTGCTCTTACAATATACATTGCAAATGCAACATTTTCATATACTGTTTTATCTGGTAACAATCTAAAGTCTTGGAACACAACTCCCATACTTCTTCTAAGATATGGAACTCTTTTAGGTTTTAAAAATGTAGTATCTTTTCCATTTATTATAATGTGTCCAGAAGTAGGCTCTTCTTCTTTTAGAATAAGCTTAATAAGTGTTGATTTTCCTGAGCCAGAGCTTCCTACTAAGAATGCAAAATCTCCTTTATTTATAACAAAATTTGCATTATGAACCGCTTCTGTTCCTGTATCGTATTTCTTAGAAACATTTCTAAATTCTATCATTTGAAATTCATTCCTTTCATCCAGCTTTTATTTATATATTTTTTCTGACAATATTCTTTATTTTATTCTCTATTATCATAACAATAAAAGACATTAATTGCAATACTATTTTGCAAAAAAAATATAGCAATTTTATCTAATTCGTTCGACAAAACTGCTATAAATCTTTTATTTTATCGGTTTTACTGTTATGACATTATCAACCAAAATTTCACAAAAAATTCACAAATTATTTTACACATTCTATAATAGCATTGCTATCAATTTGATATTTTTTCATAAGATCTTCTGCTTTTCCAGATTCTCCGAAAGTATCTTTTATTCCCATTCTTGTAACATTTTCAACCTTGTATTCACTATTTCCAATACAATTCTCAGCAATTATTTCACATACGGCACTTCCAAGACCGCCAATTATACTATGGTCTTCTATTGTAATTATTTTCTTGGTTTCTTTTGCACATTTCAAAACCATTTCTTTATCAATAGGTTTAATGCTAAAGCAATCGATTACTCTAACATTTATTCCTTGCTCTTTCAAACTTTTTTGTGCCTTCAAAGCTTCTGCGACGCATACTCCTGTAGCAATTAAACTTGCATCTGTTCCATCTCCAATTTGTATAGCCTTTCCAAGTTCAAATTTAACTTTATTTTCTTCCATAAATTCTTCATCATATATAACAGGAGTATCAAGTCTAGAAAGTCTTACATAATCTGGTCCATTCGTTTTAGCAATTTCCTTTATAAGCCATCTTGTTTGAACATCATCAGATGAACTAAATACTTTCATATTCGGAATAGTTCTCATTAGAGATATATCTTCTAACATTTGATGAGTTGCCCCATCTTCTCCTACTGTAATTCCTGCATGAGTTGCACATATTTTTACATTTGAATTTGTATGTGCAACAGTGTTTCTTATTTGATCATAAGCTCTACCTGCCGCAAAAACAGCAAAAGTACTAATATATGGAATTTTTCCAAATGAACTAAGTCCTGTTGCTGTTCCAACCATGTCTTGTTCCGCAATTCCAACATCAAAAAATCTTTCTGGAAACTTCTTTGCAAAGATTGATGTTTTTGTTGCACCAGATAAATCAGCATCAAGTACTACTACATTTTTATTTTCTTCTCCTAGCTCTGCCAATGCTTCTCCATAGCTTTGGCGAGTCGCAATTTTATTATCTAAAACCATATAGTTTCCTCCTTTCCAGGTAATTCTGATATATTGTGTTCTAGTTTATCTTGTTCAAGTTGCAGGTCTTTCATAGCTTTTTCATATTCTTTTTCGTTTGGTGCCTTTCCGTGCCATTCGGCTTTATTCTCCATGAAAGAAACTCCCTTTCCCTTTACAGTATGTGCAATTATTATACTTGGCTTTCCTTTTGTAAGTTTTGCCTCCTCAAAAGACGAAATAAGCATCTCAATATTATTTCCATCACAGCTAATAACATTGAAGCCAAAAGACTCCCACTTACTTTGAATACAATCAAGTGCCTTTACTTCTTCAACAGTACCATCAATTTGCAATCCATTATAATCAAGTATTACACACAAATTATCCAATTCATATTTATTTGAATTCATTGCTGCTTCCCAAATTTGTCCTTCTTCAATCTCTCCATCTCCTAATATGCAATAAACTCTGCATCCCAAATTATCCATTTTAGATGCAATAGCCATTCCATTAGCAATAGAAAGTCCCTGTCCTAATGAACCTGTAGACATATCTATGCCTGGAACTTTTTCCATATCTGGGTGTCCTTGCAATCTGCTTCCTAACTTTCTAAAAGTTTTTAGCTCCTCTTTTGGAAAAAATCCTCTTTCTGCAAGAGTAGCATACAAACAAGCAGACGCGTGTCCCTTAGACAAAACTAGTCTATCTCTTAAATTTGAATTTGGTTCTTCTGGATTAATATTCATTTGGTTAAAATATAAAACCGTCATTATATCTGCTATAGATAAGGCTCCTCCTGGATGTCCAGAATTTGCACTATATACTTCTTCTATTATGTCTTTTCTAATATCGTTTGCAATAAGCTTTAATTCTTTAATATCAGTAACCTTCAAAATTTTCACTCTCCTATAATTTATTTTTCTTTTTGCAAGGTTATTATACCATACTTTTTTCTTTTTAAATAGTAATTCGTTTAAATTGTACAATAACATAAAAAAATTTATTTTGTAATTTTTGCCGCTATTCGCAGAAATGTTATTTTATCAAATTACGTGAATTGTAACATAAATATTGACAATTTTCTATTCCTCCTTTTCAACTCCCATTACATTTTTCTAAAATAAAAAATAGTAATTCATTTTGAATTACTACTTTAATCTGGTGCCAACGACGTAGACATATACAACTCGTCATTAGCTCTCTTGACGATTGATATAAATATCAATCAGCTTATAAATATATTAACAGATTACTAGATAAAAATCAAGTGATTTTATTAATATTTATTTTGATTTTGTATATTGAATCTCTAAACCTTTATCAGGATGATATGTCCATGTAACTTCTACATTGTTAGCCTTATCACTTTGCTTTCCATCTAAAGATCTTGTATGTAACATTTTATTTTCTAAAGATTCGGAAAATCCTAACTCTTTATTCATAGCTTTAACCAATTCAAAAGCATCGTATGAATAATAATCGTCTTTATCGCTAGGATTAGTATCAATCTCAATATATGAATTATCTGATGCTAAAGTCATATACTTAGAATAAGAACTATTTTGGTCTAAAACTTTATTATATGCACTTTTTTTATTCACTCCTGAATTTATGACAAACATTACTATTGCTATAATAATTGCTAATACTATAATTGCAATTATTAGTTTTAATCCTTTTTTATTAGACTTATTTTTAGTTTCTTTATTTATATCTTCCAATATTTTATTAACTTTATCATTTTTTTCATCTTCATTTTTTGCTTCTTCGTTTATTGAATTTCCACAATGCATACAAAATTTTGCATTATCATCAATTTCTTTTCCACATTTTTTACAAAACATATTTAATTCCTCCTATTTTGAATTTTCATTTATTATCTTTTCACGTAATTGTAAATATTCTTCATCAGATATTTTGTTGGAATCCTTTAATTCCTTGATTTTATCTAATTTTATTTCTAAATCAGATTTATTATTAAATAATTCTTTAATATTAAGAAATCCTATTACTTTAATTACTCCTTTCTTTAAATTCAACAAAATTTTCTTTAATGATTCTTTTTTTAGTTTTTTATATGTGTCTGTATCATATATAGCATTATTCTGTTTTGCTAAAACATTAATATTATCATATACATTATTAATATCTTTTATAAAATATACTTTTATAATTTCATTCTCTGTAACTAATATTAATTTTTCTTTTCCAAAGAAACTTTTGAATTTATTTTTCTTTATAATTATTTGCTTTATATCTTTTAAGTTTATATTAAATTCTCTAGTTTTAAATAAGTAAAATCTTGTTCCGTATAAATTGTTTTTTGCTATAGCTAAATTATTTTTATTATAGAATCTTTTTTTTAGGTCTTTTAATAAGATTGGCAAATATATTAAACAAGTTAGAATTATAAAATAATAAATAATTCTAAAAATATAAATACCATTAATACAATTTTTTTCAGTTAGAAGTTTAATTGGTTTATTATCAAAATCAATTAACCATTTATTATATATGCCAATTCCTCTTGAGAAATCAATACATTTTTTTATCTCAAAATTAAATTTTCCATCAGAAGTGCAATTAAATTTTATAATTCCTGCTAATATAATTACTAAAATAAGTATATAAAAGAAAATTGTAATTATTATTTTTTTGTTAATTTTCTTTTCTACAAATAAATTATTATCTTCCATATTTTTCTCCTTTAATAGCTAAAATCTATTACTTCAGCACTAACTTTTGAAATACTATAGTCTTTTTTTACAGAGCATTCCCATTTTATAGTTTCATTTGGTGCTAATCCTTCAGAACTAACTGCGTAAGTCCAGTCAGTATCTACCGTTGTTCCGTATGAGTTCTTAAATAATACTTTGACTTTAACATATTTAACTGTCTTTGAAGAATAATTTGTTAAACTTCCAGATGCATAATAATAATTGCTATAACTACTTCCTTTACTTAAACTCACATTTGTTAACTTTAAATCGGATTTTGAAGGTTTTGATAATGATTCTGTATAATCATTTAATAACTCAAGAGTCTGTTCAAATTCTCTTGTATGTTTTGGGCAATACATAGCTTTTCTAGTTTCATAACAACCTTCATAATAACATCTTGTGTCGTAATATTTATTTACAAAAAATGAAATTAGTAATAATACCAATATAATTACTGAAAACAGTATCTTTTTATTACTTGTTTTTAACGCAATAATATCTTTTTTGCAAAAAGGGCACTCCTCCAATTGGTTTGGATATTTATTACTGCACTTGTTACATTTAATTAATGGCATAATTTAACCTCCATTTTAAGATAATATTATTTTTTTATATATTATCATAAACATTTACATCTTACAATATTTTTTGACAAATTATTCAGAAACTTATTAAGTTATTTATGTTTTAACTTTATAATTTATATATGAATAATTTTTAAGTTATTAAGGAATATAAATAGAAGGAGGGACAAAATATGACTTCTATGGAGTTAGTAGGTCTTAATACTAAATGGTATAGATATCAAAATAATTTAACTCAAGAACAATATGCCAATAAAACAAAATTCAAAATGGCATATATTAGTGTTATAGAAACAGGAAATGCTAATTTAACATGTAAGAATATTGATTTTATAGCTAAATCTTTTAATATAAAACCTATCCTTTTATTTGATGAAAAAACTGCAAAAATGGCTAAGAAATTACCTGTTAGAGTGGATATGTACAAGAAAAAATAAATTTTGAAAAATGTTTGACAATTATAAAAAAAAGTGCTATACTAATAATAGCTTAAGTGAAAGGTATTCGTTCACTAGGTAACACCAGATATGTGGTAGTGACACATATCTCTTTTTATTGTATAAAATAAAACAGAGCAGGTAGTGACTGCTCTGAACTAATAAATCAGTTTTTACTTTTGTTGTCCTTATATGTATTCAATTCTTCTTCCAATTTTTCAATTTTCTGAAGTAGAATCCATATAAGTAAGTATCCGTTCATACTAGACAACACCTCCTTTCGCAAAGATTTCCTTTGAAAAGGATAGAAATATAATACAACATTTGCTTACTATTTTCAAGCGAACAAACAAATATTTTTATTTTTTATATTTCCAATAGCTCAATTACATCTGTAAAACCATTCCTATAATACTTTTCATTCCAGTAATATAGATAATCCATGAAATTTTTATCAAGTTCATCAAGTTGATTTTGAACATATTTTTTATTCTGTTCAGGAACGTTCTTGAGTATTTTATCTGCAATCTCATCAAAATAAATACAATATTTTTTATCTTGAGGAGTCATTTGACAAAATGCAGTTTCCTCTCTAAATTCAATCCATTCTCTTAATAAATCATATTTAACTTCTCTTAAATTCTTCATTTGCTTTCATCTCCTATACATATATTAATTCATTATAAATAATTTCTTCAGCTTGTGCTTTAATAGAGTTCATAGTTCCAACCCAATAAAGTACATCTGTATTTTTCATTTCTTCTGTTAAATTACTTTTTTCCTTTAATAGCTTAATAATCTGTTCAACTCTTGCTGTTGCAGTTTCTTGAATTTCTTTTAGATATGTGTTCAAAGTACCTTCTAATAGCATTATTGAATATTCTGCCTTTTTATGCTCCTTTAGGTAGTTTACTCTCATTCTACCATATTTATTAAGAGTTATTTTTTCTTGCTTTGGCATTGTAAGATTTGGAATATAATAATCGCCTTCTAAACGATACTCAATTCCAGTTCTTTCATCTATCTTTGTTCTTGGTAATTCGTTATTCATAATTATTTCACTCCTTTAATTCAAATTATAATCATTTTTCTTTCTGTCCTTGTTTTTATCTGGTATTACAACTTTTCTCAATTCATTATTTGCTATTTCATAATCGTTATTATCAAAAATGCCGTTCTTATATAAGTCATCACTAACAACTTTGTAATGTTCATCTTTGTTTCTACTTACTTTCTTTTGGAAATGACTCATTAAATCATGCCAAAAGCTTTTAAATTTTTGAAATTGAGCCTTAAAATAATCTCGTTCTTCTTTTAACTTGTTTATTACTGTATCTTTTGCTGATAAATTATCTTTTAGCTTTTTAATATTTTCATCTCTTAACTCAATTTCATATTTTAAAGAACGATTTTCAGATTCTATTTCAAAAGCAGAGTGTTCAAAATCTTTAATTGCCATATTTAAGTCATTAACGTTTCTAACTGTTTCAGCAACATCTGTTACGTCTTTAATATAATCTTTAATATTTTCAATATTCTCGTTTGAAATTTGACTATTATTTTTATTAAATGGCATAGGTTTCAAGCTATCTAATAGACCAATAATATCTTTACTCTTATTATCAAGTGCTTTTGTTTGCTTATTAGCATTATCTAATTTTTGCTTTTCCTGTTCTAGTTTTTTCTTCATTTCTCTATAATTGCCCATATCATTAACATTGATATCTTGATTTCTACCTTTTTGCTTTATTTTGAGTTTACTATCAACATCATAAAATTTGTTATATGACTTAATACAAGCATTTCTCATTTTATCTTGTATTTCTGAAAGTAAGGTTTTGGTAAATAGTTGTGATTTCCCAACTTGTTTTTTCATACCTCTTTTACAATCATCTATTACAGGAACACCTATAATATGCATGTGTGGAGATGTTTCATCATAATGAATTGTAGCATTAGTAATTTTGAAATCAGGAAGTAGTTTAGATAATTCTTGAACTTGCTCATTATATACATCAGTCATTTTATATCTATATTCATTGTCTTTATCTTGCCAAAAATCCATATCTCCAAGTTCAATAATAATCTCACAAGCTATATCATTTTGAGAATCACACACCTTTTGAAAGTAATCTTTGATTTGTCTATCAGCTCTTGTTTTGCTATTATATTCAATTCTAGCTTGTTCAAATTCATCTAAATATACTTGTTTAACATCTTCTACAATATCGTTAGTTCCATATATAGTTGTAATAAGTTCTCTTTGATTATCATAATCTCGTAAGTTGTGCTTGTTTACTTTTGATAATACTTTTGCATTTTGTATAGCATTATTTGAAAAAGAGGTAGTACCAGATACATTTCCTTTTGATACTTTCTTTGCTAATTTACTTTTATTCTTATCACTACCTAAGTGAAAAGAATAGGCTAATTCTTGTTCCATATAAGCACCTCCTTGAACTTGCTTCGAAGCACAGGACTTTGACCTTGTCATAAGTCCTAACCCCCTATGAGTTATGACATACTATCATAACTCGGGGGCTCTGCGAGGCAATAAATTTTCTCCCGATGGGATAAAATTTATTCAAATTAACTATCGACACTTTCATTTTTACTTCGTAAAAACAAAACGTGCCACGTTAATTTGATTGTTGCAACATAGCAGAGGTACATTTAAAGTTGCAACAATTATTCAGCATTTTCTTCGTCGTATTTTACAGGCTTTACACCTATTGGAATAGGAGTAGGCTCTTTCATATAAACTACACTATCGTTTGTTTCATCTGGTATAAAGTCAAATGCTGAATTTATATCTTGCATTTGGAATTTATCTTCTTCATTGATATAGATAATTCCAAATTCATAAGTTGGCATTTTTCCTTCTGGATCTAGTTTATAATAGTCTTGTAAAGGGAATACCCTAACAATAGCACTATTATTTTCAGCAAAGTTAAAATAGAAACATTGCTTATCTACATAGTAAGTTGCCTCTGCAAAACTTACATCATAATATTGTCTTAATCTCATTATAATTTCGCCAACTTCTTTCTCAGGCAAATAGTTACTAAATCTAACACTTCCTAATACATTTCCTAATAACATAGGCTTTGTTGTATCAATATATCCGTTATCATATAATTCTTGACAAGGTTTACAAATTGAATCTCTAAAGTTTATTTGTTTAACAACAACTTCACTACCAACTAAAGTAAGTTCAATATCATCAACATATTTCATAATAAGTTCAGATTGTTCTTCACGAGTGTAGTCCTTCCAAGTTTTAGTTTTTTCTTGATATTCTTTGTTTAGCTTAATTTTGTTAATAAAGTCTATATCTCTCTTTAATAAAATATCTCTTGGTGTAAATCTTAATTCTTCTACACAATCTGTACTATCAAGTTCACTTTGTAAATTGCTTATTGCATTTTCAACAATAGATTTTTCTTTATTATAAACATCTAATTCAAATGCTCCGTTGATATATGCTTTTCTAATTCTTTCAAGTTTTTCATTTTGCTTAATAATTTCTTTTTCAAGTTCTTCTTTAGGCTCATCAAATTCTTGTCTTATCATAGGTAAGAAAAATTGATTTACAACAGAGTCATATTCTACAAGTTCATTTATAAATTGATTAAAGTATTCATTTATAAGATTTTCCTTGAAAGAAATTTTACAATCATTACAATAATAATAGAAGTAGGGTTTCCCATTTTTCTTGGTAGTTGCTTTACCACCTAAAATGCGATTACATTTAGGACATTTTAGTTTTTGTAGATACAGATAAGTTAATGTTCTTTGATACCTTCTCGCATTTTTCTTTTTCTGGATTTGACAATCTTCCCACATTTCTTTTGATACAATAGGCTCAACAACATTTTCGTAATAAGTAGGATTTTTAGTTCTCTTTCCGTGAACGAAGTCTCCTTTATATATTTCATTTTGAATAATATTTTGTATTGTTGAATCTCTCCAATTATCTTTACCTAAAACTTTTTCCTCATTAAATAGATTACTTATTTTTTTGTAGGAATATCCATTGTAGCACAAATCAAAAATTCTGTATGCTACATCTTTTGTAGAATAATCTATTACAAGAGTTTTATTTTCGTGTTTATATCCTAATGGAGCAATATGAGGTATATGACCTTGTTTTATTGCACCTGCTAAACCTATTTTAGTTCTCTCGCTAGTTCTTTCAATTTCGTTTTGACTTACACTAACTAAAAGTCTTGAAACCATTTTACCATTTGCAGTAGTTGTATTAATATCATCATTAACACAACCTATATAAGCATCATTTTCCTCTAAAAAAGTTATAAATTCTTCCCAATCATAAATACTTCTTGTAAATCTATCTAATTTTAGAGAAATAACTGTATTTATCTTTTTAGATTTAATATCTTCTTTTAGCCTTTCAAACTCTGGTCTAAAATTTCCAGTTTTTGCACTTATTCCTGCGTCTTCATAGTAATCTACAATTTCATAATCTTTAAACTTACAATAAGTTTCTAATCTTTCTTTTTGTTCTGGAAGGCTAAAACCTTCACGAGCTTGATCTTCAGTAGAAACCCTCATATACAAACCACATTTTTTCTTTTCTTCACTCAATTTATAAACCTCCTAACAAAAAAGAGACATCAAATAACACACACAAGTTATTCTTGACATCTCTTAAATCTGTTTATTTTAATACATATTTTCTTACAAAATAACGAAAACATATAATCACTCCTAACAAGTAAACATAAGTAATTTACTGTTAGTATTATATCACGATTTTCAGAAATGTCAAATATAAGGCTATTTTATGCTGTTTATATAATCTTCTAACTCTGATATTTTTATCTTTTGGTAGAGATTGGATATATAAACATCATTTGAGTAATTAAAGACGAGAAATGTTGTATCTTTCACAATTACTCTATGTGGCTCAATATAAGATATATTGGTTTTATCAATTTTTCTTATACTGCCATTAACAAAAGTAGGAGTAACTTTAGAAAACTCACATATAAATTCTAGTCTTTTCTTTAAGCTATCATCAAATTGTAATTCTTCTTTAACTATTTGCATTTCTATCACCATCCTTTCTTTTTGGGATTGGATGACTTTTTTCGCAATAAAAAAAAATCAACCATTTCTGATTGATTTTCATATCTATCTGTTCTAAAAAGTTCGAACAGATACGTCGTTGGTGGAGATGAGGGGAGTTGAACCCCTGTCCAATATTCTTTCCACACACATTTCTCCGAGTGCAGTTTGTTATTGTTTTTCCCTTTAAAATATATTAACAAACAAACATATTTTTAAGGTAGCTATTTGTTTACCCACTATTCTAATAGCAAGAATAGCTTTGTTTTCCTACTAATTGACGCCTTATCTAAGACCGTAGGCCTTCCTAGTAAGACGGGCTACCTAAGCTTAGGCAGCGTAAGCTAATTCTGTATTATCAGCGTTTAAATTTAGTTCTGCTTTTTTATAGTGGCCGAAGCAGCCATCCACTACTCGCTTTGCGTGCTTCTGGGATACTGTCGAAAGCCAAATACATCCCCGAATAATTTTATTATACAATATTTTCTCTATAAAGTCTAGAATTTTTTCATTATCATTTACATTTTTTCAAATTTCACTTGCACTTTAATATTTTTTATGATATTATAATTAAGTCATGCATAGGGGTGTCGTCCAACGGCTAAGATAGAAGTCTCCAAAACTTTTGATGAGGGTTCGATTCCTTCCACCCCTGCCAAGATTGGAGCATATCTTTTAGATATGCTCTATATTTTTACTAAGATTATCATTTTATATCAATCTATTATCGTAGCATGAAAGGAATTATATTTATGGAAAAAATTAAAGGATTAATTAAAAAGTTTTGTACTAAGGAAGTTATTTTATATGGTATTTTCGGATTACTTACTACTATTATAAACTGGGGTGCTTTTGCTTTACTTAAGAAGTTTGTTCCTTCAATGGATCTTAATGTTGCAAATGCTATTGCAATTATTCTTGCGGTATTGGTTGCATACATTACAAATAAAGATTGGGTTTTCCATTCTGAAGCAAAAGGTTTTAAAGAGAAGTTTATTGAATTTTGGAAGTTCATTGCTGGTAGAGCCTTTACTATGGTTCTTGAATTTGGGCTTGACGCTTTATTGTTCTTAATTCCAGCAGTAAGTGCAAGTAGCACTCTTCAAATGGTGGTTAAGATGTTTATTACAGTAATTGTTGTTGTTCTAAATTTCTTTATTAGTAAGTTCTTCTCTTTTAAGAAAGTTAGTAAATAATAAATAAAATTTAATTTTTTATTACCCGACACATAGGCATTTATCTTTTAGGAGGTGTTTTGTGTTGGGTAATTTTTTCAAATATATTTGTTATTATTTTTTATGTATTGTGGTTGTTACTATTTTTGTTATCTTTACGTTTTTACAAGTAAATCTTGCAACTGAAGATTATCCTTATGGAATAATTAATTCTTCCGATTATGTTTGGCCACTCCCTGACTATTCTTATATTAGTTCTTATTTTGGATATAGAAATTCGCCTACCGCTGGTGCTTCTAGTTATCATTCCGGAATTGATATTCCTGCTCCAGAAGGCACTAAAATTTATTCTATTTGTGATGGTATTGTTACTTTTGCAAGTTGGGGTGCTGGTGGTGGATACACTATTGTTGTAGAAAGCAATGGAATTAAAGTTTCTTATTGTCATGTTTCTCCCAATTTTCTTGTGTTTAGAAATCAAGAAGTTAAGAAAGGCGAGTTTATTTCTAATGTTGGTCCTAAAAACGTTTATGGAATCGAAAATAATCCTTATCATGATTCTTTTGGTAATCCTACAAATGGAGCTACCACTGGTTGCCACCTGCATCTTGCTATAAAAGTTAATAATAAATCTGCAGACCCGCTTAGCTTTGTTACGCCTCCAAACTAATCTCTTTAATTACATTTGGTAAATTTTTATCAATGTTCTAGTTCACTACATTTTGATTTTCTCTACTAATTTTAAATTTTTTCAATAACCAATTTGAACCAAAAAGATTCAAGTTTAAGTATTACTTAAATCTTGAATCCTTTTTTGAATTTTATTTATTAGGAATTTTCCATTCCTTTCTCATTATTAAATTCTTATATTAGTTTTTTTGTATTTATAATATATTATCTATGAATTACATGTCGTCTTCGTTGTCTGAGCCGTCTTGGCTTTCTGCATTTTTCTCATCTTCTACATCTTCATCATCTAAAATTTCTTCTTCGTCCATTTCGCCATGACAATGTGAACCGCAAGAATGGCAGTGTCCTGAGCAACAGTCGTCTTCTTCATCGTCGTCCCAGTCTAATTCTATTATATTATGACATTCAGGACATTCAATTTCTTCCTTTAACTCATCCTCAACACTTGCAACAAATTCATGATTGCAATAAGGGCATACGATTTCGAAATCATAATCTTCGTCCTCATATATATCCTTTTTTATAAGATTTAGAGTTTCTGACATTTTACTAATTTTTTCGTTTAGTTCGTCTTGTTCTTCCTCTAAATCGTCTATTCTTTTTTCACTTATGTCTGTAACTCTATCTATTAATTCTAAATATAAAGATGAAAGTTCTGCAATTTTTTTCTTTATATAATCTTTTTCTTCTTCGTTAGATATATGTGTTTCTATATCTTTCATTATTTTAAGATATTCATCACTTATTTTTGACATAAATTCTTCCTATACCCTTTCCATATATTCACCAGTTCTTGTGTCTATTCTAACAACGTCACCAATATTTACGAACATTGGAACTGTTAATTCATAGCCATTTTCAAGTGTTGCTGGTTTTCCTGATGTTGTAGTTGTGTTTCCAGCAAATCCTGGTTCTGTGTATGTAACTTCTAATTCTACAAACATTGGAGGCTCAACTGCAAATATGTTTCCTTTGTAAGATAACATTTTTACATTCATGTTTTCTTTTAAGAATTTTAATGCATCTCCTATTTGTTCTTTGTTTAATGGAATTTGCTCATAAGTATCGTTATCCATGAAATAGTATAGATTTTCATCATTATATAGATATTGCATATCTTTCTTTTCTATTTCAGAAAAAAGTCTACGTCCTTCTGTGATTTTTTCTTCTTCTGTAACTCCGCTATACCCGGCTAAATCATCTTCCATAGCCGCGAAAGCGTGTTCCCATTCATCAATCAATCGCTGCTCATATTTTTCCAATTCATTGACATACAATAAATCATTCCTTACCCAATTGGCTCTCTGCTTAAATGCACGATAATAATCTCTTAAAGCAGTTTGCATACGACGACTGCCAAGACAAATCAGTTTGAGTTGCTCGTAAAATATCTTTTCACTAGCACTTAAATCATTTTCTTGCAACTTGCCAATATCAAAAATATCTATTGGCAAGTTGTCATCTGAATACTCTTGGCTTACAGATACA
>ERZ827440.1738-NODE-1738-length-22234-cov-4.838811_pt1 | contig 22234 bp, 21 predicted proteins | sample MGYA00519774_ERZ827440 | MGnify/ENA primary metagenome ERZ827440 (study PRJEB31778, sample SAMEA3449302) | human gut metagenome | biome: human gut; feature: human-associated habitat; material: faeces | place: United Kingdom | collected 2010/2012 ... | reverse complement strand
GGGACGGGTGAGACTGTTGGTGATCCTGCTGCGGGGCAGCCCGGTGCAGAACCCGCGACGGACCCCACAGTGAAACCCGCAGCTGCGATTCCCAAGACAAACATAACGGCCAAGACGACGGTGACCAAGACCACGGTGTCTACGCCGTCCAAGCCCAAGAGCATCGCCGCGAACACAACAGCGCTCCCTAAGACCGGCGACAGCAACTGGATCGCCGCTTCCGTGACGCTTTTCCTGCTTGGTACAGTATTTCCCGGTCGTGAACGGTTACCAGTCGTTTTTCCGCGACCCGAGCACCCGGGTATACCGCGATGGCGCCACTTTTGAAGACATCCTAGCGCTTTACGAGTTCGACGTAGAGCTCAGGGAGATAATGCTCGATGCACTGCTCAAGGTCGAGGCGAAGATCAGGTCGGCGCTTGCCTACAAGTTCTGCGCTGCATATGGCGAGTCCCAGAGTAAGTATCTAGACGCTCGCTGCTACGCGACATCGAAGGGCGCGAAGCGTGTTCTCCCAAAGCTGCTAAACATGCTTGAATATATCGCCAACAAGGATACCAGCCATGAATACCTCGCCTACTACCGCAGGGCAAATAAGAACGTGCCGCTATGGGTCGCCGTGAACGCCATGACCTTCGGACAGATTTCGAAAATGCTCACGGCACTTAGGGACAACGAGAAAACCAAGATCGCCAAGAGGTTCGGGGTCGGAAACCCAAAGGAACTCTCTTCGTTTATCCGTGTGCTCGCCCTCTACAGGAACGTCTGCGCGCATGGCGAGCGCCTCTTCTCCCACAGGTGCCACTTTGAGATTCCTGACACGGCCTTACACGCCAAGCTCGGCATCGAAAAGATTGGGCCGGATTACGTTTGTGGCAAGGTAGACGTCTTCTCGGCAGTGATCACGCTTCGATACCTCCTGCGCGACGACGAGTTCAAAGCATTCAAGGCTAAGCTCGTCAAGTGCGTTAACGGATATCTGCTATTGGACGAGAGCGTCGGTGAGGAGCGTCTCCTTGGGGCCATGGGCTTTCCGGCTGAATGGAAGAAGATAACCAGATACAAATTGTGAGCTTGACTCGCCTAAAACGAATCGCTGGCTTCGGCGGATTATTGGCGATTGAATCATGCGCCAAGCCCTTCGCGCGTCGGGCATTCTCTTCTTCGCGTAGTCGTAGTATTCGGATTTAGACGCGCACAAGACCCCGCGTCCTCCTGATGAAGCCGAATTCGCCCTTATGCTCTTTGGGGACCTCATACCTCGCGCATGGTCTTGACTCGAGAAGGATATGTGCTGCTTCGAAAAGGCGAAGCAAAGTTGGAATCGATTTGAGGAAACCACAACTAGGAGGTGTTGCCTATGGCTTCGGCTAATCATCTGGGGCATCCGATTGACGAAGTCTATCAGCCCGATGTACCGTAGACTTTGGAAGAGCTGCTTGGCTGCTTCCCTACCGGCTCGGCAGCAGACGATTACATGTGGAGAGGCCAGACGAATTATTGCTGGACGCCCTTTCCGACGCTGTACAGGCGGATCAGAAGATCTGGGTATAGCGATATGCAGATTGACGAAGGGTTGGTTCGGCATGCCGAGTCAAGGATTCTCGAGGAGGCGCGGGCCAACGGGCTGCTTCGCTGCGGCGGCTCCGTTTTGGAGTTCATGGCCTGCATGCAGCATTTCGGCGGTGCGACGCGTCTGCTTGATGTAACTTCGAGCCTCGACGTCGCGCTTTACTTCGCGTCATCCAGGCATGACAAAGTGGCTGGCGTTGTGTATTCCTATAGGGTTAATCCCGATATGCGCGTCTCGATTGTAGAACAGCCCAACGGTCAGGACCCCGACTGGTATGATCTGACCGATCGTTGCCGCGGCGGGCGCCCCCTGCTCGTGAAGCCGCGAAGCTATGAGCCGAGAATCGTCGTGCAGCATGGTGCGTTCATCATGACATCGCTCGACGGCTCGTTGGCGGACCCAAACCTATTTATATGTCAGACGGTCGACTCCGAAGCTCGTCCGATTTTGATTCTCCCAAAGCTGAAACCTTCCGTGAGAAGGTACCTGGCGGCAAAGGGAATCACTGAGGAGTCTCTATTCCCATCGGGCATCGAGGGGTTTTCGAAGGCTCGCTCGGCGAACGTGCCTATCCGTCTATGACCGGTGTTTGTGGCAAGCAAAAAGCTAACAAAGGGGATGAATCTGAATCTACCCCGATTCCATTGTCACCTTTTACGCCGCCTTCGAGCGGCTATCTTCCGCAGGCCAATTGGCCTTCTCGAACTCCGCCGGGCTGAGGTAGCCCAGCGCCGAGTGGATCCTGGCCCTGTTGTAGATGACCTAGATGCACTCGAACAGATTCAGCGCGGCCTCCTCGCGCGTGGCTTAGGTGCGCGCGTGCACGCACTTCGACTTAACGATGCCCATGAGCGACTCCATGGCCGCGTTGTCCCACGGAGAGGATATCGAGCCCATGGACGGGCGCACGCCATGCTCGCGCATGGTCTTGGACGGCAACAACGACACATACTGGGATCCGTGATCCGAATGATGCACGTAACCCCTCGGGTTGTTTCGCCTGCCCAGGGCCATCTTCAGCGCCTCGTCGGCCAGCTCGGCCGTGATGTCGGGCCCCATCGACCAGCCCACTATGCGGCGCGACCATATGTCCATCACGAGCGCCAGATACAGCCAGCCCTGGCGGGTTTTGACGTAGGCGATGTCCGCGAACCACGCCGCGTTTGGGCCGCCGGCCTCGAACCTGCGCTTGACCAGGTCGTCTGGGGACTCCCTCTTGGAGGCGCGTTGGTCGACCGAGGGACGCTTGACGCGCGCGCGTGACTCCGCGCCATCCGCGCTCGCGCATGATGCGGGCCACGCGCTTGCGCGAGGTGCGCATCATGCGCGAGCGCAGCCGCACGAGCGTCTTGGGCGCGCCGTAGATGCTCCGAACCTCGTCCCTGAGCTGGGATATCGCGATGGCAAGCTCCTCGTTGCGCAAGGCGTGCGCGCTCGGAGGGCGCGACTTCCAGGCGTAATAGCCCTGGCGCGCCGCCTTCAGCGCCGCGCACATCTCCGACACCGGCCAGCGCGTCTCGTTGAGGGATATGAACTCTGTTGGGTGGCGTCGAGCCAGATGTAGGGGTACCTGACGTCGGAAGGGTCACGTTCCTGCAGGTCGGCGACCGTGTCGTCGAGCGAGGAGCACATCCTCGACACCTGGCTGGCGCTCATGCGGTCTATGCCCATGGACTGCGCCACGCGCTTCACCTTGCTGGCGGACACGCCGTTGGTCACCATCTCGGAGACCGCGGCGGCGACCGCGCGGTCCACGCCCGGGTAACGCTCGATCAGGCCCTCGGGGAAGAAGCTCCCCGCGCGCAGCTTCGGAATCCTGAGGTTGATGTGCCAGACGAATCGATTGTCCTCGGGCTGATCGGTTCGGTTTCGACGCTCTTCTTACCATGCCGATATACGGGATGGCTGATGCCGCTTAATGTCGTCCTCCCTGTTCCTTTTGCTCTGGTTACTTTGCCAGAATGCGGCAATCAAGGCCCCCAAGGTAACGAGTCCGATGAATGCTTGGACAATCAAATTGGCGATGTCTATAACGATGTCAAAAGTCACTGGATGGTCACCGGCTTAGCGTCGTGGGGCGATAATTCTAACTCCGAATAATATGGGATGACCGATGGCTGTCGTTCCGCAAGACTTCAAAGACCTAAAGAGCCAAATAACATTACTCGTCGGTTCTGATGTGGAATCCTTGGAGAGATGCATGGCGGCTCAAACGAGACCCGCTATTGCTATGACATAGAGGATGTGAATGCCAAGATTGAAGATGCGGAATCCGAGATGCTAACCGTGAACAATGCTCATTTCCAGTCAACCCGACTCCTGCGACTCTAGTCGAGGCAATCGGCAGCCTATAAGGGAATCATGGCTCTCCTCTATAAGGGGAAGGGGCTCGATTTAATGCGTGGCATCTCTATCGATATCGTGAACAGCATGGAAACCGCTCCCGATATACATCACATCTTCCCGCAAAGCCACTGCGTAAAAACGGGATACGAAAGGCATAAGTGGAACTCGGTCATCAACAAGATGCCTCTGCTGCCTGAATCGGACAGAGAAATTGGAGGCTTGACTCCCAGCGTCTGCTCAGCGAAATTCGTTAAGAAAGTGAAATCGAACAGGGTGAACTCCGTCATCGAATCGAATCTCATTGACTGGGATGCGTTCATTAATGATGACTTTGATGCCTATTTCAAAGATCGCGCCATGGCTTTGCTGGACGCTATTGAGTTCGCAATGGGCAAGTCCATCTCCGATAAGGGCACTGAGGAAACGGTAAAGAGATTTGGCTGCCCATTGGAATAAGATGCTTCTTAGCTCCGTTATTGGTTATAGAAAGAAGGCTTAATGTCTGATTTTGAAATTTTGCAACAGTTGTGCGAAACAGCAGACGATCTTTCAAAGAAATACATCCGCTCTAGTTCGCCTGACTTTAAAGCATGGAAGACAAGGGCGGACAGGCTTTTAATTAGGCGGTTTGGAGAAGACAGCTACGAATTTAAAAGTTTTAACGAAATCAGCTATTCGTTGTCTTATTTCGCCCCCGGCACGCCCAAATCGGCTTTTGTTGATGCCTGTGCGGACGGCCTGAGCAAAGCAAAAGCTGTGCTGGAGACATACCTTGATGAGTTTTCAGCCGAAGGGGAAACCGGATCGACTGCAAATGTCGGAGATTATTCGAAGGTATTTATCGTTCATGGCCACAACGGAGAGCTTAGAGAAAGGGTCGCGAGAATCATCGAAAGGCAGGGCCTGACGGCGGTAGTCCTGAACGAGCAGTCAAATCAGGGCAAGACAATCATCGAAAAGCTGGAAATTGAAGGCGATGCAGCAGGAGCGGTATGCCTTTTTACGGCGGACGACGAAGGAAGGGCCAAGGCAGAACAGTCGGCAAATCCCAGGGCTAGACAGAATGTTGTATTTGAAGCCGGATACTTTATTGGTCGGCTTGGCAGGGAAAACGTTGCAATTCTTGTTGACAAAGGTATCGAGATTCCCTCCGATCTACAGGGCGTCGTTTATACCGGAACAGACAGTTGGGAGTTCGGCCTTTTGAAAGAACTCAAGTCAATGGGATATTCCATCGATTTTAATAAAATGGATTTCTAACGGATGCGGCAGCAGACGACAAGATGTGTATTGTGGGAGCCAGCTTCGGAACAAAGAACAGATGAAGATGCCAGGAGCTGGAAATGACGCAGCTCGACCTGACAGAGAAAATGCGGCTTTCCGAGGCCGCCGTGCGCAGCTACGAACTGGGGAGGTAGTGGCCTTGGATAACCCCAACCTATCTCTTGCCACCGATACACCAATCAAGGTGAGGGAGCAAGATCTTATCGGAAGGATCCCTTTCGCTGAGAGACTGGCTGATATTCTGAAATCCGCAGCTGGGCCCGAGTCGCTTGTCATTGGTTTGTATGGACCTTGGGGATCAGGCAAGACTTCGGTTATAAACCTCGTTGAAAATGCGCTCTCCCGAAAAGACGATGACGAAAAGGCGGGCGTCTCTGTCGTCCGTTTTGAGCCCTGGAATTACCTCACGGCCGAGCAGCTGCTCGCTCAGTTCCTTAAGGAAGTCGGGAGTGCGCTTGATAAAGATGCACATGGGCGGCGCAAGCTATTCGGAAAGTTGCGCGCTAAGCGCCCCGAGGTCCTCAATGCCTTCGCGGCATATTCTGAAGCCTTGTTGATGACCGCCGGCGCCGCTGCCAGTTTGGCGGGCATGCCGCTTGCGGGCGTTGCTGTGCCCGCCTTCGGCAATCGTTTGACGAGCAGGTTGAGGAAATCCGCAGTTAGGGCGGGAAGCGTCTCCTCGAAGAAACAGAGACTTGAGGAGGAGCTCCTCAAGTTCGATGGGCGAGTCGTAGTGATCATCGATGACATCGATCGGCTGCCGAACGACCAGGTGCGTATGGTGTTTCAGCTCGTCGCCTCTCTGGCGAAGCTTCCCAAGATAAACTACCTTCTTTCTTTCGATGAGGAGGTGGTTACGCGGGCTTTAAGTGAGGTCCAGAAGTGCGATGGCGCTGAATACCTGGAGAAGGTAGTCCAGGTCCCTGTGCGCCTGCCGTCCATTTCATCGGGCGATTTGGAGCGGATGCTTCTCAAGGACATTAACGCGATTTTTGAGGCGTTTGCCTACAGGCGGGAGGATCTTGACGACAAGAGGTGGAACGGCGTCTGCCTGACGTTTCTGAACAATCGGTTCTTCACCATAAGGGAGGTTCGGCGCTTCTCGAACGCGTTAAAGGCGAAGTTAAGCATCCTGCCGCGATTCTGCTGCTTCGAGGACGTCGTCGCCTTGGCGGTGCTGGAGCTCAAGGTGCCAAAGCTCGTTGATTGGATTCGCGTGCACAAGGACCTCCTTTGCGGCACGATCGGATCTTCGTTGTATATGAATAACATGGATCCGAAAGACAGCCTCGCCAATTTGGAGAAGCTGTTTTCTGGGATAGTCCCGAGCTCTGAGGCCAAGTGGGCGGTCGAGGCCGTCTGCAGGCTTTTCCCGCGGGTGGCAAATATAACTGGCATGAGTCATTGCGTCTCTTACTCGAGGGAGACCTTCAACGCTATCTGGCGGGCCGATTCCTTCGATCTATACTTCCATTCGAACATGCCGGACGGAATCGATGTTCACGAGGTACAGGATGCGTTGAATGTGAGCGAGGGCGGAGTGCTGCTCGAAGACCTGCGCAGGCACGCCGAAGCGGGTAGCATGATTGACTTTGTGTCGGCCATGAGGGCCCGCGTATCGACGTTGGAGGAAGGACGTGCCGAAGTCGTCGCCAAAGCGTGCCTTTTGGCCTTGGGTCTGAGCAAGGAAAAGCACTATGCCCCTTTGGCCTCGACGAGTGCCGACCTGGAACTCCTCAGACTCATCGAGTTGCTGTTCAAACAGTTGGGGCCTGCTAAGTCTGGTGAGATTCTGCGAGCGTCGGTGGACGAGAGCCAGGGGAGAGTGATCTGTCCGCTCACGCCTTTCTTGATATCGCAGATGAACAGCCTGAATGACAGGGGAGACGGTGGCTGCAAGACGCTTTTGCCCGAAGGCGACATTTTCGAGCTTTCCGATGCCGTTTGCGCCAAGGTGATCGAGGACGCCGCCACGAGGAACCTGTTCCTAGACGATGAGTGTCATTATGCGTTGATCTTGCTCAAAGAGCGTAAACCCAATGAATTCATGGCTTATGCGAAAAGGGTTGCCAACGTTGACGGGGCGGGGTGCGCGTCTTTTCTCTCGTTCGGGTCGGGGCGCTACACCTCGCTTGACAGCGGCGAAGTAACGAGCTTCTCATTCGATAAGGCTGGTGTCGCAAGGGTGGTCGAGCTCGCAAAGATCGACGGTCTTCTTACTGAGGCGCGCGCAGACGGCAGCTTTTTCGAGTTGCCGGAAGACTACCAGCTGGTTGCGGCAGCTTTCTGCGTTGCGAATAGAGACGATGATGGTGGGAACGAGGTCTCTGCTGAAGAAGCTGGTAGGCTCCTTGCGCATTGGAGGCGAAATAGCAGGAGGACGTGATGAAGATGCGGACGTTTCTTTGGACCTGCTATGTGACCGTGGCGGGCGCGGTCGACTGCGCCCGGCCCTCGCTGCGGCTCTTGATGCAGGTAGCATCGAGCCAGATGTAGGGGGCCGGTTGCCGGCCTCGCATGCCTCGTCGGCCTGGGTGTCCATGATCTTGTTGACGAGCGACTCGGCCATCACCCTTATGAGCTCGGCCATGTTCACCATGCCGTCGTCGATTCTCGGCATCAGGGCACCGCCGCCCGCGATCTCGTGCATCTTGTTCATATGCGGTTATTGCCTTTCTACGAATCCTGACTTCAGCAATTAGAATTCCAGGCGATAGCCGCATCGTGCTTTCTACGGCCGGGGAAGCGACCCTTTACACCAACATGCGATCCCTATGTGACGCTTTTTCTTGGCGGATAATAGAAAGAATAACGAATTGAGCTGCGAGAGTTGGTGGAACCGTGCATATAAAAGAGCTCAGGGTATTTGGATTTAAGAGATTTCGCGAGGCGAGCATCTCGTTTTCCGAAGGAATAAACATTGTCGTTGGAGATAATGATTCTGGAAAGTCGACGCTGCTTGAGGCGGTAACAGCAGTAATCGATGGTCAATATCGAGGAGCTCCGCTGATGAGGAGCATTTCCGAGGATCTCTTTAACAAGGATATCGTTGACGAGTATCTTTGCCTGCTGAAGAACGGAAAGCCTTGCAATCCTCCGAGCATTGTTATCGAGGTGGTATTTTCCGGCGAAGAGGACACAGTTGCTCTTTATAAGGGCGACTTTAATAGTCGCGGTGTCGCTGAATCTGGAATCAAGCTAGATATCGCCATAGACGCAGAGTCTTTTTCCGATGAGTACCAAGACTTTGTTGCCGCGAAATCACACCATGGTTTACCTATCGAATACTACGCATGCTCATGGACGACATTTGCCAGAAAGAGCATCCGCCCTGCTGGCATCAAGTTCAAGTCGGCACTAGTTGGCGCTGGCAATTCTCTTGCTTGGCCTGGTTCGAAAGCGATGGTGACAAGAATTGCAAGAGACGTGCTGGAAAGATCCGATCAGATAGCCATATCGCAAGTGCATAGAAGAATGCGCACTGGCTTTTCCGCCGACCAAACCGTCAAAAGTATAAATGAAAAGATTTCCGAAAGAGCAAAGAGTCTCACGAATAAGGCTGTAACGTTTGGGTTCGAAGCGGGCACAGTAAACTCCTGGGAAAATGGAGTCATCACCAAACTTGAGGATATTCCATTCTCCAACGTAGGAGATGGAACCAAAAGCATCGTCAGCACAGAGCTCGCTTTGGCAAAGAGCGAAAAGCGTGGCGGCAACGTGGTATTGCTTGAAGAGCCCGAGAACCATCTTTCACATACTAGGTTGAATATGTTCCTTGAGGGCGTGAAGAGCCGATGTGAGGGGGTTCAGCTAATCATCACGACACATAGCAGCTTCGTTGCAAACAAGCTCGAGCTTAGGAACTTGATCCTTCTCAACGGAGGTAATTCTGCCTCGATGAGAGACCTGAGCGAGGATACCTCTAGGTTCTTCATGAAGGCCCCTGGATACAAGACATTGAGGGTTCTTCTGTGCGATACCGCTATTCTCGTCGAGGGAGATGCTGACGAGCTCGTTGTCCAGCGCGCATATATGGATGCCTCCGATGGAAAACTTCCAATTCAGGATGGTGTCGATGTCATTTCCGTCGGAACAAGCTTCCTTCGATTCCTTGAAGTTGCAGAGGTGATCAATAAGAGGGTTATCGCCATGACCGACAACGATGGAAACATTGGGGCACTGGAAAAGAAGTATCAAGGCTACAAGTATGTAACCCTAGCTCAAGAAGATGAACTGCAAGTCGTCTCGTACGCAAATAGGCTTCTTGAAAAGGGCAGCATGGAGGGAATCAACTACAACACGCTTGAAGCAGAGATGTACGAATCGATTGGCGCTGAAATGCTGTCGAAAATCTTGGGCAAAGAGTTCAAGGATCGAGATTCCGCACTCAAGTATATGTAGGAAAACAAGACAGAGGTCGCGCTCAAGATATTTGATTCGGTGGAAACCTTGTCGTATCCGGAATACATAATGCAAACCATTGCTTGGGTGCGAGGCGAATTAGATGAAATCTAAGATCTATTTAGCTGCTGCCGGCTCAGGAAAAACCACATTCTTAATCAATAGTCTTTCGGATGCCGATCAAAAAATCCTTTACACCACCTTTACGGATGAAAATTCGGCGGTGGCGAAGGAGATGATTTATCAGAAGTATGGCTGCATCCCTTCCAACATCACTGTACTCCCGTGGTTCACCTTCCTTCTTGAGCACGGAGTGCGTCCTTTCCAAGGCGCTGCGGGCTTCGGTAAAGAGAAATTCAGCGGGGTTGACCTGAATCCTGAAGGAAGGAATTTCTATAAGAAAGGAACCCTTCGTTATTACTGTAATAAATCGAAAGAGATTTATGCGGCCAAACTTCCAGCGCTTGCGCTGAAATGCAATGAATGCAGTTTCGGAGCGGTTATCGAAAGGATCAAGGAGCTGTTCGACGTTGTGCTCATCGATGAAATACAAGATATGGCCGGATACGACTATGACTTTATCGCCGCGCTTCTATCCTCTGGCATGCCCGTAGTCATGTGCGGCGATGAGAGGCAGTCAACCTATCGCACCAATGCTGGAAACAAGAACAAGGGTCTGAGCCTCGAGCAATATATCGAGAAAAAGAAGCTTACGTCGCTCTGCGAGATAGATCGCGCGACTCTCAACGGAACGCATCGTTGCTCTAAGAGCGTCATCGAATTCGCAAACATGGTCTATCCGGAGTTCCCACCAACCGAATCTTTGTGTGCCGCTTCAAATGAAACCCATAATGGAGTTTGGGCTATTCCAAAGTCACTTGCACAAAAGTATTGCGAGTTTTTGGATCCAGTGATTTTGAGACATAGCGTCGCCACTCAGACCGCGAACGCTTCATTGGTCTGCAACTTCGGCAAAGCAAAAGGCCGAACATATGACCATGTTCTGATTTATCCAGTTGCCGATATGGCCTCTTGGTTGCAAGACGCTTCAACGGATCTGAAGCCGCAGACGCGCTCCAAGCTCTATGTTGCAATTACTAGGGCGAGGTTCAGCGTTGGCTTCGTGGTTGCTGACAATAAAATAAATGAGCTTCCAGACACGCTAAGCGTTTGGAAGCCATAAATAAATCACGTGTTTGTTTGACAGCCAAAACGGATACCGGGGACGCAGCAGATACTCATTACACTATCTTTCTCCCAGCAATCGCATATTCACAAGAGGAGAATAAGTCATGGAATTGAACGCCAGCAACCTCTCTAATACGATTGATAGATCATTAATTACTTACTATTCTGAACAAGGAACAGTATCAAAAGGGACTCTGGACGATGAACCTGATGGCTTCTATGTGTACAGCTTGCCGTCGCAAGATCTTTTATACGATTCCTATGACAGCATTCAGGAGCAAATCCATTCGAGATTGATCGACCTCGACAATCTCATCATCGAAAGATTGTTCGGAAATCAGTCGATTTACTATTCCATCATCCGCTTCTGTCCGATTGCAATATCAGAGGGCGGCTTCAGTCCCGAAATGACTTTCGATAGGAATTCGTTCGCTGATTACGTCAAACGTTTCTCATTCGAGGAGGCGCGAAGGCTCATCTATCTAGATGATCTAAGGTATTTAACCGATAGCTTTGGCGAAACGTACGATCAGGCCGTGGGCTCACTGAGGATGGCATTCTGCGCACTAGGGGAAATCGAGCCCATTGGAGACATCTCGGACGGAGTATTCAAGGTATCCTCTCCAAAGTCTCATTCAATGATGAGAGAAGTGGAGTCGTTCATAATTAGGGTGTATTCTTCATTGGATATTCTCAGCCATCTGCTATTTGAGCTGGACCGGATTCCCAATCGATTCGAATCCTTCAAGAAAATCCGATCAGACAAGTCGGCCCTATATTCCAAATTCAGGTCAAAGAGTCCGCACTCTGGCGACGAAGGCCATATATGCAACGACTTTCCCGAAGCCGTGTACTTAGAAGAACTGAGAAACGAGATCGTCCATAACAGAGCTTTCGAAAATTCAGCGACCTGCTACATTAGCCTCGAGAATGGCATCGTAAAAGAGCGCTTCTTCCTCCTGCCGGATTCAAATGAAAACGGCAGGTTGCCAAGGTGGAATGGAAGATGTCGATTCTACTCGCAAGAAAATAAAGGAACGGAGCGCCTTTCCTCGCTTTACCGAGAGATATCGATTCGAATATCGAATTCCCTGGATTACGCTATTGATGATCTTTCGGAAGAGATCAGCGAGATGCGCGCCAGCGGCGAGCTCAAGGTGATGAACCCCAATGCAATAGAGGAGGCCATCGAATCATTTCGTGTCGCAGCCATGCCAGCCACCAGCAAGTAATGGAAACCGCCGCATTGGGGTTCATCAGAGGAGGTTCATCTCGGCACATTCTGATATCAACGAAGCCGATATCAGAAGCGTCTCGGAGAAATCGTAGAGGATGCTGGAGACTTCTCCCGTATCTATCCGTGCCAAAGATTGAAGAGATGTTCAACGCGGGATTCGGCTTCGCCGCCTGTGCATGCGCTGCCCCGCGTGGGATATCCGCCGCGCGACCGCCACGACTTCGACCCCGAGGTGCTTGGCCAGGTCAAGCGCGGGCACCGCGACGGCGCTCAGGAGGGGGTCGGATATTGTTAGTATACGCGGCTTGCCGACGTTTATGCGAGCAATATCAACCCGAAGAAGTCGGAGGGCTCTCTCCGGCAAATTTACTTGTTTGAGGCGCGGGACAGTGGCACCCCAGGCTGCTGAAGCCATGCTTGATTCTTGTCCCCTAGGGTCTTTTCAGGGGTTGTTCCTTTTTAACGGGAGCGTTGGAGGTAGCCGCTTTCATCAAGTACTTGTTCGTGGCACGCGAATTGCTGTGCGCTAGTCACTTCATACCGTCGTTCTTTTTTCGTTATTCGTACCGCTTGATGAACCGGTCGGTCTCGTCGTACGAGAGGTAATCGGGTTTGCCCGTTCCGATTCTCCAAGCGATCTCTCGGGCTTTCGCTATCATGGCCGCTGTTGCGGCATCGGCACCTTTCGGCATCTTTGCATGTTTGATTTCTATGCAGCCGCCCGTGACCTCGGGGACGCCCCTTTACATCCAAGTTTCGCCTATGGGTACATGGACGTCGAAGAAGTTCCACTCGAACTCGGTGTCCTCAACCGTCCTTGAGGGGAAGTTCGGATGCAAATCCCAATGCTCGGAGAGAGCCTTCTTAGCACGGTTGAGGACGACACCCATTGCCCAATTGCCTGTTCTTTTGTAGGCAGGACCCTCCTCTGCGTGCTTTTCGGCAGTCGCCATCGCGTTCCAGATGAGCGAGGTGATCTGTGCGGGCGAGTATTCTAGGAGCATGGTGTCGAGCAGAGTTTCAAACTCTTCGCGCTTCGGTCCCTCATACTCGTAGCACGCATCGTCAAGCTGGACATCGAGGTAGGCTAGAACGAGACCTTTTGCGGTTCGCAGCCAGTACTCGCGCTCACCCTGACCAAGCGCGACGTATTCGCGATCACCTACGACGATGATGGGGTTTCTCTCGTGGGCAGTGTAGCCTTTCAACTTGATTGCAAAGGGCACCTTGTACCAATAGAAGCTGAAGCCGTCTTCCTCTTCCTCAAACCCGCTCAACCATTTGTCGAATGCGGCGGTTGGTTGAATGTACCCCTCGCCCCTGAGCGCCTTACAGACGTCGATGAAGCCAAACAAGAGCGGTTGGTCTGCGATGGGCCCAAGGTAGGTATTGCCACCCCCGCCTCTTACTTCGATCAGGACCTCGAATACTGTGCTCGTGAGGCTATCAGGATTGCGCTTGGCCCATTCGAACTCTTTCGGCTCAATTGAGAATGCACGACGCAGCCTGTACTTCCGCTCAAACTCTTCGAGCTCTCGCATTGCTTGCTGTCTAGTTTTACCGCAATTTGGGCAGAAGACCTGATCCTTATAGTACGAGTCCGCCGAGACGTCCTTGATGCCCCTGCTGATTCTAGGCGCAAAGAGCGCACCGCCGCAAAGGGGGCAGCCATCGTCCAGCTCAATCATAGGGAACAGCTCAACGATCTTCTTGTCTGTGAAGCTCTTCGGGAGGTCATAGAGCTCCCTCAGATCATTCAGTGAGAGGCCAGAGGTGTAGTAGGCGTCCATAAGCTCGTTGACGTTGTCCTCGCCCAGCTCTGCTCTAACTTCGTCAACTCTTGACATATGCTCGACTTTCTTTCGATCAACGGAGGTTTATACGTGCCATTTTATGATATAGCCATGCGTCTTACGGTGGCGCTTTGATAAGAGGAAGGTCTCGGGCAGCGTTAGACCGTCCGAGACCGGGATGTCGCCGCCAGGCTGTGGGCAGCTGCTCTGTATTTATTGACACTAAGGCCTCAAGCATCTGATGCCAATGTAAGTTTCGATAACTCTCTTTCAGGTAGGCTATATTTCTGATCTGATGCGATCGCGTGATTCAAGATAGCATTCCGGTACAATAAAATTGCTTTACGCATTTGGCGTAAAGGTGCGTTATCGCCGTCAATAGCGCAAACGACGAAATTCCGACGTTCGCACTATTGATGCCGACGTTGCCTGCGCATAGCTGGGCAAGGGCGCTGATAATCATATCGGTTATCTCCGCATCTCCATCTAGTATGCCATAGGCAAGCATTGGAATGGGCGGCCGCATTGCGTTGGTGAACTCGCTTCACCTTATGTTAGCCTGCTCGGTTTGGGTGAGCCGCTTCCTATATACCGAGCAGGTTGATTAAAGGCGGTGAGCCCGTGGACGATTTCGACCCGCCTCGTATTCCAGGGTATGCGATAAAGAAGAGCTACGCGCATTTCGATTACCGTGTCGCATTCAAGGATGTCGAGGCGAGGGTTTGTGACGTAGATTTTATTCAGCGTCACGCATTTCTTCCCTTGATTGCGAATACGCTTTGCCATGTGAGATTCAGGGACGGTAAGAAGATCCTGAAGACGAGAGATATCGCATATGCATCTCACTTGGATCATAGGATTTTTCAGTATTATGCGCTGCAATGGGGCAAGTTATATGACCGTCGTGCCTTAGAAACTGGTATCGGCAGTGTTGCTACGGCTTATCGAAGCGGATTTCACCTCACTAATTGCTCTGTTGCTGCAGATGCAATCGATGCCATTCGCGGGCAGGGGGATTCGCTAGTTATCACGGGAGACTTCACCCACTTTTTCGATAACCTTGACCATAGTTACTTACGCAAGGCCGTTAGAGGATTCTTTAACGAGGGCGTGCTTCCACCGGACCATTACCAAGTCCTGAAAAACATATTGCATTACTGTTATTGGCCTGTTGGCGATTTAGCGAGAAGGAATGGGCTTGGCTGGATTGATCTTCAGCCAGACGACCCGTTCACGTTTGGCGATTCTGCGTCCAAAGTTCGATCCAAGGCGTTAAGGAGTCTTAACAGGCTACCGCGCATCTTGACACCTGCGGAGTTTTCGGCTTACAAGGGTTCTTCGATTGTTGTGCCTTGGAAAAGAAGTCATGATGCGAGGGGCATCCCCCAAGGGCTGGCAACAAGTGGCGTCTTGGCGAACATGTATATGTTTGATATCGATGCCCAGATTAACGCGTGTGTTGCCAGCGTGAATGGCAGGTATATACGATATTGCGATGACTTCATCATTATCGTCCGAGCCAAGGATCTCAAAACAGCAAGCAATGCACTTGCTTTGGCACAGGGAGTTCCTGCAGTTGAACTACAAGATGAAAAGACCAAAATCCACCGTGTAAACGATGGGAGGGTCGAGCAACTTTCACTTGGTGCATTGCTCGCAGGAGAAATGGAAGTTGTGCGAACCGCGCATCATGCTGGAAATCATGTTTCGTTTTTGGGATTTGATTTTGACGGTAAAGATGTCCGAATTCGCCAATCTACGGTCGGCAGGTTTTACAGCAGGTTTTATCGTGCTGCTAAATCAATCGGCAGGCTGGCCGATAATCCGGACAAGCATCCGAGTAAAAAGCGCGTAAGCGCATTGTACGAGCATTACTCTCCGAAGGGGAACAGATCGAGTGACAAGCGAGGCACTTCGGACCCAAGCCACCATGGAAACTATCTTTCATATGTTGCAAGAGCTCAGAAGGCGTTTCCGAATGATCCCATTAGTGGCCATGTTTCCAAGATGTATAGGAAAATTAACAAGGCAACGGGTAGGGGCTGATGCTGATTTAGGCGCTGTAAGTGACAGTAAAGCTGTAGCTAAATCAAGAACTTCGAAGTTGTCTTTGGAGTGGGCTGCATCTGATTTCATATATTGGATTGATTGAAGGATGAGCCAGTCGCGTCTTCTTCGCCGTGCTCACGGTCTTCTGTCCGTCTCGGCTGCATGGTGAGGCTCAACGGTGTAGAAGCGCGCGAACGAGATCCTGGCATGACGCGCGAGCGGCTGCAACAAGAGCTGACATGGGGCGTGGCAACGCTGTTGGCCGGGCCCCTTTGTCTGGTCCTGCCGACCTTCGTTTTGCCGGCTCTCTTCGTTGAAGCTTTCATCGACCTTTTCGTTGACTAACCACTTAGACCAGAGCGGGTGCCTCTCCCGGCCGTCTCCGAAGCCCATGGCTCGCCATTCCTCGCGAGGCAGCCTCTCTTCCATAAGATCGAGGAGGCGCGACCGTTCTTGGTATCCAAGTCGCCCTCTTCTTCGTGCTCGTTTTTGCCCTGCGCAGGAGCCTGGGAAAGCTCTTCTCGGTTGCAGCTGGTATAATCGGGAAACGAGTCGCGGGTCGCCGCTGACGCAGGCTGCGGCCATGGCGATTCGGATAGAAGACAGGTCGGGCCATTTGGTGAGGGAAGTCGATTGCTACGGTAGATGAGATGAGGGCTGGCGAGGATTCTGCATCCGCCCGCACGGACCTCTCAGAGGCACTGCGCGAGTCGGAGGCGATGCGGCTCAGCATGGCGAAGGCCCTGAGCGAGTCCGTCGCATATACCGAGATGATGCATAAGACGTCCGAGGCGGTTTGCGCTAGTATGGCGCCGGCCCTCGTGACTTTTGTTGACAGCATCAAGTCCATTACGGCGGGCGTCCGCCTCGACTCCATTCGTGCGGTCCTCGATTCCATCAACTCCAGCGGCTGGCTCTCTTCCTATCGAGCTTCCGAGGTCATGAAGGTTGTTTCCGCCCAGCAAGAACTTCTTGCGGCATGTACGGCCTCGCTCCAGACCCCCGCCATTCGGGACATGGCGGACCGCTTTGCGTCTAAAGACTACTTCGGCGTCTACGAGAGCCTTGCCAGCAGCCTTTCTGGGCTGACCGTCAGGGGTCCCGACATCGCCCTCCTTGGCAATGTCGGCGGGCTTGTCGATTCCCTCGGAGATTTCGGCTACGGCGGCTCGATACCGCGTGGTACCAAGACCTTCGTGAAGAACCTCAGCAAGGTCTCGCTCGAGCGGCTCTCCGTTAGCGAGGATGTCTCGGTCGACATCAGGGGAAAGAGGCTGCTTGCGGCGGACGCCGAGACGGACCCCGGGCCCTGCAATTGCGTCGGCGATGATTCCGGCGTGGTGTCCGCGAGCGTTCGCTCGTTCAACGTCCTGACCTCGTCCCTGTCCTTCCTTGAGGGGCTGACCGAGGTTGACATGATGAAGCTTCAGCAGCTTTGCTCGGATGACCCCGCCTTCGCAAGGGATTGCAAGGCCGGTAGGCTTATCTGGGAGACGGTTCGGGACTGGAGGGATGCGATTTCGTTCGACAGGCCGGTCTATTACCACGCTCGGCTGAAACCCGCAGGGACGGCCTCGTACCTTAAGGACGACATGGTCAAAGCGCCCCGCCTACTTGTGAAAGCGGGAAGGTTTAACGGCCCGCAGAAGGCTTACTACTACTTCTCCGACACAGAGCACGGCGCGATGCAGGAGATTGGGAAGCACGGTTCGGGGGACGAGGCCCAGGTCGCCGAGATAGAGGGCAGGCGCGACGTCCGCCTCATCGACCTTTCCGGCGTGGGCCGCGGGACAAACTACTTCCTGAAGTACCTTCGGTTCCCATTCACCAACACCGACCAGGTCATCCCGCCGGAGTACCTCGTGCCGAACTTCGTCGCCCAATGCTGCCGTCATGCCGGCATCGACGGAATCAAATACTACGGCAGCAAGACGTACAGCAACTACGTGGTTTGGGACGACGGCTTGTTCCGCATCGTCTCCATGCACGTGACTCCCATCGAATGAGGCTGGCATTACAGCTGGATTCGATGTGGTCGGCTTCTTCGATGAGCTCATGTGCGCGCTTGGGGAGATTGCAAGCTACGTCGGCGTGGTCGACCATGGGCGCTAGCCCTCTCTACGGGTAAATGAGCCGATTCTAGCGAACGCATTTTACAATGTGGGGGGACGCCCGATCGGCGGCCCAGACGGGCTTGCTTGCATCGTATCCGACACCGGGGAAATGCATCAACGAGATATCGAATAGCTCATTTCTGACTGTAATGGGAAGATTCGTCGTGTTCGGTTTTCCTTCGTTAAAGGAAGGGCTGTGGAACGGCGTGCGTCGATCCGACTCTTTATAATTGAGTCGATAGAGGGAGGGTGCCGCAGTGAAAGCCTTAGTTTCCATACATCCGAGATTCGCGCGACTCATTCTGTCGGGAGAGAAGAAATGCGAGTACAGGAGAAGGCTGCCGACAAAACCGATATCGGGTATCGTCATCTACGCAACATCTCCCGTTTCGAGGATCATCGGCGAGGCGGGGGTGGAGTCCATGCCCTTTTTGGAAAAGGGGGAGCTCTGGCGGCAGACGTCTTCGTTCGGAGGGATTTCCAAATTCGAGTTCGAGAGTTATTTCTACGGCATGGAGATGGCCGGCGCGTTGCTGTTATCCCATCCGGTTGCGTATGACCATCCATTTCCAATAGAAAAGGTGGGTCTCGTTAGGCCGCCGCAGTCGTTTTGCTATCTGAGTGAGGAAGATGAATAGCTTCGCTTTTTGGTGCCGACCTAACGAGGGCGGCGGAAAAGATCGCGTCGACGGCCAGGGTATCGAGGCGATGGTCAACATAAATCTCTGGATTGCGGATAGCCTGGAGCACGGGAAATCGAGTACAACGGCATTCGATTTCGGCCTGATGCTATCGCCCGCCTGCTCCGATGGTCAGGACGACGGGAAAGCGGGCGATACCGCTCAAGGCGACGAGAAATCCGAAGACCTGAAGGGAGACGTTTCGATTCTCGATTCTATCAAGGGAATATCCCTTTACTGCCCCTTCAAAATAGATAAGAGCTGCTTTTCTGATTTGATGCCGAAGCTGAACAAAGAGACCCTGGGCGCGATATTCAACGATCGGTGCCGCGTTTCCGAAGTCGATTTTACCTCACGCTATGTCGAGGTGAATCTTGCGAACGATGAAAGCAGGGGTCCGTTTCTCCTTTTGTCGTGCGACGTGCTGAAGTTCGAAGAGTGCGACGGCGGCGCGGCAACCGTCATCAATATAGATTTCCCCCATATTGCGAGAGAGGTTGGCGGCGAGTCCCGCAGGGTTTACGTGAGATTTCGCTTATACATCGATCAAAATAGCGGTTTGGCCAAACGGAACGACTCTCGTGACAGGTTGTTTACCAGTGCGTTCAGCCGGGAGGAGGCGATCGATCTCAGGATCAACGACTACCGGACGCTGAGCGATGAGATGAGGGAGAAGGTCGACGGCGTGGACCCGGACGCCTATCCTCTTAAATCCGTCACCGTGCACACCCTCCTCATGGCGCGGACGAGCGTTGCCGTTGAGTCCTTCGAGGACCTTCATGAAAAACGTCTGCTGGAAGGGGATAGCGTGTGGGGAGGCTACCTGCCAGAGGGGCTCTCAGCCTCTGACGTGGTGGCATGGCATTGGAAGAAAAAGATCAACAGGCCAGGGGACGGTTACAAGATGTACCTCAAGCTGAGCTATTCGGTGTGCAATTGGGGTACGATCGCCCTGTATTTACTCTTCCTGACTGCGTTTTCCGTGTTTACCAACGTACTTGCGACCGTGCTCTGCGATTTGACTTGGCTTGGGGCAATCGGAGCTTCTGGCGCCAGCCTCGCGGCGTGCGCCGTTCTCCTCGTTGTGTTCGGTGTGTTCAGAGTTCGGAAACCGCATGGCCGACGTTTTCGGCCCTGACGCAATGGTATTCTATATCTGAAGAGAGAGGAGGGGTCGTCATGGAAAGACTGAAAATCGTTTCCGTCGAGAACAAAACCGAGGTAGGGCGGCTGCACGCAATTTGCCGCGGCAGCTTCAAGCGGTATTATCCGGGGTTTGATGGATGGTATCGTGCGAAGGTCCTCCCGGGCATCGGATCCTCCAGATGGGTGCTGAAGGCCATCTCGGGAGACAGAATGGCCGGCATCTGTATCGTCAAAGACGACGGCGCGGAAAAGAAGATTTGCTCGCTGCGCGTGGACGCCAACCACCGCGGACGGGGAGTAGGGACTGCGCTGATCGCGGCCTCCATCGAGCTCCTTGATGATGAGAGGCCTCTTATAACGGTTCCCCAGGAGGTAATGCCGTCCCTATCTCCCCTGCTTGAGAAATTTGGGTTTGAGGCGATGGCGGAGTATCGGAACCTTTACCGGGAGGGTGCAAGCGAGTTTTTCTATAACGGTACCCTTGCGTCCAGTACCGGCATTGCCGAAACGTTTGATGTGAGGTCGTCTCTTGATCTGGTGTTTCGGTAGTTCCGTCGAATGACAAAACCTAGAAAGATGCAGGCCGTTCATTTCGGGTTACTGCAGGACAGGGGTCCAGAATTTCTGGACCCCTGTCCTGTTTTGGGTTGACCGTGCGATAAGGGGCGCCTTGGCCTTCGCTACACCTGCTGGGAGCAGCGCTTCTGGGTGCCGCACGCCGCTGCTCGGTATCGCATGCATTGTCGTGGCGGTTGTTCTTGCTTTGAGCTAAGCGGGCAACCGATTAAAAGCGGGTTTCATGTTTCCCAAAGCAGGGGTGCACCGGCTAACGCCGGCGCGCCCCTGCTATTGAACGGACAGTTTTAGTTACCAAATATATGACAGCCATAGCGTGCCCCACCTCGTTCGTAGCCTTTACTCGACGGTGCAGAAGCGCGTGCACGAGATCCTGGCATAACGCGCGAGCAGCCGCAACAAGCGCTGCCATTGGGCATGACCACGCTGCTGACCGCGCCCCTTTGTCTAGTCCTGCTGCCCTTCGTTCTGATGGGTCTCTTCGTTGAAGCATTCATCGGCCTTTTCGTTGATTAGCCACTTTAACCAGACAGGGCACTTCCCCCAACTGTCTCCGAAGCCCCTTGTATATCAACTTCATCCGAACACCTCCCACATTCATCCGTACATGTACGGATGAATGTGGGAATCCGATGCCCTGAGGGCCGAATCAGCCGGCCCCGGGAGATTGGAGGACTCCACGTCTGAACCTCCCGCATCCCGTGCGGGCAAGATAAATGCCCGCAACGATTGCCGCTGCGAGCATTCTCCAGGCCGGTCACAAACCGGCAGGCTCCGACTATTTGACGTCACCGTGTAAGTGTAATACAGTAATACATGACTGTAGGACACCATTAAGGAGGTAGACAATGGCAACCATCTCTATCCGAGTCAGTGATGACCTCAAGGCCAAACTCGAGGGATTGGCCCACGAATCGGGTGGCACCATCTCAGGAGTGGTCACCGAAGCCCTCGAATCAATTGTGGGCAGCCCCCGCACTGATTACCCCGAGGAGATGGCCCCGCTGACCATAGCGCCGGTCAACCGCCTCATCCTCCGCGACCAGGAGCTCATCCTTGCCGCCCTCTCGGAGTATGAGGAGGATGCCGCTTACCACAAGCGCAATGCACAGATATTCGAGAAGGGCTACGTGCGCGAGTACCCGGAGGCATTCGCCGTGCTTCGACCGGAGATTCCCAACTCCCGCTGCGAGGAGCTGTACGACATCCTCGACATGTTCGGCGTCCTCAGGGCCTCATACGAGGACCTGCCTGAAGATGAGAAGGCCGAGGTGGACGAGCGCGACATCTCGCCTCAAGGCTTCGACTACAACGACATGGAGGAGGGGCGTCTCGCCGGCTACATGAAGCACCTCCTTGCGGACAAGCGCTATGAGGAGCTCGCGGAGCCTCTAAGGAAGTATTCGGATGGCGGGAACTCGCATGGTCCCCGCCTCGAGATGTACCGCCGCATGCTTCACTGCTTCAGGCCCCTCTGGCGCAAGCATATGCTCGGCGACCGCTTCCTCGGCCTCGCCGAGATCGAGAAGGTCATCGCTGCGCAGCGCTACGACTCTGGCTACTAAGAGGGAGCAGCCGATGTCTGAAGACATCGGACGAATTCTGTAGTACATCAACGAATACATCAAGGGCTGGAGTGTCCACGGGACGGCCGGGAGCTGCCGAGGGCCTACGGCGTGGAGGACGTGCCGCTCGGCGAGCTCGACCTGACGCCGGGGCTGATAGGGCGCGCGCGCATAGAGGGGCGATGCCCCGCTGTCCTAGCCTGAAGGGGAAAACGGAATAGGCGGGGCGACCGTCCGGCTGAGTCTGGGAAGAGGTGCCGGGCGGCGGGCGGAGCATGGCCA
>ERZ827440.1735-NODE-1735-length-22292-cov-6.644332_pt1 | contig 22292 bp, 30 predicted proteins | sample MGYA00519774_ERZ827440 | MGnify/ENA primary metagenome ERZ827440 (study PRJEB31778, sample SAMEA3449302) | human gut metagenome | biome: human gut; feature: human-associated habitat; material: faeces | place: United Kingdom | collected 2010/2012 ... | reverse complement strand
TTTTTTGTACATTTTTATTTTCAACTTTTTGTACATTTTTATATTGACTTTAACATTCATCTATACATCTAAAATATTCATCATTATCTTTACCACTAATAACAACTGGTGCTTTATTTTGCTTACATAAATTATAATTCATTATTATTCTTGATGTCCTTTTATTACCATCTTCGAATGGTTGAAGTCTAACAAGTTCTATATTAAATCTTGCTTCTTTTTCATAAACAGGTAAATCACACCAAATATTATTATACGCATTAAAAAGTGCATACATCTTTGATGGTACTTCTTTTGCTGGTACAGGAAAAAAATATTTTGCTTTTTTAACATCTACTTGTGTTTTTCTATATCCTTTTTGAAAAAATTCAATATTTTTATTAACTAAATCTGCTGTCTCTATTACATCAAATGGAGTTAATTTATCAGGATTTCTTTCTATAAGATCCATAAAAGCATTCATATTATTATACATCTCAATTGCTCTATTTGAATCAGTTATTTCAGTTTTAGAATCTTCCATTTCTAAATTTCCAACTGTAAATCTAAATGTAAATAATTGCATATATTTTTGATAAAATTCATTTTGTTTTAAAAATTCTGCAAACACTACTATCACCACCAATATTTATTTATCAGTATTATATATTTTTTTTAAAATTTGTCAATAAAAAATCAATATCATCTATGACATTGATTTTCCACAATTTTCTTTATTTATTATTTCTTGTTTTCTTGAATAATAAGCATCAACTTTAAATAATAAGTTTTGACATTCTTCATTTGAAACTTCATTACTATCCAAATTAGTTACCATATAACTTCTATCAAAATATCTTGAATCTACAAATGATTCAATCATAAGTTCTGTTAATTTTGGTAATTTATCTAATATATTATCAATTGATTCTATCTTCATTTCATTAACAGCGTCAAAAATTAATAATTCTGATTCAGATATATTTAAATTATCATCAAACTTTTTATTAGTTTTTAAAATTGTTGCATAACCATTATATATAGTACAATAATGTTTTTTTATTATATTTTTTATAAGTTCTCTTCTAATTTCATCTTTATTTAAACTACTTATATAATTTCTGGCATCATCTTTTCTAGTAAAACCCATTGCGCTATTCTTAAATACAAAATCTTCAAGAGCCCCAACCACATTTTCATAACAGGCATAATCTCCACCCTTTCCCATTGTTGTAAGAATGGAATAATCTATCATACTAAGTTCTCTACTTCTATTCATTTTTCTTCACCCTTATTATTGTAACACCAATAAAAAAATAATAATACTGCAAAACAAAAACTTTACATAAATTAGAAAAAAGATTGAAAGAAATCTTTCAATCTATCTTTGATATTTTGATAAAAGTACTGGTAATACTTGATTTACTATTGAGCTATCTACATTTTCAAATATAATTCCATCATCTTTTGTTGTAACAAGTTTTAATAATAAATCTTCATCATTAATTTCATCTTTTTCATAATTGCATTCCATAACTAAAACATATTTTTTATTATTGATATTTTCTTCTGCAACTACAATGTATTGTCTACCATTTTCAAGTTCATATATATTATTTATCATAAGTGCATTCCTCCTGATACTTCACCTGTTAATTCAGAAATATCTGATAAATCAAGTGCATTTAATACTTCATCTGCTGGGAACCATGCATATCCTGCACCATTTCCTTGTGTAAAGTGAACCCATGTCTTTCCATCTACGACATTAATTTTATCAAACATAGCATTTTTACCTGCACTAGTTATTAAAGATACTGGATCAGACGAATAACTACTTACATAACCTTCTCCAAGTGAACTTAAATCAACTGGTTTTGTTGGATCAAATGTAGGTTCTGGTACTGGATCTGGTGTTGGTATATCTAGTTGCGTATCAATATCAGGTACATTATCCATCATTTCTGGGTTTGTCTTAACAACTTGTGAATTATCTTCCACTCCAGGATTATCTGGAATATTTTTTTCAACGGCTGCTGCTTCATGCATTTTATATATTGCTTGTGAAATCTTACCAATAGTATAACCTGCTGCCATACCATTTAAGAATACTTGTGTTTCTGGTTTCTTTAAGAAATCATTTACTTTAGATACAGCACTAGTTATTTTTGTATGCTTTTTAGCTTGTTCTTTAGTAAATTCCTTTACTTTTCCAACCATTTTTATAATTTTATTATTTTCATCATCTTTATGTTTTTCAGTATATACTTTTAAACCTTTTTTTGCAGCAGAATAAACAAGTCTACCAACAGATATTACCATGCCTGCTGTACCAGGTTGAAATACAAATGATAAACCAAATCCTAATGCTCCTCCAAAAGATCCCAAAGCCGCTTTTTTTATTTTTTGTTTTCTTTTTTGTTTCTTTTCTTCATCTGTAATTTCATTATCTGGTTCTTCTGGATCTAAATCGTTTTCATTATCATTATCATTTTCATTATTATTGTCATTTTCATCAGAATTACTATCTCCAGAACTATCTCCATCAGAATTACCATTATTTGAATCATTATTTGAATCAGTACTATCTGAACCATTACCTGAATTATTTTCATCTCTTGATGAACCATTTTCAGAGCCAGATGACGTATGATTCATATTACCTGATTTTTGTTTTTTCAAATTCATTAATTCTTCTAATAATTCTTTTCTTTCTTTTCTGGCTATTTTCTCTGCTTCTTTATCATTCTTTCTAAAAGCATCTTCCAACCTTCTTGCATTTTCATTTAGTTTTCTTTCTAATTCTTCTATTTGATCTTCTAAGTTTTTTGTGTCAGTATTTGCATCAGTTTTAGATGAATCATCCACTTTTTGTGTTGTATTTTCATTTACTAATGATTCAGGTGTATTTATTTCATTTAACATCTCAATTGTTAACAGATTATTTTCAAACTTATGTTTTAAACTTTCTTTTTGTTTTTTTAATTCTTCTCTTAACATAACTTTATTAGTATAATCTACATCCATATATTGTTCTGTATATGATATATTATTTTTTTCAAATTGTAATTCTGCTTGCTTTATTTCTTCATCTATAATTTTTATGTATTCATCTAATTGTTGTTGCTTTGCATAATACTTATCCTCAATCGTTTCTTGTTCTTCTTTTTTCTCTTCTTCTAATTGTTGTTTTAAATCTTCTAGTTGATTTGATAAATCAAAATATTTATCACTAAGTTTTTTTCTAGTAATATCATCTTTTTCTTGCGCTATTTGATAATACAATGTATTCATTTGTTTTTCAATATTGTCGATCTTTTCACTTGTGCTCATAGAATCATTAATTTCATTTAATGTAATAGTTTCATTATTTTGATTAGTTATCTCCGCCCATTTTTTACCGACAATTTCATATGCTCTATTTATTTTTTCCATATTTGCTTTGACTTTTTCAATGTCTTCTCTTGAATGTTCAGAATTTGATTCTTTTAAATCTGGTAAATCTACTTTTGATAATTCGTGATATGCATCATATAATCTTTGATAGTAGTCTGATAATTCTTGTTCTGTCATAGAATCCAACATAGATTCAAAATTTTCACTATCTATTTCAGTAATTAGTTCATCAATATTCATATTAATACTCCCCTTCTTTTATTTCTTTTGTTAATAATTCTTCAAATAATGGTAACAAAATATTTGCAGTTTTTTCATCTTCTAACACTTTATTAATACTATTTTCATTATATATTAATTTATATATATTTAATGGCTCATCATTTTCATCTATTTTATTTGCAAAACCATATTCAATACCATCATATATCAAAGTTTCTAAGATAAAATATTCTCCATCATTCATAGTAATTAATTCATCTTTTTTTATCATATATATCGCTCCTATTCTCTAGTAAAATGATACCATAAGTTTAATTTATTGTAAACAAAAAAAGCAAGTTATCTTGCTTCTACAATTAATTTAATAGCTGTTCTTTCTTCAGAATCAATTAAGATATCTGTAAATGCTGGTATACATACTAAATTTTTACCAGATGGTGCGACAAAACCTCTTGCTATCGCAATTGCTTTAATTGCTTGATTTAAAGCACCTGCTCCTATTGCTTGCATTTCTACTGACGACTTTTCCCTAAATACATTTGCAAGTGCTCCTGCAACTGAATTTGGATTTGATTTTGACGAAACTTTGATTGTTTCCATATTTTTTGCCTCCTTATTATTACACTTAAATATATGAAGAAATAAAAAAAATAGAATAAAATTTTATTCTATTATATATTTTTTAGTCATTACATCAGACTTTTCTACGTTATTAATATATACACCTGAACATGGATATATATTAACAATTTCTTTAGTATTTAAATTTGTAATTACCATTAAATAATCTGTATTCTTTTTATCAACAGTACCAATCTTTGGATACTCTATAATATATCTATCAAATAAATCATAATAACTTGGCTCAGTATTTTCTATTTTTTCTTTTACATAACTAATTATATTTTTTATATCAATTTCGCCATTGAACCTACTTCTACCAAGAATTTGATTTCTTTCTATTTTATCTTCTAATATGCTATCATCATATTCAACTATTTGTGATGAAAAATATCTTAAATTTTCACTTTTCATTACATCATTTAATTCTGGATAAATATTCTTATAAATATATCTTCTCAAAATATTAACTTCAAGTTCGTTTTCCAAAGCATATTTTTCTGGTATTTTTATAAATTGCTTATATGCTTCTTCATAATTTTCTTCTTTTATTAAAATTACAATATATTGTATAAGTGCTCTTACTTTTCCCTCATTATATGAATATTTAAATAATTCCTTAGATTTTTCTATATCACCACTATATTTAAGTACAAGGGCATAATAATATGCAATTTCTCTATTATCTAAATACTCTTCTGAAAGTTCTTTTACTTTATCAAATTCTCCATCCATAAATAATAATCTTACATATACAGATAGCGCTGCTTCATTATAATAATAATAGTTTAATACTTTTCTTAATTCTTTTTTTGCAAGTTCAGTATTTCCCATTTCAATTAATTTAAGTATTGAATTAAAATGCTTCCCCCTTTTTACATCATTAATACTACTTTTCATTATAAACCCCCAAATAATAATTGTTATTTTTTTCATTTTTCATATTACTACTTTCACCATGTCCAGGATAAATAATAATATCATCACTATATTTATATATCTTTATTAGTGATTTTTTCATATCATTAAAACTTGAATACTCAAGATCAGTTCTTCCTATTACACCTTTAAATAAAAAGTCTCCTGTAAACATTATATTTTCTTCATAAAAATAATATGTTACTAAATCATTTCTATGTCCTGGAGTATATATTACTTCAAATTTAAAGTCTTCTATTTCGTATTTCTTTTCTTCTACGTTAATTAGATTTTGTTTATTTATTTCATTATTTATATTATGATAATAAATTTTAACATTATATTTTTTTTCTAAAGAGTCTAATGCGCCAATATGATCGTAGTGTGCATGAGTAATAAGAATAGCACATACTTTAAGATTTAAATCATCTATTTTATTTTCTATTTTTGCTGCTTCAGCACCTGGATCAACTATTATGCATTTATCTTTAATTATTAGTAAGTAGCAATTTTCTTTAAGTTCACCAACTACTATTTTTTCTACTAACATAAAAATTTCCCCCTAATCAAATATGTCTAGTATTTCTTCTAAAGATGTTATATTTTTAAATTTACAATTGCTTTCTTTTTCTTTTGTAAATTTTATTCCTATTCCTCCTGATGCTTCCCAATCTATTAAATTACCTGAATAATCATCAACTAGTATTGCACCTTTTGTTTGAGTCATTTTTGTTTTTGAAACTCCAGATGGAACAGGTATTATTGTTAAATCATTAGTAATACCATCTAAAAATTTAATTTTGGCTTTTGCTTCTTTAAGTGAATTTACATGTGTTAAAATTGATATATTAAATTTGCCTGATTCACTTAATTTTCTTATGGCATTTACACTATCATTTAAAGCAACAGAATCATCTATTAATTCTTCCCAATCTATTTTAGAAAATAATTTACTCATTTCTTTTGTTTGAGTTTTATAGTCTAAATTAAGTTGTTTAGCAAGTTTATAAACAGGAGGTAAAGTATCTAATATTACTCCATCAAAATCTATATATAAGTTTCTCATAAAATATCCTCCTCACTTTTTACTATATTCCAGTTTGGTAAGTTTTTAAAAGTCATTACTTCTTTTGTAACTGGATGAATAAATTCTAATTTATATGCATAAAGCATTATTTGTTTTTTATCTTGAAAACCATATCTTTGATCACCATATATTGGATGATTAATATTGCTTAATTGAAGTCTTATTTGATGATGTCTACCTGTTATTAAATTTATTTTTAATAGAGATAAGTTATCTTCTTCTTTTATTACTTTATATTCTAATATAGCTTCTTTTCCATTTTTTTCATCTATATATGAGTTATGTGTTTTTTCATTTTTTGACATTTTATTTATAAGTTTATCACATTTTTTATCTAAAATGCCATGAACTACTGTTAGATATGTTTTATGTATTTTATTAGTTCTAACTTCTTCACTTAGTCTTGATGCTGCTTTACTTGTTTTTGCAAATACCATAACTCCACCTACTGGTCTATCAAGTCTATGAACAAGACCTAAATAAACATTACCTGGTTTATTATATTTCTCCTTTATATAATTTTTTATTATAGTAAGCATATCAAGATCATTTGATGAATCTGCTTGAACTGGAACATTATATGGTTTAATAACTACTATAATATGATTATCTTCATATAAAATTTTCAAATTATTCATTTTTTTCCCATCTTCCATAAATACCACATGGTAAAACTAAATCACTATTTTCCATAGGAAGACCAACTTCACCACTACTTATTTTACCTTCATGTTTTTTATTTATTGTAAGACTTAATATATTTTCAAGTACTTTTGGACTCATTCCTGTTGTATATGAATTAATTAAGAAAAATAATGGATCATCACTTAATACATCTTCACATAGTTTAATTAATTTAAATAAACTTTCTTCTATATTCCAAACTTCTTTATTTGCTCCTCTACCAAATGATGGTGGATCCATAATAATCGCATCATATTTATGACCTCTTCTTATTTCTCTTTGAACAAATTTAATTACATCATCTACAATAAATCTTACATTTTTATCTTGAAGATTTGAACTTATTATATTTTCTTTTGCCCATGCGGTCATACCTTTTGATGAATCAACATGTACAACGTCCGCTCCTGCATAAGCACAAGCAACTGTCGCACCACCTGTATACGCAAATAAATTAAGTACATTTATATGTCTATTACTCTTCTTTATTTTATCAATCATATAATCCCAATTTACAGCCTGTTCTGGAAATAAACCTGTATGTTTAAATCCCATTAATTTAATATTGAATGTTAAATCTTTGTAACTAACTGTCCATCTATCAGAAATATTATTTTTGTATTCCCAGTATCCACCACCTGTTTTACTTCTATGATAAATAGCATTTGCTTTATTCCATAATTTTGGGTTTGTTTTTTCATCCCATATTATTTGTGGATCTGGTCTTGATAATATTATTCCATTCCAAGACTCAAGTTTCATTCCACCTGACATATCTAATATTTTATAATCTTTCCAAGAATTTGCTAAATTCACTTTTAATCACTTCCAAATCTATATGTATTATACCTTATAGTAACGAAAAAAACTAGATATAACTAGTTAATTTTTTTACTATCACCCATTTTATAACTTAAATACTTTTGTACTTCTTCTTCACTTGTACTTTGAAAAAATTCTATTGCATTATCTATTTTTTTTATTTCTTTTTTGAAATATAAATCCTCTTTTTCTATTATTAAACAGTTTTCTTTAAATTCATTACCATAATAACCAACTAAAATAAGCTTCGCCAAATTTATTGTTCCAAATATTCCAAGTAAAACACTTATTAATTTATAATCTTTTTGCAAAAGAATATACAAAAGCATATAGTATGTTATAGCTTTACACATATATTCATTTTTTTGTTCACTAATATCTTCTAGTCTTTCTTCATAATTACATTCTTTAAAAAAAATAACATCCTCATTAACTTCATTTTTAAAATCATTTTGAAATTCTCTCAAAATTTTTATATAATCATTTTTATTCATAAAACACCTACATCTCTAAAAATAAGCTAATTTCATCACGATTTCTTTTATAACAATTAATATTATTTTTATTTTCATATTGCAATTTTTTCAAATTTTCGTATTCTTCTAATAAATTATCATGAGACATTTTAAGAATAAGTAGTGTACCTTCTAATAATGCTATTCTTAAATTATATTCATATAAATTTAATTTACCATAGATTCCAATTGTAAGAATATTCAATATTTTATATCTTCTTAACAAGCCAAGATATTCCTTTGAAAAAATATCATAATTTGATAATAAATCATCTAATTCTTTATTTATTTCTTTTACTTTTTCATCATAATTATTACTTTCACACTCATTAATTAATACTTTATATTCTTGAAGTATTTTAAATAGTTCTTTTTTTAATACTAATTCTCCCATAAATACCACCAAACTTAAGCATATAGTATAAATGTATAAATTGTGTTTGTCAATTTCTTTTTTTCTTATTTTTACAATATTGATATAAATCATTACAAGTTAAAGAATCATCTAGTGCTCTATGTGAATTATAATTTAATCCTAAATATTCTTTTAATGTTTTTAATCTATGATTTTTACTATCATAAATTGTTATTCTAGAAAGAAGTAAAGTATCAACTATTCTATTTTTTAAATGTTTTAAATGTAGTTTTGTAATATTTGCCTCAATAAAATCATAATCAAATTTTACATTATGACCAATAATTGTATAATCTTCAATAAAATCTAAAAATTTAGGAAGTACTACATCTATTTTATCTTTTCCTTTTAAGTCATCATCTGTAATACCAGTAACATCTGTTATTATTTGATTTAATTTTATTTCTGGATCTATTAAATAACTAAATTCATCTATTTTCTTATTATCTTTATATTTTATCGCACCTATTTCAATTATTTTGTCTTTCTTAGGATTAAGACCACTTGTTTCTATATCAAAAACAACATAATCATCAGGTAACTCGTTTGTTCTTAAACTCTGATACATATTAATCTCTTTCTAGCACATTAAGTAAAAGTGCATTTATATTATAATTGTTAATAATTATTTTTTCAAGAATTTAATATATAATTTTATTAATAAATTTTGAAACATTGGAGCTCTATATATTTCTTTTGGATTCTCTTCTTTTACTGCTTTTATAATTTGTTTTGTAATAGAATCATACTTCTTTTTAGCAGAAAAATCTAATATTTCATTTTCTAAGTTTCTTATTGAATCATAAAAATCTTTAAAAATAGTCTCTTCGTTATATTTATTTTCTATCATAAATCTATTAAACCCTGTTTTATAAAGCCCTGGTTCTATAATACATACTTTTATATTTTTATTTATTGCTTTTATTTCTTTTCTTAAGCATTTACCTGTCATTGTAATACTTGCTTTAGTTCCCGCATATATTCCAAAAAATGGAATTGATATATTTGATATCATAGAAGACATAATTATTATTTTGCCATTACCTTTTTCTATCATTTTGCTGATAACTTTTTTTATAAGTTCAAAATTTGATAGAACATTTACTTCATAACTATGTCTAAATTTTTCTGTATCTATATCAATAATACTACCTCCATATCCAACTGCAGCATTACTTATTAATATATCAATATCTTTTTTCTCTATTTTTTTAAATCATTTTTATTTGTAATGTCTAATTTGAAAGTATCTATATTATCCATATTTTTAACTTTATCATTTAATACTTCTAATTGTTTATCATTTTCAGTTGTTAAAAAAACATGATAACCTTCTCTTGCAAGATTAATTCCTGCATTATATCCAAGTCCAGATGCTGAACCTGTTATTAAAATATTCATATTTATCACCAATAATATTTTGCTTTAAAAAAAGAAATACATACTATGGTGCATTTCTTTTTAAATAATTAAATAATATTTAAAATTTGCAAATTACATAATTTTTTTACTATTTTGTGTATCATTTAAAATTTTAGTCATTTTCTCTATTGCAACTGAACCTTCTTTAGCAACTTTTATGGCAAAATCCAACATTTGATTTTCTTTACTATTGACATTTATAGCATTAGTCTTAAATAAAGGAACTGAATTTCTTTTTTCTTTAGATGCTTCAATTTGCTCATCTAATGTTGTATAATCAATCCAAAATAACGATTTATCATTTATGCAATTAATATCATACCTTCCACCTGCTTCATCTGGTACTGATCCATTAACAATTCCATCTTCATATTTTAAGTATCCAGCATTAGCACCAAATGATAATCCAAAACCTTTCCTAGAAATTGCACTTTCAGCATCAAAAAATATTTTTTTGGCAGCACAATTTTCAGGTAAATTTTTAGAATACACAACATCAAGCATTCCATTTTTGATTTCTTCTTCAGACATTTTTTGCCCATTATAATTAGTAATATTTGCTTTTATTTCTTCCATACTTTCAGAATTTTTGATTTGCAGTCTTTCTTGTATTTCATTTAAAAATTCATTATTAAAGCTATCTTTAAATACCATTCCAACTTCTTTAGCTAAACTCATATAATTATACCTCCATTACAATTATTATCTATAGTTTATAATATTCAAAATTATATGTCAAGTTTATTACATTATTATTACATTTTATTTACATTAAAATGATACTTTTGTCTCTATTATTTTGCTTTAAAAAAAGAAATACATACTATGATGCATTTCTATTTAAACAGCATTTTAAATTCATTTGGCATATTTATTTCAAAAGTAAGTAATTTTTTCGTAACCGGATTTACAAGTTCTAACTTATATGCATGAAGTGCAAGTCTATTAATTAATTTACTTTTTTCACCATACTTTAAATCACCAAGTATTGGTGTTTTATTTTCTTTCATATGTACTCTTATTTGATTTTTTCTACCTGATTTTAAATTAATATCTAAAAGAGAAATATTTTTTCTTTCTTTTAAAACTTTGTATTCTGTAATAGCAAGTTTACCACTTCTATCTTTTACAGAATATACCATATTACCATTTTCTTTTAAATAACTTTTAATCGTTCCTTCTTTGTTTTCCATTTTTCCATCAATAACTGCATAATAACATCTTTTCTTTACTATATCATTCCAATTATCTTGATATAAATGTTTAGCTCTTTCGTTTTTAGCAAACATAATTATTCCTGATGTATCTTTATCAAGTCTATGAATTATAAAAATTCTGTTATTCTTATTTTTCTTTTTTAAATATTCCATAACTAAATGATATGCAGTTTTATTTTTTTCTTTTTCTGTTGCGACTGTAAGTAAACCAGATGGTTTATTTATTACAATAATATTTTTATCTTCATATATTATATCTATGTTTTTAGCAACTTTCTCTCTTATTTCAACTACATCTCCAATATTTAATTCATAATTATATTTAGTAGTCATATTACCATTTACAAATACTTTTTCATTATGTAATAAACTTTTTACACTATTTTTTGATAAATTACTAAACATTTTCTTTAAAAATTCTATTAATATTTCATTTTCTTTTACTATATATTTTTCCATTATCCATTCTTCCTTATAACCACATGTATTCTTTTTGATTCATCATTTGCTTTTTGCCTAAAGAAATTAGTAAGAAGGGCATAACTAACATCATATTTGTCTAGTATCTCTTCTAATTTCTTCTTTTTATAGATAAAAAACTCATGTTCAAATATAAATGTTTTAAGTCCAATTGTAAAATTAATAGTTCTTATTTGCATACTATATTTTGGACTATAAAAGCATTCCATATATCTTTTATTTCCATCTACTTTATCATAAACATCATCATTTGATCTTCTATTATCTAAATCTATTACCATTATTCCATCTTTTTCTAAATGATCAAGTGAATTTTGAAGTGCCTTTTCAAATTCATCATAACTTTTTAAATGATTAAAAACTGAATGCATTGATATAATCGCATCATATTTTTCATCTATCTTATAATCAAGTATATTAGCTTTAAAAATTCTTGCTTTTTTTACCTTTGTTTTTGCAAGTTCAACCATATTTTCACTTAAATCAAGGCCATCAACTATATAACCTACATTTTCTAAAATATTTAAGTGTGTTCCTGTACCACAACCTAAATCTAATACTCTTTTTTTATCTTTAATCATTCTAAATAAAAAGCGCATTTCTCTTTCATAATTTCTATACTTATTGAAAATATCATAAAAATCTGAATATTTGTAATAGTCTTTAAATAATTCATCAATCATAAAATACCTCTTAACTCATTATATCACATTTTTTACTTTACTTCATATGGATTAACATGAACCATACAATGTTTTACGATATTTATTTCATTTTCAACACTATTATGAATTTCTTCAGCAACCTTATGTGCATCTTTTAATAATAAATTTTCATCTACTGATATTTCAACATCAACATATGCTTTATTGCCAAATTGTCTTGTTTTAATATCATCTATATTTTTAACACTTTCATTTTTTTCAATTACACTTATTACTTTATCAATAACTTCTTTATCACAAGATTTATCTACCATTTTATCTATTGCATCTTTAAATATATCTATTGAAACTTTAATAATACATAATGATATTATCACGCTCGCTAATGGATCAAATATTTTAAATCCAAGCCTAGAACCTAATATTCCAATAAAACTACCAATTGATGATAATGCATCTGATCTATGATGCCATGCATCTGCCTTTAATGCTGCCGAATTAATTTTTTTTGATACTCTTATTGTATATTGATACATTGCTTCTTTTGATATTATTGAAATAATAGATGCGATAAGGGCTAAAACTCCTGGCATAACAAGATTACTACTATTAGTTACATTTTTTATTCCATTTATTCCTATTAATGCTCCTATTATAAAAAGCATACCAGAAAGTATAATTGCAGATACACATTCTATTCTTTCATGACCATAAGGATGATCACTATCTGCTTTTTTATTTGATATTTTTACTCCTATTATAACAACAAAAGTACTAAGTACATCAGAAAGTGAATGTACTGAATCTGATATCATCGCAGATGACTTTGATATAACCCCTGAAATAAATTTTATAAGTGTTAATAAGCAATTCAAAATAATACTTATTATAGAAACCTTGATTGCTATTTTTTCATTATTTTTCATATATCCTCCTATTTTTAAATAAAAATACACCTAATTTGTGAAACTTATGTTATGTCCCGCAAATTAAGTGTATACTTATATGCTGCCAAAAAAGGCCCGGTTGTTAATAAATAACAACTTGATCAATATTTAACTTTTGAATAAATGATATCATTTACTTTATTATATGTCAATAATTATTTTTTGTTATTAATCTAACCTTGGAGTTAATATTTCATAACCATCTTTTGTAATTAATACTGTATGTTCATAGTGTGCTGCACTTTTTCCATCTTCTGTTCTAATTGTCCATCCGTCGTCTTCTTCATAAATATCATCTGTACCAAGATTAAGCATTGGTTCTATACATATTACCATACCTGCTTTTAATATTGGTCCTGTTCCTGATGCACCATAATTTGGAACATTAGGATCTTCGTGCATATCTGTTCCAATACCATGACCACATAATTCTTTTACTATACCAAGATTATGACTTCTAGCATATTTTTCAACTGCTGCAGATATATCTCCTACTCTTGCTCCTGGTTTTACCATTTTTATTCCCTCATATAATGCTTTTTCAGTATGTTCCATTAAATATTCTTTTTCTTTTGATATATCTCCAACTTTATAAGTCCAAGCAGCATCTCCTTGGTATCCTTTATAACCTATAACCATATCAATAGTTATAATATCACCTTTTTTAAGTTTTCTATTACTTGGTATACCATGAACAACTTCATCATTTATACTTGTACAAAGAGTTGCTGGAAATCCTTCAAAACCTTTACAAGTAGGAACTCCGCCCATACTTCTTATATATTCTTCTGCAAGTCTATCAAGTTCTTTTGTTGTAATACCTTCCTTAATAAATGGTTTTAAGTATTTATGTGTTTTTGAAACCATATAACCTGCTTCTCTCATTAATTCAATTTCTCTATCGCTTTTTATTGTTATCATAAAAATTCCTCTTTTCTAGAAGATATTATACAACAAAAAAGGTACTATTTCTAGTACCCATTATAATTTGATTTTCTCTTTTTTCTAGTTACTACATTATTTAAAATAATAAATAACATAGAGAATATAATAATTATTACCATATTTATTATTATAGGATTCATACTACTTATATTAATAACATCAATATTTTTTAATAAATCATTAGAATTTATATAGTAATATGCTGGTAAAATATGTGCAAAATTAAGCACTGAATCTGGTAAATATTCTGCTGGTACAAATGCACCACAAAGGAATGCAGAACCAAGAGCAATTACATTTACTATACCAGATATTGCATTTTTATTATTAGTTAGAGAACTTATTAAAATTGATAAAGTAAGTGCACAAAATGTAAATATAAATGAATTAATAATTGATATTAATCCTCTTATAGAAAACATTATATCACCAACTACAATCACACCAATAATAACAAACAAAAGCCAAACTATACTTGAAAAAACAATACTTGCGAGTAATATTTTATTATTATGACTCTTATAATTTATACTACTAATATTAATTCTTTTACTAATACTTTCTTCTTTAAATGAACATAGTACTAAACATATAATATATATTATAATTGCTAAAATACTATAACTAGCAAAATTAAAATAGTAAGCAATATTATATGTTTTTGATGTATCTACTTTTGATGTTATTTTAACATTTACATCATCATTTATATTATCATTTATAAGAGTAATAAGTTCATCTTCACTACCCGCTTCTTCATTATATATATTTTGAAGTTTTATATATCTTTTTAACATCATTTCAGATAAATGTGCATCATATTCATCTGTTTTCTTTATATCTAATTTTGGATTTTTTCCTAAAAGTACATTTTTTCTATAATCTTTTGGAATATATATTACATAACTTACTTCTCTATAAAAAAGCGCATCATTTATTTTTTCTTCATTATTTTCTACTTTCACTATATTAGAATTTTTCTTCATATAATCAATTAGATTCTTAGTAAGACCTTTATTAACATCTTGATTTATTATTAATATATCTGGTTTACTATTTACAAAATTAATATTATTATCACTTGTTTTCATATTAACTGCACCAAATATAATTAATAATGCAGTATATAAAATGATTGTGGGTTTTAGTTTATTTACTATTGTAAAAAATGTTTTAAATACTGTCATATTTTTGCCTCCTTAAAGAGTTTATAGAAAGTATCATCATAATAATAGAAAATATTACTAAACTAATAATATTAAAATAATATCTATCTAAAGTATTGTAATAATATAATGAATAAAGTCCATCAGTTATCATATTTACTGGATTTAATTTATTAATTATAGGAATATTTTTATCAATTACATATTTCATTGTTATTCCCATCATTCCAGATAAGAATGATCCAAGCATTATAACTGATATTAAAATACCTATCTTACTTCCTTCACTTACTTTAAATTTTGATGCAACAAATACTCCAAGTGTAAGTCCAGATAATGATCCTACTAATGAAAGCGCTATTACAAGTGGCAAATTATTTCCATAATCTACCTTTATTACAAATATTGTAAATATAAATAAAAGTGTTAATCCTATTAATTGAACTAAATAACTAGAAAGTAAACTACTTAATAATAACTTTGTTTTACTTGTTGGTGATAGTGATGTTCTTTTTCCAACACTATTCATATTTGCTAATTTAAAATTAGTAATATACATTGAAAGCATACTTCCATATAAACATGCCATCGCAATTAAAGTGTAGTATTCTATCATTGTATAACTTAAATTTTTATTTGAAATATTATTTAATTTTACATTATCTTCATTTAATATTTTTATAACATTGTTATATATTTCTTCATAATTAATAATTTTATCATAACTATTATTTTGCGATTTTATTACTTCTCTTCTTACTAAATCATTCATTATTTTTCTATCACTTTTAAGTTCTGAAACCACATACTTTATTATTGTTTCATTTACTCCAGATGAATTAACAGTAATATTAACATTATCATTTGTAAATTCTAAATAACCAGATATTTTTTTATTCTTTAATTTTTCTTCTGCTTCTTTTTTACTTACATATTTTGTATTAAATATTCTTGAACTATTATTTTTATCACTTAACTCTTTTATTGCTTCTTTATAGAATTCATCATTTTGAAACTCTTTATTTTCTATAACTGCAATATCTATTTGTTTAAAATTTTCTTTATTTTCTATATCTGAAAATGCAAGATAAAAGAATAATCCAAGTAATATTGGAAAGGCAAATGTCCAAAAGATTAATCCTTTATTTCTTATTAGTACTTTAAATGAATATTTAAAATTATTTATAAACATTAGTCTCTAAGTTCCTTACCTGTAAGAAATAAGAATACATCATTAATTGATGGTCTTTCTGAGAATATTTTATTATATTTTACATTATTTTCTTTTAAGAAATCTATTAATTCTCCTAAATTATTTTTGCCTTTTTTATATGTAATTACTAGTACTTTTTCATTTAGTGATATATTATGAACAGTTTTAAATTTTTTTATTTCTTCTATTATTTTATTATTTATTTCATCTATTTCTACTGTTATTTTTTCTTCTATATTTGCACGTTTTTTAAGTTCATCACTTGTTCCTTCAGCAAGTATTTTACCTTTATCTAGAATAATAATTCTATCACATAATATTTCTACTTCTTCCATATAATGTGTTGTATAAACTATGCTTGCTCCATCATCTCTTAACTTTTTAATACCTTCTAATATATTATTTCTACTCTGTGGATCAACCGCAACTGTTGGTTCATCTAAGAATATAAGTTCTGGTTTATGTGATATTCCACACGCTATATTAAGTCTTCTAAGAAGTCCACCTGATAACTGTTTTGGATAAAACTTTTTATAATTTTCTAATCCTACTAGTTTTATCGCATCATTTACATATTCTTTTCTTTTATTTTTATCTGTTATATAAAGTGAACAAAAATAATCTATGTTTTCATATACAGTTAATTCACTAAATACTGCAATTTCTTGAAATACTACACCTATTTTTCTTTTTATATCATAAGCGTCTGGACTCATTTCTTTACCAAATATTTTTATTTGTCCATTTGCTTTTATAAGTGATAATACACTATTTATTGTAGTTGTTTTACCACTACCATTTGGTCCTAAAAGTCCAAGAATTTCACCCTTTTTTACTTCAAAGGATAAATTATCTATGGCTTTTAAATTTTTATATTCTTTTGTTAAGTTTTTAACTTCTATTACATTTTCCATTATTTTTCTCCTATTTAATATCTACTCCACCAAATACACAAGTTGCTTTTATATATAGTGTATACTTTTTATTTTGATCATCTATATTTTTCTTTTTATTATCTACTCCACCAAAGAATGATGAAGATGATATTTTTACTTTTACATTATCTGGAACTAAAATATCTGCTCCACCAAATACACATTTTACATCTATTACAGTATCACTATTTATTTTTGCATTTCTTAAATCTAAATCAATACCTCCAAATACACTTGTTAAGTTTGCTCCATCAAATTTTTCATCTGATAAATTAACTTCTTGACCAGAAAAAACAGTACAATAATTATTATCATTTGTTTTATTTATTTTTTGTATTTCAGATTCTATTTTTTTATCTATTTTTCCTTTAAATATGCATGATATTCCAACTAATATTAATATTATTGGAACAATAAGTTTCCATAACATACCAATTTCTATAACATCTCTTCTCCATAATAATAATCCTATTCCAATTATTAATCCAATTATATTTTCAAGTTTATTTTCTTCTGTAATAATACCAATAAAACAAGGAACAATTATAAATAATGTCCACCATCCATCAAAAAATATATCTACATTAATTATTTCAAATGCATTTAATCCTATTATTATTCCAAGAGTAATCAAAACAAGTCCCCATATTATACTTTTTAAATTTTTCATATTATTTCTCTCCTTTTTTATATCATATACTATGATTCTAATTACAATATAACATACGTTATAAATTGTGTAAATAAAAAAGTAGAATTAATCTACTTTATATATCTTCTTGTAAAAAATTCTTAATAAAAATATTATAATTGCACCTAAAACTATAGGACTTACAAAACTATTAATAAGTTCATATTTAGTACTATAATTCTCATATTTCATTGATTTAGAATTATCTGTTTCTGAAACATAAATTAATTTTTTATATTCTTTTTTATTTCTAAATGTATCCAATACTGTATTCTTGATCTTCATCTGTTGGATTATCATAATGCTCTAACATTGCCCATTCTGTATATCATTTATCACTATTATATTTTTTTTCAAAATCTTTTTGGTTTTTATTAACATAAAAATATATTAAACTTAATATTGTTGACAAAATAATAATTGCAACAAGAGATTCTATCAAATTATGTTTTAATTCAATCTTTAGTCTATTATAAGATTCACAATTTGAAACATAAAATTGTTCATTTATATCATTTAAATTAATATTAATGTTATCTTTTTTTAATTTTGCTTTATTTATATATAGTTTAATAAATGTAACCATATATATTATTAAATATTGAATAATAGCATATAAAAATCCTCTTAATTCACTTATTTCTTTATTATTTTTAACAATAAAGAAATAGTATACAAAAACAAAAGCAATTATTATTATAACTAATGATTCTAAAAATGTTTTTCAAATTTTTTTTCTAGTATAACTTCTTCATAACCTTTTTCATTTTTCCTCCATATATAAAAAGCAATCTTTATCATGTGAATTAATTATTCCTATTGCTTGAAGATACGAATATATTACTATTGTTCCAACGAATTTCATACCTCTTTTATTTAAATCTTTTGATATATTATCTGATAACTCTGATTTTGTTTTACCTATTTCATATATAACCTTATTACTAGTAAATGACCAAATATAATTACTAAATGATCCATATTCTTTTTGTATTTTCTTAAATATTTTTGCATTGTTAATAGCTGCTATTATTTTTAATTTATTTCTAATTATTCCTTTATTATTTAATAACATGTTTATTTTTTCTTCATCATAATTTATTATTTTATCAATATTAAAGTTATCAAAGGCTGCTCTAAAATTTTCTCTTTTATTTAGTATACATTCCCAAGAAAGACCTGCCTGAAATGATTCAAGTAATAACATTTCAAATAAATAATTATCATTAAAACTTTTTCTTCCCCATTCTTCATCATGATACTTTATATAAAGCTCATTATTCGTATTAACCCAAGAACACCTATTCATAATTACCAATCCTCTAAATTAATTATACATAATCTTTTAATATTTTTCCATAAAAAAAAGCATATCAATATAAGATATGCCTACTTATCACCTTGTTAATTTTAATACTTTTGGATTATTTAACTCACCTTCAAAAACCGTTACTGCAGGTCCTGTCATATACACATGATTATCTTCACCAAGTTCAATATTTAAATTTCCTCCTAAAAGTTCAACATTAACATTATTTTTAGTTAATCCATTTAAATTACATACAACTGCACTTGCACAAGCACCTGTACCACACGCTAATGTTTCGCCTGTACCTCTTTCCCAAACTCTCATTTTTATATTCTCCGGATCTTTTATTTCTACAAATTCAACATTAGTTTTATTTGGAAAAACTTCGTTTACTTCTAAAATACTACCATATTTTTTTACATCAAAATCTGATACATTATCTACAATTGTTACTGCATGAGGATTTCCCATAGATACACATGTAAAATCAAAACTTTTATCTAAGGCATTTAATTTTAAATTTTGTGCAATTTTTTCATCTGTTATAACTGGTATCTTTTCACATTCTAGTATAGGAGTTCCCATATCAACTCTTACAGTATCAACCTCTTTATCCTTTACATTTAATTTTAAGACTTTTATTCCAGCCTTTGTTTCTATAGTAACCAAAGTTTTATCTGTTAATTTTTTGTCATAAACAAATTTACCAACACATCTAATTCCATTTCCACACATTTCTGCTTCACTACCATCTGAATTAAACATTCTCATTCTAAAATCTGCTTTATCACTAGGACAAATTAATATTAGTCCATCTGATCCTACACCAAAGTGTCTATCACTTATATATTTTGCAAGAATACCAGGATTTCCTATATTTTCTTTAGTTGCATCTATATAAACATAGTCATTTCCAAGACCTTGCATCTTTGTAAAATTAAGTATATAATTCAATAAAATCACCCTATTAAATTATATGTAATTAAATTTTTTATATTAATTTATAGCAGTTCCATTTACATATAATTTATATCCATTAAAATCTATATTATCATAACTACTATCTTCATCTTCTAAACTAGATACATAACTATCACCAGTTAATTTAATTTTGTTTGTTTTATCAAGTACAAGTTTTATATTTTTAGCACTATTTTCTGAATTAATTTTACCAGTAAATAATGATTTTTCTTTTAAATTCATAGTAAGAGTAGAAATACTATCAATAACAATGTCTCCATCTGCTTCTTGATTAGTCATGTTAAGAGTTACATCCCATCCATTAGATTCAGAGTTTCCACATGAATCTTTTCGAACTCTTAAAAATTTACCTTTTGAATCATTATTTGTAATTTTATTATTAGTTAAATTTATAGTAGCTGTTGTATTCGTTACATTTTCACTTTTCATATCTTTTCTTCATTTCATGACTACATTATAAAATTAAATTATGTGAAAAATAGGAGAAATAAAGAAAAAAAGATAGATTACTCTATCTTTAACCCAAAGCAACATCTAATATCATCATTAATACAAATCCACCTATTAAACCTATTGTTGATAAATTTTTATTTTCTTTTACACTTTCAGGAAGTAGTTCTCTTGCGACTACTACAATCATTGCTCCTGATGCAAAAGATAAAAGAATTGGTAGTATACTTTTTATACTCATTGCAAGTATTACTCCAATAATAGCAGCAATTGGTTCTACTATTGCTGATGCCTGACCAATCATAAAACTTCTAAACCTAGAATACCCCTCTCTTCTAAGCGGAAGTGATACAGCAGCACCTTCTGGAAAATTTTGTATACCTATTCCAAGTGCAAGCATTAATGCTCCTACGGTGTTCATACTAGCACTAGAACTTGCAATACTTCCGAATGCTACACCTATTGCCATTCCTTCTGGTATATTATGAATTGTAATTGCAGAAACAAATAATATACTTCTTTTTAATGATTCATTATTTTCTTTTTTCTTTCTTATGCTTAATACTTTGTCTAAAAAGCTATCAGAAAAAAGTACAAATAAGCCTCCTATTATAAAACCAATTGATGGAAGTACCCATTCTTTAAATCCTAGTTCTAATGACAAATCTAATGCTGGAGATAAAAGTGACCAGAAAGATGATGCAATCATAACTCCTGCACTAAATCCCAAAATAGTATCTAGTACTTTTTTATTCATCTCTTTAAAAAAGCAAACAACAAGTGCTCCCAAAGCAGTTACTCCCCAAGTGAATATTGTTGCTAATAATGTTTGAATTACTGGGCTTAAACTATTAAACCAATTCAAATTTTAACTCACCTCATAATACATAATATGAAAATGAATATTAACCTGACACTAAAAAAGGATAAGATAATTTTTGAATTCCTATCCTAATATTTTACATTAATGTTTTTATTTCTTCAATTGTTAAACCAGTTACATCTGATATATCTTCTATAGACATATTTTTCTTAAGCATATTTTTAACAATTTCAATAGACTTTTTACTTTCACCATCATTTAATCCAGAACTATAACCTTCAGATTTTCCAGAATCATACCCAGAACTATAACTATCTTCTATGGCATCTTCTAATATACACTTATTTTCATAAGCTTTCTTTTCTTCTTCATCATATAACAAAGCATAA
>ERZ827440.1719-NODE-1719-length-22425-cov-2.831515_pt1 | contig 22425 bp, 16 predicted proteins | sample MGYA00519774_ERZ827440 | MGnify/ENA primary metagenome ERZ827440 (study PRJEB31778, sample SAMEA3449302) | human gut metagenome | biome: human gut; feature: human-associated habitat; material: faeces | place: United Kingdom | collected 2010/2012 ... | reverse complement strand
CGACAAGACGCAGGGTCCGACGAGATGCAGGGTCCGACAAGACGCAGGGTCCGACAAGACGCGGGGTCCGACAAGACGCGGGGTCCGACAAGACGCGGGGTCCGACAAGACGCAGAACTAATAAAAAGAAAAAACCAAAACCAAAGAATATGAATAAAGAACCTATTTCCATTTCATTCGCCAATCAGAAAGGCGGTATCGGCAAATCAACACTTACGATTCTGGCCGCATCATGGCTACGCTATGTCCGGGGGCTGAATGTTCTTGTTGTTGACTGCGACTTCCCGCAGAATAGTATTTATGAATTGCGGGAGCGGGAGAAAAAAGTGCGAAATTAAACATGATCGTCCGGATACTCGGTAATAATGGGTTGTCCGTAAAAGCCTATGTAAATAATATTCTGAACACTCATCTGGAGCAATACCGGGATGAGATTAACAACCTTTTAAGCAAACCCAGAAATTTTAAATTATGATGAAGCTCGGTCCGTAATGCAAAGTAGCAGCCCAAAGAGAGGAATAGCGAACCGGAACAGGAGTATTTAAGGGCTGACAAATCCTAAAACACATCAATAACAACTTAAAGAATAATTAATTTATGGAATACCTATTAATCGAAAAAAGGGCATGGCTGGAAATGCAGGCCGAAGCGAAACGATCAGACGACCGAATGAAAAAAACGGAACAACATTTTTTCCCGGCAGGCAATTCGGGATGAATCGACAATGCCGCAGTCTGTCAATGGCTGAATATCTCTAAGCGAACCCTGCAATATTACCGGAACAGCGGGATTCTGCCCTATACCGTTATGGGAAATAAATGCCAATATAAACCCGAAGATGTAAAGGCTATACTTGACCGATGTATAACTAAACAGAAATAGCGATGACAGATGATAAGATTCAATGCGGGGATGACATAATCACCCGCGAAACGCCGGAATACATAGAAACAATCGCAGCTTATCGGAACACAGCACGAATTGCCGACAGGCTGGTGAAAGAGCTCCCGCCTTGTCTGCTCAATGAGCGGTATTTCACCACCGAACAGGTGATGGAGCTGTTCCATATTAGCCGACGAGCTTTGCAGAACTATCGGGATAAGGGGATAATACCCTTTCTCTCGATAGGCGGGAATATCGTCTATTCCGAATCCAAAATCATGGAAATGTTGGAGAAGAATTATTACAGGTTAATATTTCCTAGAACATATAATATAGATTAAATGTAACTATTTTGGATTGACACCATAATATTTCATTTTAATATATTATAAATTCCTATATTTGTAAAAACCTAAATGCAATGAAACCTTTAATATTACAGTATAGTATTCTTCGAGGAAATGAATGTGCAAAGGCAAATCAGATTTTTGGTTACAACCCAACTTTATCTATGAATGAGGTGGTAATTAACAATAAGACTCACCTTGCTATTGAGATTCCAGAACAAACCCATTTGTGCACTTTAACCAAAGCAGGCAGAGAGGACACAGATGATGCTATTAATTTAGGGACAGCAACAGAAGTCCATAGAGAAGCCGAAACAGACTCATTAACTGAAATGGAAACTCGTGTTGTTCGGGAGGAAATGCCAATGCTATTAGAGATGGTTACTAAAACCTTTACTTCAACTGAAAGTGACGATGAGAGTTTTAATTATCTCTAATAAATCAGACATTACAACTGATTTAGTTGTTCGTAAACTTACAAATCGACACATAGATTTCTATAGATTCAATACAGAAGAGTTATGTCGAAGTGTGGATATTCATTTTGATTTTAATTTTTCTAAATATTATTTAAGCGATTCACTTAAAGGTATTACCATTGATTTATCTACCGTCACTTCGGTTTATTTCAGGCGCCCCGAATTACCGACTTTTGACAATGATGAATTAACAACAGGAGAAACAATATTTATTAAAAGAGAGTTGGCCTATACATTAGAAGGTATATACAAAATATTAAACAATGCTTATTGGATAAGTCCTGTATACGCTATAAGAGAAGCTGAAAATAAAATATTCCAATTAGAGATCGCAAAAAAACTTGGCTTTGATATTCCCCAAAGTATAATATCTAACAATCCAACTCAAGTAAATGACTTTGTATCGGCGAATAATAGTTGTATTATTAAACCCATAAAATCAGGCTTAATTGAAGATGAAGCAAATCAAAAGGTTGTATTTACATCCACATTAAACAAAAAATGGATATCTAAAAAAGAATTAGCCACTTGTCCTGCATATCTGCAAAATAATATAAAAAAGCAAAAAGATATAAGAGTAACCGTCGTTGGATGTAAGGTTTTTGCCATGTCTATTGATTCTCAATGCGAAGAAGAAGCCCAAACTGACTGGAGAAAAAGTTCCAAAATACTAAAATACGAGGCTATTGAAATTCCTAAAGACATTCAGAATAAGTGTATTACTTTATTAAGAGAGTTAAATTTAAATTTTGGGGCAATTGATTTCATTTTAAATTCAGTTGGACAATATATATTTTTAGAGATCAATCCTAATGGACAATGGGGCTGGGTAGAACAACAAGTTGGTTATGATATAAGTGGTGAAATAGCTAATTTACTTGAAAATGGGAATATGGGAAAGTATTCGTGAGTTTTTTTGGCCATTATTAGAACCCGCCAAAGAACAAGAAATGCCGGAAATCGCTGGAGATAAAATAGCCAGTGATTCAAATTGGCAAATTCGATATAATTTTCTGAAATCGTATTCAGAAAAAGAAAGCGAACGTTTACGCACTGTAGAAACAAAATCCTCTATATTTATAACTATTATGAGTGTGGCTGTTACAATTCTCACTGCGACGATATCCTCACTTAAAAATATCACTTCAATAATTACTCTCAATTCAGTTATTACCTTTGTCGCCTTAATCGTTATCATCTATTTATTACGCACTTTATGGTTTTCTGTTCAAGCTCTACAAAGACAAGCATATTTAAGTATTGGAGTTAAAGACTTATGCTCTCTTCATGCTAACGACAATGATCTATATCGATATTTATCATTACAATTGGAGAAGTGTATCAACCATAATATCAATGTGATCAATCATAAAGTAGATTCGATGGTAATGGCTCAAGAATACTTCAAAAGAGCAATTGGAGCATTGCTCCTTTTTGTCATTTTACTAACTATATTTCTAAATCTCGATTTATTCAATACATTCAAAATGAATTGGGATATTGACACATGGCAATGGGTAGCTATAACTATATTAAGTTTAGCATTCGTAGGTATTACCATTTACTTATGTATGAATCGAAAGAGAAAGTATTGAGTGAATAATACATTGGATAATTTTAGTATCTTTGTATCATATTGAAAAACCTTAATACAGGCGAGCAAGCCAACACTTTTCATGCAAAGCCAAAGTGTGGTACAATGATTTAGTTCTTTCGCAAAACAACTGATATACAGCGACTTCTATAAGCGGATGAAGCTCCGTTTTCCGCTCACGGGGCCTTTGAAAGAAGGTGCAACAAGAAGCAGAAAACCTTATGTATCAATGATATGTAAGGTTTTTTCATTTTTAGGCCGAAGCCGATAAAAGCAACGAAAAGCAGGTTTTTACGACCTTATCGTCAACCTGTTTTGCTCGAACCGAAAACAGGTCACTAATGTAAGTTATTGCATTAACTGTCAGCTTTTTGCCTCGCAACATTTCTATGCTGTAAACATATTACTCACCAACCATTTACAGCAGTATGGAAAGAAAGACTTTCAATAAAGTTGAAGTTCATTCTCGCCTCGGCATAGCTCGAACAAGTCCGGCTCGGCCCTCGGCTCGGCGAACTTTCAGCGTGGTGTTCTTACGCAGGAAGACCAAAATCGACAAAAAAGCAAAGCGCCTATCTATGCCCGTGTAACCACCAGCGGACATGCGGTCGAAATCTTCACGCAATGCCATACTGAGCCGGATCATTGGGATCAACGGGCCGAACGATCATTGTGCAGGCATTTCTCGCAGCAGGATTCCAGAAAGTAATTACATACTTTGATGTACCAGAGATTTCGGAACCTATTTTTGTATCGAGTCACCGTTATTCATGGTCTTATTATCGTGTTTGCAAATCTGATTTTTCCTCAAATCGCCCGCCCGCAGCCGGGCACCGCGAAGCCGGGTTGACCGGCATCAATATAGGTATCCGTCACAGGACACCGCAAGCGGATTAATTTTTCCCGGAAATTTCTTGCAGGTTATAAAAATTCACTACTTTTACCTGACAATACCCCGACGGATCATAATGGATGAAGAAAGACGATACCTCGAGGCACTGGCTCGAGACGACCGTTCCGCTTTCGATGCGCTTTACCTGAAATATGCTGCGAAGACGGAAGAATTCTTGTATCGTATGCTCAAGGATCACTCCGAAGCAGAGGACATCACGCAGGATATTTTCCTCAAAATATGGCGCAACCGCACTTCGATCGGCGCCGTGGACGCATTTGGCCCCTACCTCTTCCGCATGGCTCGCAACGCCGTCTACGACCGCTTCGACAACCGTTCGGTGCGCGAGAATTACGCCCGCAGGGCCAGCCTGCTGCCCGAATACGAGCTTCCCGACAGCGCCATCGACAGCCGCGACCTGCTGCTGCTGATCCGCATGGTTGTCGAAAAAATGCCCGAACAACGGCGCCGGATCTTCCGCATGAGCCGCGAAGAGGGGCTTTCGAACGACCAGATCGCCGAACAGCTCTCCATCAGCCGCCGCACGGTCGAGAACCAGATTTCCCGCGCCCTGGCCGAGCTGCGGAAGCTTGTGAAGCTGATTCTTTTCTTTTTCTGAAAAATAATTCCACTTGCGACGTGCGTAGTCCCGATATGAACCGTCTTATTGGTAAACGGGCGAATCATTATGCGCAAAAACTATATAAAAGAGATCATCGAAACATTCCTCGGGAATGAGATGCCGCAGGAAGTGCAGCAGGCGTTCGGCGACTGGCTGCGCGACCCGGAAGCACGCACCGAGAAGGAACAAACGCTCGAAACCTACTGGGAAAGGCTCGAGGCCGCCGAGCGGCCCGGCCGCGACCGGAAGCTGGCCCGCCTGCACGAAGCCATCCGGCGCGAAGAGAGCTTCCGCCGCCGGAGCCTCTGGCGAAAGGTCGCGGCGGCAGCGGCGGTCGTACTGCTGGCCGTGGGCGTCAATTACTTCGCCGCACAGGGCTACCTGCGCAGCAGGGTACAGACCAACATCGTCACCTCGGCCCACGACAAAGGCGAGTACGTATTACCCGACGGCACCCGCATCTGGCTCAACGCCGGCAGCGTGCTGCGCTATTACGGTGATCTTTCGGGCCGCAAGCGCGTGGTCGAGCTCTCCGGCGAAGCATTCTTCAAAGTCCGCCGCGACGAAAAGCGCCCGTTCATCCTCAAAGCCGACGACATGAATATCGAGGTTCTCGGCACGGAATTCGATTTCATCAACTACGCCGAGTTCAGCACCACGGAAGTAATCCTCTGCAGCGGAAGCGTCCGCGCCTTCGGGGGCCGGCTGCCGCGGCCGGTGATCCTCAAGCCGGGCGAACGGCTGGCCTATTCGAAAAAAGACGGTCGCATCTCGCTGTCGCAGGTCACGGCGCTGAACTATTCGCAGTGGATGAACGGCGAGCTGTCGTTCGACAACGCCCCGCTCAGCGACATCATCGCCAATCTCCAGCGCTGGTACGCCGTCGAGATCGACTGTCCGGAAGAGTGGGCGCGCCAGGTCAGGATGTCGTTCGCAGTGATCCGCAACGAGAGCATCGACGAGATACTCAAAGCCATGTCGCTGGTCGTGGACATCAACTATGCGCGCGAGAACCGCCATGTGACGATTATTCCCAGAGAAAGTAGAAATCACAAGTAATACCAAACCTCAGCCTATGTAACATCGACTACCCGAACTTTCGTCCGGTCGGAACTTCCCGGCCTTGTGCCCTGGGCACAAAACTCCGCAAACCTAACCTAAACTTAAAATCTATGCGTAATTTTAGCAAAACCAGAATCCTCGGTGTCGTCTGTCTGGCATGGCTGCTGCTATGGCCCGCAGGTAGCCGGGCGCAAAGTTCGCCCACCGTCAGCATCGCCAGGACCAACGCGACCGTCCAACAAGTCCTGCGCGAGATAGAGCGCATGACCGAATACACGTTCTTCTACAACAACGGCGATTTCGACATGGAAAAAACCGTGTCCGTATCGGCCGTGAAACGTCCCGTGACCGAAATCGTCCGGGAGATGCTACCCGACTGCACCTGCAAGATCGAAAACAGGCGTATCATACTGATGAAGGCGCCCGCAGTAGCCGGGGGGGGGAAACCCGTTTCCCTGAAAGGCGCAGTGAAGGATGACAAGGGCGCTCCCGTCGTCGGAGCCACAGTACTACTCAGCGACGGCGGGCAAACCAAGGGCATCACCACCAGTTTCGACGGCAAATTCGCATTCCCGGCCGAAATCCTCTCGACCGACGCCACGCTCAGCGTTTCGTTCATCGGTTACACGTCCTATCAGGCCAAGATCGGCAACCGCACCTTCTTCGACGTGGTGCTGACCTCTTCCGAGCAGAGCATCGACGAAGTGGTGGTTGTGGGTTACGGCGTGCAGAAGAAGGCCAACCTGACGGGCGCCGTGGCCAGCATCTCGCAGAAAGAACTCCAGGATCGTCCCGTTTCGAGCGTGGGCAGGGCCCTGCAGGGTGCCATTCCCAACCTCAACGTCACCCTCTCGTCGGGACAACCCGGCGCGGGAGCTTCGTACAACATCCGCGGCAACACGTCGCCCAACGGCGGCAGCCCGCTGATCCTGATCGACGGCGTGGAAACCTATCCCGAACGCATCAACTCGAACGACATCGAGTCGATCACGGTTCTCAAGGACGCCGCTTCGGCAGCCATCTACGGCGCCCGCGGCGCATTCGGCGTCATCCTCATCACCACCAAGAGCGGCAAGTTCAACGAGAAGGCCGAGGTTTCTTCTCGGTGTCCAGCCCGACAACCTCGACTGATTACGAAACCCGCGGCTACTACTCGGCCAAGATCGCCGACCTGTTCATGCTCTCGGCGCAGAACACGCCCTACACCTCGTACACGGAGTCCGATTACCAGGCGTTATGGGAGCGCCGCAACGACAAAAAGGAGAATCCGGCGCGGCCCTGGGTCATCACCGACCGCCGCAACGGCCAGCAGCAGTACGTCTACCTGGCCAACTTCGACTGGTACAACTACCTCTACGACGACACCCGCCCGACCTGGGATCACAACATCAACATCAAGGGTGGCAGCAAGGCGCTTTCGTACATGGTCAGCGGCCGTTACTACCAGCAGAAGGGCATCAACAAACTGCTGCCCGACATGTACAAGTCGTACAACTTCCGCGCGAAGCTGTCCGCCGAGCTCCGGCCGTGGCTGACCATCTCGAGCAACACCAAGTTCTTCCAGTCCAATTACAAATACTACGGCTATGAGGACGAATACAATAACTTCCGCAAACCGACGCTCCATGCGCTGGCATCGTTCGTCCCGGTGAACCCCGACGGCACGGCCGTGTCGCACACCTCGGGCACCAACTCCTCGACCCACTACGTCATGGACGGCTACAACGCCATGATGCAGAAAGGCAAGAGCGGCGGCAACAAGAAGATCCAGGAGTTCACCACCACGTTCGAAGCTGAATTCAAGCTCCACAAGAACTTCAACGTCAAGGCCGACTTCAGCTATACGCAGGGCTATCTGCATTACGATTACCGCAGCGTGAACGTCGAATATTCGAAATATCCCGGCGTGGTCGAAACCGAACCCGAAGGCAACTTCCCCAACGCATACAAGGAAACGGTCTACGATCAGAACTACTACGTGGCCGACGTCTACGGCACCTACAACAAGACCTTCAGCGATAAGCACAACCTGACGCTCATCGCCGGCTACAACTACGAAGCCAAGTACTTCCGCGACCTGAAAACGGGCCGCAACGGGCTGCTTTCGGAAGACCTCTCGGACTTCAACCTCGCCACGGGCACGACCATCGACCTCACGGGCGGCCGCAACGAATACGCTATCATGGTGGTTCTACCGCGCGGCCTACGATTACAAGGGCAAATACCTGTTCGAGATGAACGGGCGCTACGACGGCACTTCGCGTTTCCCGCGCGGCAAGCGTTTCGGCTTCTTCCCTTCGTTCTCGGCGGCCTACCGCATCAGCGAGGAGTCTTTCTTCGAACCGCTGCGCAGCACCATCGACAACCTGAAGCTCCGTTTCTCGTACGGTTCGCTCGGCAACCAGCAGATCGGATACTATGACTTCATCCAGACCATTTCGACCAAGGGCACGATGAACGACTACTCGTTCAACGGCTCGGCACTGGGACAGCACGCCACGGTCAGCGACCCCGTATCGGGCAACCAGACCTGGGAGAAAGTCGTTTCAAAAAACATCGGTATCGACCTCAATATGCTCCGCAACCGGCTTTCGCTCTCGGCCGACTTCTATATCCGCGACACGAAAGGCATCCTGAGCCAAGGCAAATCGCTGCCCTCGATCTACGGGGCCAAAGAACCCCAGGTCAATGCCAACGACCTGCGCACGAAGGGCTACGAACTGGTGCTCGGCTGGCGCGACTCGTTCAAGCTGGCGGGCAAACAGTTCAGCTACGGCATCTCGGCTTCGCTGTCCGACTACACGGCCAAATACACCAAGTGCGACAACCCCACGGGACTGATCGGCGATCCCTACGTCGGCAAGCGGCTCGGCGAGATCTGGGGCTATAAGGTCGGCGGACTGTTCCGCACCGATGAGGAAGCCGCCGAATACGCTTCGCGCATCGACTACAGGACGGTCGCTCCGGGATACTACTCCTCGACGGGCGAATACGGCAAAGGCGTGCGCGCCGGCGACGTGATCTACCTCGACCTGGACGGCAACAACATCATCAACGGCGGCAAGGGCACGCTCGACGACACGGGCGACCGCCGCATCATCGGCAACTCGCAGCCCCGCTACCAGTATGGCGCCACGGTCAATTTCTCGTGGTACGGATTCGACGTGTCGGTATTCGTGCAGGGCATTGGCCGCCAGGACTGGTACCCCGGCGCCGACAACCTTCGCTTCTGGGGCCCCTACAGCCGTCCCTACGCGACATTCATCCCGCGCGACTTCATGAGCAAGGTCTGGAGCGAAGAGAACCCCAACGCCTACTTCCCGCGCGCCCGTGCCTACAGCTCGCTCAACTCCACGTCGGGCGTGGTCTACTACACCAACGACCGTTATATCCAGAACCTGGCCTACTGCCGCCTGAAGAACCTGACTGTCGGCTACACCATCCCCACGCACCTGACCTCGAAGATCGGCATCAAGGAGCTGCGCATCTATTTCAGCGGCGAGAACCTCGCCACCTGGACGGCGCTCAAAAGCAAATTCCTCGACCCCGAACAGGCCGCCGCCGACTCGGACAAGAAGGCCAACGTCTATCCGTGGTGCAAGACCTACTCGATCGGTTTAAACCTCACCTTCTAAATAACTGCCGTTATGAAAAAACTGATAAAATATACGCTGGTCGGAATCGCCGCGCTGGGTCTGTACGGATGCGAAGACCAACTCGACCGCTACCCCAAGGATAAGCTCACGCCCGATAAATTCTTCCGCAACGAGCAGGAGTGCCAGCTCTACACCAACGATTTCTACACCATTTTCCCGACGACCGTCTACGGCGAGTCGGCCGACGTCATCGCCAAGAACGTGCTGACCAGCGAAGTGCTCGGTAACCGCACCGTTCCCGCGACCGCCTCGACCTGGAAGTGGGAGAAGCTGCGCGACATCAACTTCTTCCTCGAATACTCATCCAACTGCAAGGATCGCGACGTGCGCCTGCAATACGAGGGCCTCGCCCGTTTCTTCCGAGCCTATTTCTATTTCGAAAAGGTCAAATACTACGGCGACGTACCCTGGGTGGATCGTCCGCTGGCTTCGAACGAAGAGGAGCTCTACAAGGGCCGCGACTCGCGCGACCTGGTGATGTCGAAGGTCATCGAAGACCTCGACTTCGCCATCGAGCACCTCTCCCCGACCAAGGAAACCTACCGTGTGAGCGAATGGACGGCACTGGCGCTGAAAAGCCGCGTCTGCCTGTTCGAAGGCACCTTCCGCAAGTACCACGGGCTCGACGACGCCGACTATTACCTGGCCGAGTGCGTATCGGCCGCCGGAACCTTCATCGAGAAAAGCGGCTACACCATCTACAAGTCGGGCAGCACGCCCTACCTGAACCTCTTCTCCTCGATAAACGCCATCAGCTCCGAGATCATCCTCGCACGGGCCTTCAACACAGCCATCGGGCTCAAACACGATGTCAATGGCTACCTGACCGGCACGACGATGGGACGCCCCGGCCTGTTGAAGAACGTCGCCAACATGTACCTGATGAAGGACGGCACGCCCTTCACCTCGCAGCCCGGCTGGGAAACGATGCAACTCCCCGACGAGAGCAAAAACCGCGACGGCCGCTTCGCACAGACCGTCCGCACGCCGGGCTACAAACGCATCGACGACGACAAGGAGTCGGCGCCCAACCTGGCCGCGACCATGACCGGCTACCAGCTGGTGAAGTTCCTGCTACCGGCCAAATACGACGCTTACCAGGCTTCGACCAGCGACATGCCGCTTTTCCGTACGGCCGAAGTCTACCTCAACTACGCCGAAGCCAAAGCCGAGCTGGGCACGCTGACGCAGGAAGACCTCGACAAGACGATCAAGCCGCTGCGCGAACGCGCCGGCGTGGCCAACCTCTCGCTGGAGTGGGCCAACGCCAATCCCGACCCCTACCTGGCATCGGCCGAGACGGGGTATGCCAACGTCACGGGAGCGAACAAGGGCGTCATCCTCGAAATCCGCCGCGAACGCACCGTCGAACTGCTCATGGAGAACTTCCGCTACTGGGACATCATACGCTGGAAAGAGGGCAAGCGTTTCGAAAAGCCCTTCGAAGGGCTCTACTTCCCGGGCGTCGGCTCGTACGACCTCAACAGCGACGGCACGGACGACGTCTGTATCTGGTCGGGCACCAAACCCGACACCAAAATCCCCGTGGTCTATGAACTCGGCGTGGACGTCAAACTGAGCGAGGGCGACCACGGCTACATCCGGATACACGACGATCCCAACCTCGTGCGCACCTGGAACGAAGAGCGGGATTACCTCTATCCCATCCCGACTGACGACCGTGTACTGACGCAGGGCGCCATCAGCCAGAACCCCGGCTGGGACGACGGACTCAAATTCTAACAAAAAAACGCTGACCATGAAATTCAAAAACTTAGCATACCTGCTGCTGGCATTCTGCACGACAACGACCTTCGCCGCGTGCAACGAGCTCGACGGCGACAACTCCGATTTCGATTTCGGGCACTCGGCCGGAGCGGCCGAGAACCCCTACAAGGACGGTTACGGACGCCTGCCCAATTCGATCCGGCTGGCGACCTACAACACCCACCGCTGCGAAGGCTGGGAGACCCAGACCAACGTGGATCGCGCCAACTACAACAACACAGCCAAGGTCATTTCGCTGATAGACCCCGACGTGATCGCCCTGCAGGAGCTGGACAAATTCACCACATGGCACCCGCACGACCAGCTCCAGGAGCTGGCCGACCGCACGGGCATGAAACCCTATTACTGCAAGACGATCGACTACCGCGGCGGCGACTACGGCATCGGCATCCTCAGCAAGCGGGAACCGCTGCGCACCGTATCGGGCGACCTGCCCGGCACCGAGGCGCGCAAGTTCTTCCTCGCCGAGTTCGACGATTACATCTTCATCGCCACCCACCTCTGCCACCTCGAAACGACCAACCGGGCGCAGTCGGTGGAGATCATCAACGCCTACATCGCCGCCAACTACGCATCGTACACCAAGCCCATCTTCCTTGCGGGCGACTTCAACGAAAGCAACATGTCGTCGGAGATGATGGTCAAGCTGAAGGAGAAATGGGAGATCATCAGCACCTCGTCCAATACCTTCATGAACACCGCCACCCCCAAGCGTATCGACTACATCGTGCTTTACAAAGGCAACAAGGCCGCCTGCGAAGTGCTGGGAACGGCCGTCCCGTCGTACGACGAGATCAATGTCAATAAAGTGTCGGATCACCTGCCCGTATTGGTGGACATCAAAAAATAACCTGTTATGAAAAAGATCGCATTATCGACCTTACTGCTCTTTTTTGCCGTTTCCGGCTTCGCCCAGCCGCGCATGAGCGTGGTCGAAGCCGCCCGGCAGGCCGACAGCCTGCTATCGAAGATGACGCTCGACGAAAAAATCTCGATGACGCGGGGTTACAGCCGCTTCTTCTTCAACGGCATCGAACGCCTCGGCATCCCCTACATCTACCTTTCGGACGCTTCGCAGGGCGTGAACATGCGCCACAACCTGCCCGACCCCACGATGGTTCGGCAGCTCGAAAAGTCCACCGCCTTCCCGTGCCCGATCATGCTGGCCGCCACGTTCAATCCGGCGCTGGCCTACGATTACGCCCGATCCATCGGCGAGGAGTGCCGTGCGGGCGGCGTCGAGGTACTGCTCGGCCCCGGACTGAACATCTACCGCAATTCGCAGTGCGGCCGCAATTTCGAGTATTTCGGCGAGGATCCGTTTCTCACGTCGCGCATCACCGAGAACTACGTGCAGGGGATGCAGAGTACCGGCACAGCCGCCTGCCTGAAACACTTCCTGGCCAACAACACGGAATTCTACCGCCGCCGTTCGAACTCGATTCTCGACGAACGCACGATGCGTGAGATCTACCTGCCCGGCTTCGAAGCCGGCATCGCCGCAGGCGTCGCCTGCGTAATGACCTCGTACAACCGCATCAACGGCGAGTGGGCGGGTCAGAGCAAAGAGGTCATTACCGACCTGCTGCGCGGCGAACTCGGATTCGACGGACTGGTCATGACCGACTGGAATTCGGTCTACGACATGCAGAAGCTGATTCTTTCGGGTCAGAACGTCGAGATGCCTGGCAGCTGGAAAGAGGATATCACGGCACAGGAGCTGCTGTCGCAGGGCAAAATCACCGAAGCCGACATCGACGCGATGATCCGTCCGCTGATCGCCACCTGCATCCGGTTCGGGCTGTACGACCGCAAGGGCGACGAAAAGTACAAACCCGAACTGCTGGCGAAACTTCCCGAACACGAAGCCGCCGCTTACAGAACGAGCTCCGAAGGCATCGTACTGCTCCGGAACGACGGGCTCCTGCCGCTCAAACCCGGAACGAAGATACTCGCGGCAGGCCAATTTCTCGACGAAATCCCGCGCGGGGCAGGTTCGGCGGCAGTCAAGGGTTACAACAACGTCACCCTGCGCCAAGCGCTCGAAGAGCAGTTCGGCGACCGGGTGACCTTCGCCGAAAAACCCTCGAAAGAGCAGTTCGCCGCCGCAGACGTCGCACTCGTAAGCGTGGGGACGCTCGACGCCGAGAGCATCGAACGTCCGTTCGCGCTCCCCTCTTCCGCGGAGAAGCTGGTGCAGCAGGCCGTCGGGGCCAATCCCCGCACCGTCGTGCTGGTCAATTCCGGTTCGGGCATCCGCATGACCGGCTGGGCCGACAAAGCCGCAGCCATCCTCTACGGCTGGTATCCGGGACAGAACGGATTCCGCGCCATCGCGAAGGTGCTCGCCGGCGAGCTGAACCCGTCGGGCAAACTGCCGATAACCATCGAAAAGGAGTTCGCCGACTCTCCGGCCAAAGGAACCATTCCGCCCGACGGACAGTTCTACAACGAATGCCGCAACGAACGGCTCATCCAGCTTTACGACATTCCCTACACCGAGGGAGTGCTGGTAGGCTACCGCTGGTACGACACCAAGGGCATCGAGCCGCTCTTCCCCTTCGGGCACGGGCTCTCCTACACCACCTTCGAGCTGTCGAAGCCCCGCCTTTCGGCCAAGGCCATCGCCGACGGCGAGAAAGTCAAAATCTCGGTAAGGCTCACCAACACGGGCACGCTGCCCGGCGCCGAAGTCGTCCAGCTCTACGTTTCGGAGAAGAACCCGGCGGTGATACGTCCCGTGAAGGAGCTCAAGGGCTTCCGCAAAACGGAGCTGGCGCCCGGAGCGTCGCAGGTCGTGGAGTTCGAGATCGCTTACAGGGATCTGGCTTACTGGTGCGACCTGACGCACACATGGCGTGTAAACCCCGGCGATTTCGAGATACTGCTGGGCACCTCTTCGGCCGATATCCGGCACACGCTGCCACTTATTGCTAAATAAAAAATGACCTGACCATGAAAAACAACCTTATAAGACCATTCAGGCTTCTCGCCACAGCCGCCGCCATACTCGCGGCGTGGGCCTGTCAGGACGATGTGGATCTTCCGATGCCGACGCTCAGGATGAGCACCCCGACGCTGGTAGCCCCGTCGTTCGCCACGACTCTGTCGTTCAGCGTCGATTCGAACTGCGACTGGGAAATCACCGTCGAGGGCGCCGAAACGTCCTGGGTCGAACTCTCCGAGACCTCGGCCGTCGGCAACGCCACGATCGAAGCCGCCCTGACCAAAAACGACACACAAACGTCGCGTTCGGTGACGATCACCGCCCGGTCGCTCTCGCACCCCGACGTCAAGGACGTACTGACCGTCACGCAGGGCGCGGCGGCCGCAGAAGGCTACATCACCATCCCCGACCTCAAGGCGCTCGCCGCCGAGGGCGACTACACGGTGCCCGACGAGGTGAAGATGCGCGGCACCGTCGTATCGAGCGTAGAGGACAACAATTACTTCGAGCACTGCATCGCCCTGCAGGGGAGTCCCGAACCCGGCACGGGCATCACGCTCCGGCTCGACGACATCCATTACTACAACATCGGCGAAGAACTCGAAGTAGACCTGAAAGGGGCCGTCGTCAGCCGCAGCGCCCAGAACGGCGTCATGGAGCTGAAACCCGTTTCCGACGACCGGGCCAGACGCACCGAAACGTCGCAGGTGATCCTCGACGCCACGACCATCACGTACGAGCAGTTGATGTCGGGCGTATACGAATCGATGTACGTGGGCGTTTATTCGCAGGTGTACGTCGAAGAGGGGCACTCGCTCGACGGCATGAAGGTAATGGACGGGCTGACGATGCAGACCCCCGACAACGACCGTTTCGCGCTGATCGCCGACCAGACGGCTTCGTTCGGCATCAACGCCGCGCCCACAGGCAGCGGCACGCTGAAAGGCATTGCCGTCCCGCACGACCGCACGGTCGGCATCCGCCCCTGCACCGAGAACGACCTCAGGCTGACGGGCATCCGCTTCGGCGCGTCGATCGGTATCAAGCTGCCCTACGTATTCTCGTTCTACGCCTCGTCGCAGGCCAACAAGGACTGCAAGTACATCACCATCAAGGACGGTACGTTCGACAAGCAGGGCACAGACTTCAAGGCCGAAGATAAGGATAACAACATCTGCGCCGTCCTCACGGCACGGGCCATCGGCCGCACGTCGAGCGATTTCCGCATGACCCACTGGGCCGACGAGGGCGCGCACGACAACATCCCGGCCAAGTCGATGGTCGCCGGCCAGAACTGCTACTTCCTGCTGACGCTCCCGCTGGCGCAGGACATGCCCGCCAAATTCCGCGTGTCGTTCGGACTCTCGGGTACGGGCGGCGCCCCGCGCGACTGGGTTCTGGCCTACTCCAACGACAACGAAACCTTCATCACGCCCGACGACAACTCGACAGCGATCTCCGTCACGCAGCCCATCTCCAGCAGCGGTTTCTTCTTCTATTACACCGTGCCCCTCACCCCGACGATCAACCTGACCAAGGGGCAGACACTCTACCTGAAACTCTACCCCACGGGAAAAACCAGCGTCAACGGCGGCACGGCGGGCTACAACTCCGACTCGCGCCTGCACTCGTGCTTCGCGATCGAGGCGATACCGTCGTTCCACACCGCCAAACCCGCCGGAGCCCTCTATTTCGAACCGTTCGACAACCTGACCGAAGGACTCGACTACCTGCTGGGTGACAAACTGGCGGCAATGGCCAACTACTGCGGCAGCGACATCACGTCATGGGCGCCGTCCGTGAAGAACGGAATTTCGGGCGAGAACGTCCGCCAGCGTCCGGGCTATGCCCAAATCGGCTATGTCGAAACGCAGGCCGTGGCGCGCAACGCCTACAAGAACTCGCCGGGCTACCTGCTGACACCGGCTCTCGGCACCGCCGGCGACCTGAACCTCTCGTTCAAAGCCATGGCCTACAAGACCTTCTCCGACCGTCCCAAAGGCAAGGCCGGGGAACCCGCCGACAAGAAAGGCGACCTGACGACGATCGTCGTCGAGGTAACGGGCGGCGGAACGATCGGCGGAGCGACCAGAACCACCGTCGAAAACCTTTCGACCACGGCCTTCAACAACTATACGCTGAAGATCGAGGGCGCGACGGCTTCGACCCGCATCAAATTCACGAGCGACGCTGCCAGCGGCGAATTCTCGCGGTGGTTCATCGACGACATCTGCGTCACCAAGTAACCCCACGCGACCATGCGAAAAGGGCCGGACAAAATGTCCGGCCCTTTCTATTTGCATGCCTTCAGGCTTCGTCGCCGATCAACGAGTGCATCCTCATCGGCCCAGGTCGGTTTTCCCTCTGCCATCACGCCCACGACGACGTCCGGCGCGGGATTGAGGGAAAGTTGCGGTCGCCCCAGTGCCCGGACAACAGCTATCAGTGTCCGATCCTCCCAATCCCACAGGCGGGGCAAGCCGTCAAAACGCCGGATATTAAATCCGCATATCCACCGGCAACTCTAATTCCCGTTTACCAAAACAGCAAACAGCCGAGCATGCAACGCAATGAAAAACAGCATGTTAATTTTCAGAGCGAGTTAACATACATCTCATTTCAACTCCGGCGGACTTGAATTACACCCGCAATTAGGTACTTTTGTATAAGTACAAAAACTCCTGACGGACGAATGCTCCGACGGGACTTGCGAAACGTAAATGAACCTGACCCACCAACCTGCGGGGAAACCGTCAATGCGGCTCATACGCCCTTTCCCGGGCGGCGGGACGACCCGTCCCGTCGCCGCGGTGTGTTTTGTCCCCGACCGTCCCGCATCGGGTTCGGGGCGCCCCTCACGGCCGCGGCACACCGGGGTGGGTTAAAACCGCCGCAAACCACGCGTCAACCTATTAATATATACCCTACTAAAACCAACATTCATGAAAAACTTCTACTGCAAATGCCGGTTACACTTATGGCTCGCCTGCCTGACGGCAGGAATCGGGCTGTCAGCGTGCTCTGACGGCGACGAGGGGGGGGGAATTCGGGATACCAACCCGACAAACCCATCGAACTCGAATCGTTCTATCCTAAAACCGGGCCGATAGCGACCCAGGTAATCATCAAGGGCAAGAACTTCGGCACCGACGCCAAAGCCCTCAATGTCTATTTCAACGAAAAGCGCGCAGCCGTAATCTCCTCGACGGGAGACCGCATGCTCGTCCTTGCACCCAAGCTCCCGGGCGAAGAGTGCGTCATCTCGGTCTCCGTGGGTGAGAACGAGCAGAACAAGGTACAGTTCGACGAACTGTTCGACTACATCATCCAGACCAATGTTTCCACGATCGCCGGGGGCATGAAGGGCACTACCATGCCCGAAGGAACCACCTCGCTGATCGGGTCGTATTTCTCGTCGAAGCCCGAATCGGGAATCGCCGTCGACAAGCACGACAACCTCTACGTCCGCTTCAGCATAGACGACGGAGGCAAGCACCGCGTCTACATGATGAACGAGGAGGCCGGAAATATCAAAGTCCTCAACGATTTCGGCATCCTCGTAACGGGTATCCTCCTGAGCACCGACCTGGCCACAGGCAATGTATATTGGTACCACACCAACATCGGGAACAAGGGATACGGTTATTTCGACCCCGTCGCCGACTACGCCAACACGAACATGGGAGACATCAAGTGGGATCACGACCTGTTCTATACCGACGGCAATTTCGCTCCCGTGTGGAATGCCATCCAGACCTTCACGATGTGCCCGGCCGACAATAAATTCTACTTCTACACCAACGAGGGCGTCGTGGCCCGCTGGGATCCCGCCACCGGAAAGGGCGAGGATCTCACGCCTCCCGGCCGCTTCATAGACTCCCAGGGCGACATCATGGGCGTCGTCTTCGATCCGCGCGACCCCAACATCGTCTATTTCGCCAACCAGGGCCAGCACTGCATCTACAAGCACGACATCGCCGCTGGCACCATCGAATTGTGGGCCGGGCGGAAAAACACGGCGGGCTATCTGGACGGGCCGCTCGCCGAGGCGCAGTTCAACTACCCCTGCCAGATGTGCGTAGACCCCGAAGGCGAGGCCATCTACGTAACGGACAGGGAGAATCACTGTATCCGTAAGATCACGCTCTCGAATGGCTACGTCTCCACGTTCGCGGGGACGCCCAAATCGTCCGGCTATGTGAACGGCCCTGCCGACGCGGCCAAATTCAACAAACCGGTCGGCCTGGCCATCACCGCGGAAGGCAACCTCTACATCGGCGACAGCGAGAACTATGCCATCCGCCGCATAGCCATCGAATAAGTAGGTTTATTCACCTAACAATCCTAAACAGACATGAAGCGAATTCTATTGATATGCGCCTTCCTGCTCGCGCTCGCGGTACAGGCAGGTGCCCAGAGCAAACAGCAACAGCAGCAGCCGGTCGAGGTGAACGGACTGGTCGTGGATTCGGACGACGTTCCCATCGTCGGCGCCACGGTCTATATCAAGGACGAGCCGGGCATCGGCTCCATCACCAATTCGGAAGGCCGGTTCAAACTCACCGCCAAACTGTACAATACGCTGGCCGTATCGTTCATGGGGTACGAAACCGCCGAACAGATCATCACTTCGGCGGCCGACGTCAAGATCACCCTCCGGGAAGGCAACCAGATGGAAGAGGTCGTCGTCATCGGTATGGGTACGCAGCGCAAAGTCAGCGTGACGGGCGCCGTGGCGGTGGTCGACACCAAAGACCTCGAACTGCCCGCGACGAATATCGTCAACACGCTCGGCGGCCGCGTCCCGGGCGTGATTTCCATCCAGTCGAGCGGTGAGCCGGGGCGGAACATCTCCGAATTCTGGGTGCGCGGCATCGGCACGTTCGGCGCCAACAGCGGCGCCCTGGTGCTGATCGACGGCCTGGAAGGCAACCTGAGCCAGATCGACCCGGCCGACGTCGAGAGCTTCTCGGTGCTCAAGGACGCCGCCGCAACGGCCGTCTACGGCAGCCGCGGTGCGAACGGCGTGGTGCTCGTGACCACCAAGCGCGGTAAACAGGAGCAGCTCAAAATCACCTTCCGCTCGAACTACACCATCTCCGAGCTGCGCCGCCTGCCCCGCTACGTGGGTGCCACGCAGTATGCCGAAATGGCGAACGAAGCAGCCGTAGCCTCGGGCATGAGCCCGATCTACAACGACACGCAGATGGACATCATCCGCTACGGGCTGGATCCCGACCTCTACCCCGACATCGACTGGCAGGACGTGATCCTCAACCCCACCTCGTTCCAGCACACGCAGTATGTCAGTGCACAGGGCGGCGGCAACATCGCCCGCTATTTCGCCAGCCTGGGCATGTCGCAGGAATCGTCGGCCTACAAGAGCATGGACGACAGCAAATACAACAAGGGCGTCGGCTACGACACCTATAATTTCCGCACCAACATCGACATCAACCTGACCAAGACGACGCAGATCTACCTGGGTGCCATGGGCTTCATGTCGGTGAACAAGCGTCCGAGCATGGGTAAGAAGTACAGCCGCACCGACACGTCGCTCACCGACTGGATCTGGGATTCGCAGTCCAAGACGACCCCGCTGATGTACCCGCTGCGCTATTCGAGCGGCGAGCTGCCCGCCTCGGGTTCGGACAGCGACATCCCGCCCCACGTGCTGCTCAACTACACGGGCAACACCGTGGAGAACAAAAGCCGCACGCTCTTCAACATCGGCATAAAACAGGATTTGTCGATGCTCACCGAAGGGCTGAACATCGAGGCCACCGGTTCGTGGGATTCCCAGTCGCTCTATGGCGAAAGCCGCTACTCCATGCCGGCCCTCTACCTGGCACGCGAGCGCAACCAGAAAGGCGAGCTGATCCTTTCGGAACAGGTCACCGAGGCTTCGGTGCAGTATAACTCCGAGGCATGGAACTGGCGGAAACTCTATTTCGACGCCAAAGTCAACTACGACCGCACCTTCGGGAACCACCGCGTAGGCGGCTTGTTGTTCTACTACCTGGAAAGCACGACCGAATCGGGTGCCGACAGTTCGATGAACGCCATCGCAAGGCGTTACCAGAGCCTCTCGGGGCGCTTCACCTACGGCTTCAAGGATACCTATTTCCTCGACGTGAACTTCGGCCTGAACGGTTCGGAGAACTTCCAGAGCGGCCGGCAGTACGGATTCTTCCCGGCCGTGGCCGTGGGCTGGGTTCCCACGCAGTACGAATTCATGAAGCGGATCAAGTGGATCGACTTCTTGAAGATCCGCGCCTCGTACGGTATGGTGGGTAACGACCGGATTTCCAGCGTGCGCTTCCCCTACCTGACGATCATCGAAGAGAAGACCGACGGCACGCCGTGGGGCGGTTCGGGCGTACTGACCGAGAACCGCGTGGGCGCCGACAACCTGGCGTGGGAGAAAGCCAAGAAATTCGACATCGGTATGGATCTCCACCTCTTCGGCGACCGCTTCACCATGACGGTGGACTATTTCCGCGACCGCCGTGAGGGCATCTTCCAGGAACGCGCCCAGATTCCGGACTACGTGGGCGTCATCAGCATGCCCTACGGGAACGTCGGCAGCATGACCAGCTGGGGCGGCGACGGAAACTTCGAATATTTCCAGCCCCTCGGCAAAAACTTCCACTTCACGCTGCGCGGTAACTTCACGCTCTCGAAGAACAAGATCAACAACTGGGAAGAGGCCACGCAGCCTTATCCCTACCTGAGCAAGACCGGGTTCTCGAACGACGTGCAGCGGGGATTCATCTCCCTGGGACTCTTCAAGGATCAGCAGGACGTGGACATGAGCCCCGAGCAGTTCGGCACGGTACGCCCGGGCGACATCAAGTACAAGGACGTGAACGGCGACGGCGTGATCACCGACGACGACAAGGTGCCCCTGTTCGCCTATTCCGGCATCCCGCAGTTCATGTACGGATTCGGCGCCGAAGTCCGCTACAAGAACTGGACGCTCAACGTCCTGTTCAAAGGCACGGGCAACAACTATTTCCTCTACGGGGACAAGGACGGCTCGAAATTCGACGGTTACATTCCCTTCAACGGCGGATACAAGGGCAACGTACTGGCCCTGGCCTACAATCCGGCCAACCGCTGGACTTCGGCCGACTACTCGGGCAACCGGGCGACCGAGAACCCCAATGCGCGGTTCCCGCGCCTTTCCTACGGCAACAACGCCAACAACACCAAACCCTCGACCTTCTGGAAAGGCAATGCCCGCTATCTGCGCCTGCAGGAGCTGAGCCTGAACTACAACCTGCACACGCCGGGGCTGCGCAAAGCGCTCGGCCTGCAATCCATCGACTTCCAGATCATGTGCGAGAACCTCGCGGTATGGGACGGCGTGGAGATTTTCGACCCTGAGCAGGCCATGCAGACCGGGCACGCCTACCCGATCCCGCGCCGCTTCTCGCTGCAGATTTACCTGAACTTCTAACCCGAATCTCTCCTAAGAACATAAACTACCATGAAAAAATCATTCATCATACCCCTCGCGCTGGTCGGCCTGCTCACCGCGTCGTGCAACTTCCTGAACGTGGACGACTACTTCGAGGACACCTTCTCCGAAGAGCGTATCTTCGAGAGCCAATACAACATCGAGCGCTATTTCAACGGTGCGGTGAACCAGCTGCCCAAAGAGGGCCGCATCTACTACTGGTGCAGCGTCCCCGGCGCCACCGGGTCTGACGAGGCCGTCAGTTGCGGGACATTCTACAACGGCATCCTGGACGTCTCCTTCCCCGGCACGGAGCTGACCACCGACAAGATCACCTACACCGAGACGGGCGGCTGGGACTGGAATTTCAATGTCTGGCCCAACTGCTACAAGGTCATCCGCAAGGTGAACACCATCCTGCCCCACATCGACGAGGTGCCCGACATGAACGCCTTCGACAAAATGGAGTTCCGTGCACGCGCACGCTTCCTGCGGGCTTATGCCTACTACTGGATACTCCAGAACCAGGGCCCCATGATCCTCGTGGGCGACCAGGTTCTCAACACCAACGAAACGCCCGACTATTACCAGGCCGAGCGCAGCACCTACGACGAATGCGTGGATTATATCGTCCGCGAACTCGACGACATGATCGACAACAACCGCCTGCCGCTGCACTTCACCACACAGGCCG
>ERZ827440.1710-NODE-1710-length-22533-cov-3.734496_pt1 | contig 22533 bp, 19 predicted proteins | sample MGYA00519774_ERZ827440 | MGnify/ENA primary metagenome ERZ827440 (study PRJEB31778, sample SAMEA3449302) | human gut metagenome | biome: human gut; feature: human-associated habitat; material: faeces | place: United Kingdom | collected 2010/2012 ... | reverse complement strand
GCAACTACCGTCGCTTCCAGATTCTCGGCGTGGGCGAGCCGGGTGAAGAGATCTACATCCTCCGCGCGCACCACAACCGCCATTCTTTCCTGCGACTCAGAGATGGCAAGCTCTGTGCCGTCAAGACCGTCGTACTTCTTGGGAACTGCGTTGAGGTTGATTTCAAGACCATCCGCAAGCTCGCCTATGGCTACGGAAACACCGCCTGCACCAAAGTCGTTACAACGCTTGATAAGCCTTGAAGCCTCGGGATTTCTGAATAACCTCTGAAGCTTTCTCTCCTCGGGAGCGTTACCCTTCTGCACCTCGGCACCGCATTCTGTAAGGGAAGAAAGCTTATGTGATTTGGAAGAACCCGTTGCACCGCCGCAACCGTCCCTTCCGGTTCTTCCGCCCAAAAGAATGACAATATCTCCGGGCTTCGGAACCTCACGGCGTACATTTTCCGCCGGAACAGCACCGACAACTGCACCTATTTCCATTCTTTTTGCAATGTATCCGTCATGATATATTTCATCAACGAGTCCCGTTGCAAGGCCTATCTGATTACCGTATGAGCTGTAGCCGTTTGCCGCAGTTGTAACAATCTTCCTTTGGGGAAGCTTACCTTCCAAAGTTTCGGAAATTTCCGCAAGAGGATTTCCCGCACCCGTTACTCTCATCGCCTGATACACATACGCTCTTCCCGAAAGTGGATCACGGATTGCGCCGCCTATGCAGGTTGCCGCACCGCCGAATGGCTCTATTTCCGTAGGATGATTATGCGTTTCATTTTTGAAAAGCAACAGCCATTTTTCATTTCCTTCGTCTGTTTCCACATCAATTTTTACGGTGCAGGCGTTGATTTCTTCGGATTCGTCAAGCTTTGAAAGAAGCCCGTCCGCCTTGAGCTTTCTCACGGCAATTGTGGCGATGTCCATAAGGTTAACGGGTTTTGTGCGCCCGACTTCCCTTCTGACATCTACATATTTATCGTAAGCACTCTTTATTTCCTCATCCTCGATTTCGGCACTGTCAATCGTTGTAAGAAATGTTGTGTGACGGCAATGATCCGACCAATATGTGTCAATCATTTTTATTTCCGTAATTGTCGGGTCTCTTTTTTCGCTTGTGAAATAATCCCGACAGAATTTAATATCGTCAAAATCCATTGCAAGAGAAAGCTCTTCCATTAAGGATTTAAGCCCCTCGTCGGAAAGTCCGCAAAAGCCGTCCAGCGTCCGTACGGTTTCGGGAATTTCGCAAACCGTTGCAAGGGTTTCGGGACGGGCAAGCTCTGCCTCACGGCTCTCAACCGGATTTATTACATACTTTTTAATCGTTTCGATGTCATGAGCGGAAATGTTGCCCTGTAAAATATAGACCTTCGCCGTTTTTACGACAGGTCTTTCGCCCTCTGACATAATTCCTATACACTGAGCCGCCGAGTCTGCACGCTGGTCAAACTGTCCCGGAAGATACTCAACGGCAAAAACAGTGCCTTCGCATTTTGGAAGATGTTCAAACGTATCGTCAACCTGAGGTTCGGAAAAAACCGTTCCGACCGCTCTTTCAAACAGTTCCTCAGTGATGTTTTCCACATCGTATCTGTTAAGAATTCTGACATTTTCAAGCCCTTTTATGCCAAGCGTTGAGCAAAGCTCGGATTTTAAACCGAGGGCTTCAATGTTTTCACCCTGTCTTTTTTCGGAATATATTCTGTAAACCATGTTTATTCCTCCCCCAATGCCATAAGCGCTTTTTTTCCGATGTCTTTCCTGTAAAAAGCACCTTCAAAATTGACCTTGGCAACACCGCTGTATGCAAGCTCAAGTGCCGCTTTTAAGTTTTCTCCGACTGCGGTAACGCCCAATACTCGACCGCCCGAAGTAGTTGTGCCGGCAACTGATTTTTTTGTTCCGGCATGATAAATAAAGACATTTTCGGGAAGAGTATCAATGCTTATTTCAAAGCCCGTTTCATAGCCCTCGGGGTATCCGCTTGAAGCCATAACAACGCAGGCAGCGGCACCCGTTGAAAATGTAACATCAGCCTCATCCAGTCTTTCTTCCTCCACCGCAAGCATGATTTCGAGTAAATCGCTTTTCAAAAGAGGAATAACAACCTGAGTTTCGGGGTCCCCGAAACGACAGTTATATTCAATCACCTTAGGCCCGTCCTCGGTTATCATCAGCCCGAAATAAAGACAGCCCTTAAATCGCCTGCCCTCTTTGTTCATAGCCTCGATTGTGGGGCGGAAAATCGTTTTCATGCAAATATCTTCAATTTCTCTTGTGTAGTAAGGGTTGGGTGCAACAGTACCCATTCCGCCTGTGTTAAGACCGGTATCGCCGTCATGGGCACGCTTATGGTCCATTGAAGAAACCATAGGCTTTATTGTTTTTCCGTCCGTAAAGCAAAGAACCGAAACCTCAGGCCCTGTCAAAAACTCCTCGATAACAATGCGAGCGCCGCTTTCACCGAAAATCTTATCGTTCATGATTCTTTTTATGGCATTCACGGCAACCAATGTTGAATCCGCAATAATAACGCCCTTTCCGAGAGCAAGCCCGTCTGCCTTTATTACAACCGGAAACTTACACTGACCGATATATTCCAAAGCCTTTGACGGATCCTCAAAAACCTCATATTCGGCGGTGGGAATACCGTATTTTTTCATAAGGTTTTTTGAAAACACCTTACTGCCTTCGATAATTGCCGCTGAGCTTTCCGGACCGAAGCACTTGATATTCTTTTCGTGCAAACGGTCAACCACACCCAAAACCAACGGATCATCGGGTGTTACAACAGCAAAATCTATATTGTTTTCAACGGCAAATTTCACTATTCCTTCCACATCGGTAGCCTTAATGCTCACGCACTCGGCAATTTCGGATATTCCGCCGTTTCCCGGGAGCGCATATATTTTATTGCACTTCGGGCTTTCTTTTAGCTTTGAAATTATCGCATGCTCACGGCCGCCGCCGCCTATAACCATGATATTCATAACAATTTATCCTTTCGGTTAGTTTTAGTGGTGGAAAAGTCTCATTTTCGTAAATGCCATAACAATACCGTACTTATTGCAGGTTTCGATAACATTATCATCACGGATTGAGCCTCCGGGCTGGGCAATATAGCTTACTCCGCTTTTTCTTGCACGTTCAATATTATCACCGAACGGGAAGAACGCATCGCTTCCCAAGGACACTCCGCTGATGCCCGAAAGAAACTCCCGCTTTTCATCTGCCGTAAGTTTTTCGGGACGAACCTTGAAAATTTCCTGCCATTTTCCGTCCGCCAGAACATCGTCACATTCATCCGAAATATAAACATCAATCGCATTATCACGGTCAGGTCGTTTAATACCGTCCGCAAACTGAAGCGCAAGCACCTTGGGATGCTGACGAAGATGCCATATATCGGCTTTGTTTCCTGCGAGGCGGGTGCAATGAATTCTTGACTGCTGACCTGCACCTACCCCTATTGTCTGACCGCCGTACGCATAGCAAACGGAATTTGACTGTGTGTACTTAAGCGTAATAAGAGCAATTATCAAATCTATCTTTGCTTCTTCGGGTATTTCCTTATTTTCGGTTACGATATTTTCCAAAAGCTCTTTATCAATCTTAAAATCATTTCTTCCCTGCTGGAATGTGATACCGAAAACCTGTTTTCTCTCAATGGGGTCGGGGGTGTACTCGGGATCAATCTTTACAACATTGTAACCTCCGCCGCGCTTTGACGACAAAATTTCAAGTGCTTCCTCCGAATATCCCGGTGCGATAACGCCGTCGGAAACCTCTCTTTTTATTAAAAGTGCCGTCTGGCGGTCGCAAACATCGGAAAGAGCAATCCAATCGCCGAAGGATGACATTCTGTCCGTTCCTCTCGCTCTTGCATAAGCTGCCGCAAGAGGAGTTAGCTCAACGTCCTCAGAAAAATATATCTTCTTGAGGGTGTCGCTTAAGGGCAAGCCGACTGCAGCACCGGCAGGGCTTACATGCTTAAACGAAGCCGCCGCAGGAAGCCCCGTAGCCTCCTTGAGCTCACGCACAAGCTGCCAGCTGTTCAGCGCATCCAAAAAATTGATATACCCGGGCTTTCCGCAAAGAACTTCAATGGGAAGCTCTCCGTTTTCCATAAATATTTTTGAAGGCTTCTGGTTTGGGTTACAGCCGTATTTAAGTTCAAGCTCAGTCATTTTTATTCTCCTTATTGATTATTCTTGTAAAACATTCGCCGCTTTCCGTATCAATATACTTAACAAAAAGCGATACCTTATTATTTTCGTCAAGGCTATCCCACAGCTCATTTGCATAAGCGTCAATATCCTCTGAAATATCGGTAATTTTCGGTTCTCCCGAAAAGGAAGGAATAGGATTTCCGTCGGTTTCGTATGTATGGATAAGATGTCCCTTTCCGCATACACCGCTTTCGTAATTGTAGTAATTTCTCTGGCAACCGTCTCCGAATTTTTTCAAAATGCTGAGCTTATAGGATGCTTTTCCGTTTAAAACCTTCAAAATACCGCTTATTCTCGGTGTGAAATTCGGTTCGTCCGGTTCAAAGCATCTTGTAGAAAGGGCGTCCTCGAAGCTTTTCCCTTCCTTCATAAATTCATATATTGTGTCGGTCTGATCGCCGTTTGTAACAATCGTAAATTCTCCCAGCGTTCTTACGGGATGATATATAATGAGAGAAGGATCGGAAAGAAGCTTGGGATCGGCAGCCTCGGTCTTAATTCCGCCTTCGGTTTTTGTAAACACACGATTTCTGCTGTTTACGCTTCTGCCCATAATAAAGTATGCCGTAACGGCAAATCTTCCGGAAGGAGTTAAGCCTATTATTATTCCTCTTCCGGGATACGAATTTCCGTAAAGTTCTTTAATCATCAGAAATCTCCTTGTTTTCACTTATTTTATTCATGAATTTGGTTTTGTTTTTATGCTTGGGAACGGGAACAGGATAATCCCCGTCAAAGCAAGCCGTACAAAATCCGAGATTTGTGTCGGAAGCGATTTTCTTAACATTCTCAACGCTTAAATATCCGAGAGAATCCGCACCGATTTCACGGCAAATTTCATCAATGCTCATTTTATTGGCAATGAGCACGTCCTCCGAGTCAATATCCGTACCGAAATAGCAAGGATGCTTAAACGGAGGAGCAGAAATCCTGACATGAACCTCAGATGCGCCGGCTTCTCTTAAAAGGTTGACAATTCTTGCGCAGGTTGTCCCTCTTACTATTGAATCATCAATCATCACAACCCGTTTATTCTTAACCGTTGCGCTTAAGGTGTTTAGCTTTATCCGCACCTTGTTTTCACGGTCCGCCTGGGAAGGCTGAATGAAAGTTCTCGCAATATACTTATTTTTGATAAAGCCTATTCCGTACGGGATTCCCGACTCGCAGGCATAACCTATTGCCGCATCGAGTCCCGAATCGGGAACACCTATTACCACATCGGCATCCACTGGATATTCCTTTGCCAAAAATGCGCCCGCTCTTTTTCGTGCCTCGTGTACGGAGGATTTGTCGATTACGGAATCGGGGCGTGCAAAATATATGTATTCAAAAACACACAATGATGTATTTTGTCCGCAGTGATCTCTTATGGTTCTCATTCCGTTTTTGTCGATAACCACGATCTCTCCCGGCTCAACATCCCTTATAAACTCCGCTCCTATGCTGTCAAGCGCACAGCTTTCGGATGCGAAAATATAGTCATCATCTCTTTTTCCGATACAAAGGGGACGGAAACCGTGCGGATCCCTTGCGGCAATCATCTTTGAGGGCGACATGATAACAAGGGAATACGCTCCCTTTATCACATTCATCGCACAATTAACCGCTTCTTCTATTGACCCTGTATTGATTCTCGCCTTTGTAATTTCGTATGCAATAACCTCGGTATCGCTCGTGGTATGGAAAATTGCGCCCGAAAGCTCAAGCTCCCTTCTCAAGGTATAAGCATTCGTGAGATTTCCGTTATGCGCCAAAGCCATAGCTCCCTTTATGTGGTTAACAACAATTGGCTGTGCGTTAACACGGGAGTTGCCGCCCGTCGTACCGTATCTGACATGCCCAACTGCCATGGAGCCTTTCTCAAATTTTGCCAAAATCTCGGGCGTAAAAACATCGTTTACTATACCGTTGTTTTTGTAGCAATTTATTATTCCGTCGGAGTTTACCGCAATTCCGCAGCTTTCCTGACCTCTGTGCTGAAGAGCGAAAAGTCCGTAATATACGGTGGATGCAATATCGGAATCATGGTTTGAAAAAATTCCGAAAACGCCGCATTCTTCGTGTATAGAGTTGAACATATTATTCCCCCATAAGTCTTTTAAGGATTTCCTTGTATGCATCCTCAACGCCGCCCATATCTCGTCTGAACCTGTCTTTATCGAGTTTTTCGTGAGTTACGCTGTCCCAGAACCGGCAAGTATCGGGAGAAATTTCATCCGCAAGGACGAGTTCTCCTGCCGAAGTTTTTCCGAATTCAAGCTTGAAGTCAATAAGCTCAATATTCAAATCCGCAAGATAATCGGTAAGAATTTTGTTTACCGAAAGAGCCATGTCGGAAATCTTTTTAAGCTCATCCTCCGTTGCAAGCTTCATTGCAAAAATGTGATAATCGTTAACCATAGGGTCACCAAGGTCATCGTTCTTGTATGAAAACTCCAGAACCGTTCTCGAAAGCTTTTCGCCTTCGGGAAGTCCAAGACGCTTTGAAAGCGAGCCTGCGGCAATATTTCTTACAATTACCTCGAGCGGAACGATGGTAACTCTTTTCACAACAGTTTCTCTGTCCGAGATTTCTTCTACAAAATGAGTGGGAATACCGTTCTTTTCAAGCAATTTCATAAGATGATTCGTAACACGGTTATTGATTGCGCCTTTGCCTTCGATAGTGCCTTTTTTAAGACCGTTAAAAGCCGTTGCATCGTCCTTGTAATCCACAATGCAAAGATCGGGATTGTCGGTTGCAAAAACTTTTTTTGCCTTTCCTTCATAAAGCTGTTCTGTTTTTTTCATAATATGGTTCAACCCTTTCTAAAAAAATAAGCGCAGAGAAGCCGACACGGACTCGCTACGCATATAACCAAGCTAAAGCCCTTACCGATTAACGGAGGACCTATATAAACTTAAGCTTCCATAGCGTAGGCAATTTACGGTTGCCACGTAGAGACTCTCACACCACATCTGTGAGTTAATATGGAAAATGTTCAACTGTAATCTTTCAAACAAACATACACTTCATGCTTGCATATTCATTATAACATACTTCTATACAAAATTCAAGTATTTTGTTTGAAATAAATCAATAATAATAGGCTGATAATTTGAGCATTATCTGTACAAACAGTTTATAAATTTCGCAAATTCCGGAAGCGCCGTATATTTATCGCCGAAAGCAAATGTTCAAACGGCTCATTAATCCTTCTTTTCCTTCTCGGAAATTTTGAATTTTACAGAGTTGAGAATTTGTTGCATGGCATCCGAATTGAAAACGGCGGGCATATCAATTTCGCCGCCGAACCTGTAAGCGGTTACGGATGCCGTAATATATGCGTCAAAACCATCATAATCTTCAAGCTCTATTAAAATTTGGCAGGAAGAATCGTCAGGATAATAAACCACCCCATCGTAATCTCCGAAGTCTACCTTGTAGCTGTCGATCTGCTCTTGTGCGATTTCTTCGACTTCTTCATAGTACTCATCAAGAAGCAACGAACAATTAAGCTTGAAATCATCATACTTGTTTACAAATTCCGCACTGTTTGCCTCAATGTTGTCGGCGGTTGTACCCTCGCCGTATTCAAACGAAACCTTTGCGGTATAAGACTTATCCAAGGTTTCATATTCATTGGTCAATTCGATTTTTTGCCCTTTGCAAGATGTAAAACAAACAATAATTACTACCGATAAAACAATTGACAATATTTTTTTCATAATTTTTCTCCCAAAACTTTTTTATTAAATCTTCCGTAATAAAAGCGGCATGGTGAGCCTCAGAATGTTTTTGCCGTCCTTGATAAAACGAACCCCCAACCGACAGCATTGTAAATCATTGGTATTAATAATCTTTCAAACATTACCGACACACTCCATCTTTTTATTGCTAACTATTATATTATATCATAAAAAACGCAATAAAGATAGGGAATTTTTTTAAAAACAGCACTTTTTATAATGTTGTTTTTTTATATTTTCAGGAAAATAACCGCTGAAATTCCGAATATTATTGACACAATATGGTTGTATTTCAGTTTTTCTTTAAAAATGAGTATTCCGCAAACCAGAGAAGCAATCAGTGTTCCTGCGGAAATTGCCGGAAAAAGCACTGAAGCGTTTTCGGTACCTGCAAGCTTTATTGTAATATAACCTGCAATAGCATTAGCAAGCCCCGATACAACAGCATACATTTTTCCGTTCGACTTAACCATTTTGGACAAATTCATTCTATTCAGGGAAAATATAATAAAAAACGCACTGCAAACAAGCATTGCAGAAAGCATAAATTCAGTATAGTATGCCGACTTGTTGTTTATCTGATGCAATTTTTGAATAATGGAGCAAAAACCGTTGCTCATAAAAGTTAACAAAACATATAAGGTCCATTTATTGCTTATCAGCTTATTGTCAGTCCGCTTTCCGCTTTTACAATATGCCAAAGCAACCGCCGCAACAAGAAAAACAAAACCGACAATGTTAAACATATTGAGTTTTTCCCTGCAAAAAGTCACCCCGAATAATATCGGCATAGCAACAGAGAAGGACACTATCATACTTGTAAGCGCCATAGGTCCGATGGCAAGCGCCATATAACCGCAATACATAGAAACACACATCATAATTCCGTAAAACAGTCCGTATAGCATCGTAGGAAAATGAACGCTAAATCCCGCAAAAATCATTATTATAAAAATTAATAGAGCTGACAATGATTTTATTGCATTAAACAATATTACATCATCATTCTTTTTTGAGTAAAGCTTTGTTGTAACCGATTGAACGGCAGTTGAAAACACTATGCACAAATACAAAACGATCATATTGTATCACTCTATCTCTCTACAGGACCAACCCGATTTTTTATAGTCCCCACCCGCAGGATAAACCTTTCTGAGAACCTCCGCGGTTTTCACTGCGTAGGACGACCAAGCTTCATTCTCATGTGTTCCCCAACATTCTTCCGCAACCTTATAAATATACGGAGTTCCCGATTTTAAGGTGTGCCATGTGGTGTGCATAATTCCGAACAAATTATTTTCTCTTACGGTTTTTGCGCAAGCCTCAACATTGTAATATTTCACTGACCAAGGGCAAAGCAATGTGTTAAATCCGGAGTTTTTTAGTGACAATGATGTCTCAACGGGAAACTCATAGCACTCGTATTGCCAATCTGCCGCAATTATGCTTTTATTTAATTTCCCTGTCATGCGAGCCGCGGCTTCTTTAGTGGGAGCAAATGCGTAATAATTGTTTGCTTTATTGAAGCTTTCGTCCTTATAAAGCAGCATATCAGCCCACATAATAGTTTTTCTGCCGCATTTTTCAAGTTCGGTTGCAATTTCATTTATGTATTCTGTAATCTCATTTATTTCTTCTTCGGAATACTTAAAACCGTATGCCTCATCGCAGCCTATATGAAAATACTCTCCGCTTCCGCAAAGCTCAACCAACTCGTTACGGATGTTTCTGAGCAAATCGCGTGAAGCTTTATTTTTGATATTCCAACACCAACCATCCTCACCGAACAAATAACCAAGCTTGGGGTTTTGATTCAACACAACATGCTTTCCGTGGCAAACCCTGCTCTGGGAAGCATGTCCCCAATGATTGAACATAGGAATAACTTCTATTCCCAAATCCTTCGCCTGACGAATAATAGGCTTAATCAATTTTTTATCAAAACCATGACTCCAGGACAGCTCAGATAAACAATCGTACTTAAGCATACCCCAAAATTCAATGACAATATGAGAATACTTTAATGCGCCGCAAAGCCTCACAAATCTTTCAAGCTCCCAAAGCTCGGTATCCGGAAACACACAAAAATGTATCATCCTATTCTCAATAACAGGCTTTTCATAAATCTCGCAGCACCTTATCTGCAAATTTCCTTCATCATCCAAGGAAATGCAATCAAGCATCGTCACAAATCCGTTTATCAGACTTTTTTCATCCTTTGCTTTAATAAAAATACCGTCTTTTTCAATATTTATAAAGTATGAATATCCTTTAAGCTCCGCATCCTTCAAAGCTCCTATACCAAAGGTCAATGCTTCGGTATGCTCAAACGTTATTTCCGAACAGCTAAAAGTATATCCGTTCCAAAACTCCTTAAGAACCTCTTTGTCAAGAACAGAATTTGCCTTTGCATTCATAGTGCCGCAAAGCCTAAAAAATCCGTCCTTGGTTATCATGTTTTCATGCTTTAGTACCATTTTTATCCCTCCTCATTTCACACCCAATTTTATCACGGGAGGATTCGTTTGTCAAGCACAATAGGCGCTTATTATATTGAATTTGTAAATTCCCTCTTGAAATCCTATTTATCCTATGGTATAATAGGTATTATAAAGGAAGGTGTTAATTATGATTACAACTCGCGGACGATATGCCCTTCGCATGATGGTTGACCTTGCGGTGCATCAGGATGAAGGCTTTGTTTCATTAAAGGAAATCTCAAAGCGTCAGGGTATCTCGAGAAAATATCTGGAGCAAATTATTCCTATATTGAACCGTTCTTCGCTTTTGCAGACCTCGCGCGGATTCGGCGGCGGATATAAGCTTATCAAAGCTCCGAAGGATTATACCGTTTACGAAATACTAAAGGCAACAGAAGGCAGTATGGCACCCGTTGCCTGCCTTGAAGGCGAAACCAATACCTGCCCCAGGAGCACAGAGTGCGCAACTTTGTTCGTTTGGCAAGGGCTTAAAAAGCTGGAGGAGGATTATTTTAACGGAATAACGCTTCAGGATATTATTGATAAACAAACCGAAAACGCAGGAAACAACTACAATATTTGACTTTTTCGTAAAGCGATAAATCAGCCCGAAAAAAATTTTTTAAATAATTCTTATAAAACCTATTGACAAAGTAGGAATAATGTGTTATACTATACCCATAGAAGAAAGGAAGGCGCGAAAATATGAGAATTTATTTTGAGACACTTGTTCGTGCAAATTTCCGTTTTGATCGAATGTGACGGTTTGAGCATAAAACAAATTCACCAAAAAAATAACGGATTGAAAGGAACGAATAAAATGAGCAATTATAAATTTGAAACTATACAGATTCACGCAGGACAGGAACAGCCGGATCCAACTACCGATGCAAGAGCTGTTCCGATTTACGCCACTACCTCCTACGTTTTTAAGGATTCCGCACAGGCGGCAGGTAGGTTTGGGCTTTCCGAGACAGGAAATATTTATACACGCCTTATGAACCCCACTTCGGATGTTTTTGAAAAAAGAATTGCGGCATTGGAGGGCGGCGCAGCGGCACTCGCTGTTGCGACAGGTTCGGCGGCAATTACATATGCGATTCAGAATATTGCTACGGCAGGCGACCATATAGTATCCTCCGTTAATCTTTACGGCGGAACACACAATCTTTTTGCCAATACCCTAAAAGAGCAAGGGATTTCAACAACATTTGTTGATCCTACAAACCCGGAAAACTTTGCAAGTGCAATAAAGGACAACACGAAGCTTCTTTATGCCGAAACACTTGGAAATCCGAACTCCAATGTTATCGACTTAAAGGCGATTGCAGACATTGCGCACAAGCACGGAATACCGTTTATTGTGGACAGCACCTTTGCCACACCGTATCTTCTCAGACCGATTGAATACGGCGTAGATGTGGTTGTTCATTCCGCTACCAAATTTATAGGCGGTCACGGAACCGTAATGGGCGGCGTGATTGTGGATGCCGGAAAATTCGACTGGGCTCAAAACGACAAATTCCCGGGACTTTCAAAGCCTAATCCGTCATATCACGGAGTTGTATTTACCGAAGCGGTCGGAAATCTTGCGTACATTACCAAAATCAGAACCACTCTGCTTCGTGACCAAGGGGCAACAATTTCACCCTTCAATTCCTTCCTGCTTTTGCAGGGACTCGAAACGCTTTCGCTGCGTGTACAGCGCCATACGGAAAATGCGCTTAAGGTGGTTGATTTCCTTAAAAATCATCCTCAGGTTGCAAGGGTTAATCATCCATCACTGGCAACAGGCAGAGAAAAAGAGCTTTATGACGAGTATTTCCCGAACGGTGCCGCTTCAATATTCACTTTTGAAGTTAAAGGAACGGCTGAGGACGCAAAGAAATTTACCGAAAGCCTGAAGCTTTTCTCCCTTCTTGCAAATGTTGCCGATGTTAAATCACTTGTTATTCATCCGGCAAGCACAACACACAGCCAGCTTGAGGAGGATGAGCTTCTTGCATCGGGCATCACACCGCAAACGGTTCGCCTCTCTATCGGAACAGAGCACATTGATGATATTATAGCCGATTTGGAACAAGGCTTTAATGCAATAAAATGAGGAGAAATATCATGAGGCTGACTTTGGATTTTCGATGTTGAATTAAAAAATTGCACAAAATAAATATTAAAATTTGAAAGGAAGATAATTATGTCAAATATTTATAAATCAGCAGATCAATTAATCGGAAAGACACCTCTTTTGGAACTTACACATATTGAAAAGAAATATGATTTGAAAGCAAAAATCGTTGCAAAGCTTGAATACTTTAACCCGGCAGGCTCCGTTAAGGACAGAATCGCCAAAGCAATGATTGAAGAAGCGGAAGCATCCGGCAAGCTTAAACCCGACTCGGTTATCATCGAGCCTACCAGCGGAAATACCGGCATAGGTCTTGCCTCGGTTGCGGCGGCAAAAGGGTATAGAATCATTTTAACAATGCCCGAAACCATGTCTGTTGAACGACGTCAGCTGATAAAGGCATACGGTGCCGAAATTGTGCTGACAGAAGGCGCAAAGGGCATGAAGGGTGCAATCGCAAAGGCAGAGGAGCTTGCAAAGGAAATCCCGAACAGCTTTGTCCCGGGACAATTCACAAATCCCGCAAACCCGACAGCGCACAGAAATACAACGGGACCCGAAATATATGAAGATACTGACGGCAATGTTGACTTTTTCGTTGCAGGCGTAGGCACCGGCGGAACCGTAACGGGTGTCGGAGAATACTTAAAATCCAAGATTCCCGATGTGAAGGTGGTTGCTGTTGAGCCGGCCACATCCGCCGTACTTTCCACAGGTGTTGCAGGCCCTCATAAAATTCAGGGAATAGGCGCAGGATTTGTACCCGATGTATTAAACACAAAGGTTTATGACGAAATTATTCCCGTTAACAACGAGGATGCATTTGCCACAGGAAAGGAAATAGGCAGAAGCGAAGGCATTCTTGTGGGTATTTCCTCCGGTGCTGCGGCATTTGCGGCTATCGAGCTTGCAAAGCGTCCCGAAAACGCAGGAAAGACAATTGTTGTTCTCTTGCCCGACACGGGAGACAGATACCTCTCCACGCCGCTTTTTGCTGACTGATAAAGCTTCCGACAGACATTCGTTGGGATGTCGGGTTTTACAGAGAATGAAATCATGAAAAATTCAGTTGATAAGCTCTTAAGCACTCATAATCTTTCGGATACCGAGCTTAAAGAGATATTACTTTGCGACGATAAAGAATTTAATGAGTATTTGTTTGAGAAAGCAAGAGCCGTCCGAGAAGAGCATTACGGAAAAAGCGTATATTTGCGCGGACTTATCGAATTTACCAATCATTGCAAAAACAACTGCTATTATTGCGGTATTCGGTGCGCAAACCGAAATGCGCAAAGGTACCGCTTAAGCAAAAATCAGATACTGGAATGTTGCAAGGAAGGTTACGCTTTGGGCTTCCGTACATTTGTTTTGCAGGGCGGTGAGGATCCGTATTATTCGGACGAATACTTGGAAGAGTTGATTTCGGAAATTAAAAATCAACATCCGGATTGCGCTGTAACGCTCTCGATAGGAGAACGGGACAAAAGTAGCTATCTGCGCCTTTACAGTGCCGGAGCAGACCGTTATCTTTTAAGGCATGAAACTGCCGATAAGGAGCATTACAGAAAGCTTCATCCGAAAAATATGTCCTTTGAAAATCGCATGAAATGCCTTGAAAATTTGCGTGAAATCGGTTATCAGGTCGGTTGCGGCATGATGGTCGGCTCGCCTTTTCAAACGGTTGATATGCTTATAGAGGACTTGCGCTTTTTGCAAAGCTTCAAGCCGGAAATGGTTGGAATCGGTCCTTTTATCCCGCACCATGACACTCGTTTTGCAAACGAAAAAAGCGGTTCGGTGGAATTAACATTGCGCTTATTGTCTGTTATTCGCCTTATTTTGCCTGAAGTTTTACTTCCTTCCACTACCGCTCTCGGAACATTGGACGCATTCGGTCGGGAAAAAGGTCTGCTTGCGGGAGCAAATGTGGTTATGCCCAATCTCTCGCCTTCAAATGTCCGAAAAAAATACTTGCTTTACGATAACAAAATATGTACCGGAGAGGAGTCGGCTGCCTGTATAAGCTGTATGCAACGGCGCGTCAACAGCGTAGGATATAAAATTGTTACAGCCAGAGGCGACCACGTTCTTTTCAATAAAGATTAATCCACTGAAAAAAGCATTGATTTAACCCTGCAAAGCATAGCTGTTTTGCAGGGTTTTTCAAAAATATTCGGCAAAAAAGAAAAAAATATTTTACATTTCGGAAAAAAAGGTGTATAATAGTGAATAATAAAGTATCATAAGGAGAAAATCAATGCGTATTATCGACATAATAACAGGCAAAAAGCCCTGTCTTTCCTTTGAGGTTTTTCCGCCGAAGACGGATACTGCCTTTGAAAGCGTGCGCTGTGCCACCGAGGCGCTGGCGCGTTTGAAGCCCGGCTATATGAGCGTTACCTACGGTGCCGGCGGAGGCACCTCATCATATACGGTTCAGGTTGCCCGCAATCTGGAGGATATGGGCGTGCCTGCGCTGGCTCATTTAAGCTGTGTTTCTTCTACCAAAAAGGAAATCAGACGCCAATTGGATCTTCTTAAAAGCAACGGAATTAAAAACATTCTTGCTCTGCGCGGAGATATTCCCGAAGGAATGAATCAAGCCGATCTTGAATATCGGTATGCAAGTCAGCTTATTGAAGAAATCAGGGAATACGGCGATTTTTGCATCGGCGGTGCATGCTACCCCGAAAGTCATCCGGAAAGCGAAACCTGCACCAAGGATGTTGAATATTTAAAGAAAAAAGTAGAAAGCGGCTGTGAATTTCTCACCACACAAATGTTTTTTGACAATAATATTCTGTATAACTTCATGTATCGAATTCGTGAAGCAGGCATTTCTGTCCCTGTGGTTGCAGGCATAATGCCGGTTACAAATGCGGTTCAGGTAAAGAGGATTTGTTCTATCTCCGGAACTGCACTGCCCCAGCGCTTCCGCCGAATTGTTGACCGCTACGGTGACAATCCCGATGCCATGAAGCAAGCGGGAATTGCGTACGCTACGGAGCAAATCATTGATCTGTATGCCAACGGAATAAACGCAGTACACGTTTACACAATGAACAAGCCTGATGTTGCGGAAAAAATTCTGCAAAACATCAGCCGCATAATTCGATGAACGGCGTACTGGACAGAGGAACAGGATGCTTTTCGGATGTGACCGTACCTGAGCGGGAATTCTCCATCCGATTGGGCGGAAAACCGGGACCTGAAACGGCGGAATGTGTTAATCAGCTGAAATCCGTTGCGGTATGCCGATATTGCTATGTGAAGCTTCCCGTTTCTTTTTTCTCATCGGACAGCTTTAATATCGGGCCTTTGTTTGTACAAAGCAAAGCTTTGGAAAAAAACTTGAGCGGTTGCAATGAGGCATATATTTTTGCCGCAACAATCGGGTCGGAAGCGGACAGGCTTATTGCAAGATTGGGCGTTTCCTCGCCTGCCCGACAGTTTATAACGGATGCGGCGGCATCTTCATTGGCAGAAGGTCTGTGCGACCGTGTAAATGAACTTCTGGTTAAAAAATCCGGAGGACAGTGCCGTCCTCGCTTCAGTCCGGGATTCGGAGATTTTCCGTTAGACTATCAGCCAAAGTTGCTGAGCCTGACGGATGCAACCAAGCAAATCGGAGTTACTTTGACAAACACTCTGTTTTTAACCCCATCAAAATCCGTAACAGCAATCATAGGAGTGAAAACAACATGAAAATAACAGAGCTCATGAGAAAGTCCCGCATTTATTTTGACGGTGGTATGGGAACGCTTTTGCAGCAAGCAGGCCTTGCTCCGGGGGAAAATTCTGCCGAATGGAACCTGTCTCATCCCGATGTAATAACCGAAATACATCGCTCGTACCTTGCCGCCGGATGTAATGTAATCAACGCAAACACCTTCGGGATAAATCCGCTAAGCAGCGATAGGTGGGAGGAGCTTCTCAAGGCGGCGATGAATTGCGCAAAAAAAGCCTCCGATGAATTTCCGGGAAGCTATATTGCCTTTGATTTGGGCCCTTCCGGAAGAATGCTTGAGCCCTTGGGAGATTTATCCTTTGATGCCGCCGCAGATGCCTGCCGCAAGCTTACCGCTTTGGCAGAAGAATGCGGTGCGGACTTAATTTTAATAGAAACAATGAACGATTGCTACGAAACCAAAGCCGCCGTGGTAGGAGCAAAGGAAGGTTGCTCGCTTCCCATTTTTGTTTCCAATGTCTATGACGGAACGGGAAAGCTTATGACGGGAGCCGATCCTTACGCCATGTCGGCTATGCTTGAGGCTCTGGGTGTCGATGCATACGGCATTAACTGCTCTTTGGGGCCTGAGCAGATGCTGCCGGTGGTGGAAAAGCTTACAGATATTTCATCACTTCCCGTAATTGTAGTTCCCAATGCCGGTCTTCCGAGAGTAGAAAACGGAAAAACGGTATATGACATATCTCCCCGTGAGTTTGCAAATCACATGAAGCAAATTGCCCGCCTGGGCGGCACATTATTGGGAGGATGTTGCGGCACAACGCCGGAGCATATAAAAATGACCATTGATGCAACAAGGAACATTCCCTATAACTATCCCAAAAAAAAGAGGCGGACCGTAATTTCGTCTTATACCCACAGCGTTGAAATAGGCAATGATCCGATTTTGATAGGAGAACGAATAAACCCAACCGGCAAGCCGAAACTAAAGGAGGCTTTGCGGACGGGGAATTTGAATTATATTCTGAATGAAGGAATCAGACAAGGGGAAATGGGCGTTCATGTTTTGGATGTCAATGTCGGATTGCCCGAAATTGACGAGCCCGAAATGATGAAGCAATGCGTAACCAAGCTTCAGGCAGTTACGGATTTACCCTTGCAAATAGATACCACAAATCATATTGCGCTGTCGGAAGCGGCTCGTTATTATAACGGAAAGCCTCTGATCAACTCCGTCAACGGAAAGCAAGAAAGCATGGACTCTGTTTTCCCGGTGGTTAAGAAATACGGCGGAGCGGTAATCGCATTGACAATGGATGAAACGGGCATTCCGGATACTGCCGAAGGCAGATATGAAATTGCCCGTCGCATTACAGAAGAAGCCGAGAAATACGGAATTGAGCGAAAAGACATTATTGCGGATCCTCTTGCATTAACCATTTCCTCAAATCCCGACGGCGCAAAGGTTACTTTGGAGGCTGTTAAGCTTATAAGGCAGAGGCTCGGAATATGCACAAGCCTCGGGGTTTCAAACATCTCATTCGGTCTTCCGGAGCGAGAACGCATAAATTCGGCATTCTTTGTTATGGCACTGGAGCAAGGTCTCAGCTGTGCTATAATGAACCCGTTTTCGGAAGGAATGATGAGCGCATACCACGCATTTCGGGCTTTGCGTGAGCTTGACCCTGCCTGCCGTGACTATATTGCATCATGCACAAAAGAAGAAACAAGCGCACAAGCTTCCGAGGATTTGAGCGGATCTGTCCGCAGAGGTCTTGTCAAGCAAGCTAAAGAACAGGCTCGGGAGCTTCTTAAAACTGCCTCGCCTTTGGATATTATCAATAATCACATTATCCCTGCGCTAGATAAAATCGGGCAGGAATTTGAACAAAAAAAGGTGTTTTTGCCTCAGCTTCTTATGAGTGCGGAGGCGGCATCCGCTTCCTTTGAAGTCATAAAAGGAGCGATGCCCAAAGGCACTGTCGACCAAAGCCGCATGATGGTTTTGGCAACGGTGCAAGGTGACATTCATGACATCGGAAAAAATATCGTGAAGGTGCTTATGGAAAGCTTCGGCTTTAATGTTATTGACTTAGGAAGGGACGTTCCGCCGCAAACGGTATTGGAGGCGGTGCAAAAATCGGGATGTCGCCTGGTTGGTTTAAGCGCACTTATGACAACCACGGTTCCCGCAATGGAGCAAACCATAAGGCTTCTTAAGGAAAATGTTCCCAATGTCAACGTTGTTGTCGGAGGTGCCGTTTTAACTCAAGAATACGCCGACATGATAGGCGCGGATTTCTATGCACCTGAAGCAATGTCAACCGTTCGTTATTCGGAAGAATTTTACAACAATCCCGATTCGGTAAAATAAAAATTTTTGGTGGCGCTGATAAATCTTCGCCACCAATTTTTTGTATTTTTTAATTGTCTTCCAGGAATTTTTCGCTTCCGGCAATCGAAACGGCAAAATCAATAAAAGTCTTTGCCGCAACCGAAACAGCATCCCTGCTTTTATAAGCAAGACAAACCTCGCGGAAAATCGGAGGTGTCAATGCTCTTACTTCAATTTTTTGATGATGCTTGTGCAGAACAAGCTTCGGCAGAATTGAAACTCCCAGCCCCTGCTCTACCATATTCATTATTGTGTAATCATCGTAAACTCTGTATTGAAGATTTGCCTTAACACCTGCCTTGACGAAATACTCCATAGGCTCACTTTTTTTGCCCTGATCCAAAAAAATAAACGGTTCATCGGAAAAATCCCTTAGTTGCAATTTGTCTTTTTTTCCCTTTGGATGATTTGGCGGCAAAATCATAACCATTTCATCCTTTATAAGAAAATCCCTTTCCAATTCTTCCGCAACATCTACGGTTAAAAATCCGAAATCCACAACACCGTCTTTAATCCATGTCTTGACCGTTTCATAATCCGCCTGAAGCAGTTTGAACTTTACCGATGGATAAATCTCCTTGAACCGTTTGATTGCATAAGGCAGAAAATTAGCCGATATGCTAGCAAAGGTGCCTATTCTGATTTCAGCACCGTCCAAATGATTTATTGCGGAGCTTTGTCCCAAAACCCGGGCATAATCATCGCACAATCGTCTTATATAAGGTAGCATTGCCTTTCCGTCCGATGTGAGATGTATTCCGTGCTTTGTCCTTGTAAACAAGGTTATCTTTAGTTCCTCCTCAAGCGATTTCATCATTTGACTCACCGCCGATTGCGTATATCCGAAGCGTTCCGCCGTTTTTGTGAAATTACCCGTTTCGGTTACATTTAAAAAAATTCTGTATTTAATCATTGTTATCCCCTTATCATAAGAAAATCTTATTACAATCATTATAATCATTCGTTTGACTTCTGTCAAGTATTATTGTATTATAAATATGTACTAAAAATTTTAGAAGGGGTAGTTTACTTATGAAAAGAATTATTGCATTACTTGTTTCTTTGTCGTTAATGCTCACATTTACCGCATGCGGCGAAAGTAAAAAGGAAGTTGCTGAAAAGGACAGCTATACGGTTGGTATTTGTCAGTTGGTTCAGCATGAGGCTTTAGATGCCGCAACAAAAGGCTTTATGGATGTTTTAACCGCTGAGTTCGGCGAAAATGTGACATTTCTTAATGAAAACGCAAGCGGAGATGTTCAGACCTGTACAACAATTGTCAACAATTTTGTAAATAAGAAGGTTGACCTTATCCTTGCAAACGCAACTCCGGCTCTTCAGGCGGCTGCTAACGGAACGGCAGATATTCCGATTTTGGGAACCTCCATTACTGAGTACGGGACTGCTCTCGGTATTGATGACTTTGACGGCGTTGTGGGAAGCAATATTTCCGGTACATCCGACCTTGCTCCGCTGGATCAGCAGGCAGAAATGATTTTGGAACTGTTCCCCGATACAAAAACAGTATCCATTCTTTACTGCACATCAGAAGCAAACTCGGCATATCAGGTTAAGATTGTTAAAGAATTGCTTGAAGAAAAGGGTGTAACGGTTACAGAGGCCGGATTTACGGATTCAAACGATGTTACATCGGCAGCTTCAAAGGCAGCAGCCTCCGATGTAATTTATATTCCTACAGACAATACAGCCGCAAGCTGTGCAACAACCATTGACGGCGTAATCGGAGATACTCCAGTAATTGCCGGCGAGGAAGGTATTTGCAGTAACTGCGGTGTTGCAACGCTTTCAATCAGTTACTATGATCTTGGTAAAACAACCGGTGAGATGGCTGTTAAAATTCTTAAGGGCGAAGCTAAAATCGAAGAAATGAAGATTGAATATACTGATGCCGTTAAGAAGTATAACAAAGCAAAATGCGAACAGCTCGGTATTGATACCGCTGACCTTGAATCCAAAGGATATGTGGCTATAGAAGGATAAATTCAATACAATTTCAAAATTTCGGATACCGTTTGTTCTTTTGAATAAACGGTAATCCCTTTTTATAAGAGGTACTTTAATGGATATAATGATTTGGTTAAACACACTTCCGGGCGCTGTGGGACAGGGCTTCGTGTGGGGAATTATGGCACTCGGTCTGTACATTACATTCAAGATTCTTGATTTTGCAGACCTGACGGTCGACGGTTCGATTTGCACGGGCGCCGCGGTTTGCACGGTACTTATGACTTTGGGGTATAATGTATGGTTTGCCATGCTCGCCGCATTGATTGCAGGTGCATTGGCAGGTCTAATAACCGGTCTTTTGCATACAAAGCTCGGAATTCCGGCTATACTGTCGGGAATACTTACCCAGCTTATGCTGTGGTCTGTAAATTTGATAATTATGTCGGGAAAGGCAAACATCGCTCTTTCGGGCTTCAAATTCAGGGATAAACTGCTTATTTCAAGCGGCTCGATAAATATATCAAAAACACTGATTGTTCTTTTTGTAATAATTATGATTTTGATTTCCGTACTGTATTGGTTTTTCGGAACACAATTCGGAATATCCCTGCGTTCGACGGGAAACAGCAAGTATATGAGCCGTGCCCAGGGAATTAACACCTCGTTTACAACCGTTTTCGGGTTGGCGTTATCCAATGCAATTGTTGCTTTTTCGGGCTCACTTCTCGCACAACAACAAGGTGCGGCGGATATAAACATGGGGCGAGGCGCAATTGTAATAGGACTTGCGGCAGTTATTGTCGGCGAATCCATTATTACAAGAATAAGCAATAATTTTTATGTAAGGCTTATCGGCGTGATACTCGGAGCGGTGATATACTGGATAGTTTTCCAAACCGTTATCTTCCTCGGCTTGCCCAGCGAATACTTAAAGATGCTGTCCGCTATGGTAGTTGCGGTATTTTTGGGCATACCGCATATTCGCGACAAGAAAAAACAAAATTCCGGGAGAACTAAAAATGCTTGAAATTAAAAATATTTGCAAAACATTCAATGCCGGCACCATAAACGAAAAGCTTGCGCTTAACAACCTTTCGCTTAGGTTAAACGAAGGTGATTTCGTTACGGTTATCGGCGGCAACGGTGCAGGAAAATCCACAATGCTCAATGCAATTGCCGGTGTTTTCCCCATAGACAGCGGCACCGTGATGATTAACGGTGAAGATATTTCCTCTCTTCCCGAACACAAACGCGCAAAATACATCGGCAGAGTATTTCAAGACCCGATGATGGGCACTGCCGCAGATATGTTGGTTGAAGAAAATCTTTCAATAGCTCAAAGACGAGGAATGCACCGCTTTGTGAAATGGGCAATTTCAAAAAAGGACAGGGCGTACTTCAAGGAGCTTCTTTCTGTACTTGATTTGGGGCTTGAAAACAGGCTTTCAACAAAAATGGGCTTGCTTTCGGGCGGTCAAAGGCAGGCGGTTACACTGCTTATGGCTTCAATGAAAAATCCGAAGCTTTTGCTCCTTGACGAGCATACAGCCGCATTGGACCCGGCAACTGCCGCAAAGGTTTTGGAGCTTACGGACAAGGTTATAAACGAAAATCATCTGACGGCTATCATGATAACTCATAACATGAATGACGCAATTGCCCACGGCAACCGTCTTGTTATGATGAATCAGGGACAAATTATCTACGATGTTTCCGGCGAAGAAAAAATGAATTTGACAAAGGAAGATTTGCTGTCTAAGTTTGCTGAAATCGCAGGGCAAAATCAGACATCGGACAGAATGGTTTTATCATAATAATAAAAAACCTGTTCGGTTTTAGCAATGTTTAATCCAAAAAATCGCATTATGTAGGTTTGTCAATGATGTGTTACAAAATATTTAAAAAATTTCACCATTGTTA
>ERZ827440.1707-NODE-1707-length-22543-cov-3.850053_pt1 | contig 22543 bp, 15 predicted proteins | sample MGYA00519774_ERZ827440 | MGnify/ENA primary metagenome ERZ827440 (study PRJEB31778, sample SAMEA3449302) | human gut metagenome | biome: human gut; feature: human-associated habitat; material: faeces | place: United Kingdom | collected 2010/2012 ... | reverse complement strand
TGTGCCTTTTCGATAAAAGATTTTGCCTGCATTACTGCGTGACCCGTACCGAGCCTTTCCTTCTGCTCAAATGCGGGGTATTCGCCGAGCGTATCAAGATAAGCCGTTACCTGCTCCTTGTGAGCGCCGACTATAACTGCGGTATTGTCAACTCCGGCCTGCTTTACAGCGTCAAGCACCCAGCGGAGCATAGGCTGAAACAGCACTTCGGCAAGAACCTTCGGCTTGTCGGATTTCATCCTTTTGCCATCACCTGCGGCAAGTATTACTGCGTATTTTTTGTTATCCAAAGTAAGTCATTCCTTTACAGATTTTTAGTAATTTATCGTGTGGTATAAAACCGCCATAATAATATTATTATCGCACATTTATCCGTATTTTTCAAGTGCTTTTTAAAAATAATTGCTTTTTTCATGATTTTCTCTCCATTCCAAAAATTTTATATTTAAATAATACCATAAACTTTTTTCAAAATAAAGAAAAATCCTCTTGATTTTATAGACAAAAATTGATATAATGCTGTAGGTGATTATATGATAACCTATGAAAACAAAACCGATGATATATACATGACAAAAATTAACGGCTTGACCTTTGTTCCGCATTTGCATCACAACATAGAGCTTATGATTTGCATTGACGGCAAGCTCGAAACCATGTGCGATTACAAGCAAATGATTTTGAAACCGGGAGATATGATGATTGCTTTTCCGAACAGGGTTCATTCCTATCGCAATATTTCAAAATGTACTTGCGTTATGTGTATTATCAATCATGATATTTTGCCTGCACTCGCCCCGTACTTCAAAAAACAAAGCAGTGATTGCTTCTATTTCGGCGGAACACAGCTGACCGACCTTGTATGCGCAATGCTTGACGAGTATGAGGGTGACAGAAACAAAGAAATACTGATAGGATATTTGTATGTAATTTTAGGGAAAGCATTCAAAAGCATGAGTTTTTGCGATAACAAAAACAGCATAGACAATATGACTTTTTCCAAAGTGCTGTTGTATATATCCGAAAATTACAAAAACGATATAACGCTGAAAGGCATTGCCCATAAATTCGGAATAAGTAATTGTCACCTTTCGAGATTGTTTTCGGAAAACTTAAATTGCGGGTTTTGCGATTACATTCATGAGCTGAGAATAAATTACGCAAAAATGCTGCTGCGTGAAAGCAAAATCACTATCGGGGATGTATCCTTTGAATGCGGTTTTTCAACTCAAAGGTCTTTTAACAGAGTTTTTAAAAAGCTTACCGGAGTTACCCCCGGGGAATACAGGATAAAAAAATAAGCCGCAAGGGCTTATTTTTTATTCTGTAATAAGAGGTGCGAGATTATCTCCCTTAAAGACAAAAAGTCTTGCATCCTTTGAGGATTTTATGGACACATCTTTTGATTCTTTTGCCGAAAGGCTCATTCTTTCGGCATATATTTTACCTTCCCCGAAAGAAATGCACAAAAGCGTCACTTGCGTTGTGCTTTTGTTTTCTGCCGTAAATGAATAAGTTGTTTCGCCTTTTTCGATGTTTCCGATTTCTATTCCGTATGTTTTGGAAACAATAATCGGTTCGGAAAAAGCGATTTCTCCAGAAATGCCAAGCTCATTTTTGGGCTCAACGGAGTATTTTATGTATTTTCCATCAAGCTCATCCGAAATATAAAGCTCTTTGCCGTAACAGCCTGCAAATTCAAAATCGCCTTCGGGGCTGTCGGAGCTATACCATTTTATTTCGCTTGCGGACTCATCGGATAATTCGCAATCATATATATATTCCGCAAAAACACTGCTTTTGGGAGCGGAAAAACCGCTTATTTCAAGCGAATTTGTTTTGGGCTTCGCGGTGCCTGTTATGATGTCTTTACATTTCGGACCTATTTTTGACATATCTGTATTTTTGAAACTCGGAACCTCTGCCAAAGCTTCATCCGTCAGTGCAAAATTGTCATTTTCATAATCCAAAAAAGCATCTTTTGATGTGGGAACATATGTGTTTACTTCAATACCGTTAGAGCCTCCTGCCAATGATGACGACGGCGAATATCTGTTGAAAACAACATTGCCTGTAAACCTGTTTGCATCGGAAGGAGCGTATTTCCTTGCTATTTCAACAAGCTTTTTTTCATCGGCGACAGCGTCGAGGGATGCGAGGTTTTCGTTGTAGAAATCAAGCGAGAACATATTGACATATTCTTCCCAAACGGTGTTTTTGTAATGCTCTTTCCATATGTCCGAAAAATATCCGCTTTCATTCAGTGTTTCCCACCATTTTGTATCGTGGTACACCGACTTACCGTAAGCTCTCAGCCAAAAACAAACCTGCTGATTTCTTTTGCCCTCGGAATCCCTGTATTTTTCGTTATTCTGAAACTGCGCAGGTGTGGGGCAGTCAACAAAGATATTATTTTCAACAACTGCCATGCTCCCTCCGTTTGCCTTAACGGTAAATCTGTTTCCGGGCTTTTCTCCTTCCTTTACGGGGGAATTGCTTCTTGCAAAAACATTTCCGTAAATATGCGGCCCGATTTCGCAGTCATCCCAGAAAATGCACTGACTCCAACCGCCGAAATAGCGTGAGCCGTTATCGTGAAAATAGTTGTTCCGAATTTCGTTACCGATGCACGCAGGGCCGGAAAGCCAGTATATCGCTCCCATATCGCCTGTCCACATTGTGGTGTGGTGAATATCGTTATATTCAATAATGTGGTCATTTCCGCTTAGGGTTATTACCTGATGATAGCTGTTATATATCTCGTTGTTTTTAACCGTATGGTTAAAGCCCGCCAGTCTTATTGCCGGAGAATAATTCTTTTTTAGGCTGTCCATACCGTTGAATACATTGTTTTCAATTATGTTTCCTCCGCCGGACAGCGTTTTTGTGTTGCCTCCCGATACCGAAACACCGCCTTGACAACCGTCATAAAAATAACAATTCTTAATAGTGTTATTGTTTCCCGAAAGTGAGTTCATCGAGGAAAAATGCATAAATCTGCATCCGTCTAAAACTATGCCCTCTGAATTTGAAATTCCGAAAACAGAGCTTCTGACATGGGTGAAGTCTATATTTTCAATTCTTATGTCGGTTGCAAAATAGGCATTTATCATACGGCTTTTTGACAGAGGTATCGTGATATTCTGAAATTTGGAATCATCATACGGATAGTAGTAAGCCTTCAAATTTTTTCTGTCAACAAAACATTCCCCCGGCATATCTATTTCCTCCGGGAGGTTAAAGAAGTAAAATTCATCCCTTGCCGATGGAACATATGTGCTTCTGCAAAGCGAAGCGTCAACCGAAAATGCGCATTTATCGGAATCAAAGTTTTTTATGGGCGAAAAGGCATCCGCCCAGGATATCCAATAGTGTCCTGCAATGTACAGATTGCTTATTGATTCGTTGCTCCAGGTTTTTGCCCGATTTGACACATCCTCATAAACAACCGAATATTGATTTGTTATTTCATCGAGCTCGGATGATGCAATCTTTATATCATTTTCCCGCTCGTTCGGCCAACGGGCATATGTAAGAGGAGTGCCGTTTACGATTATTCTTATTTGCGAATCGAAATTGCCATTGTTGTTACCGTGAACGAATGAGCCTATTTCGGGTATTTCGTCAACAATTCCGGAAAGGTCAATTTCCATAAGCTTTTTTCTTGCAGTTTTATCCTTGATTTTATTCAGAATTTCAAGGTTTTCGGCACGCTTTATCCTGTTTTTCTGTAAAATTGTTCCGCCGGTCAGCTCGCTCCTGCCTCCTGAATCCGATGTTATCAGCAGATTTTTGTCGGCAGAGGTCAGGTTAATCGGTTTGTCTATTTGAAATTTTTCATTTTTCAGAACTATGCTTATTTCGCCTTCAAAGCCGTTTGCTCTGTCCGTTCTTGAAGTTTCAATCGCTTTTTCGATTGTTTTAAAAGGCTGAGCACGACTGCCTCCGTTTTTGTCAGAGCCTTCGTTTGACACATAATACTCGGCATTTTCAAGATTTATATAATTAGTATCCGAATAAACAGGCTCTCCCTCTAAATTGTGAGAATCCTTGGGCGTAATTTTTGCTCTCAGATATTTTCCGTTAATCCATGCACAGGCAAAGCTATCTGTGTAATCTCTCCAAATCTTATTATCATCGGATACTTGCCACAAAAGCACGGAATTGTTTTCATATTTTCCTTTGTATGTATATGTAGCTTCAAGGCGTTCCCCCGTTTTTTGCGGCACAGAAACACGCAAATCCGAAACGAGTGGGGCATCATAACGATCCTCGATTGCAAAGGGCGTAACGGCGGTGAAAGCCTCGCCTTCCAGCGTGCCCGATTTTGGTATAACGGTGCATCTTATATAACTGCCGATATAGGCATCCGATATTGCAACGGCTGATTCGGTGCCGATTGTGTTCCAATTTTCCTTGTCGCTTGACTGCTCCCATAGATATTCTATGGCGGATATTTCATCACCGTCCGAATCCGTAGCGGAAATTTTAGCCGAAAGCGTTTCTCCTACTACAAATCCTCCCGTAAATTCAAACGATTCAATATACGGGGAATGGTCAAAATCGTCAATGTACATAATCGGGTCATCATAAAAATAATCGCAATCGGCGGCTGTTTTAAACCCGATAACATGTACCGGAAACGGCAAATAACGGTCTTCAAAAATCTTCACACCGTCAATATAAAGGGTTATCAATCCGTTTTCGGTAGCTATGTTTTCGCCGTAATTACCGTAGTTTTTCACACAAAGCGTAACCTGATGCCAGCCCTCGGTTCTCGGAACATCGGTTTGAAATGTCCCCGAGCTTGCTGTGCCGATATAACCGGAATCATCGCCCAGGGCTATACCGCCTTGCCCGTAGCCTTTTCTTGAGGAGGCTGAGTTTGTAACCATATAACAGCCGGACGAGGTGCTTAGAATCCCGGCACTTATCGCAACCAGATTTTTAGAGTCCTGAAAGTAAACGGAAGGCCCTGCTCCGTTTTTTCTTCCGTCATCGTAAAACCACGCTTCTCTTACGGATGACTTGTACCCGGGGGACTGATAAAGATCAAATCTTTTGAAGGAAATATCACAATCCTTGTATATTTCAAGGCTTGAATTTCCTGTATGCTTTTGATTTTCGGACAGCCTTGCAAAATATTCCCTGTCAGTGGAAACTGTGTATTTGTCGGCTTCAAAGCCGTGATTTATTAAGTATTTGCTTGATGAGTGCAAACATATACTTCCCGATTTTTCGCCGAGCCTTGCTGTGATAACGGAAAACCCTCCGTCACCGATTGCCGTGGCGGTTCCCGAAGAGCTAACGGTTATGAGCTGTGTATCCGAGCTTTCCCACGATAATTCATCGCCGTCAAGCTTTGAAAATGTGCCGTCACTCATAATTGCGTAAGCATTAAGCTTTCGGGATTGGCCGGGCGACAGCACTGAAGAATTATCCGACAGGCTTATAGATACGATGTCAGACGCAGTAGCGGTGTACGCAGGCATTGCCGATAATAATATAAGCAAAGCCACAAAAAAACTGAATTTCCTCATTAAAATCTCTCCTTTGAATACATTTTACCATATACCGCAAAATAAAACAATAAAAAAAGTCGGTGATTATTGCACAAAAATCACCGACTGAATTTGTTTAAATTGCTAAACGAGCTTTCTGCCCATAAGAACGCCCATAACCGATGCCATCATAAGTCCTCTTGTCCATCCCGAGGAATCCCCGAGGCAGTGAAGTCCTTCAACATTCGTGTTAAGGTCTTTATCCATTTTGATACGGTTGCTGTAGAATTTCAGCTCCGGAGAGTACAGAAGTGTTTCATTTGACGCAAATCCCGGAACAACAATATCAACAGCCTTTATAAAGTTTATGATGTTTGTCATTGCCCTGTAGGGCATAGCGGCAGTAATGTCGCCTGCAACAACATCGGGAAGGGTGGGCTTGACATTAGACTGGGAAAGCTCCTTTTGCCATGTGCGCTTACCGTCCAAAATATCGCCGAAACGCTGAACCATAATCTTTCCTTCACCAAGCATATTTGTGAGCTCGCCGATTTTTTGAGCATAAGCAATAGGCTCGTTGAAGGGCTCGCTGAAATTATGAGAGCAAAGTATAGCAAGATTGGTATTTTCCGATTTCAGTTCCTTATATGAATGACCGTTTACAACAGCCAAGTCATTATCATAGTTTTCCTGGCTTACAAATCCGCCGGGATTCTGACAGAATGTACGAACCTTGTTTTTATAAGGAGCGGGATAACCGATAAGTTTGGATTCGTAGAGAACATCGTTAACAGTTTCCATAATCTCGTTTCTTACTTCAACTCTTACGCCGATGTCAACAGTTCCCGGCTGATGCGCAATGTTGTGTTGAGCGCAGATTTTTTCAAGCCATTCCGCGCCTCGTCTGCCTGTCGCAACTATTGTGTTGCTGCCTTCGATTTTGAGCTCCTCTTTTCCGTTGGTAACAAAAACTCCGCGGCATTTTGCGCCGTCCAAAATTATGTTTGTGCATTCATAGCCGAACAGAATTTCAACGCCGTGCTCGATCAGATATTTTTCAATGGCGAGGTACAAGCCCTGTGCTTTTTCGGTTCCGAGATGGCGTATGGGGCAGTCTACAAGCTTAAGACCAGCCGCAATCGCTTTTTTACGGATTTTTTTAACCTCATCGGCGTTGCTTACTCCTTCAATTTTTGTGTCCGCTCCAAAGTCAAGATAAATCTTATCCGTATAATCTATGGTCTGCTGTGCAAGGTCTTCTCCGATGAGTGAGGGCAAATCCCCGCCGACCTCGTAGCTCAGCGAAAGCTTGCCGTCCGAAAACGCACCGGCACCGGAAAAACCGGTTGTGATATGACAGTAAGGCTTGCAATTCATGCACTTTTTTGTCTTTGATTTAGGGCAGTGACGGTTTTCGACAGACTGACCTTTTTCTATAATTATTATGCTTTTTTTGCTTCCTTTTTTAATCATTTCAAGCGCTGTGAAAATACCGGCAGGCCCTGCTCCGACGATAATTACATCTTTTTTCATTTAATCATTCCCATCATTTGTTTTGCTTGACACAAGTAATTATAACACATAATTTTATAAAAAGCAACCATAAATAATGCAAAGCAAAGTTAAAAATGATATTTGCGTTTGAGTAGCAGTGCGTGAGAAAATGCGTAAAAAGAAATCGTTAAGAATCCAATCGACGGTATAATTGACCTGTTTGCTGTATCTTTTACATATCTTTTTGTTTTTTAATGGTATTAAAAATGTAATTAAAAGGTAATTGAAAGGTATTGAAAAATGACTGAAATTGTGGTATAATATGTGGTATAATAGTTTAATGGATGAAATAATTTGCAGCATTAACTTTTTGTTTGGTCATTCAGTAAAAAGAATCGTGGAATTTAATATATAACAGCGTCAAGGCGGGTGATAGAAATTGAAAATGTATTGTATTTCGGAAACATCAGCAGAACAGCTTCCAATATTGTTTAATTCTTATTCAAACGATGAAGAAGACCATATTCATGATTATATTGAGCTGATTTATATTTTTTCCGGCAGCGGAAAGCATTGCATCAACGGAAAGACATATCCTATAAAAAAAGGCTGTATTCTATATGTGGACTACGGTCAGGTTCACAGCTTTTCCGTTTCCGAAAATATGTCATATGTCAATTTTTTGATCAGACCCGAGTATTTTTCCGATAAGCTAAAGGATGAACAAAAAATTGACAGTGTGTTCAAATGGCTGGGATTGGACAATTTAGCCGCAGCGGCGCAAACACAAATGGCATTTTTTGATTCCAAGGCTTGCTCGGATATTGAGCATCTGATTATCAAAATATTGGAAGAGAACAGCGAACGCAAATGCGGATTTGAAACCGTAATTAAAGCCGGCATCACGGATATATTGGTATATATGCTCAGAAACACCGTTACTGCCGATTATCTTGAAACACAAATTGAGCCAACATCCGATATAAAGAAAGTTGTGGAATATCTGGATAATCACAGCAATGAAAAAATTACGCTGAAAAACCTCAGTGAAATGTGTAACTATTCTCAGGATTACTTGAGTAAGCTGATGAAGGTGAATTTCGGAGCAGGTTTTTCCGAATACCTTCTGAAAAAAAGAATCAGTAACGCTGTTTACTTGCTTATGACGACGAATAATTCAATATCTGAAATCAGTCAGAATGTAGGCTTTACAAACAAGACGCATTTTTACAAAATGTTTGAAAAATACCTCGGTATTAAGCCTTCGTTTATAAGAGAATACACCCGAAAAGGTCAAAATAGGGTACAGTTCAAAATTATTGATGTATAAAAAACGATTGAGAGCCTCCGAAAAGTATTGCTTTTCGGAGGCTCTTTAGCGTTAAGCTGATTTTTTAAGTTATTGGAATATGTTTATTTCTGCTTGTTCTGTTCGCTTTTCTGATTTTGCTGATTGTTCTGCTGATTGTTCTGATTACTCTGGTTGTTTTGGTTATTCTGATTGTTCTGGTTTTTCTGATTCTTCACGAATACCACTCCTTTCAAAGAGTAGCATTTCCTTTTTCTGAAAAATTATTCAAAAATTATTTTGAATTTCTGCTTTTTGCCCTAAGGCCTGCGTCAAGAATCTTTTTCCTCATTCTTAGGTTGTTTGGCGTAACCTCCAGAAGCTCGTCATCCGCTATGAACTCAAGGCACTGTTCCAGGCTCAGCTGACGGGGCGGAGTAAGCTTTAAAGCATCGTCCGAGCCTGCGGCACGGGTGTTTGTAACATGCTTTTTCTTGCAAACATTAACCGCCATATCTTCAACTCGGCTGTTTTCTCCGACAATCATGCCCTCATAAACCTTTGTGCCGGGGGTAATAAAGAGGGTTCCGCGTTCCTGAGCGTTAAACAGCCCGTAGGTGACCGCTTCGCCGTCCTCAAATGCGATAAGCGAACCCCTTTGTCTTCCTGAGATTTCGCCCTTCATGGGTTCGTAGCACTCAAAAAGGCTGTTCATTACGGCATTGCCTTTTGTGTCGGTTAAGAGCTGGCTTCTGAAGCCTATAAGCCCTCTTGAAGGGATAAGAAATTCCAACCTTGTAAAGCCCTGCGCCGTAGGAGTCATATTTGTGAGCTCGCCCTTTCTCAGTGCAATCCCCTCCATAACGGTGCCGGTATATTCATCCGGAACATCAATAACAAGCCTTTCGATAGGCTCGCACAGCTTTCCGTCAATTTCACGGGTGATAACAAGAGGCTTTGAAACCTGGAACTCATACCCTTGTCTTCTCATATTTTCGATAAGTACCGAAAGATGAAGCTCGCCTCTGCCGGAAACTGTGAATTTATCGGGAGAATCGGTTTCTTCAACCTTAAGACTTATGTTTGATTCAAGCTCTTTAAATAGCCTGTCCCTGAGATGACGGGAGGTGACATATGTTCCGTCCTGTCCTGCAAAGGGACTGTCATTTACTGAGAATGTCATGGAAAGCACCGGCTTATCTATTTCAACGAAGGGAAGCGCATCCAGGTGGTTTGAATCGCATATTGTTTCGCCGATGTTTATTTCCGGAATTCCCGAAATTGCAATGAGCTCGCCTGCGCCCTCCTCAACGGAAGGTATTCTTTTAAGACCCTCATACACATAAAGCGAGGACGCTTTTGTCTGCGTGCTTGAGCCGTCTTCGTGAATAACCGAAAGGGGCATCCCTGCTTTTATTGTTCCTCGTTCAATCTTTCCTATTGCAATTCTGCCGGTATATTCATCAAAATCTATGTTTGAAACAAGCATCTGGAACGGGCCGCTTCTGTCACCCTTAGGGCTTGAAATGTGATTTACAATAAGCTCAAAAAGAGGCTGCAGGTCTTTTGCATTCGGGTCCTCCGGGGAAAGAGACGCCCATCCGTCACGCCCCGATGTGAATATAACGGGGGAATCAAACTGCTCCTCGCTCGCTCCTAAATCCATAAGAAGCTCCAGCACCTCGTCAACAACCTCATAAGGTCTTGCGTTCGGTCTGTCAACCTTGTTTACCACAATTATCGGCTTAAGGTTAAGCGCAAGAGCCTTTTTAAGAACAAATCTTGTTTGCGGCATACAGCCCTCAAACGCATCCACAAGCAGAAGCACTCCGTCAACAAGCTCAAGGCTTCTTTCGACCTCTCCGCCGAAATCAGCGTGACCGGGTGTGTCAACCACATTGATTTTTATATCTTTATAGTAAAGAGAAGTATTCTTTGCAAGTATGGTGATTCCTCTTTCTCTTTCAAGGTCATTTGAGTCCATGACTCTTTCCGCAACCTGTTCATTTTCACGGAATGTTCCGCTTTGCTTAAGCATCGCATCAACCAAGGTTGTTTTTCCGTGGTCAACATGCGCGATGATTGCTATATTCCTTATTTTATCTTGAGAAACCATTAATTATCTCTTCCTTTCCAAAATAGCTTAATTACTTATTTTATCACAAATTTATTCAAATTACAACATAGTTTTTCTTTCTTTTGAAATTTTGTCAAAAATAACAGAGTAATAGGGTACGGAGCTTTTGTTTTTAGATATATAATACCTCTTTTTAAGCCTGAGCGTAAGGCGTATTCAATATAAAACGAATCGGCTTCGTTATCAAAGAAGCCGATTCGTAAAATATACTTTATATTACCTATGTGGCTTTATGCAACAGGCACTGTTATTACCACCGCACTTGCGGTATATGTACCGTCAAGCTGAGGCGTTCCCGTAACGATTACATAAGAGCCTTCCTTCATCTTTCCGAGTGAGGAGTATGTGGTATCCGAGCTGTCTATATACTTTGTTCCGCCATTTTTCTTAACAAATACCTTTATTGTTTCGGTTTCGCCTGTTGTTGCGTTTTGGCAGGAAAGGTTGAAATAGTTAAAATCAACATTTACCAGTTCAACGGTTCCCATAATCGTCTGAGAAGCAACCGTTGTAATCGAATCAATGGATTTTATGGTGTTGCTTTCAAGGTATGCCGTAACATACGAGCCGATTCTGAGGTCATAAATAGTTCCGCTTACCTTATCGAGCGTAATTTCAACATCGTTCGCAACAGCGTACTGATTGGATTCGCCGTCCGCTCTTAAAACAATATACGGACTTGCGCTGATGTGAATTTCTTCAATCGTACCTGTTATTTCGCCGTTTGAGCTTGTAACCTTTATTTGCTTTACAATATCGTTTTCCAGTGTGATCGCAAGACCGTCACCCAAAAGAATGTCGCGAAGCTCGGAAGTTCTGCTGCCGTTTCTTGCAACGGAAACATTGGGGCTGACCGTCTTTGTCATCGTTTCTCCGGATTTGGTTGTAAATGTTATCGTGGTATAAGGCTCATAAGAAAGAGAAACAAATTCAGCTCCGCTTATAACCTCGCTTCTGTTTGCGATAACAACGGTTTTTCCGAGACCGTCCTCCATATCTATTGAAACGGTATCTCCCTTGGTTATGGAATTAATGGACGCATTTTTGCCGAGATATGTAATAACCGCACCGGAATTAAGTGTTATTGTTTCGTTTTCCTTTTTTCCGAAGGGCAGAAGAGTAATCTTATTTTTGTCGCCCGATGCAATCGTAACCACCGTACCGGTTATTGTTTCCTCAAATTTCGGAGAAACCGCATCAACATATTTAACACTGTCGCCGAATTTTGTAACTATCGTGTAGCCGTTAAGCGGTAAATCTGCCATTTTTGTTTCTTCTCCGTCCGCCATAACACGGGCATTTGCCGCCGGAGTATTGAAAACAGCTCTGTCGTCACCCAGCATAAGAGTGAGAGATGAGCTTTCGTATGACACAAAGTTTCCGCAGATAAAGGAAATATCCAGATCCTTTATTATACGATAAAGCATAGCTGCCATTTGCGCTCTTGAAACGAGTGTTTCGGGCTCAAAGGTGGTTTCCGTCATGCCGACCATGTAACCCTTATCGTTTACGTATTTAACATATTTTCTTGCAGTCGAAGGAATTTTCGGCGTATCGGTGTATTTAAGAGTAGCCGCACCGCTTGCCTTAACTTCCGCCTCGGCACCGGCAACCTTGGTAAGAAGAATTGCCGCTTCGTATCTTGTAAGCACTTCGTTTGCGTTTACGAGGTAATCGTCAAGCTCGTCCTCGGAGATTATACCGTAGTACATGAGAAACGCAACCTCGGATGAATTGCTTGTGCCGTAGCGCGCAAGAACATCTTCGTATTTTTCCTCCGCAACCTTGATGACAGGTGCCATGTCGTCATTGTTATATCCGATAATTCTTGACATGAGAAGGAGCGATTGCAGCTTGGTAACTCCGTCCGCAGGGCCGAAATTACCGTCTGTGTAGCCGGCTATTATTCCTTCTGATGTCATTTCGTTGATTTCATCTCTTGCCCAATCCCATTTTTCGTCCTGAAGATCGGGAAAGCTTGCAAATGCAGTAACGGAAACTGCCGCAACAATAGTAAATGTAAGTATCAGCGCAATTAATTTTTTCATTAAATGATCCTCCTTTGAGAAATTACAACTCAATTATATCATATATTTTACGGAATTTCATTACAGTAACATAATTTTAACAGAATATTAACCGTATTAAAATTATTTCGTCTAATTTATAAACCGAAATCGCATTATTTTTAAGATTGTTACAGTTATTTGGAAAAAAATAACGAATTTTATTAAAAATTCCAAAAAATTCTTGACATTTAATGTAAAATATGATATTATTTATAAAAAATATGCAGGAGGAGTGAATATGGCTTTTGACTTAGTCGATTACAAGGCCGAATACACAAAAACACATTATGACATTATTAAGGCTGAATTACCGAAAGGGTATAAAGATAAGCTCAAAAAGCTTGCCTCAGAAAACGGTATGAGTATGGCGGCGTATATAAGATGCCTTATTGACGAAAAATACATTGATTAGCCTCGGCTCTTTTCAGCCGGGGCTTTTTTGCAAATAAATATCCGAAAACTAATAAAAAATACCTTTTTTATTATTGACATGGGAATTTAAGTAATATATAATAATTACAATAAAAATGGTTGGAGGATATTCCGATGAAAAAGTGTTTTGATAAATGGACGCCGCTTAATACTGTGGTTTCCGACGGCTGTGCAGAATTTGAGGTTTGGGGAAGAAAGTATAAATTTGAAAACTCCTTTTTGCCCACTTCAATAACCTCTTTGGGAACGGAGCTTTTGGAGTCTCCCGTTAAAATGACTGCTCTTTTCGGAAGAAAGCCCGGGGAGTGGCATGATTTTCACTATCTTCTCATTGAAAAAAATGACGAAAGAGCGGTTGTTGTCATTTCCGCAGAATGTGAAAATATTCTTGTGAATGCGACCGTTACCGCAGAATTTGACGGCTTTATAAAAATGGATCTCAGAATTTGCTCGGAATGGCAGTTCGCCAAGGACGGAAGAAGCAAGGCGGAAATGGACGGGCTTTACATGGATATTCCGCTGAATCCCGATGTTGCAAAGCTTTTCCATTATTGGCCGAATGACCGTCAGAGCATTATCCCCGCTCCCGATGTAATGAACAGCGGAGAAATGGCTGATATTGAGCTTCCCTTCAAGCCCTACATATGGTCGGGAAACGAACAGGTGGGACTCGGATTTTTTGCAGGCGAGTCTGACAAAAACTTCAGGTGCGGAGATGACTGCATAAAAATAACCGGAAATAACATGAGAATTAATTTCCTCAACGCAATGCATCAGAACTGGTGGAACAGAAAGGATTTGTGGGTTGATACATTGAAGCCGATTACATACACATTCGGTTTCCACGCAACACCTGTTAAGCAATTTGAGTATGACGAGGAAAATTATAAGAGATTTCATCTTTACTATGTCAGAACTCACAATATATATGATACCGATGTTGCCGAGCGTGCAAAAGCTGCGGGCGTAAAGTGGCTTATTCTTCATGAGGATTGGACGGTAATACAAAATTACGGACTTGCAGAGGACGAAGAAAAATTCAAGGCATTTGTGAAGAAGTGTCATAACTTAGGCATGAAGGTAATGCTTTATTTCGGGTACGAATATTCTACAATGACGCCCGATTTCAACGAAAAATGCGAAGATTATCTCATAAAGAATCTGAACGGTAATTTTACGGGAGGCTGGCAGAGAAAGCCTTCTCAGAGAGCGTATATGGCTTGCTACCGCGGCGGTTATTCCCCGGTTTTTCTTGAGAGAGTCAAGTATGTTATGGATGTTTACGGAGCGGACGGTATTTATACCGACGGAACCTATGTTCCGTGGGAATGCGCAAATGAGGGGCATGGCTGCGGCTACCGTGATGAGCAGGGCGTGCTTCATCCTTCATATCCCGTGCTTCCTGTGAGAGAGCATGTTAAAAAGCTCTACGAAATTGTTCACGAAAGAGGCGGAGTGGTTGATACTCACCAAAGCTCTTGCAGCATAATGCCTACGCTTTCGTTCTGCGATTCGTATTATGACGGCGAAAACATTCAGGGTCAGCTTACAAACGATAATCTTGAATTTCTTAACCTTGCGGCATTTCGTGCCGAATACATGGGAATAAACTACGGAATCCCGGCAAACTTTATTTCCCTGACAGAGCCCCACCGTACTATCGAAACGTTGGAAAGCTTAACGCTTCTTCACAATGTACATACAAGAGCAAATAAGTTTGAAACGCTTGAATATTCATCGTATGTTTGGAAGATTTTCGATAAGCTGGGGCTGGAAAAAGCCACATGGCATCCGTATTGGGACAATCCCAATTCCGATATTGTCGAGGACGGTGCGTACACATCGTCATATGATACAGAGAACGGAACCGTTATTTATGCGGTTGACTTTAAGGGAGGAAGAACAATCAGTCTTAAGGCTCATAAGGCTTCCACTCTTACCGACATGGACGGAAAGGTTTACGAAAAAACGGACGGAGTATTTAAGATTGACCTCGGAAAGAACAAGCCTAACTATTTTACGGTAAAATAAGCCGTAACGATAATATTTAACGAATAAAGGGCTGCGGCAAAACGATTTAAAAAAATCGTTTTGCCGCAGCCTCGTTGCTTTTACTTGAAAATTTCATCATAGTCAACGCCTAAAATTTCTTTAATGAGCTTTATTTCGTCCGGATAAATATGTCTTTGTCCTACTTCTATTTTAGCAACGGCACTTCTTGTAATATCACAGCCGCCAAGCTGCATTTTTGCGGAGAGCTGCTCTTGCGTGTACCCTTTGATTATTCGCAGACTTCGTATGTTCTCTCCCATTTTCTTTTCATATTCGATATTCATTATTATCACCTTTGCACCTATATAAGTGTATTTTTCTTGATTATATAATAAATATGTACTATAATTGTTCTTATATAAGTGCAAAGGAGACGCGTATATGGATTTTGTTACGGTTTATAGGAATATAAAAAGTTACATTGAAAGGCTGACATCAAAAAAAGGTATTACAGATGTCAGCGGCGTGGCTTTAACTCCGGGAAATTGCGGAAGGGATTGTCTCGGCAACGGGGAACACTATGACAGAAAAAAACGATTGATCGAGTGTTGCTGCAATGAATGCGATTTTTCATTGTGCTGTTTGGAATCGCATGATAATAAGGAGTGTTTATCCTGCAAAATAAGAGAATGTCCACGTGCCAAAAAGAAATAATCGGCAGACATACACGCTTTAGTTTTCAATGTTTTTGCGTAAAATTTTAAAAATTGCTTGATATATAAGTATTTTTATGCTAAAATTAAAGAATAGAGTATTTTTTGTACCAAGAGGTGGCAGAAATGTTTGAAAATGCAAAATGGATTACCGCTCCCGAGGCTACGGGAGGATTCTACGGAGCAGAGAACGGAAGTTTTCTTTTGACAAAGCAAATCAATGTGCCGACAAAATTTGTTAAGGCGGTTCTAAATATATCAATGCTCGGCTACGGCGAGGTTACCGTAAACGGTAAAAAAATCACCGACGAGGTGCTTTCAACCCCGTTTACAAAGTTTGATTCCACGGTGCTTTACAACGTCTACGATGTTACCGATATTTTAGACAATAAAAATATGCTCGGCGTGTTCATCGGCAACGGCTTATATAACGACAATGCTTCAACATGGCATTTTGAAAAGGCTACATGGCGGCATCATCCGAAGATGATAGCTCAGCTTGATATTACGCTTGAAAGCGGCGCTGTCATGACGGTAGTATCCGACACTTCCTGGAAGGGACATTTGGGCCCTTGTATTTACAATCATTCAAGAGAGGGTGAAACTTATGATGCCCGTCTTGAAATAAAGGGGTGGGACACCTGCGACTGTGATTTTTCAGAATGGAAAAACGCTGTTATTTGTGCTTCTCCGGGCGGAGTGCTAAGACCTGTAAAGATGCCTCCGGCAAGGGTTATCAAAACCGTTAAGCCGGTTTCTGTCAAGGACGGTCTGTACGATTTCGGAGAAGGCATTTCGGGCTGGGTAAGAATTACCGCAAGCGGTGATGCCGGAACAACTATAAAATGCGAGTATTTCGATACTGTTTTCGAGGACGGCACTCCCGATCCGAGAATGAATGTGTTTCTTGAGAGAACAGGCTCACAGCATATTAATTACGATGAATATATCATGAAGGGCGAAGGCGTGGAAACATATGCTCCCAAGTTCTGTTACCACGGATTCAGATATGTAAGGGTAAGCGGAGCACCCGAAAGCTTTGAAATCGTTGCCGAGGTTGTACATACCGACCTTGAAACCATAGGCTCGTTTGAATGCTCGGACGAAATGCTTAACAAAATCCACGATGCAAGCGTTCGTTCAACCCTGACCAATTATCTGAGCGTTCCCACCGATTGCCCCCACAGGGAGCAGAACGGCTGGACAGGCGATGCGTTTCTTTCCTGTCAGCAGGCTCTTCTTAATTTTGATATTACATCTTCATATGAAAAATGGATGGGAGATTTTCAGGATGCTCAAAGACCGAGCGGTCAGCTTCCCGGAATTATTCCGACTTCCGCATGGGGCTATAACTGGGGTAACGGACCTGCGTGGGACGGTGCTATGTTCGGTATTCCGTGGTATGTTTATCAGAATACGGGAAATACGGGGCTCATATATAAAATGTGGGATAATATGAAGCTTTATATGGATTATATTTATTCCATGTCGGAAAACTATATTGTCGACTACGGTCTTGGGGATTGGCTTCGCCCGAAGGACACTTTTTATTGCCCATCGGCGGTTACGGGCACCGCTCTTTATTACTTCTTTGCATGCGTTATGGCAAAATGCGCAAAAATAGTAGGGGAAGATCCGACGGAGTATGAAGCGCTTGCAATCAATGTTAAAAACGCATTCCGGGAAAAGTTCTTCGGTGACGAGGAGCTTGAAAAGAATCAGACATACCTTGCCTGCATTATATATCAGGGGCTTTGTGAAGAGCAGGAGCTCCCGAAGTATTCAAAAATGCTCAATGACGCAATAGTTTCTGCGGATTATCATACAACGGCGGGAATACTCGGTATAAAATACGTTTTCTCGGCACTGTCCGAAAACGGATACGGAGAAACTCTTTATAAAATGGTTACAAATCCAACTTATCCAAGCTATGCCCATTGGATTAATAAGGGATATAACACGCTTTTAGAGGATTGGGAGGGCGAATGCTCCTGCAATCATCATATGTTCAGCGAGGCTGACCATTGGTTTTACAGACATCTTGCCGGTATTCATCTTGATGAAAACGGGCTTGTTATCAAGCCGCTGTTCATAGTGGATTGGGTTAAGGCAAAGCACAGAAATATCGAGGTAAGCTGGGATAAAAACGAGGTTCGGGTTTTCACCCCGATTGAGGCAAAGCTCGATATGGACGGAAAAATTTATGACCTTAAGGTCGGTGAAAATATAATTAAGCGTAATTAGGAGGAATTAATTATGAAGGTTCTGGCATTTGATTTCGGCGCATCCAACGGGCGCGCAATAGTGGGAGAATATGACGGCACACAGCTTAAAATGGAAGTTGTTCACCGTTTCCCAAACAGCCCGGACGAGAGAAACGGAGGGCTCTATTGGAATTTCGGAAGACTGTTCGGAGAGGTTAAGGAAGCTCTCAAAAAATGCGGTAAGGTTGATGCAATCGGCGTTGATACATGGGGCGTTGACTTTGGTCTTATAGATGAGGAAGGAAAGCTGATTTGCGATCCGAGAAACTATCGTGACGAATATTCAAAGCCTATGGTTTCCGTTGCGGCAGAAAGGGTGGGAAAAAGCACTCTTTACAAAAAAACGGGAATACAGACAATGAACTTCAACACTCTCTTTCAGCTTCTTGCAGTTAACGAGAACGATCCCGAGCTTATGGCAAAGGCGGACAAGTTTCTCTTTATGCCCGACCTCTTTAACTATATGCTGACAGGGGAAATGGCGGCTGAATACACAATAGCGTCCACTTCCGAAATGGTGAATGCAGAGGCACGGGATTGGGATTTTGAAATAATAGAAAAAGCAGGTCTTAGGAAGGATTTGTTCCTTCCTATCAAAAAGACGGGTGAAATTGTCGGCACGCTGAAGCCTGAGTTCGGGCTTGGTGCGGTTCCGGTTATTGCGGTCGGTTCTCACGATACCGCAAGCGCGGTTGCGGCAGTTCCGTTTGAAAACTATGAGTCCGAAGCTTATATAAGCAGCGGAACATGGTCACTTATGGGACTTGAACTCGATCATCCCGTGCTTACAGAAGCCTCCGAAAAGTTTGATGTTACAAACGAAGGCGGAGTCGGCGGCAAGATAAGATACCTTAAAAATATTATGGGACTTTGGCTTGTTCAGCAGTGTAAAGGTCAGTGGGAAAAAGAGGGCGAGGAGCTTTCATATGACGATATTACACAGCTTGCCTTAAATGCGGCGCCGCATATTGCTTTCATTGACCCGGACAACGATATGTTTACCGCTCCCGGGGATATGCCTTCAAGAATTAAGGAATTCTGCGAAAAAACAGGTCAGACGGTTCCCAACACAAAGGGCGAAATAATTCGTGTTGCACTGGAAAGTCTTGCATTTAAGTATAAAAACACCTTGGAAGCGCTTGAAGAAATAACAGACAGAAAGATTGATACAATCCATATTATCGGCGGCGGTTCGCAAAATGAGCTTTTGTGCCGTTTTGCGGCTTCGGCTTCGGGAAGATGCGTTACCGCAGGCCCTGTAGAGGCAACAGCAATCGGTAATATGATGGTTCAGCTTATGGCTCTCGGCGAGATTAAATCACTTTCGGATGCGAGAGAAGCCGTTAAGGCTTGCACTCCGGTTAAAACATTCAGACCCGAAGAGGATTGGACGGAGATTTATCCTCGCTTTTTGGAGATTTTGGGTAAATAATAATGGGTGTATGTTTTATTGTCGGCGCCGGTGATTTTTGCGAAAAGTCGCTTGATGTAAAAAAAGGTGACATCGTAATTGCGGCGGACGGCGGTTATAAATATCTTGAGGCAATCGGCATAAAGCCGGATATATATATGGGTGATTTTGATTCTGCTCCAAAGCCCGAAACCGATACGGATATTGAGGTTTTCAAGTGCGAAAAGGATGATACTGATACCATTTTGGCAGTAAAGCACGCCCTTTTGCTTGGCTTTAAGGATTTTAAAATATTCGGGGGCTGCGGCGGCAGGGAAGACCACACATTTGCAAATATTCAGACTCTTTCGTATATTGTTTCAAACGGCGGAAAAGCTCAGCTTTTCGGGAAAAACGAGGTTTATACGGTGATTGATTCTTTCATTTCCTTCGAGAAGGAAATGACGGGGAAAATATCGGTTTTCTCACTTTCCGACATATCGGAGGGCGTGAGCATAAAGGGGCTTAAATACGGGCTTGAAAACGCTGAGCTGACAAACCGGTTCCCCCTTGGGGTGAGCAATGAGTTTTGCGGAAAGCCTTCGGAAATCACAGTAAAGAGCGGATTGCTTCTGATTATTTACGGTAGGAATTAAACTTGAAAGGATTGATACGATGCAGGTATATGAAGAATTAAAAGCGAGAGGGCTTATCGCTCAGGTTACGGATGAGGAGGAAATCCGTGAGCTGGTGAACAGCGGAAAGGCGGTATTTTACATCGGCTTCGACCCGACTGCTGACAGTCTTCATGTAGGTCATTTCATGGCACTTTGCCTTATGAAAAGACTTCAGATGGCAGGCAACAAGCCTATTGCGCTTATCGGCGGCGGAACCGGTATGATAGGTGACCCCAGCGGTCGTTCCGACCTCCGAAAGATGCTTACGGTTGAGCAGATTAACCACAACTGCGAATGCTTCAAAAAACAGATGAGCAGATTTATTGATTTTTCTGACGGGAAGGCACTTATGGTTAACAATGCCGATTGGCTCAGAAATCTTAATTATATTGATATGCTCCGTGATGTGGGAGCACATTTTTCGGTAAACAGAATGCTCACCTTTGAATGCTATAAGCAGAGAATGGAAAGGGGACTCACCTTCCTTGAATTTAACTACATGATAATGCAGAGCTACGACTTTTTTATGCTTTATCAGAAGTACGGCTGCAATATGCAGTTCGGCGGTGATGACCAGTGGGCAAATATGCTCGGCGGAACGGAGCTTATAAGGCGTAAGCTCGGAGAAGATGCCTATGCAATGACAATTACTCTCCTTCTTAACTCCGAGGGTAAGAAAATGGGCAAAACGCAAAAAGGCGCCGTTTGGCTCGATCCCGAAAAAACCAGTCCTTTTGAGTTCTATCAGTATTGGAGAAATGTTGCGGATGCGGATGTTCTGAAATGCATAAAAATGCTCACATTCCTTCCTCTGGAACAGATTGAGGAAATGGAAGCGTGGGAGGGCAGTCAGCTTAACCGTGCGAAGGAAATTCTTGCTTTCGAGCTTACAAAGCTCGTTCACGGCGATGAAGAAGCCGAAAAAGCACAGAATGCCGCAAGAGCGTTGTTCACATCCGGAAATGCCGAGAATATGCCGGTTGCACAGCTTTCGGATGAAGATTTTGAAAACGAAGAAATTGATGTTATTTCGGTGCTCGTAAAGTCAGGGCTTGCACCTTCAAGGGCTGAGGCTAAGAGAAATGTTCAGCAGGGCGGCGTGGAGGTCGACGGCGACAAGGTTAGCGACATCGGATTGAAGCTTCAGAAGGAAAAATTCAAAGACGGCGTTATTGTAAAGCGCGGAAAAAAGAATTTCAAGAGGGTTGTACTGTGATTGTGCGTATAGTTGTTTTGGTTTTGATTGTTATCGGGGCACTCATTTCATATCCCGCAAAGAAAATCGCATATAAAATGAAGGGCGACGATGCAACGGAGGGTGACATTCTCAAAATTAAAGTTACGGGGCTTATTATAGTTACCGCTGCGGCAGTGCTTGCGATTGCCGACAAAGTAATGAATTAGGGGTAATACAATGAACAATATAGAAAAGGTTTATAATCCGAAAGAATTTGAAGAAAAAATTTATGGTATGTGGCTTGAAAACGGATATTTCAAGGCTGATTCAAGAAGCAAGAAAAAGCCGTTTTCGGTGGTTATTCCTCCGCCGAATGTTACGGGACAGCTTCATATGGGGCATGCACTGAACGTAACCCTGCAGGATATTCTTGTAAGGTTCAAGAGAATGTCCGGATACGAAGCGCTTTGGGTTCCCGGGTATGACCATGCCGGAATTGCCACACAGATAAAGGTAGAGGAAAATCTCAGAAAAGAGGAAGGTCTTACACGCTATGACCTCGGAAGAGAAAAGTTCCTTGAAAGAGTTTGGGATTGGAAAAACAAATTCGGAGACAGGATCGTAACCCAGATAAAACGCATGGGCTGCTCCTGCGATTGGGACAGAGAAAGATTTACAATGGACGAGGGCTGCTCTAAAGCGGTAAAACGAGTTTTTGTTGACCTTTACAATAAGGGGCTTATTTATCAGGGAAGCAGAATTATAAACTGGTGCCCTCATTGCATAACCGCACTTTCGGATGCAGAGGTTGAGTATGAGGAACAGGCAGGGCATTTTTGGCATATTAAGTATCCGATTAAGGACAGTGATGACTGTCTTGTTATCGCCACAACCCGTCCCGAAACCCTTCTCGGTGATACGGCGGTTGCTGTTAACCCGGATGACGAAAGATATAAGGATATAGTCGGAAAAACCCTTGTTCTGCCTCTTGTCGGCCGTGAAATCCCGATTATTGCAGACGATTATGTGGATAAGGAGTTCGGTACCGGTGCGGTTAAAATCACACCGGCGCATGACCCCAACGATTTTGAGGTCGGTCTTCGCCATAATCTTGAGCAGATTAAGGTATTAAACGATGATGCCACAATTAATTCCTACGGCGGCAAGTACGAGGGAATGGACAGGTACGAAGCAAGAAAAGCTATGGTTAAGGACCTTGAGGAGCAAGGATTTCTTGTTAAGGTTGAGGAGCACAGCCATAATGTGGGACAGTGTTACCGTTGCGGCACAACGGTTGAGCCTATTACATCAAAGCAGTGGTTTGTAAAAATGGAGCCTCTTGCAAAGGATGCGATCAGGGTTGTAAAGGACGGCACTATTAAGTTTGTTCCCGAAAGATTTTCAAAAAC
>ERZ827440.1695-NODE-1695-length-22611-cov-3.134820_pt1 | contig 22611 bp, 15 predicted proteins | sample MGYA00519774_ERZ827440 | MGnify/ENA primary metagenome ERZ827440 (study PRJEB31778, sample SAMEA3449302) | human gut metagenome | biome: human gut; feature: human-associated habitat; material: faeces | place: United Kingdom | collected 2010/2012 ... | reverse complement strand
GTACAGGCGGGAGCGGCGCTCATCGGCGGCGAAACGGCTGAAATGCCGGGGTTTTATCCCGTCGACGAATATGACCTTGCCGGTTACTGCACCGGCATCGTCGACAAGGCGCGCATCGTTGACAACAAGACCATGCGTGCGGGTGATGTTATCATCGCGCTTCCGTCAAGCGGCGTACATTCAAACGGCTTTTCTCTTGTCAGAAAGGTGTTCGATGTCGAAAACGCCGATCTGAAAACTCCTCTTCCCGATCTTGGGAACAAAAGCCTCGGCGAAACGCTTCTCACGCCCACAAAAATATACGTAAAACCCGTTCTTGCACTGCTTGAAAAGGTTAAAGTGAAGGGTATTTCGCACATCACGGGAGGCGGTTTTTATGAAAACATCCCGCGCAGCATTCCGGACGGTCTCGGTGCGGTCATCGAACGCAAAAGCGTCCGTCTGCTTCCGATATTCGACCTTATAGCAAAGGTCGGCGGCATCGGCGAGCGCGATATGTTCAACACCTTCAACATGGGTGTCGGCATGAGCATAGTCGTAGCGGAGAAGGATGTCGATACTGCCCTTGACGTATTGCACGTAAACGGTGAGGACGCATATGTCATCGGTACCATTGCCGAATCCGGCACCAAGCTGACATTATGCTGAAAACGGCTGTCGGAGGTGTCGGGGCGGGTATACTGATTGCAATAGGCGGATGCGTGTATCTTGCGTGCGAAAATGCATATGTCGGCGCAATGCTTTTTTCGGTGGCGCTGCTTTGCATATGCTGGCAGGGCTTTGACCTGTTCACCGGTAAGATCGGTTATATCACGGAAAACAGAAACGCCCGTTTTGCGTCCGCACTCGCCGTCACTCTGCTTGCAAACATTGTCTGCGTCTTTTTACTCGGAACCGCCGTCAGATATGCGCTGCCCGCACTTTCGGAAAAAGCTGCTTCGATTTGCGCCACAAAGCTTGCTCAGACGTATCTTCAGACATTTGTCCGCGCCGCATTCTGCGGTGTGCTGATGTATCTTGCGGTCGATATATTCCGGAAGAAGAAAACGCCGCTCGGCGTTGTTTTCTGCATTCCGGTGTTCATACTTTCGGGCTTCGAACACTCGGTCGCCGACGCGTTCTATTTCGGCGTTTCGGGCGCTTTTGAGACAAAAACCGCGGCATTTCTCGTCTTCGCGGTACTCGGCAACGCAATCGGAAGCATAATAACGGCAATAATTTCAATCGTAAAATCCGGACCGGCAAAGGAACAGTAAAAATGGATACAAGTGAAAACAGAATCAATATAGCGGTGCTTGTTTCGGGCGGCGGCACGAATTTACAGGCACTCATCGACGCCGAAAAGGCGGGCAGGGTCAAAAGCGGAAGGCTGGCGCTCGTCATATCGAGCAAGCCGGACGCATATGCACTCGTTCGGGCACAGGAAGCGGGTATTCCCACCGAGGTCGTGTCGAAAAAGCAATACGGCTCCGAGGGGATGGAAAAGCATATCCGCAGACTGCTTGAAATGTACGGAATAAAGCTCATTGTGCTGGCGGGCTTCATGTCCATCCTCAGCCGTGAATTCACGACGGCATATGACCACAGAATCATCAATGTGCATCCTTCGTTGATCCCTTCGTTTTGCGGCGAGGGCTTTTACGGACTGCATGTCCATGAAGCGGCGCTCGCAAAGGGCGTGCGCATTACGGGCGCGACTGTGCATTTCGTAAACGAGATACCTGACGGCGGCGATATCATCGAACAGAAAGCTGTCCGTGTCTTTGACGGCGACACTCCCGAACGCCTGCAGAAGCGCGTGATGCGTCAGGCTGAATGGAAAATACTACCTGCGGCGACCGAAACGGTTGCGCGTAAAATACTGAAAGGTGAGATCTGAAATTATGAATGTATACAAAACCGCACCTATATCCGACCTGCTTGCGGGCAACAGCTATGCCGGACGCGGCATTGTGATAGGCAAGTCCGCGAACGGCAAAAGCGCCTGCACCGCCTATTTCATAATGGGCAGAAGCGCAAACAGCCGCAACCGTGTGTTTGAACTGACCGACGATGTGCTTTACACAAAGCCGTTTGATCCCGCAAAGGTCGAAGATCCCAGCCTCATCATATATGCGGCTGTGCGCCGCTTTGAAAACAGGCTGATTGTCACAAACGGCGATCAGACCGACACCGTTTTTGAAGGGCTGAAGCAGGGCAAGAGCTTTTCGCAGTCTCTCGCTTCGCGCCGGTTCGAACCGGATGCGCCCAACCTTACGCCCCGTATCAGCGGTATGCTGACCTTTGAAGACGGCGGATTTTCGTATGAAATGAGCATCCTCAAGAGCGCCGATGCGGACGGTACAGCCTGCAACCGTTTCACGTTTTCATATTCTCCTATAAATGGGGTGGGTCATTTCATACATACCTACAACTGCGACGGTAATCCGCTTCCCACTTTCACCGGTGAGCCTGAGCGTGTCTGCATTCCCGATTCGGTCGACGAATTCGCGGAATTGCTCTGGGATGCGCTTGACAGCGAAAACAAAATCTCGCTTTTTGTGCGCTATACCGACCTTGAAAGCGGCAGAGAAGAGACACGTATCATAAACAGGAACAGATAAGGAGACGCATCATGAAAGAATTCGAACTAAAATACGGCTGTAATCCCAATCAGAAGCCCGCACGCATTTATATGCGCGACGGCAGCGACCTCCCAATTGAAATACTTTCCGGCAGACCCGGATATATAAATTTTCTTGATGCGTTCAATTCGTGGCAGCTTGTGAAAGAACTGAAGCAGGCGACCGGTCTGCCTGCCGTCACCTCTTTCAAGCATGTCAGTCCTACTTCGGCTGCTGTCGGAGTTCCGATTCCCGAAAAGCTCAGACGCGCCTGCTTTGTCGATGATTCGTATGCGCTTTCTCCGCTTGCCTGCGCATATGCAAGGGCGAGAGGCGCTGACCGTATGTGTTCCTTCGGCGACTGGGTTGCGCTATCCGATGTCTGCGACGTACCTACCGCTCTGCTGCTGAAGCACGAGGTGTCCGACGGCATAATCGCTCCCGGATATGAGCCGGAGGCGCTTGAAATACTGAAAACAAAGCGCAAGGGCGCGTACAATATCGTGCGTATCGACCCCGATTACGTACCCGAGGAAACCGAGCGCAAGCAGGTTTTCGGTATCACCTTCGAACAGGGCAGAAACAATTTCCCCATAAACCGCGAGCTGCTTGCAAATATCGTAACAAAAAACAAAAAGCTTCCCGAATCGGCAGTGCGTGACCTGATAGTTTCACTTATCACCCTCAAATACACGCAGTCCAACTCCGTCTGCTATGCGTATGACGGACAGGCAATCGGTGTGGGCGCGGGTCAGCAGTCGAGAATACATTGCACGCGTCTTGCCGGCAGCAAAGCGGACACGTGGTTCCTGCGTCAGCACGAAAAGGTACTTTCGCTTCCGTTTGCCGACGGTCTCGCACGACCCGAACGTGACAACGTGATCGACGGATATATCAATAAAAACGAAGAAGATGTCTGCGCCGAGGGCGTATGGCAGAAATATTTCAGATATCGCCCCGAACCGCTTACAGCCGAGGAAGCCGAAGAATATCTTGCCGGAATACGCGGTGTTTCGCTCGGCTCCGACGCGTTTTTTCCGTTTTCAGACAACATAAAGCGCGCAAGAAGAAGCGGCGTTGACTATGTTGCGGAGCCGGGCGGCTCCATACGTGACGACGAGGTGATCCGCTGCTGTGACGAATACAATATGGTCATGGCGTTCACCGGAATGCGTCTGTTCCACCATTGATGCCGTGGGAGGCGGGTTAATATGAAAATTCTTGTAGTAGGCGGCGGCGGGCGTGAACACGCCATAATCCGCAAGCTGAAGGAAAACAAAGCCGTTGAAACGGTATACGCTCTGCCCGGAAACGGCGGTATCGCACGGGACGCGGTATGTGTGCCGATCGGAGCCTGCGACATTGACGGTATCGTCGCGTTCGCAAAGGAAAACGGCGTCGATTACGCGGTGGTCGCGCCGGACGACCCGCTTGTACTCGGCTGTGTCGACAGGCTGGAGGAGGCGGGTATACCCTGCTTCGGACCGGAGGCAAAAGCCGCGATAATCGAGGGCAGCAAGGTCTTTTCGAAAAACCTGATGAAGAAATACGGTATTCCGACAGCCGCCTTTGAGGTGTTCGACGATATTGAAAAGGCGCTTGCTTATCTTGAAACTGCGCCGATTCCCACCGTCATCAAGGCGGACGGGCTGGCACTCGGCAAGGGTGTTACCGTCGCAATGACGCGGGACGAGGCAAAAGCTGCCGTTACCGAGGCAATGGCGGACAAAAAATTCGGAAAAAGCGGTGAAAAGCTTGTCATTGAAGAATATCTTGAAGGACCGGAAGTGTCCGTACTTGCGTTCACCGACGGCAAAACCGTGAAGCCGATGGTTTCTTCCATGGACCACAAGCGTGCATTTGACGGTGACAGCGGTCCGAACACCGGCGGCATGGGCACTGTCGCACCCAATCCGTTTTACACCTCCGATATCGCAAAGCGGTGCATGGATGAAATATTCCTGCCCACGGTGAACGCAATGAACGCCGAGGGGCGCACCTTTCGCGGCTGCCTTTACTTCGGGCTTATGCTGACCGGAAACGGTCCGAAGGTCATAGAATACAACTGCCGCTTCGGCGACCCCGAAACTCAGGTGGTGTTGCCGCTTCTCGAAAGTGATTTGCTCGATATAATGCGCGCAACGGCGGACGGTACGCTTGACAGCGTTGACGTGCGTTTCGCAGACGGCGCTGCCTGCTGTGTTGTGATGGCGTCGGAGGGATATCCCGTTTCATACGAAAAGGGATTTGAAATAAGTATTCCGGCGGATCTTGAAAAATATGTTTATGTCGCGGGGGCTGCGGAGAAAAACGGTCACCTTGTGACAAGCGGCGGCAGGGTGCTCGGCGTGACCGCGACGGCAGATACGCTGAGCGACGCCGTGAAAACGGCATACAGCCGCGTGGAGCGCATCGGGTTCGGAAATGCGTTTTACAGAAACGACATCGGCAAAAAAGCGCTTGACGCAACGGAGGGTTGATATATGGTTTACAGAGTATATGTCGAAAAAAAGCCGGGGCTTACCGAGGAGGCGGCGGCGCTGTTTGCGGAGGCGACCGGACTTCTCGGTATTGTCGGACTTGAGAGCGTGCGCGTCATAAACCGTTATGACGTTGAAAATATCACGCCGGAGTTGTTTGAAAGGGCAAAAACCACCGTTTTCTCGGAGCCTGCGGTTGATAATGCAGCCGACACACTCGACTGCGACGGCGGTATTGTGTTCGCTGTCGAATATCTTCCGGGACAGTTTGATCAGCGCGCCGATTCGGCGGCGCAGTGCATACAGCTTATGTCGCGCTCCGACCGTCCGCTTATACGCACGGCGAAAATATATGTGCTTTACGGCGACATTTCCGCAAGCGATGTTGAAAGAATAAAGAAATATGTTATAAACCCCGTTGAGGCGAGAGAAGCGTCACTTGATATGCCAGAAACGCTTAAGGTCAGATACGATGTGCCGGAGGACGTGAAAACGCTTGACGGCTTCACGGCGCTTGACCGTGCCGGACTGGAGGCATTTGTCGGAGAATACGGACTTGCCATGGATGCTGATGATGCGGCGTTCTGCCAAAGCTATTTTATCGGCGAAAAGCGCGACCCCACGGTTTCGGAAATACGTATGATCGACACCTACTGGTCGGACCATTGCCGCCATACCACGTTCCTCACCGAGATTGACGGCGTGACCTTTGAGGATGCGCTTGTGCAAAAGACCTACGAGGATTATCTTGCCTGCCGCAAGGCTCTCGGACGTACCAAGCCCGTCTGCCTTATGGATATTGCGACGATTGCGGTACGCGCACTGAAAAAAGAGGGCAGGCTTGACAAGCTCGACGAGAGCGAGGAAATAAACGCCTGCACGGTGAAAATAAATATCGAAGCCGATGGCGTGACCGAGCCGTGGCTGCTGCTTTTCAAGAACGAAACGCACAACCATCCTACGGAAATAGAGCCGTTCGGCGGCGCGGCAACCTGCATAGGCGGCGCGATACGAGACCCGCTTTCGGGGCGCTCTTATGTGTACGGTGCAATGCGCGTTACAGGCGCGGCGGACCCGCTTGCTCCCATAGACAGGACGATACGCGGAAAGCTGCCTCAGCGTAAAATCGTAACGACAGCCGCCGCGGGCTATTCGTCATACGGCAACCAGATTGGCATTGCTACGGGAATTGTCGATGAAATATATCATCCGGGCTACGCGGCAAAGCGCATGGAGATCGGCGCGGTGATTGCTGCCGCACCCGCGGAAAATGTCCGCCGCGAAACGCCCTCGGACGGTGACGTTGTGATACTTCTCGGCGGCGCGACGGGGCGTGACGGTTGCGGCGGCGCGACCGGCTCTTCCAAATCGCACACGGTTTCGTCGCTTGAAACGTGCGGTGCGGAGGTACAGAAGGGCAATGCGCCCGAGGAGCGCAAGCTCCAGCGGCTTTTCAGAAATCCCGTTGCCTGCCGCATGATAAAGCGGTGCAACGACTTCGGCGCAGGCGGCGTTTCCGTTGCCATCGGCGAGCTTGCCGACGGGTTGGACATCAATCTCGATGCCGTGCCGAAAAAATACGACGGGCTGGACGGTACCGAGCTTGCGATAAGCGAAAGTCAGGAAAGAATGGCGGTCGTTGTCGCAAAGGACGATGTTGACGCATTCCTCGGTCTTGCAAACAGCGAAAATCTTTCAGCCACTCCCGTCGCTGTTGTGACGGATAAAAACCGTCTTGTCATGACTTGGAGGGGCAAAAAAATCGTTGATATCAGCCGCGATTTCCTCAATTCCAACGGCGCGTCGAAGCACATTACCGTAAAGGCGGCGCCGGCTGTGCTGAAAAAGCAAAGCGTAAGCGGCGGATTCGGTGAAAATTTCCGGTCGCTTGTCGGCGATCTCAATATATGCTCCAAGCGCGGGCTGGCGGAACGGTTTGATTCCACGATAGGCGCGGGTACCGTGCTTATGCCGTTCGGCGGAAAATATCAGCTCACTCCCGCGCAGGCGATGGTGCAGAAAATCTCCGTGGAGAAAAAGCATACAGACGACTGTTCGCTTATGGCGTTCGGCTATAATCCGTTCATCGCCGAGGAAAGCCCGTATCACGGCGCGTATCTTGCCGTTGTCGAATCAGTGTCCAAGCTCATTGCATCGGGTGCGGATTTCAGGGACGTATATCTTACCTTCCAGGAATATTTTGAGCATCCCGGCAAGGACGGCTCACGCTGGAGCAAGCCGTTCTCGGCGCTCCTCGGCGCGTACAGGGCGCAGATGGAGCTGGGCATCGGCGCAATCGGCGGCAAGGACTCCATGAGCGGCACGTTTGAAAATCTTGACGTTCCGCCGACGCTTGTTTCCTTTGCCGTGACGACTTCAAAGACAAACCGCATCGTTTCTCCCGAATTCAAAAAAGCCGGTCACAGCGTCATGTGGCTGAAGCCGGAATACAATTCCGACGGACTGCCCGACGCGGCATCGCTGATTGAGCTGTTTGAAAAGGTCGCCGGACTTATAAAAAGCGGCAAAGCCGTTTCGTGCTATACTCCCGGTATGGGCGGGGTTGCAGAGGCTGTGTTCAAAATGTGTATCGGCAACGGTCTCGGCTTCGATTTCAACGACAAGCTCACCGTTGACGAAATTTTCGGTCTGAGCTACGGCTCGTTCATTCTCGAAATGACGGACGTTCAGCCCGATGCGATAGGCACGGTGACGGACAGGAGAGAAATCACCCGCGGCAGCGAGGCGCTGTCGCTTGACGCTCTGCTTAACACATATGAGGATAAGCTCGAAAGCGTGTTCCACTGCAACATAAAAAATCACGGAGACGCGCCCGAAACGGTGTCATATCATACCGACTGCCGCGTTGCGCCGGCGGTAAAAACGGCAAAGCCGCGTGTGCTTATTCCCGTATTCCCCGGCACGAACTGCGAATACGATTCTGCGAAGGCGGTGGCGGACGCCGGAGCGCAACCCGAAATATTCGTAATAAACAACCTCACCGCCGACGGCATCAGCCGCAGCACCGAGCGGTTTGCAAAATTGCTTGAAGAATCGCAGATTGTCTTTATACCGGGTGGCTTTTCGGGGGGCGACGAGCCTGACGGCAGCGGCAAATTCATAACCGCGTTTTTCCGTAATCCCGAGATAAAGGAGGGCGTTTCGGAGCTGCTTGCCCGCCGTGACGGTCTTATGTGCGGTATCTGCAACGGCTTCCAGGCACTCATAAAGCTGGGGCTGGTACCCTACGGCAAAATCATCGACGTTGACGCGGACTGCCCCACTCTGACGTACAATACCATAGGCAGACATCAATCACGCATTGTCAGAACGCGCATTGCGTCCGACAAATCGCCGTGGCTGGCGTTGAAAAAGGTGGGCGACATTGTGAACGTACCGATTTCGCACGGCGAAGGACGCTTCCTTGCAAGCGATGAGCTGATACGCAGTCTTATCGCAAACGGTCAGATTGCAACGCAGTACGTTGACGCGGACGGATACGCCACAAACGACATTCACTATAACCCCAACGATTCCGCGTTTGCCATCGAGGGCATAACGTCGCCGGACGGCAGAGTATTCGGAAAAATGGGTCACAGTGAGCGCGTCGGCAGCGGGCTTTACAAAAACGTGACCGGTGACTACGACCTCCGTATGTTTGAGGCGGCAGTCAGGTATTTCAGATAAAGAAGGAGCAAAAGCAATGGCATACCTTACCGATATTGAAATAGCTCAGGCGGCAAAGCCCGAGCATATCATGAAAATAGCGGAGCGCGCTCATATCGCTCCCGAATATGTTGAGCAGTACGGCAGCAACAAAGCAAAAATCGACCTTTCGCTGCTTACCGAGTCAAAACGTCCCGACGGCAGGCTGATCCTTGTCACGGCGATAACTCCCACACCTGCCGGAGAGGGCAAGACGACCACCACCATCGGACTTGCGGACGGTCTGCGCCGCATCGGCAAGGATGTCACCGTGGCACTCCGTGAGCCTTCACTGGGTCCCGTTTTCGGCGTGAAGGGCGGCGCCGCGGGCGGCGGATATGCACAGGTCGTGCCGATGGAGGATATAAACCTTCACTTTACGGGCGATTTCCATGCAATCGGCGCGGCAAACAACCTGCTTGCCGCAATGCTGGACAACCATATACAGCAGGGTAATGCCCTCGGTATTGACCCGTGCAGAATTACGTGGAAGCGCTGCGTTGACATGAACGACCGTCAGCTCCGCTTCGTGGTGGACGGTCTGGGAGGCAGGGTCAACGGTACGCCGCGTGAGGACGGCTTCGACATCACCGTTGCGTCGGAGATCATGGCAGTTGTCTGCTTGTCGTCGTCGATTGCCGACCTCAAAGCCCGCCTTTCCCGCATAATCGTGGGTTATACCTACGACGAAAAGCCCGTTACGGCGGGTCAGCTCAAGGCGGCGGGCGCAATGGCGGCGCTTTTGAAGGACGCGCTCAAGCCCAATCTCGTGCAGACGCTGGAGGGAACTCCCGCATTCGTTCACGGTGGTCCGTTTGCGAACATCGCACACGGCTGCAATTCCGTAATTGCAACCCGTATGGCGCTCAGGATGGGCGATTATACCGTGACAGAGGCGGGCTTCGGTGCCGACCTCGGCGCGGAGAAATTTCTTGATATAAAATGCCGCATGGCGGGGCTTGTACCCGATGCGGTTGTCGTTGTGGCGACTGTACGCGCACTTAAAATGCACGGCGGACTGCCCAAAACCGCGCTTGCGGAGGAAAATATACCCGCGCTTGAGGCGGGCATACCAAATCTGCTCCGTCACGTCGGAAACATCCGCGAGGTGTACGGTCTGCCCTGCGTTGTCGCGGTCAACCGCTTTCCGACGGATACCGACGCGGAAATCGATTTTATTGTTAAAAAATGCCGCGAGCTGGGCGTGAACACCGTGCTTTCTACCGTATGGGCTGAGGGCGGCAAGGGTGGTGAGGCACTTGCGCGTGAGGTTGTGCGGCTCTGCGAGGAGGAAAAGGGGAATTTCACCTTTTCCTACGATGACGGGCTTTCGCTTTCCGAAAAAATCGAGTCGGTTGTCAAAAAGGTGTACCACGGTGACGGCGTAAATATACTGCCCGCCGCGAAAAAGCAGCTTGAAAAGCTGGAGGCACTCGGCTTCGGCGGCTGTCCCGTTTGCATTGCAAAAACGCAGTACAGCTTCTCGGACGATCCCGCAAAGCTCGGCGCACCGACGGATTTCACCGTCACGGTCAGAAACGTCAGAATCGCCGCAGGTGCGGGCTTTGTAATCGTGCTGACAGGTGACATCATGACTATGCCGGGGCTTCCCAAGATACCTGCCGCCGAAAAGATAGATGTTGACGAAAACGGCAGAATTACAGGGCTGTTCTGATTGACGGCAATATAAAAAATCACGGCGGAGCTGCCTTTTTGACAGTTCCGCCGTATTAATTTCCTTTTGTTACGTTGCCGGTTTTACGAGAAGAACTTTTTCAGCTCGTCGCGTAACAGCCATATCATAAAGCCTGTCGGGATTTCAGCCATGGTCCAGCCGGTTTCGATTGACCACGGTGCCCAGCCCACATCATTGGGTACGCCGTATACCTCGTTGCCTGCGCAGTCGAACGCACGCGCCCATGCACCGTCGATATCCTTGTTGGAGCTGTGGAGCTGTATGCCGACAAGGAAGCGCGCCAGCCCTTCAAACAGGTCTTTTATGCGTTCGTCGCCCGTGATGAGGTATGCCTGTGCAAGACCGGAGGGCAGCCAGTTGAGGGAATAGAGTAAATCGACAACGGGATTGCCGTTTTCGGCAAGCACCGAACATTCGCCGTCAGCCTGTCCGGCACAGCAGGCGATATAGCCCGTGTCCCACTCGATAAACGCGCCGTTTTCGGTGCGCTTCTCGGTGAGTGAATCAAGCACGGCGTTCAGCCAGCCGAGGTGCTTTTGATCGCCCGTGACCCAGTACAGATACGCCAGTGGCAGTACCAGACGGCTGAGATCCTGAGTTTCGCTGTGTTCACGCGCCGTATTGGGATAATACTTTTCCATCATCGTCGTAAGCCCGCGCACGGCTGTGTCGCGGTATATTTCTCTGCCCGTGACCTTGTAGGCAAGCAGAAGCGTCGCAAGATAGAAGCCGTTGTAATGCGCCGACGGAGTGCAGGCGTCCATTTTTGAAAGCTCGTCCGCCTTCAGCGTTTTACCGCTGCCCCAACTCCATTTTTTACCGTTATAAACAAGGTCAAATGCCGAAACGGTACCTTCTTCAAAGCTTACCACATCGGTACGGCAGAAGCGCAGACCGTCGCTGCCCGTTGTGCGTACAAGATAATCGAGACAGTCAAGCGCGCGGTCAAGCCCGTCGCCGCCCAGCCCCGCAAATTTTGCGAAAAGCTGAGGATATATTATGCCGCGGCAGAGGTCGTCACCGTAGCTTGCATACCACCATGCATCATCGCCCGCGCCGCCGTAACCGTCGAAGATTCCGCCGTAATCGTTGACGTGGGAGAGAGTATATGCCGAAAACGCCTGTATGAAGTCCGCCTTGTCGCTGTTTTTGCCGATGTGATCATGGAGCGCGAACATAAGCGCGGTTTCTCCGGGGCTGTCGGTTCTGCTTGCGCCGGGACGCGACTGAGTGCCGTCGGGATATACCTCTGCGCCCATCCCCTCCTTCATTGTGTACGGACTGCCGTCGGGGTTGCGCTTTGTCATATCCGCGTCGAAATGCCAGCGCACGGCGCGGTCTGCGCTTTCCCTCAGCAATACGTCAAGCGGCTTGTCCTCCCGTACGGTGAAATAGCCGCGTTCGCGGTATATTCCGTCGAAAACCGCCTCATCGGGTGTTAACGAAAACACGGATTTCAGGATAAAGGCAAAAAACGCGTACCATTTCCGTCTCGGCGCAAAGCGCGCCCTTGCGAAGTTTGCGCAGGCAAATGCGCAAAACAGCACATTGCTTTTTTCGCGCCAGAGAGCCATATCTCCCTTGGCTGGCTGAGTAACGGTTTCGGTTTTATAGAATCCGACGGGATTGTGCTTGTAATACATAAGCGGCTTCTCGGTTGCAGCGGAGCGATAGCAGCAGACGCGGAGGTTCGTCTGCTCGTCGAGAATATCTCCCTCCTCAAGCCCGTCACACACAAAATCGGGAGATACCACGGGACGGTCGAAGCGGGTGTTCTTCGGGTCGGTGCAGGACAGAGTCATTATATGCGGGCAGAGAATACAGAGCAGGGGCTTGCCTCCGTATGCGATACGGTCGGCAACGACGCGCTCGGCAGGGCGGAAAAGAAGCCCCGTCGCCGTACCTGTTCCGTCAAATACAAACGCATCGTAGGCGCATATATCGGCAGTTATAAGATACGTCGGCGGCACGACACTGACGCTTGCGCCCGAGCGTTCGAGCAGTAAGGACAAATCGGTTGCCCCGCAGGGATTAACATACAGAATTTTCATTCGACAGATATCCTTTTTGTGATTTTTATTATCTGTATTATATAATACAACAAAAGACGGATTTTTTCAAGCCCGTATTTTTTCGTTTGATGTTGACAACCGCGAAAACACGTGATACAATGTCATGGCGGACATTCGTACGCCATGACATTAACATGAGGTGCCATTATGGATAATTTTCTCCTTTGTGAGCCGACCGTGTTTGTTGTCGAGGACAGATACGTAATCTCGTTTTTCACCCGTGAAAACGGGCTTGCGACCGTGCTTGTCGACGGCACTGTTTTTTACGAGGACAACAGCGGTGTTCTTGCGACAAATAAGAACTTTTTCAAAATAGAGATACCGCAGGGGCTTCTTGATGAAAAGAAGAAGTATACTGTCAGGTTCCGCCGCCTGATTGCGCGGAAAAGCTATTATTCCGAGCTTGATGAGCCGGCTTCGGCGGACTTTGATTTCAGACCGCTCGAAAAGACTGACGGCATCAATATATATCATCTTGCCGATGTGCACGGCAGAACCGACCTCGCAAAAAGCTGCGCATCGTATTTCGGAGATGATCTTGACCTGCTGATCCTGAACGGCGATATCACCGAGGTCGGCAGTGTCGGCGATTATGAGAGCCTGTTTGCGTTTTCGGGTGAGATCACTCACGGCGGGATTCCCGTCCTTTTCAGCCGGGGTAATCATGATACGCGCGGCGAGCAGGCGGAACGTTGCAACGAATTTTATCCCGACAACAAAAACCGCAATTACTATCGCTTTTCCGTCGGCATACTGGCGGGAGTCATTCTTGATTGCGGTGAGGATAAATATGATACTCAGGTCGAATACGGCGGCGTCAACGCCTTTGAGCCGTATCGCAGGGAAGAGACACGTTTCCTGAAAAAGCTGGAGCCGACGCCCGATAAAATCACTTTTGCCGTTTCGCATATCTGCCCCATGCTTCCGGACAGGGAGAAAAACGAGATCTTCAGCATTGAAAACGATGTATATACCGAATGGAACGCCGAGCTTGAGAGAATAAAGGTGCAGTTCATGCTCTGCGGTCATATCCACGAAACACATATACTGAAGCCTTTTTCGGAAGAGAGCAATATACTTCACAGCTATCCCGTGATATTCGGCTCGCAACCGACGGGCGACAACCTGTGGGGACAGGCGATTGTACTCAGCCGCTCCGGCTTCACATCGGTTTTCACGGATATCAATGCAAACGAGCGGGATAAATACCGCTATGATTTCATAAAAACAAAATAACTTACTATAAACGGAGGAATTTATTATGTTTCCTATTGGTGTTCAGGTTTATTCAGTGCGTGACCACGCGGAAAAGGATTTCCGCGCAACTCTTGCAAAAATCAAGGAATTCGGCTACGACGGCGTTGAATTTGCCGGACTTTACGGCATTGACGCAAAGACGGTAAAGGGTTGGCTCGACGAGCTGGGACTTGTCGCCGTTTCGGCTCACGTAGCTCTTGACGAGATGCTTGCCGACCCGGACAAATGCTTCTCGGATTACAAGACTCTCGGATGCAGGTATATTGCCGTCCCCTACCTCGATACAGACCGCCGTCCCGGTCACGAGCGTTTTGAAGAAACGCTTGCCGATATCAGAAAGATGGCTGAAAAGTCGAAAGAATACGGTATTCAGATGATGTACCATAATCACGACTTCGAATTTGTCAAAATCGGTGACAAATACGGTTATGATATCATTTTCGACAGCGTTCCCGCCGACCTTCTCAAAACCGAGCAGGATACCTGCTGGGTGAATGTCGCAGGCGAAGACCCCGCTGCATACCTTGTCAAATACACCGGACGCGCGCCCGTTGTCCATATCAAGGACTTTGTGATGAAGAACCGCAACGCAAAGGAAGGACTTTACGAGCTTATCGGCATAAAGCCCACTGAGCGTCAGGCTGACGAGGGCGATTTCGCTTTCCGCCCGGCAGGATACGGAATTCAGGACTTCCCGTCCATACTCGAAGCCGCAAAGAAGGCGGGCAGCGAATGGCTTGTTGTCGAGCAGGACAGAACGTGCCTCGGCTGGGATTCCCTTGACTGCATCAAAAAGGCTGTTGATTATCTCAAAACAATAAACAAATAACGGAGCGGTTTTTTATGAAGCGCTCTGAAATAAACGGAATTCTCAAAGAAAACATCGAGTTTATCAAATCGCAGAATTTCAGTCTGCCGCCGTTTGCGTGGTTCACTCCCGACGAATGGAAGGGAAAGGGACATGAATACGACGAAATACGTGACCATATGCTGGGCTGGGATATCACCGACTACGGTAAGGGCGATTTTGAAAAGATCGGACTTTTCCTTTTCACGATAAGAAACGGCAAGCTGGGCGATCCGGACTGCAAAAAAACATACGCCGAAAAGCTGCTGATCTCCGATGAGGACCAGTATTCTCCCATGCATTATCATTACAGCAAAATGGAGGATATCATAAACCGCGGAGGCGGTGTGCTTGTCGTTGAGGTATATAACCGCGGTGACGATGACGGACTTGCCGATACGCCTGTTACCGTGACGACCGACGGTCACGTCCGCACCGTTCCCGCAGGCACAAAGATTCGCCTTATGCCCGGCGAGTCGATAACTCTTCCGCCGTATCAGTATCATGCCTTCTGGGCTGAAAAGGGAAACGGAAAGGTGCTTATCGGCGAGGTGTCGATGGTCAACGACGACAACACCGATAACCGTTTCTATGAGGATATGGGACGTTTTCCGAAGATCGAAGAGGATGAACCTCCGCTGTATCTTCTCTGCAACGAATATCCCGAAGCATAAAAAAGAGTGCCGCAGACCGTTTCGGGTCTGCGGCGCCTGTTTTTTTTCTCATTCGCTGTACGGGAAGAATTCCGAGGTGGGGAAAGTCATCTTGCCGAAGGTGGAGCAGGGGTCTGCGTTGCCGCAGGGTGTGCTTTCCTTTTCGGGGATGCAGTAGTTGCAGCTCGGAAGCATGATCTGAACGGGTCTTTCAATGCGTATCATCGAGAACATGCCGACTGTGATATAGCAGTTCTTGACGCCGATGTTGTCAACAAAATTTCCTTCAAAGCCCTGACGGACATTGTCGGGAATCGATTCGACATTCAGGCAGCAGCTTCCGAACGGGCGGCAGCGCTCAATGAGCTTGATGTCGAGGCATATCGGCTGAGCGGCTTCGACGACAACTGTGGGAAGAGTGGGCTCCACCTTGCAGCTGATTTCCTTGGGCTGAGGGCAGAAGCTGTTGTTTTCGGGGTCGGAGGTGAAAACGCTGACGTTCTTTTCCGAGCCGAAGAGTATGATTTTCTTGTCAAACGCCGCAAGTCCGCGGATTTCCTGTGATTTGCCGTTGCAGAGGCAGCATTCAAGCGTCACGCAGAAATAATACCTGACGTTGACCTGATAGAAGCCTCTGTTGAAGGGTACCGGTTCAAGGCTTATGTTGGTGTCGACGATTTCGACATTCTTACACCGTACCGCACCGGCGCGGTCGAGAATCTCCTGCGAGCAGTCGCAGAGATGTACCCTCAGATCCTCCAAACAGTCCTTGTCGCGGGCGGAATCAAAGATTTTATTCACGCTCACGCAGCAGCCGGGGTCATTCGGCTTGCCGCAGGGGCTGTGCATAGGCTGATTTCTTTCAACCATAATAATTCTCCTTCGGGATTGATATTCAAAGAAGCATTCTTCTTTGTAATAGTCTATGCCGGAGCGTGCGGAATGTGAATCAATGGCGGCGTCCGGGCGTGATTATTTGCGTCGGACAATATTTTCCGAAAAAAGCTTGACAACGGACGGCATTTGTGGTACAATACAAGCGTAAACAAGAAACATTCGGCAAAACCGTCGTGAGGCGGCGACGCAAAGCCTTGAGACTTCAATACGATGAAGCCAGTCCGGTTGCAATTTCGTTCCTGCTTTCGCCAGTAGCGCATTGTGAGCGGCTTTTTGTTTCTTTTATGTGTTTTGGTGCTGTTTCCAAATAATCATGGGGTTTATGATTGTTTGGCAATGTTACCAACGGCTTGTCGGTATGTCGATAGGGGTGTTGTGGTGCCGCAGTTCCGGCTTCTCAGCGCAAGGCATATCGTCTCTTGGATGTATTGCGATTCGTATGCTCTGTACGGGTCGGGAATCAGACTGTGGAGGGTGAGTGTAATGTCGCGTGCGCTTTTTCGCGGTGTTGCTCTCATAAAAAAATGATTCCGAAAAAACCAAAAGGACGCACGCTCGGGTTTTCCCTTTCCGGGCGTGCGTCTTTTTTACTTTGAAAAATTACGGCAGACTCGTCCTTTCGGCTCGATTCTGCCGTTTTATATTTTATGCCTCGGAACACTGACTGCCGTTTTTCTTAAGCGTATTCTGACCCCACTTCACCGTCATATAAAATGCTGTCGAAAGTATTGCGTCAATTGCCCGGCCGATCGGTCATGAAAGCCATATGCCGGTCGTGCCGAGCGAAGTGCGCGTAAGTATATGCATGCGTATTGCGATGTAATCAGCTGCCGAGACCGTAATCTTCGCGCCGGTTCCGGTAATGGTCAGCCTGCCGTCGTCATAAAGCCTCCGGTTCAGGTTACTGCCGCACTTGCCGGAGGCTAGCGGCAAAACAATTGTCGGCAGCTCTATCGAACCTGACGCGCTGTATGTCATATATACCAACCGATGTCGGAGCCGCGACACAGACGGATGCGGCGGTCAGGAGCGACAGCATGAGGCAAAGTGTCTTTGTTTTCATTGATTTTGTCCTTTTCGGAGGTATTCCGAAGCATATACTGATTGAATTATTGCTTATAACGCGTTGTTTGTCAAGAGACATACCGCCTTTGCGCCGCTCCACATTTTCTCATTTTATTACTTCTTCAAAGAATGAACGGGAGTTGGTCCGTTTAGCGGACTCAAACTATATTTCCGTTTGCTTTGCAAGAAACATTGCACCGGCGGAAACGAGCTTCTGCTCCGTTTCGGTCGGCACGCCGTCGTTTTGCATGAGTGACATGACTGCGCCCACGACGTCACCGTCGGCTATTATCGGTGAAAAGCACGAAATTCTTCCGTCGCCGCCGTCAGTCAGTTCGATTGCCGTTTTGACGTTTGCCGCCGAGTATTCACGTCGCCTCGCCATGAGTGACGAAAGAGACAGCGAAACCGGCTTTTCGAGGTATTCTTTACGTGACGGTGTGCCCGCTACTGCGATGATGCTGTCTTTGTCACAGATGGCAATCGGATATCCTCCGCTTTTGCTTATCGCTTCCGCGCACTGTGCCGATGCTGCGGAAATGTCTCCGATCGGCGAATATTTTTTGAAAATTATTTCTCCGTCTTTCTCGGTGTATATCTCCAGCGGCTCGCCGCCACTGATAACATTGACACGAAAAACCTTATCAGCTTGGTTTTTTGCTGACTGAACCACCACAGAGTTGTATTTTTCTGCGGTTCTTTCGATATTCTCCGTGTCCCCGTTAAAATTTGCGATTTCCTCCGTTTGCGCTTCATCGTCGCACCGCAGGAGCGCGTCCACGTCGTCTCGCAGCTTGATCTCAATGCGGTTTTCGTATACGATAATGCGGTCAACAATCAGCCCGATGTCGCGCTTGTCCAGCTTCTCTTTGCTCAGAATATCGTGGAAGATGTCCAGCACCGTTTTTGCATGGCGGTTGGCTCTGATGATGGTATTTCTCGTGTCTGCCGTCATGGCAATCTGATTTTCCAGCCCGTGAATCCGGTTGGCACTTTCCTCAATCAGCGCGTCGTAGGTTTCCATGAGGACATCCTCGTTTCCCTTTGCGCGGGCGAGGTCGCGGGATTTCTGCCGCATCAGGATCTTGAGCGAATCCTTTTCCTGCTCGATGAGCTTTGAAAGCTCCTCCGCGGCTTTGGCACTGTCCTTCACCGCATTCGGCTCAAAGCTGATTTCGTTTTCCAGCTGTTTTATCATTTTTTCGGAGTTTTCGCAGACCTTGGCGATGTACCGTTTCAGCTCACGGTCAAGCACATCCACGCGAATGTGATGCGTCGTGCATCCGGCTTTGCCGCGCGTGTGATAGGTGCCGCAGATGTAAGCGTCGGCAAGGTCGGGACGGCTGCGCGAGAACATCGGCGAGCCGCAGTCACCGCAGAAGAGGTAGCCGGAGTAATTGTTGGCATACTTTTTCTGACCGCGGTAGTGAGTGGTTGCGCGCTGCTTCAACAGCTCCTGCGCGACGGCAAAGGTGCGGTAGTCGACAATCGGCTCGTGATGGTTTTCAAACACGATATGCTGGCTTTCGTTAAGTGGCACATCGTTTCCGTTTATCTTTTTCCGCTTGAATTTGTGCTGACGCAGTGTGCCGATATAAAAGTCGTTGCAGAGAATTTCGGAGACGGTTACAATACTCCATGTTTCCTTTACCTTGCCCTTGTACTCGTCGCCTTGCGCTTCCTTGCGGGCTTTTTCCCGCATTCGCGGCGTGGGGATATGCTCGTCTGTCAGATGGTTTGCAATCTTTTTGTAGCCCCAGCCGTCGATATAATAGTTGAATATGCGCCGCACCACCTCGGCGGACGGCTCGTCAACCTCAAAGGTCATTTTCTTGGAGTTGGTGATGACATAGCCGAAGGGAACCGAACATATCCACTCGCCCTTTGACTGCCGTGAGGCAATGACATCGGACACCTTGCGGCTGGTGTCGGTGACGGGCATTTCGTTGACGAAGAAGTAGAGCTTGATCTTCATCCAGTCGTCGATGTGATCCTGATAATAATCCACCCCGTCGCCGATGGCAATGATGCGGATATCGCGTTCGGCAAGATCCTCGAATTCGGCAAGTCCTTTGCCCGTTCTGCGCGAGAAACGGCTCAGGTCCTTGATGATAAGTATATCGTATTCGCGCTGCATGAGCTTTTCGCGCATACGCATGTAATCGGGGCGTTGCTCGAAGGTGTAGCCCGATTTGTCGCGATCCTCGAAGTAATCGACCGTGCTTGTCGGAAAGTGCAGACGGCAGTATTCGTCTATGATCGCCTTCTGGTTTTCGATACTCGTGTTATCGCGGTCAAGCTCCAGGTCTACGGAGATTCGCGTGTAAGCGGCAATGCGGAATCTTTCAACCATATTGATAATCACTCCTTTGATATATTGCTAATAACATTGTATCACAGAACCCGCCCGCTGTCAATGAGATATTTGCAAAGACATGAATTGTTATCATTTGCCGTGGAATTTTGAAATTAACAAGGCGCGATTCGCCGGTTTATTTCAATAAAACACGATTTTTTGAAATAAAGAAGTTTATGATTTCAACTTTTGCTGACTTTTGAGGTCAACGTGCTATAATAAGCGTAGCATTTTCAATGCTGTAATTCAAAATCTCACGGAATGAATATTCAAAATTATACCGAATGAAATTTCAAAATCTCGCGGAATGAGATATAATATATGTGAAAATAGGTATTCTTTTTCCGCAAATATCCGTTCTTCTGTTCGTGTGAAGCAAGCCGAAAAAAGACATTTCTGCGATCCCGCGCTCGCCTGTGCCTTGCTGAAAGCCACTCCGGATAAGCTGATCGGCGACCTTGAAACCTTTGGATTTCTGTTTGAAGCTCTGGTGGAACGCGATCTGAAGATTTATGCCGAGTCGTTCGGGGCGAATCTGTATCATTATCAGGACTACAACAATAAGGAAATTGACGCGGTGGTTGAATTGAAGGACGGAAAATGGTGCGCGTTTGAGATAAAGCTCGGTGCCAACCAAATCGATAAAGCCGCAACAGAACTTGTTGCACTGCGCAACGATATTGAGAAGAACGGAGGCGTGGCTCCGTCGGTTCTTTGCGTCATCTGCGGGCTCTCCAATGCGGCATATGTCCGCCCGGACGGTGTTTTTGTCGTCCCGATTACGGCTCTGAAAAACTGAAACCGGCGGAATTTTAAGCACAAAAGGTATGCAATGGGGCAGAAGGCATTGCGCCTCCTGTCGACAGATTGCTGACAAAGGGATTAGGACGAGAATTCTGAGCCTTTTGTCGTCTTTGCAAGAAGGGGCAAGTGTTGTATAATAGATGCATTGATAGCGTTCCCATGGAGGAATTTTGGGGTATTCTCAAATCCGAAATGTACTATATTCAGAAAGTTTACTTCGCGTGACGATCTGATTTCGGCAATCGAGCGTTATCTCCATTTTTACAAAAAGCATTACCAGCAGGGTCTCAAATGTTTATATTTTTTCGCTGTCTGCTTGACAGGATGGCTGCTCACCGCTGGGGGCTTTCTCAGTAATCTAAACGCGGTGAAAAAACCGTGTTCTTTTTCTGTCAGGGTGTTGACAAAGAGGGACGTTTAATTTATACTTATATTAGACTTTTTTAGCGACTTCTGAACAGGAAAGAGGAACTTTATCGTGAAAAGCAAGAGAATTATTACATGCATTATTGCAATCGTCATTTTTATAACCTGTGCGGTTCCGTCAGTCTCATTCTCAGCAGTGCATGCCTCCGCATATACAGAGCAAATGCCGTGGGATAAAGAAGGTTCTAAACAGCCTGAGGATTATACATTGGAAGAGTTTGAAGCGCTTACGCCCGTACAACAGGAATATTTTCTGAATTCATTTACGGGAGACGGCTTTATGCGGTGGTATAAAGCTGCCATGCAGAACACAATGCCGTGGTCCCAACCCGGTGCAAAACAACCTAAAGACTATACTTGGGAACAGTTTGAAGCGCTCACCCCCATGCAGCAAGAATACTTTCAGGATTCATTTACGGGAGATGGCTTTATGCAGTGGTATAAAGCCGCCATTCAGAACACAATGCCGTGGTCCCAACCCGGTGCAAAACAGCCGAAAGACTATACTTGGGAACAGTTTGAATCTCTCACCTCAATGCAGCAAGAATACTTTCAGGAATCATTTATTGGCGACGGATTTATAAAATGGTACAATTTTGCCGTGCAGAGTACAATGCCATGGTCCAAACCCGGTGCAAAACAGCCGAAAGATTACACATGGGAAGAATATCAGGCGTTAACACCCGAACAAGCGGAGTTTTTTCGGGACAGTTTTGGCTCGACCGAAGCTTTTGTCGAATGGATGAACAAACCAATCGAATCATCGCTCCCATGGAAAAAAGCGGGAGCAAAACAGCCGAAGGATTATACTTTTGAGGAATTTGAAGCGCTTACCCCCATGCAGCAAGAATATTTTCGGAAGTCATTTGTTGGCGATGGATTTATAAAATGGTATAATTCTGCCGTACAGAGTACAATGCCATGGTCAAAAATTGGTGCAAAACAGCCAAAGGATTATACATGGGAAGAGTTTGAAGCGCTTACACCCATACAGCAGGAATACTTCCAGGAGGAATTTTCCGGAGACGGATTCTTCAACTGGTATAAAAAAGCTATGCTGAATACAATGCCATGGTCCAAACCCGGTGCAAAACAGCCGAAAGACTATACCTGGGAAGAATACCAAGCGCTGACACGTGAGCAGACTGAATTTTTCCATGACTGTTTCGCATCCGCTTCAGAATTTGAAGCTTGGATGGAAAAAGCCAAAAGTGATGCCGGTAATGATTGTGCTTCCGGTGTACATGCTTCGACAAAAACAGAGAAACGTGACGCCACGTGTACAGAAACAGGTTATGAACGTGTTGTATGCACGGCATGCGGCAAGATACTCAGCGATAAAAAGATACCGGCTCGTTCTCACAGCTATGTAACCAAAATAGTCGCACCTACATGTACTGCCGAAGGATATACGCTTCATGAGTGCAAAAACTGCGGCAATACGTATACTGATACAAAAAAATCTGCTTTAGGGCACAAATGGAGCGAATGGCGTGTTATTCTTCAGCCGACAAATACCACTGAGGGGCAGCGCGTCAGAAACTGCACAAATTCCGGCTGCAGCGCAACACAAAACGAATCGATCCCGAAAATCGGAAGCTTAACATTTGATGATGTATTGGCTGAAATTGAAACAGGATTAAGACCGACGGAAAAGATTACCGATGACGGGGCAATCAAAATGTTATGCGGATTCAACGAAAAGTCCGAAGTGTCGAAATATCGCACATTGTTCGGAAGCCGCTACAAC
>ERZ827440.1691-NODE-1691-length-22659-cov-8.061184_pt1 | contig 22659 bp, 15 predicted proteins | sample MGYA00519774_ERZ827440 | MGnify/ENA primary metagenome ERZ827440 (study PRJEB31778, sample SAMEA3449302) | human gut metagenome | biome: human gut; feature: human-associated habitat; material: faeces | place: United Kingdom | collected 2010/2012 ... | reverse complement strand
ACGAAAATAGAAAGCCGTGAAGGGCAGCAAATGAAAGAATATAAAGTACGTTTCAAATCTTACAATGGTTTTTGCTAAAAAACAAGTCCCCTTCAGAGGGCTCGATCTCTGAAGGGGACTTGTTGAATGATTATCCTTCAATTGCGATATAATTTTTACCAGCAACTGCTTTGTCTGTCTTTTTCGGAATCTTCAATTGCAAGATACCATTTTCATACTTCGCCGAAATCTCATCCTGGGTAATTCCCTCACCGATGTAAAAGCTTCGGCTCATGCTGCCGGCATAACGTTCTTTACGAATGTACTTACCGGTCTTTTTATCTTTTTCATCTTTGTCCAAACCTTTTGCTGCCGAAATGGTGATATAACCATCATTCAGTTCAGCGGTTACTTCATCTTTCTTGAAGCCAGGCAGATCAATGTCAACCTCATACGCATCATCTGTCTCGCGGACATCTGTCTTCATCATGTTCTTTGCATGTTTTCCATAAAGAGGATCTTTCGCCGGAAACATAGCCTTCTCAAATTCCTTACCAAATGGAAAATCATCCATCCAATCATCAAACAAACTCTCTCCAAAAATACTAGGTCTTAACATAAGTCATTTCTCCTTTCCTTCTTGTAACAAGTGTCGGAAATATGGGTTCCTGCAAAACACCATAGGCACTTAGACTTTTGTATTATTAGCACCATCAGAGAAATCTGAAGTGTCGATTGTTAAATTTCGATTCGGATCCGGGTTCCTTTTCGTAACCCCTTTCCTTATCGTTAACTATGTTATACCACCAATTGTTAGCACTGTCAAGAGGTGAGTGCTAATTTTTTTGTGTTTTTTTTGTGTCCTTCTATAAATGCCGAAATTTCGTTATGTTCACATTACATTACTTTCAAAGTAACCGATCTCTTGCAATATAGCATCTAGTATTTTTGCATTTTTAATCGAAAAATCAGCTGTCACAACAGGGGTCTCGCCTTCGATTATGCATCTTCCCAACTGCTCTATTTCTAATTGATAATTATGTGGGCAGTATACATTTCGAATCTGCTCTTTTCCTTCAATAATCAACGTATAGGAAGCATTTCCCTCTTGGTTAAATTTCGTATCGGATTTGATGTCGCCTTTTGTTCCGTGAATATACAATCTATCATAACGATGCGGCTTATCTTTTTCAAAAATCATCCCGCATGTTATCGATGCACGTACATCATTTTCATAATTTAACAATGCAGCTGTATATACATCAACGCCATTTTCATCATACTGTGCCATTGCTTTTACCCGGGATGGCATATCTTCCAAAAGTTTTAACAGCATACTTGTATTATAACAGCCAAGATCATAAACTGCACCCCCATAATTTTCTTTGTGCAGACGAATGTTGCTCTTATCATAATATGAAGTCAAAAACTGAGATTCAATATAACGGATTTCTCCAATTGTTCCTTCTTCAATTTCTTTTTTAAGTGCTGTAACAAAAGGACTGTGAAGGTAGGCATATGCTTCCATTAAAAATACCCCCTTCTCTTTTGCTGCCTCAAAAAGTTCTGCTGTTTGTTTGGGTGTCGGCGCCAATGGTTTTTCGCACAGCACATGCTTTCCTGCTGCAATAGCTTTTTTTACCCATTCATAATGAAGATTATTTGGAAGCGGAATATAAACTGCCTGCACTTTGGGGTCTGACAAAAGTGCTTCATACCCTTCGTATGCTTTTTCAAACCCAAACATATCTTTATAATCTTCTGCTTTTTTCAAGCTGCGCCCTGCAATTCCATACCGTTCACAATTTTCTGCCTTCTGCATTCCCGGTATGCTGCAATCTCTGGCAATTCCTGCTGTTCCTAAAACTCCCCATCTTATCTTTTCCATTTTTTCCCTCCTTAGCATTTCAATCCTGCTTTTTTCAGCCATTTTCGATAGCTTTTCATTTTTCCGGCCGGCACATAAACCGATGCTTTTCTCGGAATTCCACGAAAAGCATTCTTCCCAATATTCTTTTTCTTGAGATACATACTCTGAATCTTTACCGTTTTTACTTTGCGGCAGCCGGCAAACGCGTTCTTGCCGATTCCCGTGACACGATAATGGATTCCTTTGTATTTTACATAATTTGGCACTGTTATTTTTTTGATCTTCTTTGAGCTGCTGCCCATGCAGGTGACATCAAAGATGCCCTTTTTCGCATTGACGGCATTGACCCGGTAACGAAGTCCTTTTGCCTTAAATAAAGAACCTTTTAACAGATACGAATACGTTATCTTTCTACCATATTCTGTGTCCTCATTATCATTATCATTGGAACCTTCATAATAAAGATTCTCCTGTTCCGAATTACCGGCACTGCTGCTATTGTCATTGGAACTATTCTTTTCATCTTCCAGCGAATATTTTACGATGTGGGAACGTTCTCCACACCGACGGCAGTGAATGGACTTTTCGCCCTGCGTCGTCGCCGTCGCCGGGATATCAATCGTGAAATCCGACTCCCATTCATGTCCCAGTGGCTGCAAATAAGTATCTGTGAGCAAAATGCCTCTCTTCCCAACTGCGTCTGCATACACCTTGTCGCAGTCCCGGCAAATGTAATATTCGATATTTCCCGGCTGAGTACATGTCGGTGCCTTTGCTTCAAATTTCTGCATATCGTGTTCATGTTCTGCATCCGTTTCCTGACGAACTGTCGCTCCAGATATTTTTTCAATGTTGTAATAATCCCTCGCATTTTTCGGAGTTAGTATCGTGAAATCTTCGGTTCCAGCTCCTTCCCAAGCGTCCTCTGCTGCCTCTGGTGCTATCTTTGCCTTAAATTTCATTCCTTCCAGGGCGGTACAGCCGGCAAATGCTTTGTTTCCAATATTGGTAATTGTTTTTGGCAATGTCACATAGGTAAGTTCTGTCTGATCAGCAAATGCATTGGCGTCAATAACCGTAACTGTATAAGCCATATCTCCCATCGCAACCTCTGCCGGAATGTTCACTTTACCGGAAATCTTCTCCCCCGGTTTCGCACAAACATGTATCGTCACATTGCCGGAAAGGTCTTCTTCCTTTGTATAACGCACTCCATCTATTTCGATATAAAGAATGTCTCCGCACCTTTCGCACGTTCCTCCGGCATACTGATGTCCCATCGCCGGAATGACTGTCTGTTCCTCCAGCACCTCACCACACTTCGAGCAATGCCTTCCTTCTGTCACACCGTCTCTTGTACAAGTAGCTGCAACTGCTTCATCAATGACCACCTCGTGAATATGCGATACTTCTCCTGTTTTCTGAATCGTAAAATCTTTTCGAATCGTACCATGGAAAAGCCCCTTACCGGAAATTACCGCTGTCGCCGTTCCGGCATTGACATTCTTTTCATAGGAAATCGTATAATCAATACCCTGCTCCAGCACCGTGTCTTTTCGGTAAGATACTGTCACTTCCGGCTTACAGGCATTTCCATCATAGATAAAGGCGTCTTTTGACAAGCTGACATCCATATCCGAAATGTCCTGACTTCCTTCGCCACCGACACGCAGCATAAAGGTCTGCTTAATGCGTGGATTGTACTTCGGATATACACTCAATTTCGTGATTCCTTCCGCCAAAATCTCAAAATGGTCGTATGGTGCATTATTGCTCGCCTTTTCCGGGGCCGCTGCCACTTCTTCATTTGTGGATTCCATTACCATATCCTGATAATCCGGGTCTCCATCACTCGCCTGAATCCAACAGTATAACAGGGATCCTACCGGGTTGCTCGTCGGAAAAACCGTCGAATAACTGGAGATAGAACTTGTGCTGTTTCGCCAATACAATTTCATATTTGTCGGCGGTGCGATGCGGATCGTATCACCGCACACGGAACATTTTCCGGTAGTTTTTCCCTCGGAATCTGCCTCTCCATAAACATAATCATGTGCTTTTTTCGCCACGACTTCTTCTATCGTATTCTGGCAAATGGCACAATAATATTGTTTTTTTCCTTCTTTCGTACATGTAGATTCCGTATAGGATGTCATTTTTCTCGGATGATTACATTTTACTGTGATTTCTTTCTGCGCCACGACCGTGCTGCCGGATTTTGCCGTGATCGTAACCGTTCCATTGGTAATTCCTGTTACCTTACCATCCTGCGTCACCGTTGCCACCGCCGGATCCGAAGAAGTATAAGTAACGTCTTCCATCGACCACACATCACGGATGGCATTATTTCTTCGAAGTTTCACACGCGGCGTCACCGTCGTCGTTCCATTTGTAAAAATCTGGTCATCCCCGTCCAGATACGTTTCCTGTATATAGTCATTTGATACTTCGATCTTTTGCATCACATCTTCCGGTGCTTCCATCATTGTCTCATCCAAATCCGATTTTGCGGAAAATTCTCCTGCCATCGTCGCCGGATACGGTGCAGCCTCCGAATAAAAGCCGCCAAATCCGACATAAGTAAACTTCGGGTTGATCATACTTGTATAATGCCTTGTTTCCTGGCTCAAATCCTGTTTTACCCAATATTGTTTTTCACTGTACCAAAGCAGAATTCCTTCAATCATATCCTTTACATAATAATAAGCAAGATCTTCAGAAGAAGAAGTTATCCCATTACTGCCAATGGAAAAAGTACCCTTTTCATTCAAACGGTCATGTCCGGAATCCATAAACCGGAATGCAATTCCCGCTTCTGCCGCACGGATACGTGCAATATACTCCAGATCACTCGACCATTTCAAGGGAACATAATCCGATGGCTGAAGATATCTGCCGGAATTTCTCGGATCTCGTATATTTCCTGCTTCACATGCTTCTTTTCGAATTTCATTGATCTTAGCAAGTGCTTCCTTCGCCTGTGCAAAATAGGATCCATATACGCCAAGCATTGTGCACCCTTCCGATGCCTCTGTCACATTTGTTTCCAATACTGTCTGTGTTTTCGCTCCTGCCACATTTGCCGGCACAATAAGCGAAAATGCCAGTAAGCCAGTAAGAATCTTCTTAATTGCTTTCTTTTTCAACCTTATCACTCCGATCATATGTATTAGTTTTCTTCCTTGTCTTCCAACACCTGCATGATGTCTTCTAAAAACTCTGTCTGGTCACGCCATCTTTGAATGTCTCTGGCAACCACAACAGCAATCCCAAATATCATTGCAAGAATCACAATTCCTGCTTCTTCCCTGGAAAATGTGACTTTCCATTGCGCTGCCTCAAAAAGCAAAGTCGCCGCCAGCACCACAAGCGGTATGGAAATTATTTCCACTTGTTTTTTCAGATTTTCAATGTCTCTCTTCTTTTGAACCAGAAAATGACAGAAATCCTCGTTTTCTTTCTGCTGCTCATAGTTTTTCTGAATCCTTGCCTTCCAATCCGAATACTCCGTCACATAGAGGATTCCATCGTCTTTCGCATCCTGTTTTCTCATCTTTTTATAAATATTGTATTCTGCCAGATAGTCAAATCCATACGCGTTATTCTTTGCTTCCATGCGCTTCTGATAAATTTTATTTACTATTTTACTAAAAATGGCAAATAAAATTACTCCCACTGCACATACCACACAAAAAATCAAAACCTTGAAAAGTGCGGCGCGGTAAATGCCAATCAAAAAACCGGCAACGCCCCCCACGGCACACCATACATATTTTGAATTTTTATACGATTTAATCTTATTTAAAGTATCTTGATTCATAGCTGCCTCCTTTATTCCCACGTCTTCCACACATCCGGCTGATATCCCAGCGTCGCCTGTCTGCCATTGCGAACGATCGGAATTTTTAAAATCTGCGGATTTTCAAGTATCTTATCCAATTTATCCTCTTCCGCAATATACGTCACCAACGCAAGAGCATCCCGGTCGTTACATTCTTTGTTTATCATACCTTCCAATCCGCCATTGACGGCTGCCACCGATCGGAATTCTCCTTTGCTTAGTGTCTTTTCCCGCAGATCAATGTATTGAAACCGGATTCCCCGTTCCTTGAAAAAACGCTGTGCTTTTTTTGTGTCGTTGTCTTTTTTGCTGCCAAAGATTTGGATATTCATACCTACCTCCTATGTCGGATTATTTCACGATAACAATAACTGTCTTCGTTATTCCATAACACTTTACTTTTATTTTTGTCTGCCCCTTCTTCATGCCTTTTAGCATTCCCTTTTTGGTAACTGCTACAATCTTTTTATTCGCGGAAGCAAACACAACTTTCGTTGATGGGCGGACTTTAACAATAATACGAGCCTTTTTTCCTTTTTTGACCTTTATCATCTTTTTCGCCACTTTAAATGTTGGTTTCTTTACAACAATCCTGCACGTGCTCTGATAACCATCTGCACTCGCAGTAATCAAAGCAGTTCCTGCTTTTTTTGCTGTTACCCGGCCATTTTCATCTACAACTGCCACTTTTTCATTGTCAGATGTATATTTCACTACACTTTCTGTATCCGCACTAAGCTGTATGTTTTTTTTCCCTTTTGTATACAATGTGACAGATGTCTTGTTCAATGTAAATGCCCGCGGTTCACCAGTTGGCGGCAATGGTGTTACCGTTGGTGGAGCTGGAAGTATTACAGGTGTGGCACCGGGTGTTGAACTTGGTACTTCTGTCGCAGCCGGAGTTGGAACCGTCGGCGCAGTTGGTGTTGTCGTCGGTGTCGGCACCTGCGTTGGTGTTGTTGTTGGCGCTACGGTTGGCGTCATGGTTGGCGTCGGCGTCGGCACCTGCGTTGGCACTGTTGTTGGCGCTACGGTTGGCGTTGTTGTTGGTGCTACGGTTGGCGTTGGCGTCGGCGTTGGGGTCATGGTTGGGGTTACTGTCGGAGTCGGCTGTTCTTCACCCACCAAAAGCACTCGCGATATACTCTTGCCGGTTTTCGAATGGGTCAGCGTCAATGTCAGTTCCCCCTTACAGTTCTCCCAGTCGTATATAGATACAATCACCTGATTATATTGGCTTTGCCCCTCGTTAATACACTCCTCATCCCAACTGCAGAAAGCCGCTTCCTCTAAATCAACCGCTTCCCCGTTTTCCTTCGTCAATGCCAAATCGTAATCATAAAAAAGTTCCTCAAACGTTGGCTTATAAACCGTACCATCTGCCTTTTTAAATTCAACCGGATAATAATATTCTTTTCCCTGCTGACTGATCACAGATTTTTTATCTGCATCTCCAATCCAATAAAAGTCATCTGCGTCCTCATTTTCCAGTTTTCCAATAATCCAGGAATATATTTCTTCGGTTTTCTTTTTATTTAATTGAAAATTTGTATACTGCGTGCCCTCAATTGTAAAATTCCCACTCGAAGAGGCCTTTGCCTGTATGTAACAATGATTCTCCACAAATCTCGCCATATATTCTGAGCCATTTACGTTTAATTTTGTTAGACCATAGACTTCTCCTTTTATCTCAAGTGTAGTATCATTTCCAACCAAAACGGAGCCACATGTTTGATCCTCGCCGGATACCGTTACACCGGTAAAATTGTTTGTAACACTCGGATTCGTTGACATTTGTCTGAGATCAAGCACCGCATTTTTCTCGCAAACGACGTTATTTACGTTAAAATCCGCCTCCTTAGGAAGCGTGATCCGCGACTTTTCTGCCATCGTAAGATTATTGATACCGGAAAATGACAAGGTATCAATATGAGCCCCCGCTTTCACATTGACATTCAACTCACCTATCAGATCCGTCTTGTCAAAATCCGTTACATTACTATCTTTTCCCAGTGTAACATTTACATTTCCTGTCAATGTATGACCATCGGCACCCGCTGCATGAATCTCCGTGTCTACCAATTTGGAATCCAGTTCTATCTCCACTTTGTCTTGTTCGGAATCGCGATAATAATCTCCTGCATAAATTGCAGCTATCTTAGTCTGGGATATGGGATTGACCACTTTAATCGTTGTGTGGCTTCCCATCTTTCCTTCCTCTCCCTGGTACGCGCCACCGCTGATCAATGGCCTCACATCGTCCTGCAATGTACTGGTTCCTACTCTCGTATCTACCGCATCCAACACCAGCGTATGTCCCGCCGCATAAATTGTTGTCCCACGTGCATTTCCTGCCTGCGGCACCATTTGCAGCCACATATCACGAAACGTAACATCCGCTCCCAGCTGAATCATACTGCGTATTTTCAAACCTGCTGACGTATCTGAACCAACAATCGTGATATCTTTATCAATAAATAATGGTTTCGGAGATCCGTCTTCGCACGTCTCGTATTTGGTGTAAGCGACTTCACCCACAAGTACAAGTGTCTGTCCCGTCTGTATCTGCTTCAAGGCCGTACGTATATTTTGATACGGTCTTTGGGCGGTTCCGTCACCTTCCGTAAGACTGCCTTCTCCATTTTCCACATAAACCTTAACTTCATCTGCTGCATCCGCCGCCTTAATGCCCATTGGAGCAGCTTGGTTCATAATTAACATTAAAATCAAAAATAATACACTTACTTTTTTTCTCATATCACACTTCCTTTTCTGGAGTTATAAATTTACTTTGCTTCAATGTATCAATCAACAGCGCATCCGCAGGCAGCCAATCAACAGAATCCAATTCTTCTCTTGTCAGCCATCTTGCCGCCTCATGCTCTTTCAACACCAAGTTCCCTGACTCAATTTTTGCCAAAAAACAATCCATCGACAAATGGAACGTAGGATAATCATATTCTATCGTATCAATAAGACTTCCCACCTTGATTTTGGTATCAAGTTCTTCCTGTATTTCTCGTTTGAGTGCCTCTTGCGGCGTTTCTCCCGGCTCAATTTTTCCACCGGGGAATTCCCAGCCGCCTTTCATATCTCCGTACCCTCTTTGGGTAGCAAAAAGTATTTCTTTTCCTTGTTCATCGACAGCTTCTATAACCGCCGCCACTACATGTATCGTCTTCATATCGTACCTCTATTCATTCACAAAATACTGATAAATATCTTCTCTCACCGGATGACTCATTTGAAGTTGAAAATTCATAATGGGAAGAAATCTTCCTTTGTCATCCTGAATCCGGGTCTGCTCCCAAGCAGCCGGCATCACTTGTCCCATGTAATAGAAATCCGTTCCTTCTCCATCGCTTTTCTTGATGAACAAAAGAACTTTCAAACCACTTTCCTCAGCATGAATCAATTTTTGTGATTCTACACTATCCAATGACACACGACTCCGAGTCATCCAGCTAAAAATCTGATTATTTACAAATGCATCTTCATACATTGTACTCTTTGCAATATCCTCTTTTTTGTGATACGTCACAAAAATCGGACATGTATCATATTTAATCTTATAACCATAAACAGTCGAACTTTCATCCTTTTCCCAATTCAACAAACGGCATATGTCCTTACGTGAATATTTTTGATACAATGACAGTCCAAGATCATCCATCTCTTTTTGGTATACTTCACTATATCTTCGAATTCCAAGTTCTACTATATCTTTCATTTGCCGGATAAATTCAGATCCCCGGATTCTCACATAATATAAAAATGTCCGAGAGATAAATTGATCTTTTTCTTCTGTCAGTATATCTAATTTACTGTATTTTTTTCGTTCAGACTGCGTATTAATAAATTCTCCTTCGAGAACATGAACAGCAGACTCAAACGATTTTTCAGACATTTCCATATTATAATCCTGCCGTAATTTTATCTCCATCTGTTTCTTATTAAATCTTCCCTCTTGCAATAATTGCTGCAGCATAATAAGTTCATAAATACGTTTTCCATTTGCCAGATTCTGGGATACAAATTCCAGACAGGCTTCTTCCCTGTCCGTCATTTCTCCGCTATACTCCTTATCAATCATTTTCAAAAAATGATAATAATTTCCTGCATATTGAATCAAAAGTAACGGATCGACTTCCCCCTGCGTATAAAAATCGACTATACTTGGAATTTTTCCAAGTCGATCTTTTACCTCAAAATATTTTGCAGACAACATTTTCTTTGTCGTCCTTAAGCCATCGATGGATTCATATATTTTCTTTCTGCTGATTTCATCAAAATGAATCGTACTTGCACCGGGAATAACGCGGCCGCCTTCCCTCAAATATCTTCGGATATTATCTTTATTATAGCTTCTGTCTCCGGATAGTGCAATTGGAATCATGAAATTATTTTTATAATTTCCAATGAAATCGAGAATTACAACATATTCCTTCCCCTCTGCTTTTCGGAGGCCACGCCCCAACTGCTGAATAAATACGATCGGCGATTGAGTTGGGCGAAGCATAATTACTTGATTTACTTCAACAATATCGGTTCCTTCCGAAAAAATATCAACGGTAATCAAATAATCAAGGTAGTCATCGTCTTCCGACTGCACATCCATCGTCAAGCGTTCAATCGCACGTGCTCTCTCTTCTTCGGAATCCGCACCACTCAACGCCATCGTTCTCCAGCCACATTCATTAAATTTACGGGACAGTTCCCTTGCCTCTTCAATACGGCTGCAAAAGATCAATCCTTTCACACGTTCTCCGGAATATCCAAAATATTTTGCCTGCTCCATAACATACTTAACACGCTCATCGCTTGTAAGATATCGGAAGTTTTCCAACTGCTCTTCCTTGGTTTTCCCCTCATCCGAAATCATATGGAGATCGGTAATTCCAAAATAATGAAACGGACAAAGCAAATCCTCCTCCATCGCTTGCTGCAAACGAATTTCGTAAGCTATGTTATGATTAAATATCTCATAAATATTTCTTCCTTCTACATTGTCATCCCGCTTATCCGGCGTCGCAGTCATTCCCAATGTAAATTTCGGGGTAAAATAGTCCATCACCCGCTTAAAACTCTCCGCACTTGTATGATGTGCTTCATCATAAATACATGCTTCAAAATATTCTTTTGAAAACTTTTGTAAATTTTCCATCTTACTCAACGTCTGAACCGTAGCAAATACAAAATCCGCTTCGTAATCATGCTGATTACCGGAAACAATCCCGGCCCGTATCTTGCTTCCAAATACCTTTTCAAAAGAATTCTTAGCCTGCTTTGCAATTTGATTTCTATGTACTAAAAATAAAACTCTTTTAAAGCCAAGTTCTCGCATCGCAAATGCAGAAGCATAGGTTTTTCCGGTTCCGGTGGCAGAGATCAAAAGTGCCCTGTCATTTCCCTGTTTTATAAGTTTCAGCAATTCATAAATAAACGCCCGCTGCATAGAATTTGGTTTTAAAGAATAGGCTTCAATAGACGGAACCGATTCCCTTTTCGCAATTTCTTTTTGCTCGGAAACCATCTTTTCGAACAATTTTTTCTCTTCGAATCTCTTCCGATATTCTTCAATAAATTCGTCATATTCTTTTGTACACTCTTCTGCATTCCATATCCGCTCAAATTCCGTCACAATATCTTGTATCATTTCACCCTGACCGGTGGAAACCATCTTCGTATTCCATTCCATATTTTTTGTCAAAGCATCTTGCGTCAGATTCGAACTTCCTATGATAAAATGATATTCTTCCTCTTTTTGAAAGATATATCCCTTGGTATGAAAGCCACTTCCGGCACGTTCTGTTTGATACATACGAAGCTGCACATTGGAGAGACCTGCCAATGTGTCCAATGCCGACGGATCACTAAAGCACAAATAATCTGTCGTCAAAATACGGCCCTTTATCCCCTTATGTTCCAATTCCTTCAACGTCTGCAAAAGCGGCGTAATACCGCCTCTTGTAATAAACGCTACACTGATCGCGAATTCATCACAATGACGCAATTCATCCTCAATTGCCGAAAACACCTTCTGTCCCTTTTCATTGTCATTGTAAACAAACTGAGGGCGATATGCTAAATTAGAGTTCTCCGTCGCATCTATAAACGCTGTATTTAATCCCTTTTTCAATTCTATTATGTTTGTGTTCATTACTGTTTCTCCCGGTTTAATTATGGTACTATGATTTCACTCAACTATCTAAAACCATAATACCATAAAAAAGTGCTTGATAAAAGCATTATTTCCGCATGCTTATTTCTTACTCTTCGCCACTCCAATTACTACCGCCACAATAATACAAACAAGGATAAGAACTGGCTGTGTCATCAAATATAGCACAAACACAAAAAGTGCAAATCCTGCTACGAATTTAATGATAACTTCGATTCCAGACCAATCCCCATCACATGCAGCAACAATTGAAAAAAAGATAAACATTAAAATTCCTGTCAAAATTCCCATAATACATCCACTCCTTTTGTCTTTTACATAATCTGTTAACGATTATCCAAGCCATTTATCGTTTCTGTATCTCCTATTATACAAATTTGCTGTCCCAAAGTCTGGACTTGCAACTATTATATCCCACTTTTTTATCAAATTATTTTCCCAATTCCCAAAATGCGACCGCACTTGCAGCTGCCACATTCAACGAATCGACTTCATGCGCCATCGGAATATTGACGATGAAATCACTTTTCCGTATCGTCTCATCACACAGCCCATCTCCCTCTGCCCCCATGAGAATCGCAAGTTTGTCCTCTTCTTTCAACGCCGGTGAATCTATGCTGATCGAGCCCTCACAAAGTGCCATAGACACTGTTTTGAAGCCCAAATCACACAATAACTCCATATACACTTTTTCTGTCTCATCAATAAATGTCCACGGCACCTGGAAAACCGTTCCCATACTGACTCGAATCGCCCGCCGGTACAACGGATCGCTGCACCCCCGTGTAAGTAGCACCGCATCCATCCCCAATGCCGCCGCAGAACGAAATATCGCCCCTACATTAGTCGGATTCATGACATTTTCCAATACTACGATTCTCCTGGCATCTCTTACCACCTGCTGAATTTCCGGAAGTTTTCTCCGTCTCATCGCGCACAATGCGCCTCTGGTAAGCTTAAATCCGGTAATTCCAAGCAAAACGTCTTCCGTAGAAGTGTAAACCGGTACACTTTCATATTTTGCCAAAATATGCGCCATCTGGCCCAGTACGTCCTTTTCTTCCAAAAGAAATGAAATCGGCTCGTAGCCATCTGCAAGCGCCCGCTCAATCACCTTGGGGCTCTCCGCGATAAATACGCCTTCTGCCGGTTCAAACCTATGCAGCAATCCGGCTTCCGACGTACTTGCATATAAAGCCAGCTCCGGACATTTCAAATCATCTATGTGTATCAGATTCATTTTTTGACTATTCTCCTTATCTTTTTGACCGTCCATTTGCATTACGTCCAGCACTTTCTGCATCTGCTGCAATCGCCGCATCCTTTCTGACGTGGCTCCGGGCTCCAAGGTTTGCACAAAACATCAATTTTTCCGGCATCATATCTCTCCGTGGTACCTAGCATTGAAATCTGAACAATATTTTGCGGCAGCTCCGTTATCGTAACCGGTTCCATACGAACTTTGGAGCGATCCATACAACTCTGCACTCGCACCGGATAAAACTGTTGCAAGCACTCCCCGTCTGCTTGATTGATAACCATGAGCGACTGAGAAAAAAGCCGGATTTGTTTGCCGGAATTTTCCCCGCCGCAGATGATTTTGTCATTTTCCGACAATTTTATTGAGTTTGTCAAAATTTCCACTTCTTTCATTTTCGGATTACAAAACATATTCCGATAAAATTCTTCCAATCTTTCCAATATCTACAGCACCCTTAAATTCAAATTTAGCTGTAAATCCATTGGTAAACATAATATATAACTCCGAATCCGGAATCATTTCCAAAAAACCCGGTGTTTGAATTGAAAAATACTGAATTTTGGAATACGGCATGGTTGCAAATGATTTCCTTTTTCCCGTAATTCCCTGCACATCCACTGAAATAATCCGTTTATTGGTAAATATCAATTGATCACGAACTGTCTGAAATGCAAATTCAATCTGTTCACCACCAATCAACAATCCGTCCACTTCTTTACGAACTCCCTCTACATTAATTGGTTTTAAATTAAATACACTATTACTATTAAAATTAACTGCCATTTTGTTATCCTCCTTATTTTATCTCTTATAGCAATCATTTTTTGATAAATTTATCCTTTTTCTTTTGTAATTTTCAAATACAAGTATTTCTTCTTTTGTTTTTTTATCTTTTTCAATTTTACCACAACCTGCCTTTTCCCATTCACCCATCGCACTTCTTTTATCTTTTTCCTAACAAGAAATCGTATCGTCGCTTTATCAAGTTTCAACGCTCGATTCTTTCCCGTCTTATAAACAATTTTAACACAAATTTTCCTGCCCTGTTTTTTTGCTCTTTTTTCCACTTTCCGAACCGCTTTTTTCAAAGCCGGATAAAGTTTTCTGTTCCTTTTCAATTTTACTACAACCGTAATGTCTTTTTGCTTTCCGGCTATATTGGGTTTTGCTGAAGGCGTCGCTGTAGAATTTTCATCCGGTACTTCCGACGCCACCGGTGTGTTCGTCGGCGGCAATATCGGCATATCCGTCACAGCAGGTGAATTCGTTGGCGGCAACGTCGGTGTAGATGTCGCGGCAGGCGTCTTTGTTGGCGTTGCTGTCGCACTTGGTGTTTTTGTTGGGCGCACTGATGGGGTTATCGTCGGTAAAAATGTTGGCTCTGGTGTAACCGGACGCTGTGTCAGCGTTGCTGTTGGCGACGTGGTTGGAGTTGCCGTCGCACTTGGAGTCGCTGTCGCCGGCTCCAGCGTTGGTTTTATCGTTGGAGAAGCCGTTGGCGTCACAAGCGGCTCATCCGTTTCCACCGGTGTCGGTTTCGGAGTCTCAACAACCTCCGCAGCCACTTGATAATAGTATGTAACATCCACATTTTCTCCAGCAACATTTACAACATTTCCATCCGAATCACTTCCTATATAGGAATAGCCGGCCAGCTGTGGATTTCTTAATGTATATGTAGAATTTGCCGGCACGTAAACCATAGTTGTTTCCGCTTCCGAAATGTCTTCTGTCGTGCCGTCTTCCTTTTTCAATTTGTAATGCAGATTGACCATGCTCCAAGCCTGCTCCGCCGTTTTGTCCGTAGCCAAAACTTCTCCCGTATCCGCATCCACAATTTTCCCCTCCATTTTATCACCATTAACCAGCCCGGAAACATCCGGAATCGTGATAGAAAGTGATTCTTTGGCAGCTTCCGGATCATACCGGTTCGCAAGTGCAGGAATCGTGTAATTTTTCTCTTCTGAATATTTTACTGTCGTACCATCTGCCCCCATAATCCGAAAAGTCATTTTCAAATGCTGTTCGCGATTTACCATATTTTGTACCACCGTTCGAAATTCCAGATCCCAGTTATTGGCTTTGGTAATATTTTTCTCGCTGATCCTATATTTTTCGCTGTCGCGGTCCAATGTCCCCGTTTTGCTATGTGGAATAGAAATCTCTGGGTCAGCCACATAAATCGCCGCCGGCCGGCTGACATAATCCGTATTATTCAGATTTCTTGCCAACTCCATTTTACACACCTCACAAAACGGCTGACCTAGCCATCTCATCATACACTCACGACTCGGAGCAAACGCCGTCTCCGTTCCTGCCTGAGTAACCCCAATCCCACGGAATCCAAGCATTTTCGCCCACTTAATCGTCTCCGAATTCGTGGTATCCGAGGTATTTGGTTTATTCGTATACCTCTCATATTCATCTCCCAAGCCCCCGATGCTGTGCGCAATCTCATGTGCCATAACTGTTCCATTCTGATTATCTTCTGAATTTGCGGAAAAGGAAAATAATGAATTTTGAGAGGCTCCAAAACTCCCTTCGGAATTGCAAAGCACATGGATCGTACCAGCATTGGCACCCGCATCCAAATAGCTTTCCTCCAATTCCGCTCTCAATGCTTTGGCCTTATCCGTCCCACCGCTTGTAAATCCAAGTGCTTTTCCATATGCTGCAACATGAAAATAGGTATCTACACTCTTGCCCCCATATTCGCTGATTCCCGACTCGTTGGAAACCGCCTGCACCGCATAAATATTGATGCGGTCAGAATACTCTTTGTAAGGAGACCACGTCAACATTCCCCGCGCCTTCTCAGCCGCATCCTGCAAAAACTTGTCCTGTTCCTCTAGCGTATAACCATCGCCCATGATCACAATTACAAAATTTTCCTTATCATCTCCCGCCTTATGAATCACATGCACCGGAAATGTGGTTTTCTGCGTTGTTTCATTTTTAGACACGGTCGTACCCCGTGGTTGCACCAAGTCCGCATCCGCGCTGGCTACGTCCTGTGGGATTATGGAAAATAGTATTGATATAATAAGCAATAGTGCTTGAAATTGTTTTTTCATTCGTTTCACCTCGTGTTTGTGATGAGTTGGGGGGTACTGTTTTTTATTAAATATAATGATATTATACTCGTTTGTGGGGGGATTTTCAATGCAAATTGTGGGGGATGGAGTTTTTTGAAGAGATTTAGAATAACATTCCACTAATACCACTTATACTCTTCTTTTACCATTTTTCCGCTATAAATTTTACCGCCTCTTTTAAATCATCGCTGAAATCCTCCAGATCATCAAATGATATTACTTCGTCCAACACCATATTCACAATATTATTTATTGCAGTTGAACGTCTCATATCAATTAACACACCTGGAGATTTCTTATCCTGCTTGATACGTTTTTCAAGTTCCCAAAATTTAGCGGAAGCTTTTTTCTCGCTTTGTAAAAGTGTTATGTAATCTGTTGCTAGTCGTTCCATGTAGCGTTCCTGCCAATCCGGTATTTTGTTCCGGAATATTTTCCAATCATGTTCTGATATTTGCATTTTCTATGACTCCTTTCCAAAGGTCAGTCCCATAAGCTCCATTGCAATTTTTTTGCTTTGAACTCGCATCATGCTATCCTCTTCATTACTTTTAATTTAGGATATTGTAATTTTTTCATTCGAATTAATGAATTCTAAATTCATCTAACAGTACGGCAGCTTTCTCGTTTCCTATTTCCGTCAATGATAATAGTGTAGTCTCATATGCATTAGTCAGCTTCACATCTTTTTTTATTTCGTCACTAAAAAAAACAAAGGATTTCAAGATAATCATATCAACTATCGCTTGTAAATCTATTATCTCTTTTGCAAATTGTTCCCTGTTTTCTCTAAGAGCTTTTTTAAAACATGAACTTATAGATATCAAGATTTCCGGCAAAAGCTCACTCATATTAAGCAAATATACTGTATACAGAACATCACGCAAATGATTGGGGCCATACTTTTCAATTTGCGTATTCAAAAAGCATTTATCTCTATAACTATATTCTGTCTTAACCTTGTTTACATCCCATCTATCATATCTCCCTTTGCAAAGGAACAGCCTCTTTTCAAGTGTATTTCTTACATAGCCTTCTGGAATATTATTTACATAGATTTCAAGAGTATGTATCTTGTTCTCAATATCAGCCCTCTTACCTTTTTCTCTAAACCCATCAACATATGCTGGTAAAAAACCGCTAAGAGTATCCTCATAAAAATCCACTGTATCTCTAGTAAATATTGAAAAGTCAGCTTCTTTAAATAGAATATCATAAACTGCTTTTGGACTTCGTCCCATCATATTCAGTTCTCTTTGAAAATAAGAAGATACTTTATATTCTTGAAATGTGTTTAGTATTTCATGGGCACGCATTTCTTTACAGTTTTTATGCCATATTTGAATCATACATTGAACAATCGAATTAATAACTATAACAAATCTCTCATCTTCTGTATCCAATCCACAACATGCAACATTACATAAAAGCTCAATATCATAATTACTGATATCAAATTCAGAAAGGTCAACATCCTTACTATTATACAAATATTCTTGAATTATCTGAGACTTCTTATTTTTATATTCATTCCCACTATTTTCTCGTATCCAATGATCCACACCTCGCAATTTGGGAACCATATTAGGAATGAATTCATATTCAGCATCATTACGATTTTCTTTTAAAACTGCTGCATTAAACTTTTGATGATTCATCTCATCTTCAGCAAACATAATAATTGTATTGAAAATCCTACATGCGTAATCTCTATTTTTAGTCAAATAAAACTTTGTTAATTCTCCTATTTGATTAATTAACCCTGAATTTTCATCATTAATAATGCTCTCTAACATCATTAACAATATCTGCTGTTTAAGATTACAATGTATATTTTTGTTCAGTTGTTCCCACAATGCAATTACCATATTAACTTCTGCTACATAAGATTGATTTGAAAATATTTTCTTTACCCGATTAATCCATTCCTCGACTAGTTTATTTCGTTGTTCGTCTGTAATATCTGGTGTTATCAAAGCTGACACACTTAATGTTACAAGTATTTTTTCAAACTGCATTTCAATACGATAATCATCCTTCATCTTTTCACAAAGAGTGTCAATTACTGAAACAATTTGCTCGGCATCGGCTTTTTTTTCATTAATATCACTTATCAGATGATTTAATATTTCATTCAGATGTACAATTGGTTCATTTGCTTCTTCATTGTTTTTTACAATCTTTTTAGCTTCCCCCTTAATCTGTGGTTCAAGCATTATTGTCTTTTCATCTACTTTTGCCACAGCAGCATTACGAAAATCCATCTTTTGAATCTGTAAATTCTCATTAGGATAAATTTTTTCATCATAAATAGCATATAAGTAATCTAAAATGGCATGACATCTATTTTTTATTTTATCATCTCCATAAAGATACGAACCAGTGAAATATTGTTGCAAATTGCATGCACATTTTTCATCTTTCTCATATCGCCTAGTTATTTCTGGAACTCCCATTGATAACATTATTTGTTTCTCCAGCAATTCTTTTGTTGGATTAGAAATAAATTCACCACTACGACGAATGTCAAAATATATTAATTCCATGCTAGAAGCTAATTCTAATGCATATCCTGGCATTTCTTTTTTGAAATTCATTCCAATAGCCTCAATTATAGATAGAAGCAATATGTTATTTGATTTTTCATATATAGTTTTCTTGATATATTCCGCCAAATTCTTAATATATTTGCTGTCAGAAGAATTTTTCATAGTATTAATAACCGTCTTCTTGATTACAAAAACAATATCTGTCAATACTACCGGAAGGTTATGTTCCATGATATCTGCCATCCATAGCCACCCATTTCCCCAATACACTTTTTTATTATTTTCTTTTGGAAAATAAATATTTATATTTGTAATCTCATCTGGTTTATTTTCTGCAAATGTCTGTACTGCATTATTAACAAATGATATTGCCCACTCAAGGCCTTTTATGAAATTGCATCTCATAACATACCAGAGAAAAGCGTTATTATATACGCCGTTTTCATTATTGCCGAAATTATCTGCTTTATCAGACAAACCATATGCTCTTACATTATTATGGTCATATCCATTATATTCATAATGTCTTCTTGATACTCTTTGTCCCCATAGTGTTTTCGCCGTTTCACATACTAATACAGGTAATTCCATAGCAAATGAAATCGGACATTTTTTCACAACTGCCTCTAGAATCTCTTCAGCAACACTGTCCCTTCTTCTAGTACCAGAGCAATATTCTGCTATCATATTTTCTACGAATTCTTTCAGCCACGACTTAGATGCCTTTGCCATTTTTGCAACTATAAGGAAAAGCTGTACAATCTCATCATCATGTTGATAATATGATTTTTCCTCTTTACTCTTTTCTATTAGCTCATCAATATATCCAATTATTATTTTGCATGCTTTTTCTTCAGTATCCATAGTTTTATAAGAACAATTTGCATAATCATCACACAGTTTAATTATAGAAGCTCTGTTATTATCAAAATTTATACTTCCTTTAAAAATCATACCAATCAGATTTTCACGTGCAGCTCCTATGGGTGTTACATTCATTAGTAATACTGGTGTATGATTAATTTTCGCTTCAAAGCCATATAGATTTGTTATATCTAACAACTCTTGAATCACTGTTTCATCAAGTAACTCTTGAAATTCCTTAAAAAACAATCCACAGTATTTAGATTTTACTATCCCAATTTCTGTTTGCTTTTTCCAATTCGCTTCAATACTATTATCCGTTAACAATGTATATACAAATTTCTCGCGAGCCTCCTGCACAAATAATTTATTAGATATCCAAATCTGGTATCTCCTATATATGCAACGTCCGATTTTCTCTATTTCATTAAAAAAATTATTATACAATCCACAACAGGCATCAAATGCCTTATCAATATATCGTTCAAAACAAATGTCTTCAAAAATATCATATTTCAAACGTATCTTATTCTTACTTTCAACAATAATTCCTTCTGACTTTAATGCTTCTAGAATATTGCTATCTACTATATCACTATCAACACCAACAACGAAACTACTAGCACGTTCAAATACAATACGCTCAACCGTTTTTCTAATATCACTTTGTGAGACACCGTATTTACTGCACTTGTCATTTAAACAAACGATTCTCTCCCATATGAGATTTCTAAAATTATTCTCGTCATTAATATTTTCTTCTACAAATCCTCCTGATACAATTAAATTTAGATAAAATGGCACACATAACAAATCCGAATATTTTTTATTCCTCTGTAAGGATAAAACAATGGGATATTTTTTTGCAACTCTATCAATCTCGTCTTTCGTCAAATCAGGAATTTCATATGTTTTAATTCCGTATTTTGTATTAATCTTCATAAATGCAGAACTATCAGCCGTTCTACACGACGTCATAATATATACATTGTTATATTTATCTGCAAGCCTATATATCTCTTGCAATGCCTGAAATGCATTGTTACCGCAATCAGCAATAAATTCAATAGCATCAATAAAAATATACAGCGGTTTATTTTCTAACCACAGAATTGCATCTTCTATATCGCAATCCCACAATTCGTTTATTTTCTTTCCATAGGTTAGATTCTCTGCTCTAGTTACTAATACATATTCCTTTTCCTTTAATATTTTTTTGCACACAACAGATTTACCTGAACCTGCATTTCCCTGTATCGATATTAATTTTTCTCGTTCTTTCTGTATTGTTTCGATAATTTCTGACCTGTCAATTTCATATTCGCCATTAATAAGCTCTTCAATATTTTCAAGTTCAATTTCTTTGCTTGTTTCAATTGCACGTAAAAACTTCTTAATATTTTCTTTACGTGGTTGTTCTTCTATCACTTTCAGCTTATCCATTATCATGGAAACATCCGATGATAAAGTATTATGTAGTGTTCTTTCGCCGCTTGACATAAGTGACTTAGTATACTCATTATACGCATAAAAAACATCCTCAATTATCTGAGTAATTAACTTCTTATCTTCATACCCTATATGTAGTTCTTTATTCTTCTCAAAAAATCCTTGAATAATTTCTTCTATTTCTTCCTCAGAAAAAATATGATCCTTATATTTATCAACCATATCAGTTTTAAATCTATCAAGACAAGCCTGAACTACAGGATCGTTTGAATCCCAATTATTGATATCAACCTTTTTTTTCTTTAATTTGTCCTTTACAATCAATCTCCAGCATCTTCCTGCCTCTTCTATAGTGACAAAAGAGCTAAACAATCCAATTGCTGCCGCTAAATCCATTCGTCAGTCACCTTCTCTCCAAATTCCTGCATTTCTATCCTAACCACATTGGTTAAGATGTGGTTAGAATATTTTCCTACGAAAAATATTTCTGATTTTTACTTGATGGCTTTTCCGGTATAGTCATCTTCAGCACACCTTTTTTCAACATAGGTGTTAAAAACTTTCTCCTAAAACTCGTCCTACTATCAAAATCAAATTTATCCATTATTTCTTGTACCGACCTCGGTTCTCTGCAAAAATCAATAATCAACCAGTTCATGTCCTGACCATTTTGGTTAGGATAATGGTCAGGATGCTGGCTATCATCTCTTAACAACTCCAAATACCTATCACAAGCCTTGCATAGCACCATAATCCCCGACTCATTAATCTCATACTCAGGCAATGGTCCATCGTATAATCCACAAGCTTCCTTAATCTTCTCAAAACCCCTGCCCCACGCCTCAATCATACCACTTTTGAAAAAGACATTTGCCAATTTCGGATTATATGGTTTGGAAGAATGCTTCATAAACAGCTTGTCCGTAGAGTCTAGGTTTGGCGGCATTTCTCCATCATTCCAAATGTATATTTTATCCTCATATACACTAATCTGAATCGGATTACAGCTACTATAATCCTTATGAACAATGGCATTTAACAGAATTTCCCTAAAGGCATCCTTATGGAACATAAATTGCTCCACTCTCTGAATACCTTCATAATCAATCAGTGCTTTCAAATATTTTGTATAAACCAAATCCACAGTCTTATCCACCTGCTCTATCAACGGACCATGTACTTCATCCTGATATACTAAGTCTGAATCAGATTTTCCGAAATATCCAATCTTAATGTAGGAACCAGTCACCCATTTCTCCGGATCTTTGTAAAAAGCAAGCATTGCTGCTCTTATCAGGTAGCCGTCCTCATCAATCAAATGTAAATTATCCATCAAAATAGCATCTTCTACACTTACTTCTTCTTTCGTAAGTCTGCCACGCTTTACTGCCTTTTCCTTAAATAACTGTATTGCATCCTGTTTCAAATCGTTGACTGACAGTTTTGGCAATGGCACTCCGTCCCATGTTCTTCCCTGTGTTTTTAACAATGCTCTCTCTAATTCCTTTCCCGTAATTTCACGCATGGTACTTCCGGAACGATAATAATATTTTCCACGAAAACTTATTAA
>ERZ827440.1671-NODE-1671-length-22896-cov-4.323016_pt1 | contig 22896 bp, 24 predicted proteins | sample MGYA00519774_ERZ827440 | MGnify/ENA primary metagenome ERZ827440 (study PRJEB31778, sample SAMEA3449302) | human gut metagenome | biome: human gut; feature: human-associated habitat; material: faeces | place: United Kingdom | collected 2010/2012 ... | reverse complement strand
GCGCCATTGCACGCATCATGCCAAGCTGTCCGCTTTTTGATGCGGAATATGCTATTCTGTCGGGGATTGCTCTGTAGGCGGTATTTGAATTAATGAAAACTATATTACCGCCTCCCCGTTCCTTCATTCTTCGTGCAGCCTCTATTGAAAGACAGTAATCCCAAATCATGTTTGTGTTAATTACCCTGACAAAATCGGAAAGCGGATTTTCAAAAGCAGAAATCCCAAGTCCCTGGTCTGCAGCGTTTAGTACTAAGGTTTCAATGAAAATATCGTTTTTGTCAAAGTATGAAAACATTTTCTGTACCGATTTTTCATCAACTGTATTTTCATCGGTAACAGAATCAATAGCATACCCTGTTATGGTTACATTCGGAAAACCTTCTCTGTATTTATTCTCACAGTCACGAACTTCAAGGGCATTTCTCCCTGTAAAAACCACATCGAAGCCACCGGATGCAAGTTTTTCAACGATTGCAACGCCGGTATTTTTGCAAGCACCCGTCACAAGAGCTGTGCTCATATATCATTCTCCTTTTTTATCAAAAACTCTTACAAAATCCACTATAAATGCATCATCCTCAAATTCGCCCTCTATAACCTTGGGGCATGACGAGCGGTAACCCTTAACCTCGGTGGTAAGAAGGATAAACTGCGGAACATGAGAAACATTCTTATCAGCTCTGGATACTTCTTTGCCATCGCAGTAAAACACATATCCGTCAGGCTGCCAATCCATTCCGAAATAATGCCAGTTATCTTCCGTTTCCTGCAAATCATACTTTACTCTGCCTTCTTGACGAAATTGCTTTCCATAACCACCCATTATATTTCCGGTGGTAGCTTTTCCTGACTGAAAGCACTCCATAATATCAGATTCAATTCCGCACCATTCCGGTTCAAATCTTGCTCCTATTGTAGGCGATTGCGTCCAAAATGCACTCCACATTGTTTCGGGATCTTTTTGAAATTTACATCTGCACTCATAATATCCGTAACGATGTACAAATTTAGGCTCCTCCAAAATTCCAAGAGGCCATATTTCATCCTGTCCCCAAGGATTATCCGTACCGCTTTTAGGCACATCAAACGAGTTTGAGCCTGTCTGCAATTGCGGTGAAACATAACATCCGTTTCGCTCTGTTCTGTGAAGCTCAATGTGGCTTTTTCCATCAAGAACAATTCCTTGGTCTGTGTAGGCATCAAAAGGCTTTCCCCAAAAATTAAGTCTGAAATCCCATTTGCTTCTGTCAAGCTCCGTTCCGTTAAATTCGTCTGCCCATACCAACTTCCATTCACCGTCAGGCAAATAGCTTGGTTCGTGGTCTTTTACTTCAAATTTTTTCATTGATATTTCCCTTTCTTTCTTAAAAATAAAACTCGGTTTCCGGCGGTCTTATATCTGTCAATGCCCCCGTATAATGCCTTAATGTATGCATCTTGTAGGGATGCTTTAAGCATTCATCTTCGTTTATTTCTATGCCAAGTCCCGGCTTGTCGGGGATTGTAATATACCCGTCAGCATATGTAAGCTTTTCATCGGTTATATCCTTCCTGTAGCTTACATCGCTGTACATTATTTCAAGAATTGAAAAGTTGGGGCAGCAAGCGGCAAGCTGAAGTGTTGCGGCGTTTGCAACAGGTCCCGAAGGATTATGCGGAGCAAACGCAATATATCTGCACTCAGCATCCGCAGCAATTTTCTTCAGTTCCATTATTCCGCCTGCGTGTGAAATGTCTGGCTGAATGTAATCAGCCGCCATAAGATCAAACATACGCTTGTAATCCCAGCGGGTGTACAGCCTTTCTCCTGCCGAAATTGCAACAGGCGATTTATCACGAACCTCTTTAAGTGCATCAAGGTTATCGGGCGGAACGGGTTCTTCAAAAAACATGGGTTTAAACTGTTCAAGCTCTTTGGCTATTTTTATGCTTGTGGGGATATTAAACCGTCCGTGACCTTCAATAAGCAAATCAACCTCATTCCCAACCGCCTGCCGAACTGCCGAAACGCACCTCATCGCCTTGTCAAGCTCGTTATTTGATATTTCAAGATAATTCTTTCCGAAGGGATCCCACTTAAGTGCCGTAACTCCCCGACCGACCGCAATTTTTGCTTTTTCTGCAAATTCATAAGGTTCTCTTGCTCCCGAAAACCAACCGTTTACATATATTCTCACCTTATCGTTTGCTCTGCCGCCCAAAAGCTGATAAATCGGCACTCCGAGGTATTTGCCGAGAGTATCCCACAGCGCAGTTTCAACGGCAGACAGAGCTGACATTAAAACAGGACCGCCTCTCCAATAGGCATCACGATATATTGCATGCCAGTGCTTTTCAATTTCCATTGGATTTTTGCCCACAAGATAGTCCTTAATATGCTCAACCGCCCCCAAAAGAGCCTTCTCTTTATACTCAAGCGTTGCTTCTCCCACACCGTCAATTCCTTCATCGGTATATACCTTTACAAAAACCCAATTTGTTCTGAAGCAGTCGACGGCAAATGTTTTAATATCGGTAACTTTCATGCTCACACCTCGGTTTCTTTATATAATTCAAGCAATTTTCTGTTTTTGCAATTAAACTCTGACATATCTGTATTATCGAACATACCGCAATGAAAAGGTATCGTAATGTGAGGGTTTACTCTTTCGGAAAACCTACGGGCGTCCTCCATATTCATGTTGTTCCCCACACCGTTTATCGGCAAAAACATTGCATGAATATCCCTTGGAATATCTTCAAAAATGCTTTCGTTATAAAGAGTATCGCCCGTTATATAAAGCTTTTCAGATCCATCATCTATAATACAGCCTATCGCGGCACAATCGCTGTGTTCCGCCTTCACCGCAGTAAAGCTTATTCCGCCAAAAGTCCAGGTAGTGTTTCTATTAAACATAACATAGTTATTATCACCGCCGAGCTTTCTGACCTTTTCCCAAACAGAAGAGGGTGACAATACCGTAACGGAGGTATCTTCATTAATAAATCTCGTAGCTGTTTCCGGATCATAATGGTCGAGATGATCATGAGTAAAAATCATAACATCGGGTTTGATATTGAATAATTCCTTGTTTACAGGGATTCTCCTGTAATTTTTGGGGTTGATTTTTTTCACGCTGTCAGACAAATATGGATCTATCATTACAGTAAGCTTTCCGCATTTAATTATCAATCCTGCCTGACCAATCCAAGTAACCTTCAAATTTTGTTCCTCCTTGACATTACTATAAATATAGTGTATTATATATTTTATAAGAATTCTATAGCATATTTATCAATTTTATTAGATTTCTTATTATTTATGGGGGTAATTGTTATGGAAATGATTTTGCCGGATATTATTTCTGCCGGTATTTATAATTCAAACTTCGTTCATAGGGACAAAACGATAACAAAGAACAGAAAAACCACTATGTTTGAAATAGAAATACCGATTGAGAACACAGGCGTATCATACATTGGTGACAGGGAAAGCCGGATTAACACAAATATGATTATATGCGCAAAGCCGGGACAAATTCGCCATACAAAGCTTCCCTACAAATGCTATTATATACACATGATACTGAAAGACGGAAAGCTGTATGAAATACTGAAGAACACTCCGGATTATATAAATGTATCTTATGACAAATATTACGCCATTTTTAGCGAGATTTGCAAATTGTTTGAGAGCCTGCAGGAAAATGACAGGATAATGCTTAACAGCTTAATTTTAAAGCTGATATACAATATAAGTGAGGAATCTAAAAAGCAACTGTACAGATATAAGGCAAAGAAGAACAATTATGAGGTTATTGAAAATGCTTTATCTTTTATAAACGAGAACATAACAGACGATCTGACGCTTGAAGCTGTGGCAAAATATGTTTCTCTGAGCCCGATTCATTTTCACAACTGCTTCAAGGCGGCAATCGGGAAAACGCTTCATGCTTATGTGGAAGAACAAAGGATAGCAAAGGCGGCAAATATGCTTGTATCAACCGACAAAACATTGGCGGAAACAGCTTATTTGTGCGGATTTTCCTCCCAGTCCTATTTCAGCTTTGCTTTTAAGAGAAAAATGAAAATGACACCCCGAGAATATGTAAAAAAAATATGCAATCGTTACGATTGCATAGATTAATCAGCCTTCATAAACAAAGCTGCCGTGACCTGTATAGAAAATCATAATAAGCGCAAGCATTATGGCGAGAATCAAAATTGTAAAACAAATCGATAAGAATTTTTTCATAATCAAATCTCCTACTTAACAAGGAATTCATCAAGCTTTTTTGTAAAATACGGAGCGCCCTTTTCGTAATCAAGATGACCTATGTCATAAAAATACTCAACCGGGATTTCATTCATCATATCATAGACTTCGATATTGTTTTCGGCAAAAATCCTGTCAGCCTCGTCCTTAACCTCCCGGGCAAATCCGTAAACGGGAATTTTAGGGTTCCACGGGCTCCACACAGCACGAAGCCTTATGCCGTTTTTGTCACAGTATTTTATAAGCTTTTTAAGCTCGGAAAAATTGCGGGAGCAATCTTTTTCAACCGTACAGTTACCGAAATCCTTGAGCATTTTCTCGTTGCTTTCAAAAAGTTCCTCATCCGAAAGCGCACCTATCGAATAATACTTATCCGCATCCTTATACTGCGGCTCGGACACAGCATCTTTACCGTCCAAAACATTGTCTATACCCTCATCAAAGAGCGGATATATTCTGTCTCTTTCAAAATAGATGTAATGCTGATACCATTTTTTATGCCAAAGATACGAAGGATTTGTTTTAAGACCGTCATAAAATGAAATATCATTTAATATAAGCACAAGGTCGCTTTCTATATCAACAATATTTTTTGAAAGCATCTGATAAATGTCGGAAACCGTGCCGTAGCATATTCCGGCGTTTATATAGCCGCTTTCGCTAAGTTCTTCGTTAAACGAGTTTATGGCAATAGAGCTTCCGAAAACAACCTTGTCCCAAGACTTTTCCGGATGCCTAAGCTCTGTTATTTCAAAATCGTTTTTCTCAAAATATGGCGAATATTTAAGAGGATCGAAGTGCGTAAGAGCCAAATCCGACAGAATCCAAATAATAATGAGCGAAAATAGAACGGGATAAAGCTTTTTTATTCTCACGACCAAATCACCAATCCTTTCAAAACCGAAAGAACCTTATCCGGCTCAAGGTAGAAAAGCAGCGCATTTACCCCGAAAAAGAAATTCACAAGGATGCATCGTATGACATACTTTGATTTTCTTTCCTTGCGGACATTAAAAGTTGACAGAGAAAAAATATTCTCAATAACCAAAAATAAGCCCATGTATATACCGCTAATAAGCGTTATAACAGTAAATTCGTGCCAAAGGCTCATTACAATCATAACAATAAGACCGATGAGAGCAGACTGGTATTTATTGAGCTTTTTGCCCTTTACAACAACCATGATATGCTCACGAATCCAATCGCTGAGCGTAACATGCCATTTTCTCCAAAACTGCGTGAAGCTTGCGGCTGTCCATGGCTTTTTGAAATTCTCCGGAACCTTCATTGAGGCGATTGCACCGATGCCTATTGCCATATCCGCATAACCTGACATATCAATATAAAGAAGCAGATACGAAAGCAACACTATTCCAAGGGAAATAAGAGTGTTACTTTGCTTTATAAGCAGCACCTTATCAAGCACTCTTGTAAATATGACAACAAGCACCACTTTTTTAAACATGCCGATTATAAATCTTTTAACGCCCGTTTCAAGCCCCTCAAGTGTTAAAGGCTTTATGGAGTTAAATGCAGGCACAAAATCGCGGTATCTGAAAATCGGTCCTGCGGTGAATACAGGGAAAAACAGTATAAAATTGGCATAATCCAAAAACAGAATATCCTCATCGGTATAATATGCGTAAAAGAGAGCGTCTGTCGCTTTAAGCATATTATACGAAAAGCCCAAAAGCAAAAATACCTTTCCGAAAACAAAGTCGAAATCAAATGAACGGTACAGCAAAAGAGGCGATATAAACAGTACGATAAGGCACACAAATATCGCTTTTCTCAAATGTTTGATTTTAGGCATAAGCCGTATAAACGCATATGTTATAAGGACATAAGCAAGATAGAATACGCAAAGCTGCCATGATGATTTGTAAAGTACGATTATATTAATTATAATGCTGTACGGCTTAAAAGCTCTTTGCGCAATTCCGACCTTATTCATTATCCAAAGCCCGAATGCATAGAAAAACAATGCGGTCAGGACAACAAGCAGCATTCTCCCCTGCAAAAACCACATATCAAAACCCCTTATTCTTTTTCGCTGAGCTTCTGTTCAACGACTGCCGCAATTTCTTCAACGGTATTCATGGGGTACTTCATAAGATCCTTCTGTGTAATCTGAATATCAAATTCCTTTTCGATATACATAACGATCGTGGTTGCACCGAGAGAATCAACAAAACCGCTGTCAAACAAATGAATATCGTTTGAAAAATCCGGATCGTCACCAATCTCAAACTCGTTTCTGATATAACTTTCAATTCTTTCTTCTACTGACATTGTCATAATAATCTCCATTCTTTGCCCGTTGTCTTAAAGTAATTTATATTCTCTTATCATCAGGGCAAGAAATGATAAGAGATTATTACGCCCATGTGCGTTTTTCTAAGGCTTTGCCTGAGGAAAATTTCGCACGGGCATTAAAATCCGTCGTTAAGGCTTAATATTTAATAAAATTTTCCTGTCAATTTTTCCGTTTTTATTAAGGGGAAAGCTTTCAACAGCAATAATCTCGGAAGGAAGCATATATTTTGGTATATATTTTCTTAATTCGAGATTGAATTTTCGCTTATTGGGCGCTTCTTTTGCCTGGATATAAAGTATAAGCTTTTCCGAAACAACAAATGCGCACGCCTTCTCAACTCCACTTACAGAGCAGGCGGCATTTTCAATATCACCCAGTTCCACCCGTATTCCGTGAAGCTTAACCTGATTATCACGCCTTCCGGAGAAATAAAGGTTGCCCTCATCATCAAAATAACCGTAATCACCCGTGCGATATATAATTTCGCTGTACTTATCATTGAGCGGATTTTGCACAAAAACGCTCTCGCTCTTTTGAAAGTCGTTGTAATAACCAAAAGCTACACCGCTTCCGCCGATACAAATTTCACCCAAATCAAAGGGCTTTGGAGCTTTATCGTTTTCGTCAAGCAAAATCATACGCTTATTTGTATTTGCATAGCCGATCGGAAGCGCTTCGTTGTCGGCAAATTCCCGTTCAATGGTGTATGCGGTGCAGGCAACCGTTGCTTCGGTAGGGCCGTAAAGATTGATATATGTTATATCCTTGTGAAGCCTTTTCCAAATGTTGTAATGCTTTGTGGGCATTGTTTCACCGATAAAAGAAACAACCTTAAGATCAGGAAACGAAACCCCTTCCAATGCGCCGGAGTTTGCAATGCTGACAAGTATCCCCGGAACCCAGAAAACACAGCTTATTTTATTTTCAATCAGGAATTGAGGTATTTTTGCCGGGAAGTTAACGAGTATATCCGGCATAAAAACAAGCTTTGCGCCAACTGCTATACATGAATAAAGGTCAAATACGGAAGCGTCAAAGTTAAACGGCGACTGCAACGCAATTACGGAATTTTCATCAAGCTTCATATATCCTGTAATCCACTCGATAAAATCAATTATCCCCCTGTGGGAAACAACAACACCCTTCGGAACGCCGGTTGAACCCGAGGTATGCATAATGTAAGCCGGGTCCATGTCGTTTACTAAGCTGAGAGCTTCGTCGATTTCAGAAAAATCCTCAGCTTCGCACGAAATTTTTTCAAATTCAAGAACAGACACGCCGCAGCCGCTTAAAAATTCCGAATGCTCGCTGTCTGTAATAACCGCCGCCGCATCGACATTTTTTATGATCGTTTCTATTCTTTGGATAGCATCGCCCAAATCAAGAGGCACATAGACGGATGCCGCATACAGAATTCCGAAAAAACTTTCGGCGGCAAAAATGCTTTTAGGCAATAAAACCGCAATGTTTTTCCCCGAAAAACCGTTTTTAAGAAGATAGGTTCCGATTTTTGCCGAAACGCATTTAAGCTCATTAAATGTAACCGAAGCTTCGCCGTTTACCATAGCGGTATTATCGCCGAATCTTTTAGCGGTTTCTTTAAGAAAATTTACGGCACTATTTCTGTTTTTAAGCATTGCCCTTCACCACATACCTTTCAAAAAGACTCTTTCTGTCAATCTTTCGGTTGGGCGTCAAGGGCATTTTATCGAGGATATACAAATCTTTCGGAAGCATATACTGCGGAATAAGCTTTCCTAACTTCATATTAAGCTTTTTGACATTAATATCCTCTGCGCTTTCGATAACCAAAACGATTTTCTCATTTTCGCTGTCGAACATTGCACAGGCAGATGTAACAAAATCAAGGCACATACAAGCCGACTCAATGTCTCCGAGCTCAATCCTGTTTCCCCTCAGCTTAAACTGACTGTCACGGCGACCTACATACATAATAATTCCTTCTTCGGTCTTATATGCAATATCTCCCGTTTTATAAATTGTTTCCCTATATTTGGTATTAAGGGGGTTTTGAACAAAAACCTTTTTTGTAAGCTCGGGATTGTTCCAATACCCAAGAGCAAGACAGCACCCCGCAACGCAAAGCTCGCCGTGCTCACCCACATCGCATTCTCTGCCGTCCTCGCTGAGAATTAAAACCCTTGTGTTGGGAACGGCAACTCCTATCGGGAGCTTATCGGAATCCTCAAATTCCCTGTCAACTATATAATATGTGCAGTCGACCGTAATTTCGGTAGGTCCGTAAAGGTTTGCGTAAACTCTTCCGGGAAGTGCTTTTCTCCAAATGTTAAGCTGGGCATTCGGCATAACCTCCCCCGCAAATACGACAGTTTTAAGGGATTTAAGCTTTTCACTGTCCAATGCACCCGAATTTGCAACATTTATCATAACCGTAGGCACCCAGAAAATGCACGAAACCGCTTTTGAAGCTACAAAATCCATAAGCTGCTGGGGATACATAAACAATATTTCCGGAATAATAACCATCTTTGCACCGGTAAAAAACGAAGTGTATATATCAAAAACGGAATTGTCAAAATGAAATCCCGACTGAAGTCCCAGAACAGACTCGGAATTTATATCAAACTCACGAATGAGCCAGTTTGCATAGTTAATTATCCCCCTGTGGGCAATGACAACGCCTTTGGGCACACCGGTCGAGCCTGATGTGTACATAATGTAGGCAGGGTCTGTATCAATAACCGAATCTATCTTTTTGTCTACCGCATCAAAATCGGCAGCACCCTCCGAAATTTCGTCATATAGTAAAATCTCGCCCGAAAATCCGTTTTCGACAAGTGCGCCCTTACCCTTTTCATCGGTAATAACAGCAAGAGGCTCGATATTTTCAAGCATAACCATAAGTCTGTATTTAGGAACATTGTAGTCAATCGGCACATAAATATTGCCCGAAGCCAAAATGCCCATAAACGAAATAACGGAAAACACAGACTTCGGAAGATAAACCGCAACCGGTCTGTTTGAAGGGTTATCAAAATCCCTTATTACCCTCGTAGCAATCGAGGTCATTTTAACATTAAGCTCGGAATAAGAAATCTCATTTTCGTCATCGTCCAATGCGATATTTTCGGGGTATTTGTTAATTGTTCTTTTAATCTGCTTCAGAACCGTATTCATTTCAGACTTCCCCTCCTTCCATCATCTTTCTCAAAGTTACTCTGTCAATTTTATCATTGGGAGTGTGAGGAAACTTTTCCATAAACACAATTTTCCCCGGGAGCATATATTTGGGAATCAAAGCCCTCAGCTTCATATTTATTTCTCTCAGTTTTCTTTCGTTTGAAGATTCCAAAAACAGCACAATTCTGTTATTTTCCTTATCAAGCTGTGCGCAAGCGCCGGTAACATCATCTAAGCACATAGCGGCATTTTCAATTTCACCCAGCTCAACACGGTTTCCGTTAATCTTAATCTGGGAATCCATCCTGCCGATGTACATAATTAAGCCTTCCTCGTTTATATATGCAAGGTCACCGGTTCTGTATATTCGCTCCGAAAACACCGTATTAAGCGGATTTGAAACGAAAACTCTGTTTGTAATCTCAGGGTTGTTCCAATACCCGAGAGCAAGGCCGCTTCCAGAAACGCAAAGCTCACCCTGTTCACCGGTGGCTGCATAGGTGCCGTCCTCCTTTATGATATAAACACGCATATTTCTGCAGGCTTTTCCAATGGGGAGAGGCTCGCTGTCCTTAAACTCTCTGTCAACAACATAGAATGTGCAGACATCGGTAATTTCGGTAGGGCCGTAAAGATTTGCATACATTGCATCCGGATGATTTTTCCGCCAGATATTCAGCTGAGTATTCGGCATAACCTCACCGCAGAACATAACCTTTTTAAGCGAAGGCATTTTAAATTGCTCAAGGGCACCGGAATTTGCGACATTTATAAGCACTGTCGGAACCCAAAAAATAACGGTTATATTCTTCTCCTCGATATACTCTGGAAGCTTGGACTGAAAGTTAAAGAACACCTCGGGAATAATAACCATGGTCGAGCCGCAAAGCAAACAGCTGTATATATCAAGTATGGAATTATCGAAATAAAACGGTGCCTGATTTCCGAAAATATCATTTTCGTTGAATTTAAATTCTTCCCTTAGCCAGTTTGCATAATCAATAACTCCGCGGTGGCATACGGTTACACCCTTCGGAGTACCTGTAGAGCCGGAGGTGTACATAATATAAATCGGGTCGGTATCAATAACCCGTGACACGATTTCGTCTACAACCAAGGTGTTGCCGTTAAACATAGCGGCGCTGTCGAAAGAAAACACGGGCGGAAGCTCCTGTCCGCTGTTTTTCAGAATTTCGGCACATTCATCATCGGCAATAATGCACGAAGGATTAAGATTATCAATAATTTTTTGCACTCGGCTTGAGGGCATATCCGACGCAACAGGGACATATGCCCTACCGCTGTACAGAACCCCCATAAATGAAATTATACACTTGAGGCTTTTTTTCATATATACAATCACGGGAGCGGAAGAAATATCGGAATCGGCAAGAAAAGCACCGACAGCTCTTGCTTTATTTCTCAAATCAATAAAAGAAATTTCTCCAAACTCATCAACTATTGCGGTTTTTGAGCCGAATTTTGAAGCAGCCGCCTCCAACATGCAAACAGCAGAATTCATTTTTTATCCCCCTAAGTAATTTTACCAATACCAATTAATTATATAGCAAAAACGCATAATTGTCAATGAAAAACAGAAAAAAAGCCTTGCAAATGCAAAGCTTTTTGGTACAGATATTATTACTTGCTTCTTTTAGCCTTAAGTTCAGCTCTTGCGGAAGCTTTTTTGCTGATTCTTGCGTCCTTTATCTTTTTCTTCTGAACAGCTTCATAGATGAAGGTTGCAACAATAAGAGCTATGTTGTAAACAAGCATAGCAACAGCAATGACAATCATCACTTTTTTGTATCCAGCAATCGAACCGTTACCTGCAAAATAGATAACAAGGCTTAAAATTGCCGCAACAATGCCGAATATCTCAAAATTGAAATAAAGCCTTGCCTTAAGGTTATCCTTATAGCCTTGAACAATGCCGAGATTAAGCTTTTTAGATTCCTTGATACCGCATATCATCATAATGATTGCGAAAACCACAAAGATAGCTGCAGCCGTAATAAATGTGGGCAACGGCTTCAAGATATTGTTACCGATAGCACCGTAGAGATAATACATTGCAATGGCAGCCAAAAAGCTGATTGACATTGTAAGCATTATCCTGTTTGTCATTCTTTCCTGAGATTTTTTGTTCAAAACGAACACTCCTTTTGTGCGCAAGAGGGATATTCGCCCTGTTGCTTATAATAATTTTTTTAAAAACGATCCATATGATACATAGTGCAGGCAAGGACAGCCGCCCCTGCGGTTTCGGTACGAAGAATTCGTTTTCCGAGCGTAACGGGAATAATCCCAAAAGTTCTTGCCTTCTCCGTTTCTTCCTCAGAAAATCCACCCTCACTGCCGATAATTATGCCAATATCATCAACTATGCCGCTGCCGAGAGCGTCCTTAAGCCGTGTATCACGGCAACACTCGTACGGCATTATGCAAAGCTTATGCTTTGAAGCTGTTTCGAGCATTTTATCAAAGGATAGAACCTCTGAAACCCGAGGGATACGCCCTCTCATGCATTGCTTTACAGCTTCATCGGCAATTTTCTGCCACCTGTCACGCTTTTTTAAAAACGATTTGCTGTCGCCCTTGACCACAACCCGGGAGTTTATAAACGGCACAAAGCCGTAAGCCCCAAGCTCGGTACATTTCTGTATGACGGTTTCCATTTTGTCCCCCTTAGGGACAGCTTGATAAACAGTAACATTAATGTCCGACTCGCAATCATTTTTGCGTCTATCCGAAATTTTAAGATTAACGCAACCGTCGCCGACAGATGTAATGACGGCGTCATAATCAAAGCCGCAGCCGTCACATACTATTATATCATCATTTACGTTTTTTCTCAACACATTGGTAAGATGCCTTGCATCCGAACCCGAAATTGTTATATAATCCTGCCCTATATCTTCTCTGTTGACAAAAAATTTAGGCATTTTGTTCACCTTTTCTGAGCAAAAATGCGTTCCATTCCTTTTTATGGAGAGCCTTTTCTATCACAAAACCATACCGTTCAAAAGCATTTTTAACATCACAAACTCGGTCATCAATAATTCCGGAGCAAATGAACGCCCCGCAATCTTCAAGATACTGCCCCACATCGCCGCACAGCGAAATTATAACATCCGCAACGATGTTGGCAACAATCACATCAAACCTGCCCTGAACCTTTTCCGTAAGACTTCCGCATACAGCAGTTATACTGCCGTCATCAATGCCGTTAAGCTTGGCATTTTCAACAGTAGTTTTAACCGCAAGCTCATCAATATCCACGGCAGTGACCTTTTCTGCCCCCATAATGCGTGCCGCAACCGAAAGTATTCCGCTACCGCACCCAACATCCAAAGCGACCGTTCCGGGGCTGACAACGCCTTCCATAAGCTCAATGCACATCGCCGTGGTTTCGTGAGAACCCGTTCCGAATGCCGCACCGGGATCAAGCACTACTACCTTTTCGTCGCTCGCAGGATCATATTCTTCCCAAACGGGCCGTATAACAATGTGATTGCCGATATGAAGCGGCTTATAATACTCTTTCCAGTTATTCGCCCAATCCTCATCGCAAACCTTTTCAACCGTAAGGGAATCGAAAGCTTTGCTAACTTCTGAAAGAATCTCTTTTGACTCATCGTTATTTTCAAGATAGAAGCTTACTATCGGAACAGATGGCATCTTCAAATCATCATCGACATAGTCCCAGTACCTTTTGTTGTTTTCCAAAAAGTCCTCAAAGGCTGCCGGATCCTCAATCTGAACAGATGATATGTCCATAGCATAAAGCTTATCGCAAACATCATCGGGATTTTCAGTTGTAATCTGAGCTTTAAGCCAATCCATGTCAATCACCACTGCATATTATAACAATTTTTTTGCTTTATGTCAATGGTTTTAGGCAAAATTGTTATAATTATTTGGAAATGAGAAGCTACATTCACCTTTCGCCCGAAAAATAAAAAAAGCGCCCGACCTGTTGAATTTTTTACAGACAAGCAATGATGCGGACGAAATGCTCAAAATTATCCATGGAGGTGGTATCAGCTCAAAAATACAATAGAATTTTGTGAGCAATGAGCCTTCGTTGCGGTAATAAGCTTCACGGTCTGTATTAAATTCGCGCAGACTTGCCCGTTCCTAAAGATAAATCTTTAAGAACAAGGTGGTTCGGGCAATTTTACGGGCGCAATTTCAAGCTATACCATTATTTTTATGAATTTTGCCAACCAAACTCGTATAAATAAAGCTCAGTTGATCCGCCGTTCCTTCTTTTTTCTCCCAAATAACATAATTAAGTATAGTGGATATAAACAAATATACAAGCGGAAGGAGATCGTCCGAAGAACATCCGAGCTTCTTTGAAAGCTTTTCGGAATAGATCTTGTACCATTCGTAGTTATTGGCTTCGGCACGGATTCTCTCGCCGTATATCGGGCTTGCCGCCATTTGATATATAAATCTCAATTCGTCCTTATACAAAGAAATGTAGGACATACACTCATTGAAAAACTTTTCCAGGTCGTCAACAGCCGAGAAAGCATATTCAAATATTTTTCCCGATACCGTCTCAAACCCGTATTCGGTGGATTCGCAAATAATATTCGTTTTATCATCAAACCAGTAATATAAAGAGCCCTGCGCAATCCCCGTGCCCTTGCACAGCTCCCTGATAGTAATGTTTTCCAATCCGTTTTTGACCAGATAATTAAATGTCTTCTCCAATATGGAATCTCGGTCTATATTGTATTTTGCCTGTCTCATAATTAAGTCTCCTTGCATAACAAAACATCCGTTTTATTTTAAATCAAATTATATCATCGAAAGTCGGTTTTTGTCAACCGAAGATTAGTATATGTAATATAATTTTAAAACTTTCAAAGTTCCCTGTTAGGAATTCAGCTCCGGAAAATCAAAAAAAATACAAAAAAATAAAAAAAGTTCTTGCAAAATGGATAAAAGTATGTTATAATAGATTCCGTTGCAGATAAATCGAGGTGTGGCCCAGTTTGGTAGGGCGCTACGTTCGGGACGTAGAGGTCGCAGGTTCAAATCCTGTCACCTCGATTTTTTTACCGCATAATCATCGGAAATATCGGTGGTTATGCTTTTTTTATATAAAACTGTTCTGAAAATTTACACAAAAATGATTTATCCTACAAAACAAAAATCTTTTATTGACATGAATTGTTCAGAATGTTATAATAGCGTAGAAATAACCAACACAGGAGGAATATTATGGCTGAACTTAAAGCAAATCCTATGATTAAGCTTTCGGGAAACAGTAAGCATTGGACGCTTTCGGGAAAAGGCGGAATCGAACTTCAAAGTGAAAGCGACGGAAATTTTAACTCAAATGCAGGACTTATAATTTCATCCAGATGTACAAAGTACGGCTGCGCAGAGCAGATTCAATACACAGTTAAAAATACTTCAAACGAAACAATCGTAATCGAGCACATAAGCAGCGGCAGGTTTGAAAGCATCGGCGGAGGACTTTTACCGTGGTACGATGACAGAAAATTCCGACTTCACATTTGTTACTTTACATGGCAGGGTGAAGCGCAATGGAGAGAGGTTTCTTTGTCGGACATGGGGCTTTATAAAGCATCAAATCATGCCGATACTAACGCTATTCGCTTACGCTCGGTGGGAAATCAGAGCACCGCTATGTATTATCCTCAGATTTTTATTGAGGACAAGGAGTTTGGAAAAATATACTTTTTTGAAATAGAAACAACCGGAAACTGGTACATAGAGATTAGCGGAAATGCTGACGGAACTTTGTGTGTTGAGCTTAATTCCGCTTTCTTTAACAATGACAACTGGTTTCTTAATTTGGAAAGCGGCAAAGAATACACAGCGTCTCCTTGTGTTTACGGTGTGGCTGACGGCGGCTTTGAAGAGGCAGTAGCAGCATTGATTGATTACAGACGAAGCGTATCTAAGGCGAGCTTAAGCGTGATTCCCGTTTGTTTTAACGACTACATGAATTGTCTTTGGGCAATGCCTGAGGCACACAAGCTTATTCCTTTGATTGACAAGGCGGCAGAGGTTGGCTGTGAGATATTCTGCATTGATGCAGGTTGGCAAAAAGCTAAAGATAATAGTGCCCGGGATTTGGGTGACTGGGAATGGAAGGATGAACTCTTCCCCGGATACGGATTTAAAGGAATAATAGAATATATCAAAAACAAAGGTATGTTGCCCGGAGTTTGGCTCGAGCTTAACAGTATTGCCGAATCAAACGAAGCATATAAAAAATTCGGTGAATTTTTATTAAAGAGAAACGGTGCAAACGCCGGTTCTGCCGGAAACTGTCAGATTGATTTCAGACAATCTGCCGTTACCAAATACATGACCGAGGTTATCGACAGGCTTTATGCGGTTGGTGTTCGTTTTATAAAGAATGATTATAACCAAACAAGCGGAATTGGATTTGACGGTGAGCTGTGCGGAGGCGAAGAGGTTCGTCAAAGCTCGATTGCATTTGAAAAATTCATAGACAGCATAACAGAGAAATACAGCGATTTGATAATTGAAAATTGCGCAAGCGGCTCAATGAGAAGCGACGGCTCAATCATGAAGCATTTTCACCTTGTAAGCATGAGCGACCAAGAATATTATTACAATAATCCCTCAATTTTGGCAGGTATGTCGGCGTGTGTTCAGCCCGAAAAATGCGGAAGCTGGGCTTATCCGTACCCACAGCTTTATGACGATCGTTTAAAACCTGCGGCTGAATGTGTAAAGGTAAATTCCGAAAACAGCGCAGAAACCGTTTTTAACATGATAAACGGTATGCTCGGACTTATGTATATGTCAGGTCACATCGAGCTTGCGGACGAGGAGAATACAAAACTTATCAAAGAAGCTGTGGAGATTTACAAGGAAAACAGAGAATTTATTGCATCGGCATACCCCATATACCCCGGCGGAAGATTTAGGATTGAAAAGAACGGTTTTTATGCCTACGGTCTTGCAGATAAGGACAGAAACAGAATTTTACTCGGAGTATGGCGCATTAATTCCTCTGAAAATGTTCAGGTATTCGATTTGTCAAATTATATCGGAAACAGCGTTGCCGAGGTTTTATATCCGCAGACGCTCGAAACCGAATATTCATACTCAAACAATAAGCTGTCGGTTAAGCTTGATGACGCATACAGCGCAAGACTGTTTGAGATAAAAAAGATTTAAAAAATCCACCTTACAAAAAAGCAAAACCGCATAACGGCTTGATTTTCAAGCAATTATGCGGTTTTTGATTTTGTACTGACGCTTAATTTTAAAAAATAAAATTTCGGTGTATTTGCTCTTGATGAAAAGTTTAGCTGTAAAACTATTCCTTTCTCTCAAGCCAATTAAGACGAACAGCGAATAATATGACCTACCATTTTGCGCTTTAAATTTTCACTGTTTTCCTCAATGCACTTTTCCTTAGAACCCACGAAAATACAGGATTTTCTCGCATCCGATAGTATATGTAAATATTTATTATCGGCAAACTAATATTTTAAATTGTATGAGCTTGACACAAGTAAAATGTAATGAGATTATGCATTGTGTTCCTATATGTTATCTATCTCGCTTTCTTCAATATCTTTCAATGTGATTCCATCTTTGTTTCTCCACTCTGTTCTGCCGTTCGCATTTCTTCCCATAACAATAGCCGCAGCTAAAGAGGGGCTGGTAAAAACATAATCTTTTACGAAAGTTTCACTCACAACTGTACCACGTTCAATCAACTTATTTCTAAGTTTAATTAAATATTCTGACATACTAGGTGTAGTGGAAGTCGCAATTTTAGAATTTCTTAATACTGCAAAGCCATCCGATGTGACAAACCCTAATGCTTCTGCACCACGAGCTGCTTTTATATGAAAAATTTCATTTTCATCATTTAATCCATCTTCTGCATTTGCTGTAAGAACATCAAAAGATTTATATCCCAATGTATTAACTAATAATCTAGCATTTTCAATAAATTCGTCAAGCATAGCAACATCGTATTCAGAAATAGAGGGACAGGTTGGTATTGTACTATTTATAACATCTGTTCTATTTGCATCTTTTGCCAATTGATAAAATTTATTTTCAAGGAACTTTACATGTGCTTTGTTCAATAAATTGTCTTTGCTGATTACCGCAATACAATCATTCCAATACTCTTTATCTTTTAAGTGTTGCTTTAATCGTGTAACAATTCTTTCTGCCTCACCAATATAAATCGTATCATTTCCATCTGTACTCTTACCGAACAAGAAATACACGCCGGTATTATCTGCATCCTCTCTCTGCGCAAATTCCGAAATATCCCCACGAGAAATCTTGTATACTCTTCCGTTCCAATTTGAAAGTTCACACATAATTCTCCCATTTGGATTACCCTCGAATATGTACATTTGAATTGTTTTATCAAAGTTTTTCATTTGTATACCCCTCTTTTCAATATTATCAATACTTTTAAACATAACTTGTATTAATATGTCCTAATATGTATTCCATCAAAAAGATAGTCAGGAATTTCCACTATCTTGCTTTTAGGATGATTTGCTAGCAACAATCGAATATTCCGTACCGCTCTATATGTTTTTTCCATAAACTTATTTTGCTCATCCCACAAAGTTTTGTCATATTCATTTTGGTATATCTTATGTGCTGGTGTTTGTCTTTCACGTATAAGATCCCTTAACGGCATTCCAATGTCTTTTTTTATATCTGCTAGTCTAACATTCTTCTCAAACCATTCTATCAATAAAGTCAAACTACCTTTAATCTCATTTTTTTCATTTTTTCTTTCTACAGCAAAAATGCTTGGAGCTGGTGTTATAAATGTTTTTACATTTAAGTTGCCGGTTATCATTTTTTCTAATGTTATAATGAAATCATAATATCTCTTTTTTGTCGGCAACAAAAGTGTGTGAAAGTTATTTGGTCTTTCATTTTGCAACCGAGCATCTAATGGAAATTCATTCAAAAACATTTTAGGAATACCAATAGCCTCACACATTTTATTAATATAATGTAATTCCATTGTTAAAGCCTGATAAATAGATATTGTATCAACCCATTCACCCAAAATCAAATTCTTAACAAAACCTTCATTAGGATAATAGTCGTCTTGATTATCTAAATAATATGAATAAAAATAACTTTGCATCTTAGGAGGTAATTTTATTAAATCATCTGCGAATGTAACAATTGCCCTATCAGATTCTTCTCGCTTATTGTAAGCTAAACCAAAATTTTTTAAGTATTCTATGTTTGTCGTGTTTTCTTCTACATAATCGTCATCGATTACGATAGATCCTCTATAATCGTGATAAAACACCAAATATTTTGGATCTTCAAAATATCGTTCTAATACTTGAATATCAAAATATACTGGTTTTAAAAAATCCGTTTCCGGAGAAAACATACTTTCAAAAAACCTTTGTTCTTCATTTCAAAATTTCTATTCATAATTATATTAAATCACATACAACAGTTAAATTGTTTATTCGACATAATTCGACTCGTGTCAAGTCAGGCGAACAGTGAATAATAGGACCTACTAAATTCACCCGAACATTTTTCATCAGAACCCGTAAGAATGTTAGATTTTCCTGCACGATATGTAAATATTTTTATCGGCAAACTATTTTATTAAATTTTATATATTCGAGTGAATATAATACAATATTTTTGTTTGAACATCAAAGAAATAAACATTGTAAGCTGAATATTTATCTGGATAGTCTTTGTACTTTTCACAAGTATCCTTGTTTTCTATATAAAAATAATCTGATGTATCAATACACTCATACTTAAAATCGTAATTATCCTTAAATTCTTCGTATTCAACCCAACCTTTAAAGTTTTCAAAATAACTTTTTATTTCCTCAATGTCGTTATCATTTACAATTTCAAAATATTTGTTTTCTTCTAAATTTTCAACAATACTATCTTTTGAAAAATAATATTTGCAATAATCTGTATAATCTTGAAAGCCTTCACCATAATAGCAATCCGAACTCTCATATCTCGGCAAACTTGCAATAATAGGATTGTCCCCTGGCATCCAAAACGATTGATTGACATTTCCCCATACCATTATAGCAATTATAGAAACAATAATATGTAAAACTGGCAACCAACTTATAAGTGATACTTTTTTGTTATTGACGGTTTTAATTAAAGAGAAAGTATATGTGCCTAAATATGAAACACCTATTAACATTGTTATTAATGCAACTATAGATTGAATAAATACTTTTATTTGAGTCCAATCTGTTTCAGTTAAACTAACTATAGAAAATAGTAGCATCAATCCCGCCAACAACGCAAAAGGTATTGCCAATGCTTGAAGTGTAAACAAAACTATTATTCCTATTTTATTTTTCATATTTTCACACCTTTTAACACATTTCTTCCTCATTCTACACAATTCGACTTTTGTCAAGTCAGGCGAACAGTGAATAATAGGACCTACTAAATTCACCCGAACATTTTTCATCAGAACCAGCAAGAATAATAGATTTTCCTGCCCGATATGTAAATATTTATTATCGGCATACTAATATTTTAAATTTTATAGATTTGACATGAGTAAAATGTAATTCATATGGAAAGCAAAATTTCCCTTTTATCTTCTTGATAGTTCCTGTTCTATCATTCTTATTTCTTCATCACTAAATAATTCTTTTTGATCACTTAATATAAGCTTTAAATCTTCCGTAGATGTATTTTTTATTTCGTTACAAAATTCATCAGGATCACTAGTCATTCCACTTGGATAATCTTCCGAATATTCCATTTCGTTTCCAACAAGTTCTTCACTTTCTTCTACATAAGTTTCCTCATCCTGTTTTATATACAAATCAGGAACATTCGTAATTATCTTTTCTCCATATTTAATTTCTTCAATTCTGTCTACAACATAATTATAGACCTTTTCCATAAAATCGTTTGTAACACTGTTTTTTCCGTTTTCAAATGTGAAAGTGTTCTCCGAAAAGAAATTACTGCTCTTGTTATTCATTTGCATTGATCCTGTTTCAAATTGCAAATATCCAAGTGCAAGACCACTTTGTTTAAATTGCACTCCTATCACATCGCATAAATATATTGTTTTTACTCCATCAGTAGCATTGTCTGTTAAAATACTTCCCAAAGTTACTCTGGTTCTAATTTCACATTTAGTATCATATATCTTTATTTCTCTTCCACGCGATCCTTTGATTTCTGCTATTAAATTAGCCATATTTATTTCCTCCAACCATTATAAAATAAATTATACCATCTTCCACACCATTCGACACAATTCTTACTCGTGTCAAGTCAGGAGAACAGTGAATAATAGGACCTACTATTTTCCCCTTAATTTTTCACTGCTTTTTTTCTGAACAAAATTCTTTAGAACCCTCGAGAATACTGGATTTTCTCGCACCCGATAGTATATGTAAATATTATAAATCGGCAAACTAATCTTTTAAATTGTATGGACTTGACACAAGTAAGATTCAATAATTTAATTAAATTCTTCGTATCTTAAATCGTACATTCCATCAGCATCACATTGATTTGTAATTGCTTCATAAAACTCTTCTTCTGTTAGGGAAGATTTGTTTTGAAAAGTTGTTGAATAAACTTCTTGCACACCATCTTCCTCATCGAAAGCAAGAAATCAATCAACAAAATCTATCTTTTCTGTTTTTACTTTTTGACCTTTGGTATTTGTATGTTCCAAGTCAAATCCTCTTGTATATTCTTCTACTTTTTCGTAAGCATCGTCAAAAGATTCTGCGTCAACAAGATAAATTGATTCTTCATAAAACTTCCTATTATCAGGTTCAACAGAATACGTAAATATAACTTTTACCCCATATTTCATATTAATTTACTCCTTGTATTATTAAAGGTTAATATAATAATTTACAAATCTAATCCAAAAACTATTTGAATTAGAAATTAGCATATAACCAATAACCCCTATAATAAAAATTGTAATTGGAATAAGTTGTCTCACATCTTTTTTTGCAATACATTTAATGAACGAAAACGCTGTTAAACATAAAACCAAAATAATGAAAACGCCAAATAAAAAAGGTGTCAACAATCCTAAAACCATCTCTGCACCAAGGCTGTATACATCTGCCCATTCCGAAAGATAGTTTAACAAAGGATCAAAAAGAATAAATGAAATAACAATAATTACATTTGTTAAAATCAGTTTCTTCATTTCTGCACTTCCTTTCGCAAATTTCGACAAAGTTCGTGTCAAGTCAGGCCAAAGAATTATGGACGTTCTTTTGTATCAACAACTATCCAACCCTGATTAGTTTTTTCTAATGTAGCCCGAACCAAAATATCCCATGAACCCATTGTTGTTTGGTTATTGCTATCTAAAGCCTCTCGATTATATACAAACCACAAATAACCTTTGTTATTGTCAAAATCGGCTGTAATTAATTTTAAATCATGTTCCTCTATTACAGCATCTTCTTCAGTTATACAATATCGGCTCAATTCACCAAAACCACCATCTGCACTCTCTTTATTTCCAATAAAAGAAAACGCACCATCAACTATTTCCATAATTTTATTTGCCTGCTTTTTGTCTTGAAATGACATTATATGTAATATTTCTTTATATTGACTTCCAAAATAATCTTTATTTGGTATAGAATATGCTCCATAAAAATATATTCCTCTTCCAAACATGCAAACAAGAAGCATAATCCCTACAATAACAGATATATAAATAATCTTCTTTTTCATATTCTACTCCTTTCGATATTATTCGACATCTTTATATTGCGACACATAAGGTTTAGATGCAGTTTTTCAAAGGCTTCTCCTTGAGGAGAGGCTCCGCCGTAGGCGGTGGTGAGGTGTAGATTGCCAAAGCAATCGTAATTCTTTTTCCACCTCATCCGTCAGCTATCGCTGACACCTTCCCCTCAAGGGGAAGGATTTTTGTTCTCGACAATATTCGACATATCCATATAGTTCGTGTCAAGACTAGCCAAAAAATAATTCTTTTTTCTGCATTGATATTCCCGAACGAATTTATTTCATAAAATATTATACCATAAGTAAAAATGCTTGCTTGCAAGAGCGTTTTTACGCAGCCGTCAATAACACAGTTCGTGCAAAGCACGAAAGGGCAACGCCC
>ERZ827440.1664-NODE-1664-length-23005-cov-5.528061_pt1 | contig 23005 bp, 29 predicted proteins | sample MGYA00519774_ERZ827440 | MGnify/ENA primary metagenome ERZ827440 (study PRJEB31778, sample SAMEA3449302) | human gut metagenome | biome: human gut; feature: human-associated habitat; material: faeces | place: United Kingdom | collected 2010/2012 ... | reverse complement strand
AGTTGTTCCCCGTAGTTACTCTAAGCTCTGAGCTCTTAAGTGGAAATGCAACAGATGGTTTTACAGTAAAATAATAAAAATGTAAAGAAGAATAATTGCATATTAAAATAACCTAAAAATGCCAAATAATATAAGTAACATACCTGAAATAAGAGAACAAACAAAATCAGGTATATTACTTATATTTTTTATTTTTTTAGAAATAAAAATACCCAAATTCAAAAAAGCAACCTGAAAAATCCCAATGAAGATTGGAAAAAGAAAAGAAGTAGAATCTGTTAGACTATAACTAATACCAATTCCTAAACTATCCAAAGATAAAGCAAAACCAAGAGCAATAGCTTCTTTAGGGTCAATCAAATTAGAATTGTTAAAATCATAATAATTATTTTTTACATTATTAGAGTTAGAAATAGATTTAAAAATCATACTAACACCAATAAAAACTAAAACACTACAACCAATTAAATTTGCAAAAGAATTAGAAATAAAATTATTTATAAAATCTCCTAACAATATAGAAGAAAAAGAAACAAAACACGAAATAGTAAACAAAATTAACCTACTAATTTTAGAAATTTTCATATTTTTAATACCATATGTAATGCCAATACCCAAAGAGTCCAAACTACTTGATAAAGCTAGTAAAATAGAATTAATTAACATAAGTAAAACCTCCTATTAGATAATATGACAAAAAACTACAAAAAGTTAAAATCAAAATACAAACAAATTAGTAATAAATAAAAGACAAGCCACATAAAATTTAATAAATAACAAGACAAAGGAGGAAATTATGTGGGAAACATTAAGAAAAGAAGAGGTTTTACAAAAGCTGAAAACAGACTCAAAAATTGGACTTGCACACGAAGAAATACAAATTAGAAAGCAAAAATATGGAACAAATAAATTAGAAGAAAAAAAGAAAGAAACATTATTAGTAAAATTTATAAAACAATTCAATGATTTTATGATAATAATACTAATAATAGCATCTGCTCTATCTGCACTAATATCGTATTTTCAAGGAGAAAATGACTATGTGGATTCAATTATAATAATAGCAATTGTAGTATTTAATGCTCTAATGGGAGTAATTCAAGAAGCAAAAGCAGAAAAATCAATAGAAGCATTAAAAGAAATGACACCACCAAAAGCAAAAGTTATAAGAAACGGAAATATACAAGAAATAAATGCAGAAGATTTGGTACCAGGAGACATCATAGAGTTAGAAGCTGGAATTTATGTACCAGCAGATTGTAGATTAATAGAAAGCCATAATCTGAAAATAGAAGAATCAAGCTTAACAGGTGAAACAGAGCCAGTGCTAAAAGATGCAAATATGATAGCAAAACCAGATATTCCACTAGGAGATATGCTAAATATGGCATTTATGGCAAGTATAGTTGTAAATGGTCATGGAAAAGCAGTAGTAACAGAAACAGGTATGAATACTAAAGTTGGAAAAATAGCTAATATGATTATGGAAGACGAAACACCTGAAACACCAATACAAAAAAAGTTATCACAAGTAGGAAAAATACTTGGAATAGTTTGTTTAGCAATATGTGTGCTAATATTTGCAATAGGAATGATAAAGAAAATAGACCCAATAGAAATGTTTATGACATCTGTAGGACTAGCAGTTGCAGCAATTCCAGAAGGTTTGCCTGCAATTGTTACAATTATGTTATCAATAGGTGTAAGCAAAATGGCAAAAAATAATAGCATAATAAGAAAATTGCCAGCAGTTGAAACATTAGGATGTAGCAAAGTAATATGTTCAGATAAAACAGGAACATTAACTCAAAATAAAATGACAGTTGTAGAAATAAATGCAAAAGACAAAATGTTAGCAACAAGACTGGGAGCAATGTGTACAGATAGCAATATTGTATATGAAAATGGAAAAACAGAAATTAATGGAGAACCTACAGAAATAGCTTTAGTACAAAATGCATTAAAATACAACTATAATAAAGTTGAATTATATAGAGAAATGCCAAGAGTGGCAGAAATACCATTTGATTCAACTAGAAAAATGATGACAACAGTACATAAAAAAGGTACAAGATATATAGTTATTACAAAAGGCGCACCAGATGTATTATTAAATAAATGTAATGTTACAATAGGAGAAAAAAATAGAATTGAAAAAGAAAATGAAAATATGGCAAAAAAAGCATTAAGAGTAATAGCTGTAGCATATAAAGAAATACCAGCAATGCCAAAAAATTCAGAATTAAAATTCATGGAAGACGGGCTAAATTTTGTGCGGATTAATTGGTATGATAGACCCACCTAGAGAAGGAGTAAAAGAAGCAGTAAATACGTGCAAAAGAGCAGGGATAAAAACTGTAATGATAACAGGTGATCATATTGCAACAGCAAAAGCAATTGCAAAGGATTTGAATATATTAGAGCCACAAGATAAAGCAATAACAGGAAAAGAACTAGACCGAATATCACAAGAAAAGTTGGTTAAAGATATAAAGAATTACTCAGTATTTGCAAGGGTCACACCAGAACATAAAGTGAGAATAGTAAAAGCATGGCAAAAAGCAGGAAGTGTAGTTGCAATGACAGGAGATGGAGTAAATGATAGCCCAGCTTTAAAAAATGCAGACATAGGAATAGCAATGGGAAAAAATGGTACAGATGTAGCCAAAAATGCAGCAGATATGATATTAACAGACGACAATTTTGTAACAATAGTAAAAGCAGTAAAACAAGGAAGAAATATATATGACAACATAAAAAAAGCAATACATTTTTTAATATCAACAAATATAGGAGAAATAGTAACAATATTTATGGGGCTAGTTTTAGGATTAAAATCTCCACTATTAGCAATTCAATTACTATGGATAAACTTAGTAACAGACTCATTACCAGCAATCGCAATAGGACTAGAACCACCTGAAAAAGACATAATGAAAAGACCACCAGTAGATAGCAGAAAGGGAATTTTTGCAGACGGATTATGGAACAAAATAATAGTAGAAGGAATAATGCTTGGAATGTTAACACTAATAGCATTTAGTATAGGAAATAAATATTATGGACTAGAAGTAGGAAGAACAATGGCATTTATAGCATTAGGAATGCTTGAACTTGTCCACAGTTTCAACATAAAAAGTGAACAGTCAATATTTAAAATAGGAATATTAGAAAACAAATATTTAATAGGAAGTTTTATATTAGGAACAATAGTACAAACAATAGTTGTAATAATTCCACAATTGGCAAAAATATTTAAATTAATACCATTAAATCAAACACAATGGTTAATAACAATTGCAATATCATTACTTCCAATTCCTATAATGGAATTACAAAAAAGAGTTAACAAAATAAAACTAGGAAAAATAATATATGTAAAAAAACAAGAAGCTTAATAAAAACGGGAGAATAATAAAACAATTAACTTTAAATTACGTTAACCATTGTAATAATATAATAAATATGTTATTATCTAATAGAAACACATTAATATTAGATTCAGCTCAATTGAGCAGGAGGAAAAACAAATGAACGCAATGCAAAGACTAAACCGGATAGTGAAAGAAAAAGGGCCACTTATTGCAGGGTTAGATCCAGATTTTGACAAAATCAAACAAATTTGGATAACGCAAAATGAAGAACTAGTAGCAGATGGAAAATTAGAAGGAGACCCAGAAAAAAACAGAACTATAATGGGTACTTTCTGTCAAGATTATATTGAAGCAGTAAAAGAATCAGTAGGAGTAATAAAAATAAACAGTGCTTTTTTTGAGGCAATGCAAATGGAAGATCTTTACTGGAACATTGCCATGAATGCTCAAATGGAAGGGCTCTACGTAATTGGAGATCTAAAAAGAGCAGACATTGGAAACACATCAATGGAGTATGCAAAAGCATATTTGGATGCTACATCACCATTTGATGCAATAACTGTAAACCCGTATTTCGGAACAGATGGAATCAAACCATTTCTGGATTTAGCTAAAAAAAATGACAAAGGAATTTTTGTTTTAGCCAAAACTTCAAACCAGTCATCAGCAGAGATACAAGATCTCGAGTTAAAAGACGGCAGAAAGGTATATGAAGCAGTTGCTGACAAAATCAAAGAATGGGGAGATTATACCAACCCACGCCGAGAAAAATATAGTTTAGTGGGAGCAGTTGTAGGAGCAACACATCCTGAACAAGCTAAAGAATTAAGAAAACGTATGCCAAATACATTTTTCTTAGTACCAGGCTATGGAAAGCAGGGAGCAACAGCTAATGATGTTGCTGTAAACTTCGATAAAAAAGGTGGAGGAGCAGCAATAAATTCATCCAGAGGCATAATGTTTGCATATAAGTCAGACATTTGGAAAGAACAATATTCCGAAGAATTCTGGAATGAGGCGGCAGCTGCTGAGGCAAATCGAGCACAAACAGAACTGAAAAGAGCTCGGATTAAATACAAACAAAAATAACACTATGCATTGCATTTTAAGGGCGATTTAAGAAAAAAATCAATAAACCCTTGAAATCAAACAAAAATTATGATAAAATAGCTATGCTTTGAAAAAGGCATAGTTATTTTTTATGCAAAAATATAGAAAATAAAAATGAATTTTTCAAATCTCTACTTGCAGAGAATGCAAGTTAAAAATCCAAAGGGAGGTGAAAATAATGAATAAATACGAAAGTATAATCATTGTTAGACCAAATGTAGATGAAGAAGGATTAAAAGCCTTAGAAGAAAAATTTACAGGTTTAATAAACAATGCTGGTAAAGTAGAAACAGTTGAAAATATGGGTAAAAAGAAATTAGCATATCCTATCAAGAAAAATGAAGAAGGAACATATATATTATTCAACTTCGAAGCAAAACCAGAATCAATAGCTGAACTTGAAAGAGTTTACAGAATTACAGATAATATATTAAAATATATTGTTGTAAGAAAAGAAGACTAATTTTAAATAGTTATAAAAAACAAAATACAGGGGCCTATTAAAGTAGGAAAAGGTGATAAAAATGAACAAAGTAATATTAATGGGAAGATTAACAAGAGACCCAGAAGTAAGATACACACAAACAAATAATACACTAGTTGCATCATTTAGTTTAGCAGTAAACAGAAGATTTGCTAGACAAGGTGAAGAAAGACAAGCTGACTTTGTAAACATTGTAGCTTGGAGCAAATTAGGAGAATTTTGTAGTAAATACTTTAAAAAAGGTCAACAAGTAGCAGTTATTGGAAGATTACAAACAAGAACTTGGGATGATGACCAAGGAGTAAAACACTATGTAACAGAAGTTGTAGCAGAAGAAGCTTATTTTGCAGAAGGTAGAAGAGATACAGAAGCAAACAATTCAAGCTTTGAAAATACATTTGGAAATGCACAACCAGGAAGCATGGGTGCAGATTTTGAAATATCTTCAAATGACGACTTACCATTCTAACAGATAGGGGGGAAAATAAAATGGCAGAGAAAAAACAAAATAGAAGAAATAAAAACTATGATGATGATTACAATCCAAGATTTAGAAAACAAAGAAAAAAAGTTTGCGTATTATGTAGTGACAAAAACTTTGAATTAGATTATAAAAATCCTGAACAATTAAAAAAATTCATTAATGATAAAGGAAAAATCTTACCAAGAAGAACAACAGGAGCTTGTAGTAAACATCAAAGAGATATAACAAAAGCAATAAAAAGAGCAAGACATATTGCAATATTACCATATACACAAAACTAGTATATAAATAAAATGTAGCTATAATCGTTAAAACCAACGCTTATAGCTATTTTTTTAGATTTGTTCTAAAATATTTACAATTATAAATGCTTATGATATAATCATTTTGCAAAAAACAAAAGAGGTGAAAAAATTTGAACCAAATATTAAGTGTAGAGCAACCAGTAAAAAAGAAAAGGAAAACTAAAAATAGTGGACCAATAGAAATAGAAAAAATAGTAAGATTTTTTGCTATTGCAATGATTATTTTTGGAATAGTAATAATAAGTTCTGCATCATATGCAATGTATAAAGGAACACAATTAGAAAACAGTCAAGCTAAACCAACAATATATGTAGAAGACATTTCAGATAGTCAATTAAAATTACAAGTAACACATAATAAACCACTAGAAAAGGTAACATATAGTTGGAATAATGAAGAAGCAGTAGACTTAAACGCAAAAGGAAAAAGAAGTGTTGAGCAAACAATCGAAATTCCAACAGGGGAAAATACTTTATATGTATATGCAGAAGACCAAGATGGAAAAGAAATAAGTTATCCAAAAACATATACTAGACAAGGAGATATTGATATAAACTTTGAAGTTGATGGAAGCAACTTAAAAATAACAGCAAGTGGTAAAAATGAACTTTCATACATGACATATAGATGGGATGAAGATGAAGAGCAAACAATAAATATAAATAGTATACAAACAGAACAATCAATAGAAATTCCAAAAGGACAACACAAATTAACAGTTGCAGTTGTAGATAAAAATAATAATACAGAAACAAAAGAACAAGAAGTAAAAGGAGTTACAAAACCAAAACTAGAAGTTACAACAGACGGTTCTGCAAACTTTGTAATAAATGCATCAGATGAAGAAGGAATTACAAGAGTAGAATTTATTATAAATGAAACAGAAAAGAACTTCTTAGATTTAACAAAAGTATATTCATCAGCAGAAGAAAGAAAGAACTTTAAGTACTCATATCCATTACATGATGGAGAAAATAAACTAGAAGTAACAGTATATAATGATAGCGGAGTAAGTGAAACATCTAGAGTACTAGTAAGAAAATAATTAATAGAGCCTCCCACAAAGGTAAAGGTGGGAGGCTTTTAGACTAAGAAAGGAATACTAGAAAATGAAAGAGGAGCTGTTTACATTATTAACATATTTTGTCATATATTCATTTTTAGGATGGATAATGGAATCTGTATTTAGATCAATACTAGAAAAGAAATTGATAAACACAGGATTTCTAATAGGACCACTTTGCCCAATATATGGATTTGGTGCATGTATAATGTTTCTATTTTTAGAAAACTTATCAAATAATGTAATATTATTATTTATAGTCTCATTTGTAATATTAACATTATGGGAATACATTGTAGGAGTGCTATTAGAAAAAATATTCCATACAAAATATTGGGACTATTCAAATCATAAAATAAATATTCAAGGTAGGATATGTTTAACAAATTCCTTATACTGGGGTGCATTAGGAGTAATTTTTATAAAAATAATACATCCATTAGTTCAAAAAGGAATTCAAAATGTAGACATTAAATTATTACATTATATAATAATTATAGCAACATTGATATTTATAGCAGATATGATTGTGTCAATAATAAAAGTAAAAAATATAAAAGTTACTTTAGAAAAGGTAGAAGAATTAAACAAAGAAATAAAAGAAAAATTGAAAGAATTAAAACTAAAAACAAAAGAAACAAATGGAGAGATAGAAAAATCAGAAGTTGTAGATGGAATACAACAAATAGTAGAAAAATTGAAAAAACAAAGAAACAGAACAATATTGCATTTATATAAAAATGTATATAGGCTAAAACGAGCATTCCCAGCAATAGATACTAAAGAAATTAGAGAAATTTTAAACAAAAAAATAGAAATAAATAAAATAAAAGAGTTAAAAAGAAAAGGAAAAATAAAAAAAGGGCCAAAGCTACTTGAAAAATAAATGGAACTTTGTATATAATAATAAAAAATCCATATGAGTCTTACTAAAACAAAGGAAGGAATGAATTTAAATATGTTACAAGAAATATATATAATAGATGATGATGATTCTTCAATAGTAATATTTAGGGAATTATTTAAAAACGATCCAGAATATAAATTTATAAGTGTAAAAACAGAACAAATAGATATTGCATTAAAAAACATTCCAGCATTAATTGTAATAAATGAAGATGCAATAGATAGAGATGTAATAGAATTATGTAGAAAAATCAGAAAAGATGAGGACAACACAATAACACCAGTAATAATTGTATCATCAAAATCAAGCAGAGAACATAGAGTAAGAATATTAAGAGAGTCAGTAGAATATTTTATAAAAAAACCAGTAGATGAAAAATATTTATATTATACAGTAAAAAATTTAAACAGATTATTAGCAAGCAATAGAACAGTAAGTCCACTAACAGGGCTACCAGGAAATGTACAAATACATGCAGAATTAAAGAAAAGAATTCAACGTAAAGAGCCATTTTCAGTATTATATTTAGACTTAGATAATTTCAAAGCATATAATGATGTATATGGATTTTTAAAAGGTGATGAAATAATCGAATTTACAGCAGAAACAATAGTAAACTTAGTACATAGTGATAAATTAGAAAATACATTTGTAGGACATATTGGTGGAGATGATTTTGTAGCAATAGTGCCAGGAACAAATTGTGAAAAGTTATGTCAAAATATAATATCACATTTTGATACAAATGTATCTAAATTTTTTACACAAGATGATTTAGAAAAAGGATATATAGAAGTAGCAAATAGAAAAGGAATAATAGAACAATTTCCATTAACATCATTATCAATAGGTGTAGTAGCATCAGATGTGGGAAGATTCCACAACATACTAGAAATAGGAGAAGTAGGAGCACAAGTAAAACATGCAGCAAAATCAGTAATGGGAAGTAGTTATGCAATAGATAGAAGAAGATAATTCTAAAGCTGATTTTGGGGTCGGAGCAAAAAATCATTTTAAAACAGTCAAAAGTAATAATAAATAAAAACTCTTAATATAATAAAAGTATATTAAGAGTTTTTTGTTAAAGGAATGTAAGTTAAATGATTGTAATTAATCAGAAAAGAATAAAAATAATTTTAAGTTGTATATTAATATCATTATTTGTTTTTACAGCTAAAACTTATAATAAGCAAAATAAAAACGACGGTGGTGAAAATATTCAAACCACAGCAACACCTGCATCTGGAAAAACAATAATAATAGATGCAGGACATGGAACTCCAGATGAAGGGGTTAGCTTACTGCATTAAATAAAAAAGTAACTATTCTTTTATAAAAATAATTGCAGATGTAAAAGTTTGCAATTTTTTTAATTTCTGTTGAAATTGAAAAGACATGATGATAAAATAAGAAAAAACGAAAAGGAGCATCACATGGAATTAGTAGATATTGTAGATGAAAATAATAAATTAACTGGACAAGTGGAAGATAGATGGGTAGCATATAATAAAGGACTATGGAGAAGGACAGTTTCTTGTTGGATAATGAATGAAAAAGGAGAAGTTCTTTTGCAAAAGAGAACACCAAACAAGAAAAGAAATCCAAATAAGTGGGCAAAAACTGGAGGACAAGTTGACAGTGGAGAAACTGTTGAAGAAGCTATATTTAGAGAAGTAAAAGAAGAATTAGGAATCGAAATCTCAAAAGAGCAAATTAAAGTTGTGGATATTTATAAAAGTAATGATAAAAACAAACGATTTGGGTATAATTTTATTTTTGTAGTTAATTATAAAATAAAAGATTACATATTGCAAAAAGAAGAAGTAGCAGAAGTTAAGTATGTTACAATTGAAGATATGGAATTAATCAAAAAAGAGAATGATTCTAATTATACTTTTTGTAATTGGGATGATGAAGATTTTTATAAGGAAATAAATTTATTAAAAAATAAAAGAAAACAAATTTTAGGTGAATAAAAATGAAAATTGGAATAATAACAGATGTTCATAGTAATATTATTGCACTAAATACAGTATTAAACGAATTTGAAAAAATAAAAGTAGATAAAATAATATGTTGTGGGGATGTAATTGGAATAGGACCAAACCCAGAGGAAACAATACAAGCATTAATAAAAAGAAAAGATATATTATTAGCTGTAAGAGGAAATCATGAACAATATTTATTAAAAGGATTACCAAAAAATGTACATGATGATGGAAGAACAATGAGTTTAGAAGAAATAGATAATCACGAATGGACACACAGCAAATTAAGCGAAAATTCTAAAAATTTTATTAGTAAATTCAAAATATCAAATATAATAGAAATTGAAGGCAAGAAAATATACATTGTTCATTATCCAAGTAATGAAAACGGAATATATAAAAAACATATTAAGAAGCCTACAATTAAACAGAATGAAGAAATGTTTAGTGAAATAGATGCAGATATATACATATACGGGCATACACATACAACAAGTATTAATAATAAAAACAATAAATGGTATATAAATTCAGGTTCTTTAGGATGTCCTATAAAAAGTAATATAGCAAATGCAGGAATATTAGAAATAAATAAGAATGAGATATGTTACAAACAGTTAAAAATTGAATATAATGTTAATGAAGTAATAAAAGAAATAGAAAGATTAAGATTTCCATTTTACAAAGGAATATTAAAAATTTTCTATGGAAAGGAATAGTATGAAATTTATAATAATAACTGGACCACAAGCAGTAGGAAAGATGACAGTAGGACAAGAATTAGTAAAAATTACAAATTTAAAATTATTACATAATCATATGACAATAGAAGTATTAACAAAAATATTTGATTATAGCAGAGATTCATTTAGAAAATTAAATGAGGAATTTAGAATAAAAATATTTGAAGAATTTGCAAAAAGTGATGAAGAAGGAATAATATTCACAACAACCTGGGACTTTGATGATGAAGAAGAATGGGCTAGAATATATAAATATATACAAATATTTAAAGATAATAATGCACAAATTTATATTGTTGAGCTAGAGACAAACTTAGAAGAACGATTAAAAAGAAATAAAATGGAAAATAGACTTTTAAATAAACCATCAAAGAGAAATTTAGAATGGAGCGAAAAAGATTTATTAAAATCAGTAGAAAAATATAGATTTAATTCAAAAGAAAATGAAATAAAGGAGAAAAACTATCTAAGAATTGATAATACCAATATAAGTCCAGATAATGTAGCAAAGATGATAAAAAATAAATTTAAATTATAATTTATAATAAATTTGAGTATAGACTAAGTAGCAATACTTGGTCTTTTTTTGATAGGAGATGATGTGAAATAAAATGAACAAATCAGATTTAAAAGGATTATGGATGCCATCAGAAATATTGATAAATAATAAATTATCTGATAAAGAAAAAATAATATTATCTATGATTATATATTTAAGTAAAGATAAAGGATATTGCTTTGCAACTAATAATTATTTTTCTGATATTTTAAATGTAACAGTTGTAAGTATATCAAGAATAATAAATTCTTTAAAGAAAAAGGAGTATATAAAAGTAAATATGAATTATAAATCAAATTCAAAAGAAATAGAAAATAGACAAATAATACCTTCAAATGAAGTTATAAACAGGTATTATCAAAATTGTGAATACACCATTAACAAAAATGATAAAACGGATTATCAAAATTGTAAAATACCTATTAACACAAATGATAAAGATATAAAAAGAAATATAAAAAATAAAAAGTATATAGGCAGAGAATATTCAGAAGAATTTTTGACTGGACTATATGCAAATTTAGATACAAACTTGTTGTAACAAGTTTATTTTTTTGACTTTATTTTAGGCAAGCTTCCCATTTGTAATACAAATGGACTTGAAAATAGAGATTAGCGATGAAGAATTGGGAGTACCCAAACCCCATAAAAGGAAAGGATAGGTTAATTATGGTAGAGAAAAAACAAAATAAAAATAGACATTTTAATTTTAGAGTAAATGAAAAAGAGTATAACAAAATAAAGAGTCAAATAGAAAAGTCAAAATTAAATACTAGCGAATATTTATTAAGAACTGCAATGGATAAAGATATTATAGTTGTAGATGGATTAGAAGAAATAATAATGCAATTAAGAAAAATAGGAAATAACATAAATCAATTAACTAAATTATGCAATCAAGGAAGAATAACAAATATAAACTTAGAAGATGTAAAAAAGGAGATGAAGTCAATTTGGCAATTATTAAATTTACTAATTCAAAAGCAGAACTAAAAACAATAATCAATTATGTGACAAGAAAAGATAAAACAGATATAGACTTGATAACAGGAAAAGATTGTGTCACTGGTAGTTGCTTAGAAGAAATGAAAGCAGTTAAAGAATTTTATAATAAAAATGGTGGAAGGCAATATATACATATTGTTCAATCATTTAGTCCAAAAGATGATTTAGATTATCAAAAAGCGCATGAAATAGGGATTAAACTTGCAAATTATTTTAAAGGTTTCCAAGTATTAGTTGCAACACATACTGATAGAGAGCATATACATAATCATTTAATTATAAATTCTGTTAATTTTAAAAATGGAAAGAAATTTAATCAATCGAAAAATGATATGCAGAAAGTAAAAGATTATTCTGATAAACTCTGTAAAAAAACGGGACTAGAAATAATAGAAAAGAAAAAGTATCAAGGAATATATAATAAAAATGAATATCAAGTAGCATTAAAAGGACAAAGTTGGAAAATGAAATTAGCAAATGCCATTGATTATTCATTAGAAAAAAGTAAAAATAAAACTGAATTTTTTAAGAATATGAATAAATTAGGATATCAAGTTTTATGGACTAAAAAGAGAAAATATATAACTTATACAACACCTGAGGGAATGAAATGTAGAGATAATAAATTAAATGATAAAAAATATTTAAAGGAGGAGATGGAAAATGCCATCAATGGAAGAATTAAAGAAGAAAAATCAAATACATATACCGGAAGAACAAGAGATAATACAAACACCAATAATAATGAAATATATGTTACTAGATTCAAATATAGTAACAGAAATGATAATTTGGAACAAACAATCAACAGAAGATATAAACGAAATAAGGACAACTTTGAAAAAGGACAAGCAAGAAATACAGAACATTATGAACGATTTACAAGAAAAATTGATAGAGAATGTGGAAAGAATTATTACGGAAAAGATGAACGAATTTATACATCAAGAAGAGAAATACAACGAGAAAAATATTGCTTTCAAAATAAAGACAATTTTTATAGCAATAATTATAGGAATCATAGCAGGTTGGATAATAACTCTATTACATTAATAGCAATTGATATATTAGCGAATATGACTAGACCCAATAATATAAAGCATCCAAGAAAAATTAAAGGTTGGAAAAAGAATTTATCAAAACAAGCTATAAAAGAGTGGTACTTGAAAAACAAGAATTCTAGTAGTTTGGATTGGTTTGAGGATGATGAAATGGAAATGTGATATGCCTCAAGAAATTATAAATGATTGATATATAATCTTCTTGAGGCAATTTCTTAATCTTCTAACTTACTCTCGATTCCATCAAATAAATCATCATATGATATATTTAAGATTTTCATAAAGCCCCAAACTTCATAGTCTTTGACACTTCTTTTGTTATTTTCAATCATATAAATATCGTTTTTATGCATATTGATTCCTAATAAATTAAGTTCCATTGTTAAATTAGCTTGAGATAAATGTTTTTCTTTTCTGTATTTTCTTAAGTTACTACCAATAACATTTAAATTATTATTTAATTTTCTAACAGCCATAATTTATACCACCTTTTTTGTAATTTATATTGATTTTACCCTTAAGTTTGTGATATTATGACATCAAGCAATGGGTGAAACAAAAATATTTAAAAAAGGTGGTTAATAATGAAGAAGAAAGATGAAGAACAAATAGATATGAAAATTTTCAGAGATATATTAAACAAACTAATAAATGATGATAGGGTTAAATTTAAATTTTATAATAATTCGTTAGTAAAGTTAGATTTGCTACAAATTTGTTATAATAAAACTAATAATACATTAGAGTTGGAATTTAGAGATGTGATGGGAGAACATTTAGAAGAATTAAAGGAGATTATGGAAAATAAGCAAGAAATATAAAGCTTATATAATTTTTGGAAAATATTGCAAATTTACATAAAATGTGCTAAAATATTATACATACTAAGGGGGGAGGATTTTGTATTATGATTTACATGTACACACAAATGAATCAGATGGAAAATACTCAAAATTAGAAATATTAAGATATACTAGTAAAAAAGGTATTAAGGTAATTGCATTTTGTGATCACAATGTCTGTGATAATATAAACAGTAATAAAATAGCAACTGAATATCAAAATGAATACAATGAAAGACTTAATACATTAATTATTCCAGCAATAGAGATTGATACAGATAATGTAACATACCGAAAAATTCATATACTAGGGTATGGATTAAGAAAACCAGAATTAATAAGAAAAAAATTGTTTGAAATACAAATGTCTAATGTGAAAGCAACCGAAAAACAGATTGAAATAATTAATAAATTATACGGAACTAGAATAAGTGAGGAATTGGTCGAAAAATTAGAAGGAACAAAATATATATCTTCACAGGGATTGAAATTAGCATTAGTACACTTAGGAATAGCAAAAGATATGAGAGATACATATAGATTTGTCAGTCGTAGATCTCCAACGCATATAGATAGAATAAAAATACAAGATATAGAAGCTATAAAACTAATAAAAAAAGCAGGAGGAGTTGCAATATTGGCACACCCAATAGAAGTTTGTAGAAAAGATACTGGAGGAAAAATTGGACATACTCAAGAATATGAAGAATATATTAAATACTTAATTACTTATGGACTTGATGGAGTAGAAAGCCATACAATTAAACATAATCAAGAGGAAAGACAAAAGTATTTAGAAATAAATAATAAATATAATTTATTATCTACAGCAGGTACAGATTTCCATGATGAAATAAGAACTCCAAAATTAGGAACTGATTATGAACCAGAAAAATTTTTATTTCCATTATTAGAAAGAATTAGAAAAGAAAACAATAAAGTTATTGAAAGTGAGAGTAGTAGAGATGATGAAAGATAATATAGAAGTTGCAGTTATTGGATTAGGGTATGTGGGATTACCATTAGCAAATGCTTTTTCTAAAGTTTATAAAGTTATAGGATTTGATACTAATGCTAATAAAATAAATAAATACAAATTAGGAATAGATATAACTAATGAAATAGGAAATGAAAAATTAAAAAATAGTACAATTTTTTTTACGAATAATGAAAATGATATAAAAAATGCGGATGTATATATAATTGCTGTACCAACACCAATAGATTTAGAACAACAACCATATATAAAGGATACGATGAATGCAACTAAATTAGTAGGGAAAATGTTAAAAAAAGGTGATTTAGTTATATACGAATCAACGTTTTATCCTGGTATGACAGAAGAAAAGTGTATTCCTTTGTTAGAACAAATATCAAATATGAAACAATCAAAAAACTTTTATGTAGGATACTCACCAGAGAGGATTAATCCAGGAGATAAAAAACATAAATTAGAGAATATAACTAAAATTGTATCTGGAATAGATGAGGATTCAAAAGAATATGTATATGAATTATATAGAAAAATCCTTATAAATGAGCCATATAAAGTATCATCTATTAAAATTGCAGAAGCCAGTAAAATACTAGAAAATACTCAAAGAGATGTGAATATTGCATTTATGAATGAAATGAGCAAATTTTTAAAAAATTGTGGCATTAATACGCAAGAAGTGATAGAAGCATGTTCTACAAAATGGAACTTTATCAATTTTAAACCAGGATTAGTTGGAGGACACTGCATAGGGATTGATCCATATTATTTAATTTATAAAGCAGAAACAATTGGTATGAATTTAAAATTAATAAAAGAGAGCAGAAATGTAAACGAGGAGATGAAAAAATATATATTAGATTTGCTTTTGAAAAAAATTAATGATGCTACTAATAAAAAGGAAAAATCAATAATTATATATGGAGTAACATTTAAGGAAAACGTATCAGATATACGAAATTCAAAGATTATAGAGATTGCAAAGAGCTTAGAAGAAGAAAACAATATAAAAATATATATTTCAGACACACATGTAGATTTGGCTGATATAAATAAAGAATATAATACTAATTTCTTAAGCATTGATAAATGCACAGAAAAAGTTCAAGGTATAGTAATAGGAACTCCACATAATGAATACAAAAATATGACAGAAGATTTTCTAATTGCAAAGCTAGAGAATATAGAGTGTCCAATATTAGATATAAATAATATAATTAAGAAAAATAAAAATAGTAAAGTTTGGAAATTATAGATAGAGGGAACAATGGAAAGATTATTGTATGATACAAAATATTCAAAAATAATGGTATATTCTGAATTTTCAGGATTTAAAGAAGATATACAACCATATTTATATAGTTATGCTAATATAAAAGAAAATTGTGATAATGAAACTGACATAGACGCTAGGGTATATATTTTTAAAACTGATATAAAAGATTGCAATAGAGATATAAGAATCAATGAACAAAAAAACGAAATTGGAGTTACTATTAATGAATGGAACAGGGATAATCAGTTATACATAAAGAGATTGTTAATAAATTTAAATAATCGAGTTTTGGAAAGTAAAGGAGTAGTTTTTATACATGCAAGTTCAGTATGTTATGGTAATGAAGGTATAATGTTTATTGGAGATAGAGGAAATGGAAAGACAACCAATATGATATATATGCTAGAACACGAAGGAATGTCATATGTTTCAAATGATAGAACAGGGCTAAAATTAGATGAAAAAACTGGGGAAATAATAATGATGGGAATACCTTCAAGTATAAACATTAGACCGGGAACCATAGAACAAAATAGAACATTAAAAAACAAATTAAGTAAAATTCTAGCTCAAAAAGGATATAATGATGCACTAAAATATAGGGAAGCCACATCAATGAAAAGCAGAATGACATTTTCTATACAAGAGCTTAAAGATAATCTAGAAATAGAAGAAAAAGATGTATGTAGACTTCGGATGTATTGTACTTTTAGAATATAATCCAGATATTGATTATAGAATAGAAACTCTACAAGTACAAGATATGATTGATGTGCTAGAGAAACAAAGAATAAATGGTGTGTTTAGTGGAACACAAGAAATTGAAAGAACTGTTGAAGTAGTTCCAATAGCAGTTAAAGACATAATTAAAAAGGGAGATTTAACTGTAGTAAAGATTACTCAAAATTGTAATAACAGTAAAAAAATGTTGGAGGAAATATTAAGATATAAAGGAGATTTTAATTATGATAGAGAATAATGAATTAAAAGAAGTAGTAAGAAATGATTTGCCAGGAAGATTTTGCGAACTAGATTTCTTAAAAAGGAATTGGTCAAGAATATTAAATGTATTTGATGGGAATATATTACCACCATATGAAATTTTAATCCATTCATCAAGTATATGTAATTTGTATTGCAAATGGTGTATTGGAAATCATGTGGCAGATAAACAAAGTAAAGAGGCGTTGCTTGATAATAATTTAAATGATTTAGAAAATATGAAAAAAGTAGTATCAGGTATTTTAAATTATAAAAAAGTTGGAAAAAATTATGACAATGGAGAGAGACAAGAATTTAAAGTAGAGAATGTAAGTTTTTCAGGAATTACTGGTGAACCAATGGTTTCAAAAGAAGCTATTTTATATGCAATAGAAGAGTTAAGTAATAACGGGCTAAGGGTTGGCATGTTTACAAATGGAACATTATTAACAGAAGAAACACATAGTACAATATTAAAGATGGCTTATGTATTAATAAGTGTTGATGCAGGAAAAGAAACTACATATTCAAAATTAAAATGTGATGGAAGAAATTTGAAAATGTTAAATATGGTATTTGATAATATAAAAGCATTATCAGATAAAAAGAAAATATATAATAGTAAATTAGACATAAATGTAGGTTATATAATAAATCAATATAACTATAATGAAATATATGATTTGGCAAAGAAATTAAAAGGATTAGGGGTACATTATTTTAGAATTAAAACAGATATCGCCTCAGAAATGCTTATGAACAAAGAACAAATAAAAGAAGCAAGAAAGCAAATGGAAGATGTAAAAAAATTATTAAATGATGAAAACTTTGAAATAGTGGAAATACATAGATTAGGAGACGAAAAGCAAAAGAAAAGAAATTTTGATAAATGTTTTATTCATTATTTAATGGGTGCAATTTCTGCTGATGGTCGAGTTTATCCTTGTAATTATCATCCAAAAAAGAATGGCTATTTTTATGATTCTGCAATAAATAAAGATTTTGGAGAAATATGGGATAATTTAATGAAGTATGATATAGATATGAATATTCCTAATATATGTCCAGACAGGTGTGATCCTTTTAAAAATAGAACTAATAAAATGTTGGAAGTTGCATATAAAATATATAAAGAAAAAGGAATAGAATATCTAAAAGAATGTATGGATGAGATAGAATATGAACAATAATTTAAATGAAGTTATAAAAGAATATACCAATGAAGAATATTCGGTTGAACAAATAAGTAAAGGACATATACATAAAAAATGGCTAGTAACAATTAACTCAAAAAATAAAGTGTTCATAAAAGAATTTCTGAATATTTCGTCTGCAAGGATAGAATTTATAAATTATATTCAAGATATGATTAGAGATTTTTGCCCACAAATTGTAAAAAATAGAAATAAAAAGGCATATACTGATATAGATAATATTATATATGTTGCATATGAATTTGTAGATGGAGAAATTTTAAAAAAGGGTGATTTGAATAGCGAAGAATTGATGGAAATAGGCAAGTTTATGGGAAAGCTTCATAAAAACATGAAGAAAATTAGTATTCCAGATAAATTTACAGAAAAAAGCAGTTTAAAGATTGGTGAGAATAATTTAGAAAAAATGAAAAGGATGTTGAAACAATATAGAATTACAGGTAATCAAGAATATGTAGAAATAATAAAGTATAAGATGTTGATGCTGGAAAAAATATCAGATGATGATATTCAAAGAGCTAAAAATGAATTGAGTAAACAAATTGTGCATGGAGATTTTTATTTGGATAATATTATTAAAAAAGAAAATAAATTGATAATTACAGATTTAGACCAAGTATGTGTATTCTATAAAATGTATGAAGTTATTAGAGGAATGATGATGATTGCTTATGATGAAGAAAAAACAAATATAGCTAATATAAAAAGAGTAATAAGCTTTCTAAACGGTTATCAAAGGGAAAACAATATAGAAGATATAAAGATGTCTATCGATTTGTATTTATATACATTAGCAAATAGCTTATATTGTTTAGATATCAAAGATAGTAAAGATTATTATAAAAAGAAATTTGCAATTACTAGATATAATATGTTAAAATGGTTATACGAAAATAAAGAAGAAATAATAAAAAATATAGAAAGAGAGGAGTTTGAAAGATGAGGCAACCATATGAAACTTTAATTTTTCCATATAAAAAAGACTTAGATGGATTAAAATATGCAATATTTTTGAGAAATGATATGAAAGTATGGCAAGGAATTTGTGGTGGAGGAGAAGATGGAGAAACAATAATAGAAACAGCGAAAAGAGAATCGTTTGAAGAAGCAGGAATAGAATATACTTCTAACTATATTCAATTAGATACAATAACAACTATGCCAGTTGTTGCGATAACGGGAAAATTTTCTTGGGGAGAAGATGTTTTTGTAGTAAAAGAATACTGCTTTGGAGTTGATGCTACAGATCAAGAGATAAAACTAAGCGATGAACATCCAGAATATAGATGGTTACCATATGAAGAGGCAAAAAAATTATTGAAATGGGATAGCGACAGAACAGCATTATGGGAACTAAATGAAAGATTAAAAAGAGACCAGTAGTATATACTACTGGTTTTTCCAAAAATCACGATTTCTTCCATTATAAAAATTGTCTAAAATTAAATCAATAATTCTATAAACTTCAATAGCGTCAGAGCCATGACATATATTGTTATTAAAGTCATTATCTAATAATTCAGCATTAATAGCATTTACCATATTCTTTTCATATATAAGTGGCTCAGAGAACGAATATGTTTTAGTTTCATCTTTGGAAACCATAGTTAGATTACCACCACCTTCTATAGAAAATGTGAGATTTCCTTCAGTACCATATATTGTCATTAAATCAAATCTTCTATTTGAGATGAAGTTGAAATTAGCAGTACCAATAACATTTGATAAAGTTTTAAAATTAAAAGAAACTATATCTTCAGTATTGTGATAAGAGCAATGATTAGATACTATACTATAAACTAATTCGAATTTTCCAAAAAAGAACACAAGTAAATCAATAAAGTGAGGTGCTATATCAAAAAATCTACCACCTCCAGAAAGTTCAAGATTATATAACCATTTATGATTTAATAAAGAAACATTAAACGGTCTTTCACAAGTATATGTGATATTTATTATTTTTCCAATAGCATTACTGTCAATAATATTTTTTACTTGAACGAATTTGTGTAAAGTTCGTTTGTAATGGGCGACCCATAGTGGAACATTTTTCGTTTTAAAATATTCTATAATTTGACAAACTTCAATATAATTTCTAGCAAAAGGTTTTTCAATATATGTAGGCTTGTTATAGTCACAACATAGTTTTGCGTATTCTAAATGTGAACCAGGAGGAGTGCATATATATACAGCGTTAACATTTTTATCTGAAAGTAAATCTAATATATTGGAATAAAATTTATCTATATTATATTTTTCTTTGTTTTTTATGGCTTCATTAAAATTTCTTTGATGAAAAGCGTAAATTTTACTATTTTCAGTATTAAATGGTAAACCGTTTAAATTATTTTTCACTACATTTCCAAATCCTATTAATCCCCAATTTATAAAATTCATAATGATACCTCCAATATAAGTATAACATATTATAAGAAAAATAGAAATAAAAATATTTACTTTCAAGAAAAAATATGGTAAAATGATTATGTAATTCGAATAAAGCTTTTACTTTACGATTGGAGGGTAGAAACATGATGCAATATGTAGATACGATTGCAACAAAGAACAATATTCGGGAAAGGTTCTTTCCAGCAAAATCAGGAGTAAATGGGGATAGAGTATTTTTATCTGAAAATTTTGTTATTAAATTTTTCGAAGGAAGGAAAGAAAAGTATTATTCAAATGAATTGTTAATTTACAATAGATTGGACAGTGAATATAGATCTTCACTAATTGATGCTGGTGAAATAAACAGCATAAAATATATTGTGGTGACAAGGACAAATGGTAATACACTTTATTCCATCTGGGGAAATTTAAACTCTGAAGAAAGAGAAAAATGTGTCAAACAAATAGCTAATATTCTTAAAGAGATTACAAAGATAGAACCTGCAAAAGTTATTGATTTTAGAACAGAGCTTACCCAATTATATCAAAATGCAATGGTGAGTGTACAACTATCAAGTGATTTTTCGCGACGGATAAGAGCGTTTTTTTCAGAAAATATAAGATATGTATCACAATATGAAAAAGGATATTTGTCTTACATTGATGTCCACTTTGATAATTTCTTATATTATGATGGAAAGATAAAGGCTATTGATTTTGAAGCTTTAAAAATTGCACCGTTAGATTATCAGATGGATAGATGGTGTAGAATGAGTAGACACCCACACATTTATGCAAATAAGGCTGATAGATTAAAAATTAAAACTGAAGATTTTGCAGATATAGTATTATTGATGAAAAAATACTATAAAGAAGCATTTTCTTCTAAAAAGCAGACTGAAAGGCTACATTTGTATTCATTGATTTACAATTTAAATGTAATGAAAAAACATCATTTTGAAGAAAGTGAGATGGTCGAACTACTTAACGAGGATATGTTCTTTTAAAAAAAGTACTTTTGAATATCGGATTATTCAAAAGTACTTTTTTAATTAGTGCGACGGGCATGTCGTTTAGTTAATCGGTGAAAGTCCGTAGTGGGGGTACATATCGCCAACCACATAGTGAAACACAAGCGTTCCGCCGTGAGGTGTGACGTGGAGGAAGTGTGTAGCAAAATCTTGGCTTGATGAACAAAAACATAATAATAAGGCTTAATAAGAGGATAAGACCACTATTGAGGTTAAAGTCCAAAGGATATGCGTAATCTTATTAAGTAAATTATGCGAGTAAAAGAGGAAAATTAAATGGCTTACCCCGTGAGGTCTTGTGAACATAGAGTAATGAAGGAAACGACGAGAAGTACACAAAAGTGAAATATGGTCGAAAAAGGTTTATCACAAGAAGTCAGCAGATACCATAGTAGGAAAAATTTTTTTTTTTCCGAAGGGTTGAACAATTTATAGTGTTTCGAACACCAAAATTAGGGATAAATAAAGTCAGAATGTGTTAATAAGGAGAGTATGGGCGTATCCCAAAGGGTTACTTAAAATAGACGATTTATTTATCATCGAGAAAGGAGAAGAAGGGAACAGAATATGGAACTTTTAGAAAAAATCTTAGACAAAGAAAATCTTAACGAAGCATACAAACATGTAAAGGCAAACAAAGGAGCACCAGGAGTTGACGGAGTAACCGTTGATGAAGCATACGAGAATATAGCCCAGAACAAAGAAGAATGGTTACATCAAATACGAAAAAGAACATATAAGCCACAACCAGTGAGAAGAGTACAAATACCAAAAGAAAATGGCAAAATGAGAAATTTAGGAATACCAACGGTATTTGATAGAATAATTCAACAATCAATTGTACAGGTATTAAGTCCAATATTTGAAGAACAATTTAGTAAAACAAGTTATGGATTTAGGCCAGGGAAATGTTGCGAGAATGCAATAGTAAAAGCATTAGAGTATCTTAATGACGGATATGAATGGATAGTGGATATAGATTTGGAAAGGTTCTTTGATACAGTTGACCAAGATAGACTTATAAATATAATTATGAGAACAATAAAAGATGGAGATGTTGTATCATTAATAAGAAAGTATTTAAGTGCAGGAGTAATGGACAAAGGAATAACCAAAGCAACAGAAAAAGGAACACCACAGGGTTATAGAAACTTTATTATTATGGAAAGTAATATGATATAATGCTTGTAGTTCA